>Ga0326727_10014714_pt1 | contig 16973 bp, 16 predicted proteins | sample MB2enrmetagenome_FD_207643 | JGI IMG/M metagenome (GOLD analysis project Ga0326727, IMG submission 207643) | Lab enriched peat soil microbial communities from McLean, Ithaca, NY, United States - MB29MY | ecosystem: Environmental > Terrestrial > Soil > Wetlands > Peat | place: USA: New York...
TTCGAGAGGTGAACAGATGCAGCGCGCCGACCATCGCCAGCGCCACCAGGAACGGCACCAGCAATCGGCCCGGCAGTTCGATCGGACCCAGATGCAGGCTGGGTCCGATATACGGCGCCTCCACCAGGCGGTAGTCGACGCCGAACACCAGGACCAGCGTGACCTCGGTGATGAACAGCAGGCCGAAGAAGAAGGCGAGCCCCTGTAACGCCTGGTCGCCGCGGCGTTCGAAGGCGAGGTAGTAGACCTGATAGATCGCCGCGCCCAGCAGGTAGAACGCCGGCGCCACGACGACGCTGGCGATCACCGGATCGACCCCCAGGGTGGTGTTCGCCATGTACGCAATGTATGAGCCGAGAATGATGAACGCCGGATGCGCGATGTTCACCACGTCGAGCATCCCGAAGGAGATGGTGATCCCGATCGTGACGGCCGCGTAAAAGCCACCGAGCAGCACGCCGGAGATCAGCGCGTTGCCGAGCAGGTCGAGCGAAATGTCCATTCTTGGCCTACGCGGCTTCGCGCGGCACACGCAGGCCGATGACCGACGCGGCGACGGAGCTGACCGTCATGTTCCTCCCTCTCGGCGCCCGCCCCGTGTGCGGCGACTCTTTCAAGTCAAGCTTGGCGAATGTCGTGCTGGCTGGCTAGGGGCAATTCATGATGCTGCGGAACTTGTTCACGGCGTCGCGCGTTGGCAGTCGCGACGCCAAACGCCCGGTTTCAACACGTGAGGAGCGCGCCGTGACCACCGTCAAATACCGGCTGTTCGAACCGCGCCTGATGCCGCGCCGCACCAAGATGGAGGTGCCGGGCTGGGCGGGCAAACCCGACCCGCGGCGCGATGGCTCGCACGAATACGGATGGCACTGCATGCCGTTCGTCGAAGGTGCGCAATATGGTATCGAGTTGTTCTATCCATTCGACAACGAATTGCAGGTGACGCAGCGCGACGGCCACGTCGTGCTGGAGGCCGATTGGGGTCCGGACCCGGGAACCGGCGTCAATTGGCCGCCATTCCGCACGTTCGGCGAGGACTATTATTCGTATCAGTTGCTGTTGGACCTGAAGGTGCCGGACGACATGGCGGTGCGCACCGAGCCGCATCCGCGCTATTACACCTCACCCGAGAACGATGTGCCGCTTGCGGTCCCGGCGCTGCTGCGCACGAGCTGGTGGCCAATGATCTCGTTCGTGATTTTCAAGGCGCCACCGCCGGGCTGCGTGCATGTGTTTCGGCCGGGGGAGCCGTTCATGCAGATGCTTTTCGTGCCGGCGGAGGCGCAGTTCGAATTGGTCCAGATGGATGAGGAGGAGGCGGCCGAGCGGGAGATGCGCGGCCGACGCATCCACGCCAGCCGCGATACGTTGGGAAAGGCAACGACGTGGACGTCGTCGACCTCCACGGTGTTTGACGGGACGTACCGGCAGATCCTGCGCGCGGCACGGGCCAAGGCGAAGGAGGATGAGACGAAAGAGCGCGGGACCTGAAGGTCCCGCGGCACGTTCCGTTAGCGCACCACCACGCCGCCCACACCCGGAATCCCGATCACCGCGCCGTTATGGTGGTGATGGTGGTGGTGCGGATAGTACGAGGCATGATGGTGGTGATGATGATGGTGGTGGTGATGATGGTGGTGATGCGGGGGCGGCCCAAAGTAGAACTGCGCCAGCTCGATGTCGCCCTCGGTTTGCTGCGCGCGGGCGGCATCGTCCGCCTTCATCACCGCGACGGCATTCTGCACCGGCGCCAGCAGGTCGGCGTAGGATGACGCATGCAACGCCTCCGCCGGGTCGATCGGGGCGCCCGACGCGGCGAACCCTGGTCCGATCCCGGCGCCCATGGTTGCCAGCCCGGCAACCGCACCAATCAATCCGGCCTTCGTCTTATCCATGACATCCTCCTGATTCCGCCATCGCGCATCAAGCTGTCTGCATTGGGCGGGCAGCTCGGCATGCAAGGTTTCTATGGAGGAAGAAGCCGCGAACTGTGCCCGGAATTGGGCAGCGTGTGGTAGCCGCTTGCGCCCCCGCGTCAACTTTCCGTTAGTGTTTTCATCAAAAGAAAACGCCGGGTGATCCCCGTGCCAAGATGACCGTATACGAATAAGCAGCCCCTAATCGCCCACCGGTCGTGTCGCGTCCGACGTTACGGTTTAGGACCAAGGTCAGAATTTCGGGTTGTCCAGGAGATAGAACAGCACGCCGGAGATCAGCATTGTCACCGGCAGCGTAAAGACCCAGGCCATCACGATCCGCATGAGCATGTCCCTGTGCAGGCCCTGACCGCCAGCGATCATCGTGCCGGCAATGCCCGAGGTGATGATGTGCGTCGTGCTCACCGGCAGACCGGTGAACCCGGCGGAGCCGATCAATACGGATCCGACCAGTTCGGCACTGGCACCCTGGCCCGGCGTCATGTGCGCCTTGCCCAGTCGCTCACCCAGGGTGCGCACCACGCGCTTGTAGCCGACCATTGTGCCGACACCCAGGCAGACCGCGCTGAGCACGCGGACCCACATCGGCGCGTACTGCACGGGCGGCGCCATCTGCTTGCGCAGCGCCGCGGCTTTCGCCTTGTCGCCGGCGTCGGCGGCTTTCGTTTCGCCGACGTGCTTCAGTTCCGCCAGCACGAAATAGACATCGCCGCGCAACTGCGACCGGGTTGCCCGCTGCTGCTCGGCATCATTGTTGCTCGCCTACGGCGGCCAGTGCTGGATTCGCGCCCGCACGCTTCAAGGCCTCGGCGGCCTGCAGCGCCTGCTGTTTCATGTCGTCGCCGTAGCTTTGGATCAGCGGGATCGCCGCCGCCGCGTTGCGGCCCAGCGCGTCGAGTTGCTCCGCCGCCTGCGGGTTCAGCGCGAAGGTCGCCGGCATCAGGCCGATGATGGTCAGCATGATCAGGCCGATGCTTTTTTGGCCGTCATTGGTGCCGTGCGAAAAACTGACCGAGGTGCAGGTCAGCACCAACAGCGCGCGGAGCCACCATACCGGCGGCTGATGTTCCTTTGGCGGTTCGAACAAATGGCCGCGGCGGATGGTAAAACGCAGGGTCGCATACAACCCGCCCGCGAACACAAAGCCGAGGATCGGCGAGATCGCCAGCGCCTTCAGCACGGTCCAGATCTGCTGCCAGTCGACGCCTTGCGACAGACTGCGCGCATCGAGCAATGCATCCGCCGCTGCGACGCCGACCAGTGCGCCGATGATGCAATGGGAGCTGCTGTTGGGGATGCCGAACGCCCAGGTCAGAACGTTCCAGAACAGCGCCGACATGAAGATGGCGACGAGCATCGGCACGGCGGGGGAGCCGTCCGGTGGGGTCAGCACATCGGGCGGCAGGATCTCCACCAGCGCGTAGGCGACGGCGATGCCGCCCACCAGCACGCCGACGAAATTCATCAGGCCGGACCAGATCACGGCCGGAACGGGTTTCAACGCATGGGTGTAGATGACCGTTGCGACCGCGTTGGAGGTGTCGTGGAAGCCATTGGTGGCCTCGAACGCCAACACCATGATGAAGCAGGCGACGAGCATCGCGATAACGATGCCTGACGCGGGGGAGATGTGGACGAGCATTACCGGCCCTGGCGATTGCGTTGTTAACGAACGCGGCAGGGGTGGGTTGCGATCATGTCAGGATGGTGAAGTTGCGGTCGGGCAATTGCCGGCGGGAGGTTGCCGGGGTAGCGGTTGGCGGCAGACGCTGATCAATCTGGCGGTGGCGTTTAGGCGAACCGCCGGATGGTGGGCGGCGCCGAGCAATCTGATACGGTAGACGTTCGGTCGCCGACCCCAACTGCGCGAGGCACCTGGATGAGCCTACCGGCCGACAGTGCACCGATTTTGCGGGCCAAGGATTACGCCGCGCAATCGGTGTTCCAGCCCGAGAACCTGCTGCGCGAGGCACGGCGGCAACGCGATCTTGCGCCCGGTGACATCCCGGAGGTCTGTCTGCTCGACCCGGACGGCGACCTGGTGCGCATGCTGCGCGATACGGGTCGTGCGACGCTATCGCCGCATTGGGCCTGCTATCATACCGAGCTGTGGCTGTTCGATTGCGGCACCGAACGCATCGGCGTTGTCGGCTGCGTGGTCGGGGCGAGTTTTGCCGTGCTGGTGGCGGAACAATTGTTCGCGTCAGGGTGTCGTCTGCTGGTCAGCGTGACCTCGGCGGGGCAGATCATCGAGAGTGGTCCGACGCCCTACTTCGTGCTGATCGAGCGCGCGTTGCGCGACGAGGGCACCAGCTACCACTACCTGCCGCCGGCGGAGTTTGCCGCGGCACCGGCGGCGTTGCTGGCGCCGATCTTCGCCGCGCTGCGGGCAACCGATCTGCCGCTGCGGCGTGGCGCCACCTGGACCACCGATGCACCATATCGCGAGACGCAGACCGCGATCGATGCGGCGCAGGCGCATGGCGTGCTGGCGGTGGAGATGGAGGCCGCCGCGCTCTACGCCTTCGCCGCCGCGCGCGGACGCGACGTGCTTTGTTTCGCCCACGTCACCAACCAGATGGCGCAGGCCGAAGGTGATTTCGAGAAGGGCGAGGCAAACGGCACGCGCGACATGCTGCGCCTGGTGGCGGCCACGATGGCCGCATGGCGGTTATGCCCGGAAAACGCCGTGTAACGGAGGGAACCATGCGACCCGACCCGTTCACCGATTCGCTGCAATTCCTGATCAAGCCCGCGTGGTACACGGCGGTGTTCTGGCTGCTGCTGGTCGGTAGCCTGTGGATTGCCCGCGTGGTGTGGCGGCGCGATCGGGCGCAGCGGACGCCGTATGATGCGGGGCGATGGCTGCTGCGTGTGCTGGTCGGCGTGATGTGGTGGCAACAATCGCTGTGGAAGATCCCCCCGAACTTCGACGGGCTGACCTACTGGATGCGCCAGGAGGTGGATCACGCATCGTTCCGCATACAAAGCGACCTTGTTGCCAATGTGGTGCTGCCAAACATCCAGGTGTTTGGCGCTCTGGTTTACGCGATCGAGGTCGCGATCGGCGTGTCGCTGATCCTGGGGCTATGGTCGCGCCTGGGGGCGCTGCTTGGCGCGCTGATGGCGATCAATCTGTGGCTCGGGCTATATTCGGCGCCCGGTGAATGGCCGTGGACGTATATGTTCCTGATCGTGATCCAGTTGCTGTTCGTGCTGGACCCACCAGGACGCAGTCTGGGCGTCGATGCGTTGGCGCGGGGGCGGCACGGGCGCGAGCTGGGAGTGTTGGGAAGTTGAGTCTCGACCGTCCTGGCCGGGGACTGCGGCCCGGCCATGACGGTCGTAAGTTAATGTCTACGCTACTTGGTATCAGTCGAAGTCGCGCGCCAGCTCGGTGCGCACGGCGTCGGACAGTATCGCCATGTGACCGTAATTCTTGTGCGACAGGCCGAGGATCACCTGCGCGCCGTCGGCCCTGAAGGCGGCGATCTGCGCGGGCGTGAAAACGAAGTGGACGAACTGCACGGATGATGCCTTGCCCTCGGCGGTGGTGCGGTCCATGTCGGCCTCGGCGACCGCGGGGATCGTTTCTTCGCCGATCCGGAAGAATGCGGTTTCCTCGATGCCGCCGAGGCCACCCAGGATACGGCGGCGGCGGTCGGGGTCGTCGATTTCGATCATGAAGGTGGCGACCAGTTCGTTGCCTTGCGGCACCAACGGGTTGTAGGCCTCGAGTTCGCCGGGGACCTGCTCGGCGCCGCCCTTCTCGATGTAGACCATCTCGTGGACCTGCAGCCACATGGTCTCGTAGTTCTCGAAATAGAAGGTGACGTAGGGGCCGACCTCGATGCGGCGGTTGCGCTTGATCGCGGCGATCTTGCGGCGCCACTCGGTGCGCGCGCGCGCGTAATTGGCTGGCGGGAGGATGTCGGCTTCCAGGATCTCGTGCTTGTTCGCCATCGGGGCGGGTCCTTTCGTCGAGGCTACGATTTACCTCGCCCGCGATGGCTGGAGAGGTGGCGGAGCGGAGCTCGGCGGTGAGGGCGGTGCCGCGCGCAGCACCCTCACCCGGCTTGCTTCGCTCGCCGACCTCTCCCGCAATCGCGGGAGAGGTGTAGTTCTACAGTCCGTAGGCTTGCGCCAACAGTTGCACCGGGTGAGCAATCAGATGGGGCTTGTTGGCGTCACCGCCAAGTTTCTCGATGCCTTGCGCGATGTGTACCCCGGCCAGCGGACACTCGGAGGTGACGAAGGCCTTGCCGCCCTCGTTTGCCTGGCGCGCAACCGGGCGGCCGACTTTCAGCGCGACCTCGAAATTTTCCGTCTTGAAGCCCCACGATCCACCATGGCCGGAGCAGCGCTCGATCACTTGCACATCCGCATCGGGGATCAGGCGCAGCATCTCGGCGGCCTTCTGGCCCATGTTCTGCGCGCGCGCGTGGCAGGCCATGTGCACCGTCATGCCGCCGGGAACGGGCTGCATGCCGGGCGCCAGGCCCTCCTTCCTGGCAAGATCGACGATGTATTCGCTGATGTCGAAGGTGGCCCGTGACAGCGTTTTCACCATTGCGTCGTCGGGCAGGATCAGCGGCCATTCGAATTTCAGCATCAGCGCGCAGGACGGCACCAGCGCGATAATGTCGTAGCCCTTATCGATCCACGGTTTCAGGTCGGCGGCGACCGCGCGCGCGGCTTCGGCGACCTCGGCGATGCGGCCTTGCTCCAGCAGCGGCATGCCGCAGCAGCGCGGATGCACCGCCTCGGTCGCCACGCCGTTCTTCGCCAGCACGGCCCGCGTCGCCATGCCGACATCCGGATCGTTATAATTTACGAAACATGTCGCGTACAGCACCGCCTTGCGGCCGAACGCGGGGGCGGCTTGGTTCACCTCGGGCGCGACCTTCGACTGCGCAACGAAACTGCGCCCATGGAATTTCGGCAGCTCGGCGTCGTAATGCAGATCGGCGTGCTTTTGCAGGAACGGCCGCGTCAGCGCATTGCCGCGCTTGCCGGCCCAGTTGGCGACCGGCGCGACCAGCCCCGCCAGCTTGCCATTGCGATCCGTCGCAGCGAGCTGCCGGTCGGCGAACGTTACCCTGCCAGCCTGCGCCTCGGCCGCGCGATACCGCAGCATCAGGTGCGGAAAGTCGATGTTGAATTCATGCGGCGGCACGTACGGGCACTTCGTCATGAAACACATGTCGCAGAGCGTGCAGGCGTCAACGACCGGCTTCAGCGCGGCGCTGTCGACCGCGTCCAACTCGCCCGTGGCCGACTCGTCGATCGCATCGAACAGCCGCGGAAACGAATCGCACAAATTGAAGCAGCGCCGGCAGGTGTGGCAGACATCGAACTGCCGCCGCATCTCTGCATCGAGCTTTGCCGTATCGGTGTAGTCGGGATCCTGCCACGCAATCGAATGGCGCGTCGGCGCCTCCAGGCTGCCTTCCCTCATCCGTTCGCGATCCTTGTCAGGGGAACCCTCGTCCCACCCCTCTCCCGCGTGGCGGGAGAGGGGCAAGCAGGGTGGTCAGCCGAGGTCGTTGTAGGCCTTCTGGAAGCGGCCGGCATGCGAGCGCTCGGCCTTGGCCAGCGTCTCGAACCAGTCGGCGATTTCCTCGAAACCTTCCTCGCGCGCGGTGCGGGCCATGCCGGGGTACATGTCGGTGTACTCGTGGGTTTCGCCGGCGACCGCGGCCTTCAGGTTGTCGCCGGTCTTGCCGATCGGCAGGCCGGTGGCCGGATCGCCAACTGCCTCAAGGTATTCCAGATGGCCGTGCGCATGCCCGGTTTCGCCCTCGGCGGTGGAGCGGAATACGGCGGCGACGTCGTTGTAGCCCTCCACGTCGGCCTTTTGCGCGAAGTAGAGATAGCGGCGATTGGCCTGCGACTCACCGGCGAAGGCGGCCTTCAGATTGTCCTCGGTCTTGCTACCCTTGAGCGATGCCATGGCTACCCCTTTCGAATGAAACGCGAATGACAGCGGAACTGCCGCTCCATCTGCCGCGGCACGTAGGTTAGACCGGAATGCAAGTCAATTGAACCCGGTTGAGGCTGGTGCGCCGATTTATCGCTCGCCTGGGCCTGTCCCGCCGGTTCGACCCCGTTGCCTTGGCGCCATCGGCTTTTGTCAATCACGCAAACGCGATCGTTATGCGGCGCCGGCAGGTGCATCAGGGCTGGCCGGTTGCTGGGCCACCGGCGCGGGCGGTGACCGTGTGAGCGTAGCGCTGATGCGGGGGTCGCTTGCGTGGCGGTGGCGACGACGCCATGTCTGGAACATGAATTTCGGATGCATGAGCGCACACGCGGAGGGCGACGCCGGCAGCAACGGACAGGCGACGGGACAATGTCCCGCGGGCTGGCTCTAACATGGATCTGCCACCGTCCGAGTTGCCGGCGCATGTCGAGGAGACGATCCGCGCAACCGACAAGCTGCACACGGACCACCACGGGTCCGCCACCCGGGTTCATGTCGTTGTGGAGCGTACGGTCGATCTGCTCGGTCGGCCCGGCTTTACGGGTCTCCTGCTCGCGGCCGTTGTGTGCTGGACGGGGGGCAATCTCGCGATGCTGGCGCTGGGTCACCGGGCGATCGATCCGCCGCCGTTTGCCTGGATGCAGTTGGGCGTGTCCCTGACCGCGCTGTGCATCACCGCCTTGATCCTGACCACACAGCGGCGGGACGATCAGCTCGCACAGCGTCGCGCGCAGATGACGTTCGAGCTCGCGATGCTGAGCGAGCAGAAGCTGGCCAAGATCATTCAGCTTCTGGAAGAGAGCCGGCGCGATAATCCGTTGCTCGACGATCGTGTGGATGCTTCCGCGGACGCCATGGCGATGCCGGCCGATCCGCTGGCGCTGGGTCGCAGCGGCAAACACGGCCGCGCCGATCCACGGTAGTCCGGCGGCAGGCCTCTGGTGGTGCTGTTGTCGATGCAGCCGACGAAGATGGGTTTGCCGCGCTGGCGTTCGCGATGAGGTGCCAGAGGCGTATTGGGCCCATGCGCGCAATGAACTTCAGTGCACGCGGCCGCTCTGAGTAATTTCCGAGTCTATCCCTGCCGCGAAAGACAGTCATGATCGTGGTTATCAACCATCCCGCTCCCCCCAGCGATTGGTTGAGAGGGCGTTTCCTCCGAGCAGGCGTGCGCAAGCCCCAAGCCGCGCATGCCTGCTCGTATCCTCACTCTGTCACGCAAGCCATAGAGGGACGCACACCCATGTACAGGATCGAAACGATTGTCCTTGGGAGCGCCCACGTCGTGCTGGCGATCGCCATCATTGCGCTGGCGCTGCACTGAACGATACGGCGGCCTGGCGTGACGGATGGTCCAGCCATCGTGATGGAGTGCCGTTAACGGCTCACGTTCCCGACCGCAACATGAAGTCGCGGCCGGCGAGGCGCATGCCGATGGCGACCAAGGCGAATGTGATCGCCAGCAGGATGCCGCCGAGCGCGGCCAGCACCTCGAAATTGCCCGCCTCGCTCAGGTCATACAGCAGCACGGCCATGGTCCGCGTGTTGGGGCCGACCAGGAAGATTGCGGCCGACAGCTCGCGGGTTGCGACGATGAAGACGATCAGCCATCCGCCGAGCAGGGTGCGGCCAAGCAGCGGCACCGTGATGCGGCGGATGGTTGTCAGGCGGCCGCAACCAAGGATGCGCGCGGCTTCCTCCATCTCCGGGTGCAGCGAGCCCATTGCCGCGTTGGCGTTGGTGTAGGCGATCGGCAGGAAGCGCGCGATGAAGGCAAATATCAGTATCCACGCGGTACCATACAGCGACAGCGGCGGGGCGGCGAACACCGCGTAGAAGCCGATTGCCATGACGATTCCGGGGATGACGAACGGCGCCATCGCCAGGAAGCCGAGCGCGCCGGCGAATGGCACCAGGCGGCGGTGGATGCCGTAGGCGATCAGCAGCGCGAGCAGCACCGCGGCGGTGGCGGCGGTCGCCGAGTACCACAACGTGTGCCAGATCGCGACGAGCGCGGTGTCCTGCTCGAACAGCAATAGCCGGTAGTTAGCGAGGGTGAAGTTGCCGAGGGTGACGCCGTTGCCCCACGCCTTGGCGAAGGAGGCTTCGAGCAGCACGATCATCGGCATTGCCACGGCGATCAATCCGATCAAGCAACACCAGGCAAGCAGCGGGTAGCGCCAGGGGCCGAGGCGGATCAGCCGGCGTGCGCCGCCCTTGCCGGTCTGCGCGACGAAGCCTTTGCGGCCGAGCGCGCGGCGCTGCATGCCCATCAGGCCGAGGGTGATCAGCAGCAGTGGGATCGAGTAGGCGGCGGCGACCTCGACGCGGACGGGGAACTCGAAGAACTGCCAGAGTTGCGTGGCCGCAACGTTGATGCGGGCAGGGATGCCGATGATGGCCGGCGGGCCGAACAGCGCGATGGCTTCGAGGAAGACGACGATGGCGCCGCCGAGGATCGATGGCCACGCGAGCGGCAGGGTGATTTTTCTCATGGTCGTCCAGATGCCGGCGCCCAGGATATTCGCGGCGTCCTCCATTTCGGACGAGATCAGATCCAGAGCGGATTTGACGAAGATGAAGATGAGCGGGAAGGACTGCAGGGCGATCACGAGGGCGAGGCCGTTGAAAGTGTAGACGTTGAATAACGGATCGTGCGCGCCGGTGAGCCAGCGCCAGGCGACGTTGACGAAGCCGGCGTTGGGTCCGGCGAGAAGGATCCAACCGATGGCGCCGAGGTAGGGCGGCAGGATGAAGGCGCCTAGGACGATCAGCCAGATCAGCGGTTTGCCGGGCATGTCGGTGCGCGAGACGGCCCAGGCCATGGGCAGCGCGAACAGCAGGGAGTAGCCGGCGACGGCGGCGGCGAGTTTCAGCGAGGTGAGCAGGGCGTCGACGTAGCGCTCGCGGCCGTAGGCGATGAGGTAGTTGTTGATCGTGAAGGCACCGGAACGGGTTTCGAAGCTGACGATCAGGAGTTTCAGCATCGGTGCGGCGACGAGGATGAGCAAGGCGAGCACGACGAGGACCCAGATGAGGGTCATCGGGTCGAGCAGGCGGCGGATGGCACGGTACGGGTATGCAACGACGCCCCCCGCCGTCATGGCCGGGTTCGACCCAGCCATCTATTGCGGCACCGACGGTAAAGCGATCCCGGCGCGTTCGAAGATCAGCCGAGGTCCGCTGCCGCCAGGCTTCGTTGTCGATGGCTTCGATGCGCTGGCGAATCGCGCGATGGTCGGCACTGGTCAGATCCTCCGGGCCGGACGGGACACGTTTCGATGACGATCCGGGGGCGAAAGCACCCTTACCGGCCCCCGGACCAGGTCCGGGGGCAGGCCCTTGGTCCGCCCGTCGCGGCCCAGGCCCGCGAAGAGCCGGAAAGCGTCGTCGAACTTTAGCTGTTCGGCCCACGCTCCATGGAGATCGGCTGCCAGCGGCGTAGATCGGACTTCATCAGCACCGCCGGATTGACGCAGCTCATTGGCCACTTGCCGCGCAGCACCAGGGCCAGTTCGCGCCCGACATGACGTTTCCGTGCCGGATCGAACCGGGCGGACGCCGAGGCGGTGTGCGCGCTGAGCGTGACATTGCCCATCCCGAGGATCGGATTGTTGTTGCCCGGCGGCTCGATCTCCAGCACGTCGAGGCCGGCGTGCGCGATCCAGCCCTCCTGCAACGCCTTGATCAGCCCGGCTTCCTGCACCGTCGGGCCGCGGCCGGTGTTGATGAAGATCGCCGTCTTCTTCATCAGCTTGAAGTGCTTCTCCATCAGCATGCCCTCGGCTTCCGGCGTCGCGGGCGCGTGCATTGAAACGAAATCGGATTGGGTCAGCACTTCCTCGAGCGTGGCGGGGATCACGCCGTGCTCGATCATGACCAGTTCCTCGATGAACGGATCGTAGGCCATGATGCGCAGGCCGAACGGTTTGGCACGCTTCGCCACCGCGCGCGCGACATGGCCGAATGCGATCAGGCCGAGCGTCTGGCCGATCAGGCGCGGGATCTGCAACAGCGCCGGGCGGCCTTCGCGCCATTTGCCCTCGCGCACCATGCGGTCCTGTTCGATGGTGCGGCGATGCGCCGACAACAGCAGCATCATTGCGTGGTCGGCGACCTCATCGATGAACGTGTCGGGGCAGTTGGTCACCGGCATGCCGCGGTCGGTTGCCGCAACGACATCGACGCTGTCGACGCCGACGCTGCCCAGCACGATGGCGCGGCATTTCGCCGGCAGTCCGTCGACGACCTTCTTGGTGAACCGCATGCCCTTGGCGTAGATTGCGTCGGCGTCCTGGGCAAAGGCGATGAAGCCGTCTTCATCGGTGGGACCTTCGACGATTTCGGCGTCGAGGCCGGCAAGGTCTTCCATTTCGTAGTCGTAGCCACCGCCCGCGACGGTGAAGCTCGCCCCGGCAGGCGTCGCGATCTTGAATTTGGCCAAGTTCAGTCTCCTAGGTTGGAACGGCAATAACTGGTGCGGGTCGGATTTCGTTCTGACTCCCCCTCCCTCAAGGGGAGGGGGAGTAGAACGTCAAGTCTTTGGTGGCCTTGCGCGCACCGCCTTCTCATTCACGTCGATCCCCCAGCCGGGACCCTTGGGCAAAACGAACTCCCCGTTCTCGATCACCGGCACCGTCTCATAGAACTCGTCGCGCCATGGCGCGCTGTCGATGTCAATCTCCATCACGCGGAAATTCGGCACCACCGCGCTGAACGTCGCGCTGATCGCGCTGCACAGATGGCCGTAGAAATTGTGCGGCGCGCAGTTCACCTCATACACATCGGCCATCGCGGCGATCTTCAACGATTCGTTCAACCCGTTCCAGATCACGTCGATGATTGCGACATCCGCCGCGTAGTGGTCGAAGAACGGCTTGAATTCGCGCCGCCCGTGCAACGTTTCGCACGACGCGATCGGGCAATGCGCGCCGCGCTTGATCTCCGCCAGCGCCGGCGCGTCATGCGTGTCGATCTCCAGCCAGGTCAGGTTGGCCGGCGCCACCGCCTCGGCGATACGCTTGAAGCCCTCGGTCTTGAAATTGAAATTGATGTCGAGGTGGATGCCCATGTCCGGGCCGACTGCCTCGCGGATCGCCATCAATTGTGCGGTCACGCCGCGGGTCAGCCGATTGTCCCAGTTCAGCTCCGGCCAGCCCGCATGCCGCCCGAACCCCGGCACGTACGAGGTCAGTTCGCCGTCCACCACCGGAATGATGTTGGTCTTCAACGCGCGAAAGCCGCGCGCCTGCACGTCCTGCGCGTGGCGCGCGATGTCGTCGTAGCTGGTCAGCGGAGGCACGCCCATCAGGCCGGCGCTGCGCACCCGATAGGTGGCGAAATGCGACCAGTAGACGGGAATACGGTCGCGGATCGGGCCGCCGAACAGCGCGTAAACCGGTACGCCATAGGCCTTTCCGGTGACGTCGAGCAGCGCGTTCTCGATCGCCGCGATGGCCTGTTGGTTGATCCCGCCGCGCGACTGGCGGGTCAGGACATGCAGATGCTGCGTCACCTGCTCATACAGGCGCGGGTCTCGGCCGATAAGCGCGGGCGACAGCAGGCGGATCACCTCGGACAATCCCGCCGAGCCGAAGCTTTCGTTGAATTCCGACCAGCCGACGATGCCGTCGTCGGTGCTGACCTTAAGGAAGGAGAACATCCGCCAGCCGGCGTCCGCCTGCAGCGTCTCGACCCGTGTGATCTTCATGCGTTCCCCCGCCTGGTGTTCAAGCGACCTTGGCGGGGGATTCCAAGCACGGCACACGCGCCGCGACAAGGTTCAGTCGGTGCGGCCGCTGCCGTTCTTGTTGGCGAACCGCTTCACGCCTCCTCGCCGAGGAACCGTTCCAACAATCGTTGCGCCCGCGTTCGATCGGCACGTTGTTGCGCGTGCAACAGGTTGCGCGCCGCGGAGCCCATGTAGAACCGCTCATACTGTTCGTTGCGGCTGGCGAGTGCGGTGCCGGCGAAGTCCCATGCGAGGCGGAATACGCGCGCCCGCCGCGCTGCATCGATGTCACCCGCGCCATGCACATAACGATCAAGCAACGGCCGCAGTGCCGGATTGGCGAGTTGTTCCGTGGTCGGCGCGGTCAGGTGGTTGTGCGCACCCAACTCGCGGATGATGTCGTTCACTCGGGGAAACCAGCGGGGCAGGCTGGTGCGCAGCGCGATCAGCGGGCGCACGTCGCATGCCCAAACGCCGTTGCCCCAGTCGCGCGAGTCGGCCTCGGCGGCGCGGATGCCGGCACGGGCCAGTTCCGCGAAGGTCCAGATTTCGCCCAGCATGCGCTGTGCTTCCGGCGCGGTGCCGCCGATCGTTTCGGTCATCAGCGTCGCCAGCGCCCAGGCGAAATGCAGCTTCACCTCGGCCCGCACCATGGCGTGCTGCATGATGTTGGGCCACCAGGACTGGCGAATCACCGCGTTGTGCAACGCCACGTCGCCGGCGATGAACACGCGGTCGCGCGGCACCTCCACATCGTCGAAGATGACGAACGCGTCCTGTTCATCGAACCGGCTGGACAACGGATGGTCGATGCGGTTGCCCGGCAGCGAAACGCTGTCGCGGCAGAGGAATTTCAGCCCCGGCGTCGACATCGGAATGCAGAAACACAGCGCGTGCCGTGGGTCCGCGTCCGGCATCGGCCCGGCGGGGTAGACCGCGATCTCGTCGGCGAACGGCGCCAGCGTCGCAAGCACGCGCGAGCCGCGCACCAGGATGCCGTGCGCGGTGTCCTCGACCTTGTGCAGTTGCACCGGGTCGAAGCCGACCGGTGGCGGGCCGTACTTACGATCGACCGTCGAATGCACGATGGCGTGGGTCAGCGACAGGTCGGCGCGCGCCAGATGCTTTTGGAAGCGTACCAGATTGTCCGCGCCTTGCTCGTTGCCGTTGGCGGCCCACTCGTCGTGTCGTCCGGCAAACCCGGCATAGGTGACGTTCATGTAGTCGGGTGTGCGCCCCATCAGGCCCATGGAGAACTCGGCGGTGTGCTCCAGGCAGGCGTGCCGCCGCTCCAGGTCGGTGCGCGAGCGCGGGATCATGTGGCTGACGTTGATGGGTTCGCCGGTTTCCGGGTCCGGCATCAGGCAGATGTCGGCCGCCTCGTGCTGCAGGTCGAACACCGCGGCGATGGCGTGGGCGGCACCGGTCAGCGCGGGATGCGTTGCCGGGTCGTCGATCCGCTCGTTGCCCAGCCAGAGTTCGCGGGAATCTCTTAGGCCTCGGAGGAACTCTGCGCCGGTACGTGCTGCCACTCGCTGCCCTTTCGGTTCGCTGGGGGGCAGTATCTCAGGAAAAGCGCTGCGCGCAACGGCGGGATTTGCGGGGCCTACCTCTCCCGCTGTTCGCGGGAGAGGTCGGGGAGCGGAGCGACACGGGTGAGGGTCTTGGTGCGGCACCACCCTCACCCTCGCCGCTTCGCGTCTCGACCTCTCCCGCGACGAGCGGGAGAGGTGTACTGGCGCTATTCCTTTACCGCACCGGTCATCGAGGACACGTAGTATTCGACGAAGAACGAGTAAATCAGCGCCACCGGCACCGAGCCCAGCAACGACCCCGCCATCAGCGAGCCCCACTGATACACATCGCCCGTTACCAACTCGGTCAAGATTGCCACCGGAACGGTCTTCTTCTCGGTCGACTGAATAAACGCCAGCGCGTAGATGAACTCGTTCCACGACAGCGTGAACGCGAAAATCCCAGCCGAGATCAGCCCTGGCACCGCCAGCGGCAACGTGATGCGCCGCAGAATCTGCAACCGCGACGCACCATCGATCAGCGCGCATTCCTCCAACTCATACGGGATCGATTTGAAATACCCGATCAGCAGCCAGGTGCAGAACGGCACCAGAAACGTCGGGTAGGTCAGCACCAGCGAGACCGGATTGTCGAACAACCCGAACTGGAAAACCATTGTCGCCAGCGGAATGAACAGGATGGTCGGCGGCACCAGATAGGCCAGATAGATCGCCAGCCCGACATGTTGCGCGCCCTTGAATCGCAGCCGCTCGATCGCATACGCGGCCAGCACGCTGGCGAAGATCGACAGGAAAGTCGCCGCCGTGGCGACCGCCATGGTGATCATCAGCCAGCGCGGATACTCAGTCTGGAACAGCAGCTTGTCGATATTCGCCAGCGTCGGCGAATGCACCCAGAACGGGCTGTACTTCTTGTAGTCATACATCTCGTAGTCGGGTTTGATCGCGGTGATCGCCATCCAATAGAACGGAAACAGCAACGTGATCACGAACAGCGACAGCGGCAGGTAGATCGTCACCAGCCGCTTGGCGCGCGAATCCCACGACATCCGCTCCGGCTCGTCGCGCGTGCTGCCGGTGATGGCCTCGACCTCGGCCACCGAGCTTGGGGCAAGCTGTTCAGTCATTGTCGGAACCCTGCTGCCACTTGCGTCTGCCGACGCCGAAGAAACACAGCAGCGTGGCACCGATCAGGAACGGGATCATCGAGACCGCGATCGCCGCGCCCTCACCCAATTGCGATCCCGGAATGGCGCGCTGGAACGCCAGTGTGGCCATCAGGTGCGTGGTGTTGAACGGCCCGCCGCGGGTGATCGCATAGACCAACTGGAAGTCGGAGAAAGTGAACAGCACCGAGAGGGTCAGCGCCACCGACAGGATCGGCATCAGCAGGGGGACGGTGATGCGGTGGAATTTCTGCCAGGCGCTGGCACCGTCGAGCAGCGCCGCCTCATACAGCGACGGCGAAATGGTTTGCAGCCCGGCGAGCAACGTGATCGCGACGAACGGGATCCCGCGCCAGATGTTGGCGACGATCAGCGAGCCCCGCGCGTTCCACGGCGTGCCGAGGAAGTCGATATAAGTTGTGCGCAGATGCAGCACATCCACCAGCACGTAGGACACGATGGAGAATTGCGGATCGTAGATCCACCACCAGGCGATGGCCGACAGCACGGTCGGCACGATCCACGGCAGCAGCACGATTGCGCGAATGAACGCCTTGATCGGGATGTGATGGTTCAGCAACATCGCGAGCCACAACCCGAGCAGGAATTTCCCGACCGTCG
>Ga0326727_10014715_pt1 | contig 16971 bp, 20 predicted proteins | sample MB2enrmetagenome_FD_207643 | JGI IMG/M metagenome (GOLD analysis project Ga0326727, IMG submission 207643) | Lab enriched peat soil microbial communities from McLean, Ithaca, NY, United States - MB29MY | ecosystem: Environmental > Terrestrial > Soil > Wetlands > Peat | place: USA: New York...
TCATTCTCACGGTAACGCGCGAAGGCGACCATCTTTTCGTTCAGGCAACCGGGCAGCCTAAGTTCGAGGTGTTTCCCGAGAGCGATCGCGATTTCTTCTTAAAGGTTGTCGACGCCCAGATCACTTTCGTAACCGACGGCCAGGGCCGGGCGAGGGAGCTGATCCTGCACCAAAACGGCCTTAACCAACACGCAAAGCGTATCGAGTAGGCCCGGCACTCAACTCGGCACGCCCAGCCCAGTTGCAACCACTGTCCGGCGAGGGTATAATATCTTACTTGAATCTTACTTGGGATGGATGCGAGGCATGGAAACGACCAAACTTTCGTCGAGGGGTCAGGTGGTGTTGCCCAAGGGGGTGCGAGATGCCCGGAGTTGGGGGCCAGGCGCCGAATTCGCGGTGGAAGAAGTGCCGGAGGGGATTCTGCTGCGCCCTTTGCGGCCCTTCCCCTCCACCAGCTTCGCCGAGGTATTCGGTTGCCTGAAATACACCGGGCGGGCGAAGACTCTCCGTCAGATGGAGAGGGCCATTGCTCGAGGTGCGAGGGAGCGGCATGATCGCGGTCGATACTAACGTCTTGGTTCGGTTTCTGGTGCGCGACGACGCGATGCAGGCGGCTCGTGCTGCAGGGCTGATTCGGGCCAACGAGATTTGGGTCTCCAAGACGGTGCTCTTGGAGACTGAGTGGGTTCTCCGCAGCCTCTATGACTTTTCCCCGGAAAGCCTGTGGGGGGCTCTGAGGGCCCTGGCAGGGCTCACAACGGTGTTCTTGGAGGATGAGCTCGAGGTAGCCAAAGCCTTGGACTGGTTCAAGGAAGGTCTTGACTTCGCTGACGCACTGCATTTGGCCAGTGTTGGGAATGCCCGGCAGTTCGCCACCTTTGATCGAAAACTCGCCAAGCAAGCCAGGCGCACGACCACGCTTGAAACCATTTCCCTCTGATTCGACACTACTCAGCGGTTAAGCGTTCAGGGGTGGCCTTGCGGATTTGCGGTTGGGCAAAGGCCCGGAAGAGCCGGAAGAACTTCAAGGAGCGGCGGGCATCTTCCTGGATCTGGACTTTGAGGATGGCAGGGTTCTGGAACTTGATTTCGTCCCGCAGGCGGTAAAGGAACTCGATTTCCATATCCGGCTCCTGGATCTCACCGCCGGGAAAGTCGAGGAGAAAGGTCTCGACGGTCAGTTTCTGATTATCGCCAAAAGTGGGTTTATGGCCGACGTTGCTGACGGAGTCGTAGAGCTTCTCACCGACTTTGGTGCGAGTGACGTAGACGCCGGTCTTGGGCAGTTGTTCCTCGACGGGAGCGAGATTGAGAGTGGGGACGGTGTGTTTGCGTCCCACCCCCATGCCGGCCACAATCGGCCCATAAACAGAGAAGGGCCTTCCTAGCAGCCGGTTGGCCACATGGACGCGGCCTTCCACCAGCAATTCCCGGATGCGCGTGCTGGAAACCGCCTGGCCGCGCACTTCGAGCAGCGGCACCACTTCCACTTTGAAACCCTCTTGCCGGCCGAGTTCTTCGAGTATCTCCACGTCCCCCGCTTGACGATATCCAAAGCGAAAATTCGGGCCCACGAGGACGGCTACGGTGTGCAATGGCCGGACCAGGATGTTGCGTACGAACTCCAAGGGTGAAAGGTGAGCCAGTTCGCGGTTGAAGGGAAGAACGACCAGCAGGTCAATGCCGCTGGCGGCGATGAGCCGGGCTTTCCTGGAAAAGGGTGTGAGGAGTTTTGGAGCGTGGGCGGGGGAAAGAAACTTGATGGGATGAGGCTCGAAGGTAATGGCAGCAGCTACTGCACCTCGAAGGCGGGCATCTTCCACGACCCGTTCGAGCAGCTCGCGGTGCGCGCGATGGACTCCATCGAAGTTTCCGATGGTGAGCACGCAGGCGGAAGGCGAGGGCCGCAATTCGCCGAGATTGTGAATGGTGCGCATAGCCAACTAAAACTCCAGTTGCAACCCGTCGTACGCCAGCCGCACGTGCGGCGGAAGCTGGGCGTTGGTTTCCTCGTGCCCCAAATCGTGAGCGATGTGCGTGCAGTATCCCTTACGGACCCCCAACCGTTCCATCACCCTAAGCGCTTGCTCGACGGTCAGATGGGTGGGGTGGGGACGGGGGCGCAAGGCATCAAGGACCAAGACCTCGAGACCTTGGAGTAAAGGGTAACTCGATTCAGGAATCTCGCTCACATCGGTGAGGTAGGCCAGTCCGTTGATACGGAATCCGAGGATGAGCTGATTGCCATGCATCACCGGAACGGGGATGACCTTCAGACCTTCCACTTCGAAGGGGCCGTCAATGAGGCGCGGGTCGAGCCGGGCAACCCCGCCGTAGGGATAGTCGCCGTCAAAGATGTACTTGAAGGTCCGTTGGATGTCCTTCATGCACTGGGCGTCAGCATAAATCGGAATCGGCTTCTGCTGCCGGAAGTAAAAGACGCGCACGTCATCCAACCCCAGAATGTGGTCGGCGTGAGAGTGGGTAAAGAGGACGGCGTCGAGCCGCTCCAAGCCCTCCCGCAGAGCTTGCGCGCGGAAATCCGGCGCGGTATCAATCACTACGGCGCGGCCCTCGAAGCGAACCAGGAGCGAAGGCCGCGTCCGCTTATCATGCGGATCGGATGATGTGCAAACCCTGCAATGGCAGGCGAGGGTGGGAACCCCGGAGGAAGTTCCCGTACCCAAAAAAGTCATTCTCATTTGCTCTTTCGGGCCTGGCGCTTCTGCGCCTCGACGAAGGTCATGCGCAGCTCATAAAGGACATCCTCAAGCAGCCGGGATTCGTTGGCGGTGAGGTTGCCTTGGGTCTTTTCCTGCAAGACTTCCAGCATGTCGACGGTGCGCTTGGCGTTGGGCATGTCCGCAGGGATGCGCTCGCCTGAGGGCCCCGGGATTAATCCAAGCTGAAACATTGCCGTGGTGCTCAGATAAGAAACCAGCGTTTCAAACCCGGGAGACTCATCGTCGTAGGGGCCGCGAGGCTCGCTTAGCGGCTCGCCCGGGGCGCTTCGGTCTGACGCCGGCCCAGCCTCCACCTCCCTTTCCTCGGCAGGGATATCTTCTTTTCTCGAGCCATCGGCGGCAAATGGCCGACGGTCGACCACCCTGAATCCCGATGAATTGCTTTCCTCCTTGGCCATTGAGTGCCTCCCTGCTTCACAACGTGCAAAAGAACTCCGTTTTGACCCCGCGCCGTAGGGGCAATCCGCCAGCCGACGGAGGGCGGCCACAAGGGCCGCCCCTACTCAGCTTCGCGGCCCAAGAACTTTGGGCGATTCCTGCGCCTGTCTGCGCAATTTCAAGTTTACCAACATTTCCAGGAGCCAACAAGGTGGGGTTAGGGGATGCGCCGCATAGGAGTTGGGACAAGTGAGCAATTGCGCGCGGAGGCAGTCAGGTGTACGCTAGTGCCCAGCGGGAAAATCACCATGGAAGCTTCTCTTGAACCCTCTGCTCCCCTTGACAGGGCACGTACCGGCGCGCCGCTCGCGGCGGAGATGGTGACACATTGCTGTGAATTACTGCGCCCGAGATTTGCAGACGAGGAAGTCATTCCTTCAGGTCTTGTGGTCGGGTGCGGCAACGGAGAGGAAGTTGTTTACATGCGTCAAGCCTTCCGCAGCCGACGCGTGGTAGGGATCGACATCGGGTCGACATTCTCCTCGGAAGCTCGGCGCGAGCGCTGCCTGGTGCAAGCAGATGCCAAGTCCCTGCCCTTCCAGTCCGGCGCCTTCGATTTTGCAGCCGCCTTTCATTCGCTCGAACACGTGGGAGATCCGCGCCTGGCATTGAGCGAAGTTTCACGAGTGCTGCGTCCGGGAGCGTGGTTTTATGTGGGGGTGCCCAACAAATCAAGATTCGTGGGTTACCTGGGGTCTCCTGAGGTCACCACCTGGCAGAAGATTGTGTGGAACCTCGCGGATTGGAAAGCGCGGCTTCGCGGGCGTTTCGAAAACGCCCTGGGCGCGCACGCAGGTTTCGGGCGGACAGAGCTCGTCAATCTGCTCGAAGAGCGCTTTGAAAGCATCGAGGTGTTGACGGAGGCGTTTATCCGCTTCAAGTACCACGACCGGCTGCCGCGGTCCCTGCTCAAGATGCTGCTCGCGCCGCGCATCATCAACTTCTCTGCGCCGGCACATTATGTGATCTGCCGGAAACGCCGACTTGGCCCAGCCCAACAAGACGTGTGAAAAAAAAGACTCCCCTCCTCAGCGGAGGAGGGGGTAGGGGGTGGTGGGTATCAGCGTGGCGGCACCATTCAACCCCCCCTAGCCCCTCCTTGATAAGGAGGGGAATCATTTAGCCCTCCTTAATAAGGAGGGGAATCATTTGTTGCAGTTTGTCCCGCTGCCCTGATAGATTAACAAGATTCAGGGGTGGCAGGGGGCGCGGGTTGCTGACTGCCCGGGAGAGGAGTGACTCTGGCCGGCGAAAAATTACCCAAGCTTGTTGATCTGACGGCGCATCTGCGAGGAGCCGAGGGCTGTCCTTGGGACCGCGAGCAGGACTACGACACCCTGAAGGGACTGCTGCTGGAAGAGGCCTACGAAGTCATTGACGCGATTAACACGCGCGATTTCAAAGGCCTGGAAGATGAATTAGGCGACCTGCTCTTCCAGGTGGTGTTCTGCTCCCGTTTGGCGGAAGAGGAAGGGCGATTCGACATCGACGGCGTTATTCAGGGCGTGCATGCCAAACTCATTCGGCGGCATCCTCACGTTTTCGGCGAGGTCCGCGCCTCTAATGCCGACGAGGCCCTCAAGAGTTGGCTGAAGGTAAAAGAGCAGGAGCGGGCCTCAGCGGCTGGAGGCAGGAACGATGAGAAATCCGTTCTGGATGGGATTGCCCCAGCCCTACCCGCAACCCTCGCCGCCTATGAACTGGGATTGCGAGCGTCGGAAGTGGGTTTTGATTGGGAAAAGGCCGAGGAGGTGCTGCAAAAGGTTGAAGAGGAGATTCGAGAATTGCGCCACGAACTGAATCGAGAGGGAGGCAACAGATCATCCCGGCTGGAGGAAGAGGTTGGCGACCTGCTCTTTGCCGCCGCGAATTTGGCGCGATTCCTCCGCTTCGACCCGGAGACCTGCCTGCGGCAAGCTAATCAGAAATTCATGCGCAGGTTCAAGGCAGTCGAAAAAGAGATGAGGGCGCGCGGAAGGAATCTGCGGGAGTGTTCTCTGGAGGAAATGGAATCGCTTTGGAACGAGTTGAAGTCAAAAGAAGCCCGGTGAAGTATACGATTCGCCCTTGCCAAAAACTGGAGGAGCTTGCGGCCATCGGCAAAGTTCAGCAGGAGGTTTGGGGCTACGCGGAGCACGAACTCTACCCGCTAAGGCTGTTCGTGACCCTGAAGCGAATAGGAGGGCAGGTATTGGGAGCTTTCACCCCGCAAGGCACCCTGGCAGGCTTCGTAGCTTCGTTGCCGGCCTGGCATGGGGTCAACCGCTATTATCATTCGCTCTCCTTGGGGGTTTTGCGCGCGCACGAGAACCGAGGGCTGGGCAGGGCGTTGAAGGTGGCGCAGAGGCGCGCGGCGCTGCGAGCCGGCATCGAGCTTATCGAGTGGACCTTTGATCCTCTGCGGGCGAAGAATGCTTATCTCAACATAGTCCGGCTGGGGGCCATCGCCCGCTGTTATCAACCAGACTATTACGGTAAGGTGGAGAGCAGGCTGCAAAGGGGGCTGCCCAGTGACCGCCTGATTGTGGAATGGCGGCTGAGGTCAACACGGGTCAAGCGGGCGATGGGGGGAAAGCCGCCACGCAGCAGCAAAGAGAAGCCGGCGGCGGCGGTGGAGATTCCCGCTGACATCGATCGATTGAGGGAGTCAAACCCCCGGGAAGCGCGCCGGCGCCAGTTGGCAGTTCGCCGGCAATTGCAAGAGTTCTTTGCTCATAAGCTGGCCATCACAGGATTCGAATACGACGGCCAGTCAGCCCGGTACTTATTGGACCCTTATGAAGATTAATCGTGTGGAGCTGCGGGAAATTCAAATGCCCCTCGTCCATTTTTTCGAGACGAGTTTTGGCAGAACTACGACGCGCCGAATCGTCCTGGTGCGGGTGGATGCGGAAGGCCTCACCGGATGGGGCGAAGTCACCGCCGGAGAAGAGCCGTTCTACAGCCATGAAACTCCCCAAACTGCCTGGCATGTCTTGCGGGATTTTCTGATTCCCTGGGTATGCGGAAAGCAGTGGACTTCGCCATCGGAAGTTGCGGCACGGGTCCGTCCCATCCGTGGTCACAACATGGCCAAAGCGGCCTTGGAGAACGCGCTTTGGGTGATCGAGGCGCAACAGAAAGGTATTTCTCTGGCGAAAGCGGTGGGTGGGACGCTGGAAGAGATTCCGTGCGGCGTATCCATTGGGATTCAGAACAGCGTCGAGGAACTGCTGGAAAAAATCGCCGGGGAACTTTCCGCGGGGTATCAGCGGATCAAGGTGAAGGTAAAGCCGGGTTGGGACATCAATGTCCTGGAGCGCATCCGCGCGGAGTTTCCCCGTATCGCATTGATGGCCGATGCGAATTCCGCTTACACGCTCGCCGACCTGGCTCACCTGAAGCAATTCGATCGGTTCTACCTGATGATGATCGAGCAGCCGCTCGGCTGGGAAGACATCATTGACCACGCCAAGCTGCAAAGGGAAATCTCCACGCCGATTTGCCTGGATGAGTCGATTCACAGCGCCGACGACGCGCGCAAGGCCATCGAAATCGGCGCGTGCAAGATCATTAACGTGAAGCTCGGCCGCGTGGGGGGCCTAACCTCGGCCAAACAAGTTCATGATGTGTGCCGGGCAAAAAACATTCCGGTTTGGTGTGGCGGAATGCTGGAGGCCGGCATCGGGCGCGCGCACAATATTGCCATGTCCTCGCTCCCCGGCTTCACGCTTCCGGGAGACGTTTCGGCCAGCAAGCGATATTGGAGGGAGGATATCATCGATCCGGAGGTAACGGTCAGCGCGCGCGGAACCATCCGTGTTCCCCAGTCCCCCGGGTTGGGATATGAGCCCAACCTCGACCGAATCGAAAAAGTGACCTTACGAAAGGAGCGGTTTGGCTAGCCAAGCCCATGGCCACAGCCACGCCTTGATGCACTTCCTGCTGTTCTGTGGGACAGTGTTTTGGGCCGCCAATATCGTGGCCGGAAAAGAGGCTGTGAACGGTTTTGGGGCCATGGGGCTGGCGCAGTTGCGCTTGGCCGGCGCCACGCTGCTTTTTGTGACACTTTTCCTGGCATGGCGGGGACGGCCGCAGTTGCGTTTGAGTGGGCGTGAATGGCTTGTCCTCGCCGGCGTCGCATTCAATGGGTTGACGCTGAACCAGATCTGCTTCATTAACGGCTTGGCTTGGACATCGGTGGCGCACACCGGGCTCATCGTGGCGCTGGGTCCAGTCATGGTGCTGGCGCTTTCTTGCCTGCTGCGGCTGGAGCCATTAACCCTGCTCAAATTCCTCGGCATGCTGATTTCCTTCGCGGGAGTAGCTATCCTTACGCTAGGTGGGGAGGAGGTGGGGAGCGCGGCGCACTGGCAAGGAGATCTGATTGTGCTGGCCGGCAGCGCGTCATTCGCTTACTACACCATTCAGGTTAAGGAAATAGCGAATCGATTCGACGCGCTTACCCTGAACACCCTGACCTTCTCGTTGGGGTCCATGCTGATGATCCCGTTTGCCGCTCGCTCCGTTCTGCACATCCGCTGGGCGAGCGTGACCCTCGGCGCTTGGGGCGGGTTGGCATTCATGATCGTCCTGGGTACGGTGGTGGCTTATCTTTTCTACGCTTTCGCTCTTACCGAGCTTGCCGCGTCACGCGTGGCCGCCTTCGCCTACCTCCAGCCGGTGGTCGCGGCGCTTCTGGGGGCCTGGCTGCTCAAAGAGAGGATCACGATGAGGGTCGTCGCGGGCGGCGCGCTGATTCTGCTCGGCGTGTTCCTCGCCGAGCGCGAACGTGGGGAACTTGAATGAATTCTCTTTCACCACATCGAGGCCATGGGGCCTTTGGGCAAATCTGTGGACTGATGGCAGCAGCGGCATTAGCCGGGGCGTCCCTCCTGACACTGCTCGAGCGTGGTCGCGCGGAAGGATCCGGCGGGTCAAGCCCCTGCGCGACAGACTCCCGCTCACCGGCCAAGCGCCCGTCCCGAGATAACGATCTCAAATCTAAGGTCCGCTCAAACATTGCTGCGGTGGTTGATGCCGATACGTCCCAACTGCTCTACGAGAAGAATCCGAATAAGGTCAACCCCATTGCCTCGATAACTAAGCTGATGACGGCGATCGTCACGCTCGAGGCAAAGCTTCCACTGGCTGATGTGGTGGTGGTTAGCGATGAGGACGTCGATGATCTGAAGGGCACGCGTTCCTCCTTGAGCATTGGCTCGCGCTTGACCCGGGAAGACATGCTGCACATTGCCCTGATGGCGTCCGAGAATAGGGCTGCAGCATGCCTGAGCCGGTATTATCCCGGAGGGCGGCCGGCTTTTATTGAAGCGATGAACCGCAAAGCGCGTGAATTGGGCATGGACAATACCCACTTTGTCAGCCCCAACGGACTTTCCCCTGAGAATGTCTCGACAGCTCTGGATCTGGTAAGGCTCGTGAAAGCTGCCTACCAATATCCGCTGATTCGGCATTTCTCTACAGACACCCAATACGATGTCTTTGTGGGCAAAACGGGCAAAAGACGTTTGCAATACATCAACACGAACCGCTTGGTCCGCCGTCCCGGGTGGGAAATCGGGCTCCAAAAGACGGGGTATATCATCGAATCCGGCAGGTGCCTGGTGATGGAAGCGCAAGTCGATGGCAGGAACCTCATCATGGTGTTCCTGGATTCCTATGGCAAACTGACTTGTTTTGCTGATGCCACACGCGTGCGAAGACAATTGGCCTTGCAAAAGGGACGGTGAAAGCAGACGGCAGAAAGCAGAAAGCAGGAAGCAGAAGGCAGAAAGCCGGGGATCCCCTACCGCTACGTGCGATTATGGACAGCGCCAACCAGGCAGACGAATACCGCCGTCTCGAGGAGCTCTATGCGGAGATGAGCGATGCGCAGATTGAAGCCATGTCGGGTGAGATGGAAGACCTCACGGACATCGCTCAGCAGGTTTTGCGCGCCGAGATTTCCAAGCGTGGCCTGGGACCACAGGGCCAAGATGCTCAGCAGGACCCCCGCGAGGCTGCGCGCCAAGCTTTGCGTGCAGAGAAGGCTGGACGAGATTTGGAAGCGCGGGATCACGATTTGCCGGACGGCGCTGCGGATGCCGCGGAAGCAAGAAGTTTGACGGGAATACTGAACCTCGGGGCTAGAGACCCCCTAAGGAACGGGTACGACCCGACGGCGTTTGACCTCGTTTGTATCTGGGGTGTAACGGACTCCACTCAAGCGCGCCAGCTCATAAGCCTTCTTGATTCCGCTGGTGTCAAAGCCTATCTAGGCCCTGACAATGTCGAAGGCGTAGAGGACTACCGGGGCAGCTACGAGGACGGGGTTGAGCTTAAGGTGATGAAATTTCAGGCGAAATTCGCTTCGGGCCTACTTCAGCCGCATGCTCCGCCCGAAACGGAAAGGGACTCTTCGGGTGATGCCGATTATGCCGTCTTCTGCCCAAGCTGTAATTCCCGGGACGTCATTTTTCAGGGCCTCGATGCCGAACCAGGGAAGGAACCTGCGCCCGACGCGAAGTTCAATTGGACCTGCGACGCCTGCGGTCATCAGTGGAAGGGGGATGGAATTTAGAAAGGCGCGTGACGCCGCTCGGTGCTGGCGTCTGGAATGCGCCCAACATGCGGCTCGGGCCACATCGCGTTGGGGATCTCGGGATGAGAGATGGTTCTATCTCATGCCCGCCGGCTACCCACGATGCTGATTGCCAGCTGCCTACTGCCAGCTGCCTACTGCTTTCTGCCCTCTGCTTTCTGCCTACTGCCCTCTGCCTACTGCCTACGGCATTTCGACTACCGGGCCCCTTCTGACAGGCCGGAATGCCACCGCAAGGAGCAGGCCCATCGTGAATCCTCCGACGTGGGCCCACCAGGCCACCCCGCCGCCGGTTGCCGATTGAATGGCCAGCATCTGGTAGCCCGTTACGAACTGGATCAGGAACCAGTAGCCCAGCACGAGGATGGCGGGTAGCTCGAACGTCCAAAAGAAGAAGATCAAGGGAATAAGCGTGGTAATGCGGGCTCGGGGAAAGCTGACGAAGTAGGCGCCCAGCACTCCGGCGATAGCTCCGCTCGCTCCGATGGTCGGCACGCGCGACCCCGCGTTGAGGATGATGTGCAGAATGGCGCCCGCCAAACCCGAAAGCAAGTAGAGGCAGAGAAACTTGAAATGCCCAAAGCGGTCCTCCACACTCCGCCCGAAGACAAAGAGGAAGAGCATGTTCCCGAGCAGGTGCAGCCATCCGCCGTGCAGGAACATGGAAATGAAAATGGGAACGAGAAAGCCGGCCACGGTCAGGTTCGCGAATCCGTAACGGGTGACATAGCGCGCCGGGACGACTCCAAAGATGAAAACCAGCCGGTTGAGGTCGCGGCCCTGCGCCAGTTCAAGGAAGAAAACCCACACATTCGCGATGATGAGGGCGAGAGTAATAAACCAGAAGCTCCGCCTGCGGATGTGGTCGGTGAGGGGAAGGGGGACCATAAAAAAGTCGAGGAGTCGAGGAGTCCAGGAGTCGAGAAGCCCCGTAGCAAGAATCAGGAATCAAGAATCAAGAAGATAGAAGCGTCCCCCCTGCACTGTTACTCTGTCTCTTGATTCTTCTTGAAGTAAGAGTTAAGAAGCAGGACGTAAGAAGCGCCAGATCATTGTTCCCTTCTTCTTGATTCCCGCTTCCTGGTTCTTGCTTCTTGCTTCCTGCTTCTTGCTTCTTGATTCTTGCTTCTCTTCTCGACCTCTCGAATCCTTACCCCCCCACTCGTTGGAGCTCGCGCCTCCTAGGTTGCCTGCTTGGCTTTGGTCTTCTCCAACTCCAGTTCCAGCTCCTTCATCCTCTGCTGGTGCTCCATTTCCTTCACCCGCAGCTCTTGCTGGATCCGGAGCTCATGTTCACGAAACTTGAACCACCCGCCGATCGCCACCACCGCAATAATCATCAGCCATAAGCCGTTGTGGCTTAAGAGTGAGATGATCTCGTGCATTCAGCCTTCTCCCATGTGAAGCCGCAACCTAAAGCTAACATGCCGAGACGACCCCGATCAAGCAGGTTTTGTTCCATGCAGTTATCGAATTGACCAGTTGTGGAACGAATCTGGAAGTGCATTCTCAGTGCAGCGGCAAGTGCGGTTGGCGGGCCGGGGATGCGGCCCGCCAAGTCGGTTTCCAAGTTCTCAGCGGCAGTTTTCGGCGTGAGGCACTATCGATTGAACATGAGCGCCTTGTCCTCGTCGGCGAAGTAAATCTCAACGACGGACTTGGTCCCGTCCGCAGCCGTATTGAAGACAACCGCAACGGGGTTGTAGGAATCGGTACGCTCACCGAGCCTGCCTTCGCTGTTGAGAGACATACCGCGGTAGTAGCCCTTGCGTCCCTCGACTTTGCCTTCTGTGGAGAGGACGACCTTGTGGCGCTGCACGAATTGCACTGTTGCCTCAGGGCTGTGTGTTACCCATTGGACAGTATACTGACCTGCCGGAAGAGTCGCCCCGTTCACCATGACATCGTGGTCAAAGGTCACGCTCCGCGCGTTCTTAGCCAAGCCGGGAATGCCGGAGGCTAGAAGCAGCGCGGCCGACAGAACTGATGTTCCGAGAAACTTTCTGATATTCATGTTCATCTGATTCTCCTTTTTCATCTGATTTTCCTTTTTTCTCTGGTTGCTCTTTGTTAATCTCAGCAGCCCGTCGGCTGACGGACCAGCGCCTCTGTTTCTTTCCGGTGGTCCCTTAGCACTTCAGTTACGATAGCCTTTGAAACCCCGAACCCCTGCTCACGCATCTACTTTCGCAAAGGGCTGTTGCGGGGTCAATGCACACGAGGTGAACTGCTGTTGAACTCTCGATGAACAGGTAAGCTTCACAAACTAAAGGGGAAAGTCGATATGGGGGGCACTTTTCGGAAGAGACTTTCTTTCCTTTGATAAACGTGTTAGAGTTTTTTTGGCTATTCATGGAAAAAGAATCGAATCATCCCCACGAAGCCCGCTTCGCGGCGTTCGCAGTTGATCTGCAAGCCGGTGAACTGCGCAAGCGCGGAGTGAGGGTAAGGCTCCAGGAACAACCCTTTCGGATGCTATCGGTGTTGCTGGAGCGGCCCGGCCAAGTGGTGACGCGAGAGGAACTCCGGCAGAGACTTTGGTCCGGGAACACCTTTGTCGACTTCGAGCACAGTCTGGCCACTGCGGTCAAGAAGCTCCGCCGCGCCTTGGGTGATTCCCCCGCTCATCCCCAATTCATTGAAACTCTGCCCCGGCGAGGCTACCGCTTTATCGCAACCTTGAAAGCGAAGCCTCGGGGGGGTAAGCCGATTTTGGCGGTGTTGCCGTTCGAGAACCTGACAGGTGATGCCGGGCAGGAGTACTTCAGCGACGGGATGACGGAGGAGATGATTGCGCGGTTGGGACGCTTGCACCCGCAACGCCTGGGCGTCATCGCCCGGGCATCTGCGATTCGATACAAGAATACCGACAAGGACATCGACCAAATCGGGCGAGAGCTGGGGGCGGAATATATCCTCAAAGGCAGCGCGAGCTGCGCAGGCGACCGGGTACGTATCACCGCCGAACTCATCCAGGTCAAGGACCGCACTCACCTGTGGGCTGATCGCTTTGAGGGTGGTCGGGATAACGAACCGGCCTTCCACGGCGCGATTGCCCGCCACGTGGCTCGCTCTTTGCAGATTGAAACGCCCCCGGCCAAGAGCGTGTCCGCTGTGGGAGCTTCGAGCGCAAATCCACAAGCCCACGGAGAGTTTCTCAGAGGCCGCTACTGCTTGAATAAGGGAACCGCCGAAGGGGTGAAGAGTGCGATCGCCTACTTTGAGGAGGCTACATCCAGAGACTCGACATACGCCGTGGCCCATGCGGGATTAGCGGTCGCCTTGGACCTGGCTGATCACTTCCGTGTCCTCCCTGGGAGGCTGGCTTTCCCCAGAGCCAAGGCGGCAGCGATGAAGGCTCTGGAGCTTAACGATTCGCTTCCCGAGGCCCACAACGCCTTGGCTTTCGCCAAGCATTCATTCGACTGGGACTGGGCCGGGGCCGAGCAAGTTTACCAGCGCGCCATCGCGCTCAACCCGAACTTTGCCACTGCCCGCCACTGGCATGGGTTGTATTTGGGAATGCTGGGGCGCGTGGATGAGGCCCTCGCCGAGATGCGGCGAGCCCAACGGCTCAATCCCCTGTCGATCATTATCAGAACCCACTTAGGGCTGATGCTGCATTGCGGGCGCCGGTACGATGAGGCGATCGAACAGCTCTGGCAAACGCTCGAGATGGAACCTGATTTCGCGGCGGCGCACTACTTCCTTGGTTGGGCTTATGAGCAAAAGGGAATGTATGAGGAAACCATCACGCATCTCCAAAAAGCGCTGATAGTTTCCCCAGACAGCCCCGACAGGGTAGGGGCACTCGGTCATGCCCGTGCCGTGTTCAAGACAAAAGGCTATGCGCGGAAGGCGCTGGAAGAACTGCACAAGCTGGCGCAGCGGAGATTTGTCTCGGCCTACGACTTTGCGATTGTTTATGTGGGTATGGGCGAGACCGACCAGGCGTTTCAGTGGCTGGAAAGAGCCTGCGAAGAACGCTCCTTCTCAATGATTATGAGCCTCAAGGCGGACCCGAGGCTGGATAGGCTTCGCCCCGACCCTCGTTTTCAACACCTGCTGCGCCGCGTGGGTTTGCCACCCTAGCGTCGGGTCACAGCTAATTCTTGACAATTGCCTTAACCAGTTTTGTAGGGCCGGGGCTTGCGCCGGCCTTGCAAAAAGCCCCGACCTTCACAACTGCCGGGGGTCATTGATTGAAGACGAGGACTTCGCTCGATCCGGCGAAGCGAATCTCACTGATGGTGCTGGCCCCATTCGCGGTGTCGTAGACAACCTCATCGGAGCCGTACTTTTTCCCCCGGTCTTCGAATGTGCAGTTTGTTGAAAGGACAACTTTGTGGCCCCGTGCGAATTCCACGGTTGCTTGGGGGGTCTGAGCTTCCCACTGAATGGCATATTTGCCTGCCGGAAGAGCTTTGCCGCTTAGAACGACATCACGGTTGAGGGCAACAGTCCGCGAGTCCTTGGCCAAGCCCGGAATAGCGGGTGCCAGGAGCAGCGCCACTGATAGAATCGACGTCCCGAAATACTTTCTAATCTCCATTGGATCCTCCTTCGATGTTGGTGGGTCTTTGTTAATACGGGCAGGCGAGCACCACGCCTCCAACTCTGCCCAGTCGCCTCTTGCATTTCAGTTGCAAACACCCTTACAATCAAGTGGGGTTAAATGAAAAGCCGGGGCCGACAAGGTCCCGTGCGTTTCCTGCGGGATTCTCTTCGCCCAGGCCGCCAAACCTTCAGCGAAGAGAGTCCATTTAACCCCTTACATTTTCCTGTCAGCTTCCAACCTTACTTAGACGCAGTGAGCGCTTTTCTAGTTACCGAATTCCCTGCAACCAAGCGCTTGACTCCGCTTCCTTTTTCTTAGACGCCTGCTCGAGATTTCGGTTAGCTTTCTTCATTTATTCGCACATGACTCCGAAATCTTCAGCTTGCTCTTGGAGGCGGGCCGGGGTATGCTATTGCTTTCCAGGCGCCTTGTGACTTGGCAGGGTGGGGAAAGGACGTCCTGGAAAATCACACCCAAGTCGGTTACAATCCTCGCGCGTTGCATCGAGTTTTAAGGCGCGATCCAACTTTCCGGAGTAGCCATTGAAAGCGATACCTGTTAAACGAGCGGCTCGAATGATTGCCCGAGGTACGTGGAGCTTCTGCGTTGATCGGCCCTTGGTGGTTTCTTTTGAGCTGACCCACTCCTGCACGGCCAATTGCCGGCATTGCGACAAGGGAGGGATGAAGCCTGACCCGGCGGGGCTGCTTCGGGCGGAGGATTATGCCGAGCTGCGCAGCCTTCTGAAGCCCATGGCCGTGCAGCTCTCGGGCGGCGAACCCTTGCTGCGTAAGGATATCGCGGAGATCGTCCGAGCGGTGAAGGAGCCGAGCGGCCTGCCTTACACTATTCTGGTGACCAATGGGCGGCTATTAACGAAAGAAAAGTATCTTGCTTTGCGGGCCTTGGGTATTAACCAAGTTTCAATCTCGCTGGACTTTCCTGATTCCAGGCACGACGACTTCCGCCGCTCACCCGGGCTCTATGCTCACCTCGAGAAGCTGGTTCCCGCGCTTGCCCGCTGCGGCCACGACGACGTGGCTCTCAACACCGCCATCACCCGCGAGAACCTTCCGGCACTGATTGGGATTTACGAACGGGCCAGGGAGTGGGGTGTTTCCATCTCCTATAGCGCCTACACCCCTCTGCGCACCGGCAGTATGGAGCACTACATCCAGTCCATGAAAGATTTGGCTCTGCTCCGCAAGACTCTCGATCAATTAATCGAGCTGAAAGCCAAGAATGGCCGCATCGCCAACTCCCCCTGGACGCTTTCGGGCATCCATGATTTCTTCCGCGATGGGAGCGTGCCGGGATGCAACGCGGGACGAAGGTTTATGGTCGTGACGCCGGAGGGCGGCCTGCGTCCGTGCTCGATGTTTGAGAACGAATATGCCTCGCAGCAGGAGATGCTGAAAGAATTTGTACCCGCTAACCAGTGCGGGGGATGTTACGTTTCCATTCGTTCCTACCTCGACGCTTCGTTTTGGACCCTCCTGAAAGACAACGTAGGCAGCCGCGTTTTTTCGCGGAATGGGAACGCAGGGCAGCGCTGAACCCCTGGCCCGGATTTCTCTCCGCCAAGCGTCCTGAGTCACAAGTTCGTTAACGAAGTCTCCCCTTCGACTTGTTCCAGTGCGACCCCCTCACCCGTCCCGCCCCGGCTGATGAAAACGCCGGGGCCGGCCCCCCTCTCCCCCAAGGGGGAGAGGGAAGTAAGCTCCAATCACTCTCCCCTCGCCCGTCACTGCTTCAGCAGCTTTTCGATGGCTTCCACAACCTCGGGGGAGTCCGGCTTCGCCGGCGATTCGAAGCGTGCCACAACTCTTCCGTGGCGATCAACCAGAAACTTGGTGAAGTTCCACTTGATATCCCCCACCACGCTGGGATTCGCCTGCTGGGTAAGATATTGATAGAGGGGAGTAGTGTCAGCGCCTTTCACCGAGACCTTGGCAAACATGGGAAAAGTGACGTTGTACTTGAGCGTGCAGAAGCTCTTGATTTCCGCATTCGTGCCGGGCTCTTGCCCTCCGAAATTGTTGGCCGGGAAACCCAGGATCACAAAGCCCTGGTCCTTGTACTTTTCATAAAGCGATTCCAGGGCCGAGTATTGGGGCGTGAAACCGCACCGGCTGGCGACGTTTACCAGCAGAATAACCTTGCCCTTGTAAGCCGAAAGCGAAGTGGCCTCGCCGTCGATCGAGGGAAGGGTGAAATTGTAGACGCTTGCACCCGCCAACAAAGGCGCTGCGAAAGACACCGACGCCAGCAGAAAGCCTAGAAGCACACGTGTGTTGAAATCCCGAAGGACCATCATTTTTCTCCTTGGTTGTTTTGCGCCCTGACCCCGAGCCTTTCTTCCGGCCGGAGTGAATATGTATGATAACTGAGGCCGCCCATCCGCCGCAACTGACCGATTAGCAGGGGACTGTCCTATGATGTAGGGCCGGGGCTTGCCCCGGCCTGGCCGTCCCGCCATGGCGGGACGGCCACTCGAGTTTCTACATTTCTTGCCCGGTTGGCCGGGGCAAGCCCCAATACTGTTCACTTAATGAAATTTGTGGTACTCTACTCTCCTTAACTTGAGAGGAGGACCGCAGATGGCTCGTACCATTGCTGAGCTTCCGAAAGGAAGTCGTATTACG
>Ga0326727_10014717_pt1 | contig 16971 bp, 20 predicted proteins | sample MB2enrmetagenome_FD_207643 | JGI IMG/M metagenome (GOLD analysis project Ga0326727, IMG submission 207643) | Lab enriched peat soil microbial communities from McLean, Ithaca, NY, United States - MB29MY | ecosystem: Environmental > Terrestrial > Soil > Wetlands > Peat | place: USA: New York...
ATTTTCGGGTAGGCCGGAGCTATGATAACGAGCGTGTTTCTTCTTCATGATCCGTTTTTTCCTTGCGTATGCCTTATCCCCGTCTATGCGCTACTCAATTTGATGATACTATGACCGACGAGAAGAAAGAAGAGAAGAGAATCGCCAAGGAAGAACGACGCAAGCATCCCTTCGAGGCAACCGTTACCCCCGAGGTGCTCGACCGGGGGCGCCACTGGATCACCGTCAAGCTGAGGAACGTATCAACGGAACGCCTCGTCGACGTGAGCGCGACGCTGTACACCTTTAACTCGCACGATCTCGACGTCTTGGCAAGCGGCTCCTTTCATTTCGTGCAAGAGTTGCGCCCTAACGGCATGGCAGCGCTCAACTTCCACGTGTTTGCGAACCACACAGGATGGGTCTATCTGCACGTCACGGCGTACCGCGACGGTGCTTTCGTGAACTGGTACTCTCCCTATTATGAGGTCCGGCTCGTAGAAGATCCTGCCGAGATCCAGACCTTCTTCGTGAATCGGCCCTACTGGGCGTATGAAGAAACCATCGAGACGGAAACGGTCGTGCACGCCCACCGCGACGTGTCGAATCTACGGCTTGAGATCGCCGCAACTCCCCCGTCGAAATCCCACACGCTGATGGACGTGGTCGATATCGATTTCATCGCAGGAGGCGGCACGAAGCGATTCGTAAGCGAGCTCTATGCGAGTGAAGAAGGCATGTACCACCTCACCTCGCGCCTTTTCCACGTACAGAAGCTCATTAGCACCAAGCTGGCATCCTGCTTCGTTACGCCCCTTGAGGAGTGAATCTGCGTCTCGTCGGTGGGAGCCGTAGTTTATGTGTAGTTACGCCTAGCGGATGCTAGATTAGTGGCTATATACGCGCCATTGTATCTGCCATTCAACGACCGGGACCTGCAAGGCGTCTATGCTTACGTGCCGTTTTAATTATCGGGAGAGTTGTGTAAGATTATGGGCGCCGTGGAACAATTAGCCCTTATTAAAGGTAAGTGACATGCGAAATAACGAGACAGAAGGTGAACCGTGCCTATACTGTGGTAAACCTGCGGTACGTAAAGTGCATGTGCAAGCGTCATGCTGCGTTTGCGCGGCTTGTCATAAAGAGATAGAAGGCGATCGCGTATTTGAAAACACCCAGCGAGAATATGACGCTATGGTGGCTAGATGGCGATCAGAATGTTAGCATCTTAGTTCATACTTAAATGGCTGACGCTGGGGCTCCGGCGGCGTTGCTCGTTGAAATGTTCAGCCTTGCCGCTCGCGGAGTGCTCCCAGTGCATCGTGCTTCGTAGCTATCGAACCGGACAATTGTCACGAAGTCCCGGTCACTGCCGCCTTCCGGGCGCAAAAAAGTTGAACCAAGATACCGCACGCATGACGCGGCATCGCTTGATATCTCTCTTTCTAGCGCCTCATAGGCTTGACCAAAGCCAGATTTGATTCTGCGCCTGATCACGACCGTAACGGGGCCGGACTCTGAATTCCCATCATTTCTTGCCGCATCAGTCATAGGGGGGTTGTGTACGCGTTGAGGAGTGTTTTGGCCTCCTACTCTTGCGCTCACGCAGGCTGCTTATGAGGGGAAGCGCTACTATAAGTGCGCCGTTATGGCCTTTACGTACCGATCGACGACATCATTAATAATGTCGTCTTTTGAGCTTGTGTTAGGCAGGAGGCTTTGCGCGACGTCATGCCGGGCGGTTTCGTAGTTGTCTACCTGTACGCGCGTATTCAGGCTGTACCCGGTCGGAGAGATACGGGCATAAATCTCATAACCGAACCGGGTCACCCCCTCGTCGATCTCAAGTGCACTGGCTAATCGAGAACCGGCTCTGGCTGACGGATGCGCGAGAACGATGTTTGGTTCAGATCCGTGTTTCAGCAGTTCCGACCGTACCTCTTCAAATGCAGGATTGATCGTCGAATCGAAGAGTGCCGCAACGAGTGAGAATTGCTGGGCATGTGCGGCGACAGCTTTCTGTCTGTCTTCCGCTAATTTTTGTTCGTAGGCCGCCTTCTTTTGAAAGAGGTCATCGAGTGTTTTTTTCCAATCGTCCATACATATCACCAATCAAGTTCGTCCATAAAAATGTAGCGAGACGTCTATTTAAAGCGAACCTGCTTTCGATGCCTCTGCTGCGATCGTTACGCGGGGGTAACAAAGGCCGTGGCATCGACAGGCGAAAACCTGCCTAAATCAAAAGTAAAGCGTGTTTTGCCGCCCGTTCTGCGACCTGTGCGGTACAGCGTCCGGACAATAAGATGATCCTCGCAGGAGTAGCGATGAGCTCCAACAGGGTCTAACCCGGGTCACCAGCTATGGGTGCGAGCCCTTTCCAAGCTGAGTACTTCTTTGAGCCACGCAAACACCTGAAGCCCGCGGCGTACGCCGAAGAGCTCAACGAACCTGTCGCTGATGAGTTCAGCGTCGTCGAGAGAGCTCAAATAGCAGACAAACCAGTACCTCCGGTCCCCAAAGCGGTAACTGAAAAAACGGTCAGCGTAGATGAGATCGCTGCAGGCGTATTTAACAAAGCTTCGCCCCGTACAGACGCCGATGTCGTACCCCTTGCTCAATACGATCGACTTGATGTTGAGCTCTTCTCTCGTGTGGTCAAAGCGTTTTACATACGTACTGCAGTGAAGCACGGCAACGGAGTCCGCAGGGATCGTTTTCACCATGCTGAGCGTTCCGTCTGAAGCCGACCACGTCGCTTTCAGCTCGGCATAGGCGTCAGAAGGCGCGTAATAGAGGTCGCTCAAATCAGCTGACTGGTGGATGCGGTCCTTGATCAGCTCTTGGATTGCTGACAGCTTAGGCTGACGGCGCTCCTGATCGCGCAGCGTGATGCGAAACTCAACTATGCCACTTTGGGTTTCCGCCATGCCCGTACACCAAAGGGGACGGCACGTACTTAATGATGTGAGAAAAAAGAAAAGAAGAAGGGGGGGGCTCAGTCCTCATCGAGTGAGGCGAGGTCTCCCATAGGCAGCCCGAGCTCTTGCGCTTTGAGCACCCGCCGCATGATCTTGCCGCTTCGGGTCTTAGGGAGTTTTTCCATGAACTCAATCTCGCGCGGAAACGCGTGGGCTGCCAAGTGCTTTTTGACAAACTGCGAGATGTCCTGCTTGAGGTCTTCCGACGGCTTCTGTCCTGCCCGGAGGCTCACGAACGCCTTAATGATCTCGCCGCGCAGCGCGTCGGGCTTTCCGATAACGCCTGCTTCCGCAACGGCCGGGTGTTCCACAAGGGCGCTTTCCACCTCGAACGGGCCCACACGTTCTCCCGAGGTTTTTATGACGTCATCGACGCGCCCCATAAACCAGAAGTAGTTATCCTCGTCGCGAAACGCGCTGTCACCAGTCTTAAACCATCCTGGAATCTCAAAGTAGCTCTTGTACTTCTCCTGGTTTTTCCAGATGCTGCGCAAGAGCGCGGGCCACGGCGGCTTTATGACGAGGTTCCCGGGAGTGTTTGGGGGGAGCTCATTGCCCGCGTCATCGACAATCGACGCCGTGATGCTCGGAAACGGGCGTCCCATCGAGCCCTCCCGAATGGACATGCACGGATAGTTCGCGATGAGAATCTGACCCGTTTCAGTCATCCACCACGTGTCGTGGATGGGCAGCCTGAATGCCTTAAGCCCCCAGCGTATCACTTCCGGATTGAGCGGCTCACCGACGCTCGTGATGTACCGCAAGCTGTTGAAATCGAACTTGTTCGCGACGTCAAGCCCGTCTTTCATGAGGAGCCTGAGCGCAGTCGGTGCGGTGTACCAGATGGTGACCTGATAGTTGTCGATGATGCCGTACCACGTGGCAGAATCAAACCGGCCGCTGTACGAGACCTGCGACGTACCGTTCAGCCACGGACCCCAACACGCGTACGACGTACCTGTGACCCATCCCGGATCCGCTGTGCACCAGTAGATGTCAGACTCGGTGACGTCCTGCACGTACCGCGTTGTGATGTAGTGCCCGATCATCGCGTTATGGGCGTGTACAACTCCTTTCGCTTTACCCGTCGTTCCCGACGTGTAGTGCATCATTACGGGGTCTTCCCGGTCCATCCACTCTGTTTGATGCGTCGTTGAGGCGCCCTTCATCTCCTCTTCGAAGCTGATCGTACGGTCGCCCGTCAGTTCGGCACCGTCCGACTTTGCGACGATCACGTACTCGAGCTCAGGAAGGCTATCGACGATCTCGTCGACGCTCGACGTCTTGAGATCAGGAGTCGTAACCAAGGCCTTTGCGCCGCTGTCTTCTAGCCGGTCCATGACGGCCTCCGCCCTGAACCCTCCAAACAGCGGCCCCCAAACGGAACCGTTCTTGACCGTGCCAATGGCCGCGATGTAGAGCTCAGGGTAGCGCCCCATATACGTGAAGACTCGGTCGCCCTTGGCGATTCCGAGACTCTTCAACACATTCGCAAACTGGTTTGACAGGAACTTCAGATCGAGAAACGTGTACTTGCGTGCGCCATCAGGACCGTCGGAGTAGAGAGCTACCTTGTTCTTCCTCCACCCCTCGGCGTGCCGGTCAATCGCTTCATGCGCGAGGTTTACGCGGCCTGTATCGTACCACGTAAACTCTTTTTCGACGTCTTCGAAGCGAAATTCGGCACAGGCTTTTTCATAGCTCGGCATGTTGCCTGGCCACTGCTTTTCGATGATCTCTCGATCATTCACGGTCTTTATAGTCCATTCGTAATCCGCTCGGTTTGCCAATGCCCTACACCCCTTTTGAAGACCACCTTCGTTCAGCCTCGAGGGCTAGATCGTCAAAATATCATTATTAATGATGGCTTATGCTCGCGCTGTTTTTATTTATAATTTGTGATGTTAGTAGCAGACGCATTGGGAGCCAGTCGAAACGCGCTGTGGGCTGCAATGGGCGCCGAATGAAGTCGAATACGCAGCATCTGCAGAAGAATTACGTTGCCCAAGTAGACTTCATTGCACCGTGGTTGTCACTTGGTTCTGCGCGAGCGTTTTTGGCAGCTTCGTGATGCTGTCCCCCGCGTTAAGGGTGTTCGAGGTGATGATGGCCAGCAGGTCAAACTGCTGACTGTTGCTGTTCCCGTGTGTATTAAAATACACGTGGTCGGCGTACGTACCATTGGCGTAAGTGAGCGGGACCTGTTGCACAATCCACGTGTCGTTTCCGGTAGGTCTAACCAGCACGTAGAGGCCGCTGCTGCTCATTCCTGAGAACGTGCCGGTAAGGATAGCATCCCCCGGTTGCACCGTGGAAGGCACGCTCAGCGTTACTGATGCGTTTTCCTTCGTCACATTCGAAGAAGCACTCGGGGTCGGCGTCGGAGCGATCTGCACCTGGAACGTCGTCGTTGCGTGCGACGGCGTGTAGTTAGCATCACCGTCAAAAGAAGCCGTGAGAACGTGCTTGCCGATCGATAAGCGCTGAGTTTCGGGTATGGTCAAGTTCAACGTCGCGTACCCCCATACGGTGCTCGTGGTATTTTTGTTCACGTTGTCGATAGACCAGCGGATCGCCTTGTTGTTCAAGCCTGGGCCGTGCGTCACGTTGAGCTGACACGCAAACGTCGCATACTCGCTCTGGTTAACGAGTGGTGCGCTGATCGTTAGCGTCGTTGTCGCCAAGGAGGTCGATAACGGCGCGTTCGTGTTCGCTTGTTGCAGACAGCCCACGGAGACCGCGATAAGCAAAATCGAGGCTAAGACAACAACAAGCTTCAGCATCTTCTATCACTCTCCTATTAGAGGAGATAAAGATTATGTCAGACCTCGGGAGCACCATGTTTTATGTAGGTGGACGAAGAGTCTTAACGCGAGTGATCCGCTCAATCCGTGGGCTACTGAGCGGTTCTGACAGAGTATGACGCAGACCAAAAGACCTTTTGAGGTGTTGTCTCGCAACATCGGCAAGAATGTCACCGTGCGGTTGAAGGGCGCGCAAGTTTTCACAGGAACGTTTTTGGGGTACGACCCACACTGGAACATTTCGCTTGACGCAGCTGAGCAATGCAGAAATCACCGGCGCATCGCATTCGGTAAACTCATTCTGCGCGGCAACAATGTGCTATACATCTCTGAACTGGACAAAGACTAGCGCAGTGCGCTCGGTGATGTGCAAGACTGTTCTCGACATGGATCTTCCCGATGACGTAATGCGGTTACTGAACGATCGCAATGCGGCTAAGACGCTTGCAACGACTGCTCTTGACGGCACGGTCAACCTTCTAAACATTCGAGGAGTGAAAGCGCCTGAGCCAAATATCGTTGTGCTGGCTCAGCCGGGGGGCGCACAAATCGACCAAGAGCTCCTGCGCCATATGGAAACGAGCAGCTTGGTATCTATCTTGTGCGTCTCAGAAAGCGGAGAGCGTGAGATCGCCTATCAGGTCATCTGCTCCGTTATAGAGTTCCAAACCGCCGGTCCACTGTATGAGAAGTTCCTCGATGAATTACGGGCACGTACCGTCGACCTTAAGGGGGTATGGGTCCTCGAACCAGTTGACATCGTTGATCGCTCTTTCAGCTTTGACGCCGAAACTCGAGCGATGTAACAAGCAGCGTGGCGCAGCGCGGATGCACTGTCGGAACGGAGAACCTAATTAAAAAAGAGAGGTGATGGGCACGCCATCACCAGCAGTGCTGTCTAAATCGCGTCGTGGTCTCGCTCGCCCGTCCGAATCCGGACGACCTGTTCGACATCCATTATGAATATCTTGCCGTCGCCTATTTCGCCCGTGTGTGCCGCCTTCGCTATTGTATCGACCACCTTGCTGGCGGCACCGTCGGGGACTACTATATCGATTTCCAGCTTCGGCAGCAGGTCAATCGCGTACTCGCGACCCCGATAGATCTCGGTAATCCCCTTTTGCCGACCGCGGCCTTTCACTTCCATGACGGTCAAGCTAGGACAGCCGATACTGTCGAGCGCCTCTTTGATGACCTCGAGCTTATTTGGTCTCACTATAGCCATGATTTTCTTCATGTTCCACCTCTGTCAAATCCTTGCTAACGCATCTGGAGATTATATATGATACGCAGCCTCGTCGTGCAGTGCTTGGTCTAAGCCCTGGGCTTCTTGCTCCTCGCTCACGCGCAGCCCGATGGTAAGGTCGATCGCTTTAGCGATGATCAACGTGACCACGAAGGAGTACGCAAACGTTGCAGCCACCGCTATGGCCTGTATCTCCAGCTGTGCAGGATGGCCATAGGCGAGGCCAGTTCCCGCGGCGTTGATAAAGGGACTCGCGAAGATCCCAACAGCGAGTGCACCCCAAATGCCTGAGATCCCGTGCACCCCAAACACATCGAGCGCATCATCGTAGCCGAGCCGCGGCTTGAGGTAAGAGATCGCCGTGTACGACACAATGGAGGTGACGAAGCCGATCACCATAGCAGCGGGGATGTTGACGAATCCCGCCGCCGGAGTGATCGCGACCAAGCCTGCGACAATGCCTGAGGCCGCGCCTAACATGGTCGCCTTGCCGAATCGAAGGTATTCGATCAGCATCCACGAGAGCATGCCCGCAGCCGCGGAGGTGTTTGTAACGATGAACGCTGAGCCGGCGAGCGGCCCGGCAGAGAGCGCGGATCCAGCGTTGAAACCAAACCACCCAAACCAGAGCAGACCGGCACCTATGATGGCATATCCGAGCTGGTGTGGCAGCATACTTCGCTCTTTTCGACCTCTGAGCACCAAACAGAGGGCTAACGCTGCAACGCCGCTGTTGATGTGAACGACGGTGCCACCAGCGAAATCAAGGGCGCCGAGTTGTGCGAGCCAGCCGCCGCCCCACACCCAGTGAGCGACAGGAAGGTAGACAAAGGTCGCCCACAGCGGAACAAACAGCATCCATGCGCTAAACTTCATACGTCCGATGATGGCGCCCGAGATAAGTGCTACGGTGATCGCTGCGAACGTCATTTCGAAAGCCGCGTAAACGCTCGTTGGTATCGACCCAACCAACGTATTCGATTCTACCACATTATGGAAGAAGAAGTTTCCTGGAGCGCCGATAAACCCGTGTACGTCAGGGCCAAACACCAGGGGGTATCCATAAATGAACCAGATGATGCTCACCATAGCGTACGCCGAAAAAGACAGGAAGAGGGTATTCAAGACGGTCTCTTTTTTTACGAGCCCGCCATAGAACAGGGCCAATCCAGGAATCGTCATCAACATTACGAGAGCCGTAGACATAAGCATCCACGCGGTATCTCCCGAACTGAGAACGGCAATAACCATGTGTTCCTCCGTGTTCAAATCAACAAATCTTACGTGTGCGGAAAGTAAGAAGTAGGAAACCTACTTCCGTCACGCAATGATATTAAACCGTATAAAAGCATTTCTATTAGCGGCTGAGAACGTGAGCGCTAAAAAAGCTCTGTCGTTTCAGAACGAATTGTGTGGCGCAGACAGGCGCTCGAATAGAGGCCAGATTAGTTTTGTGGCACGGTCATCAACCGCCAGATATGCTCACTGAGGTAGCGAATATGTCCGATCGTCTTCAGATCTTCCGCGCCTATCTTGTGCCTCGTATTATAGGCGTAGTCGAAGACGATGTTGGTGAGGTCGTGTTCGAGCTGAGCGGCAAGGTGCGCAAGCTGCGGCAGTTCGTACCGTAACGCAGGGGTTAAAGCGACGCGAATTGCCGGCAAGAGTCCTGCATCGTCCACGACCAGGAGTGAGTCGTTGATGCAATAACCGCGCTCAGCGCAAAAAAGCCACGCGTAACTCTTCAGTTCCCCATTCATTTCCGAAAGGACCGCTTTGAAGAGCTGCCTTAGTTTCTCTACGTTCATTCTCTTTGCCTCGGTGGGATATTATTGGCAATCTAGCACCGCCACGTATTTAGGTTTGAGCCAATTTGAGCGTAAACAACCGAGGCAAAATCAAGGATATCGCGAGCTATGAAGCTTTCGCACGCGAAAAAGGCGACGTTACCCTCGCTGCCAGACGCGAAGCACCGATCTTAGCCGCTGTTGCTACTCTTTGTCGAGCCCGCTGTGCTGCGAACCGGCCTGCTGAGCCAGCTCGGTGAGCTTCTCGAGTAGCAAAACGTAACCGTTCCGTATCGCGTCTTGGAGACCATCGCGTTCTCCCGCCTGATTGTACTTGTACGCCACGAACCGTTGCCAGTCTTGTTCAAGAAATAACTGATCGTCTGACAACGATGGTGCTGCGACCACGCGTTCGTACAGTTTAGACTCTTCCACGTATTTTTCAAATCGCAAAAACTCGTCGACGAGCTGATTCAAGTCTATTTCAGGGTTCATCAACCATGAACCTACAGACGTCCTATATAACTTTCTCCACCGTTGAACTGACTGGGATGCACTATAGACCGCTACAGCAACGCGTTTAGCCAGTCCGCGCTAGCAATGTTTCCATTGGAGTGTACTTCAGAGCTTGCACGTTCTATATGCAGGATCTGCCTGTATGGAGACTACAGCGCCGTTTTTTTGCTTTCTAAGCAAAAGAAAAGCTTTAAATAGGAGCTAGAATCCAATTACGAGAAATGAATTGTCAAGCATCGACCTTTGAGACCGAGCTCTTTGGGCTAGAATTTGAGGAGGATTTTGAGACTTTTCTAGATCTCATTGACCTCAAAAACCCGAACTTTTCTCGATACGTAAACGAAACGAAGATCGACTGACGGTCAACGACGCGCTGGGCTTCCCCCGTCGGATGCACGTCGAGCTTGCATGAGTGCTCGCCCCAATTATGTTGCACTAGAAACCGAGCTGCAGCGCACAAATCGCAGTAGCTTGCACTCGACGTTTGAGAGAACACTCACAGAGTATTCGCTGTGGAATTGGACGAAGTTATTTCCTCTGGCGCACCGGCCGAGGTAACCAGCAAAAATGAAGTGGCAGTGCTGCTCCCGTAACTTGCGTCTCCATAAAAACTCACCTGTACCAGATGTGTTTTGATGCCTAAGTTTTCGACGTACTCACTGGTTAGGTTCATCATCGTGACGCCGCTCTTCACTTGGCTTTTTCCGACTGACACGCCATCAATGAACCATTCGACGGTCTTTCCATACAAGGCCCGCCCGTTTCCATCCTTCAAGGTCGCTTGAATCGATACCGGCTCGCCGAGCACCGTCTGAGCGGAACTCACTGAGAGTTGCGATGCTTGAGGACTGCTCGATCCTTGGCTACTTACCGTCTGATTCGGCGCACTGCCCGTGCAACCGCTGACTAGGCAGCAGCACGATAAGATGCACAGCGTTAGCACGATCTCTTTCCGCACGCTTGCTACGAAGAGCCCGGCTGACATAAAGCTTCCTGCCACGACCGAAGCGCGTTGTGGTGGTCCCTCGCTTGAGCGTGCACAGAGCGGTGGGGCCTTAGCCAAAAGCTTAGTCCGCTCACTTTCTTATGCTTCATTCACGTCGCTTACGCAGTTGGCGAGTCCAGCTCCTCAAACTCTTTCGCTATCCTACTTGGGATCACGATACATCGTTTTTTCGTGTCATGCGGCAAACCGACAACGATCTCCCCATTATCGAGCGTGTCGAGAACGTCCAATACGCCTGTTTCGATAGACAAAAGCAACCAAGCCGGAACGTAGCGCTCGAAACGGTCGAATTGCTTGACGTTAATCAAGACCGTTGGAACGTGGACGGAACCGTGTTTGGCAAGATCTGCTGCCTCGTCAATGTCGTCTTGCACAACTTTCCCAACGTCAATGTCGCCTATCTGAAGCCCGTATTTAATCAAAGCCGCAATGATCAGCAGTTTCGTCAACCGACGCCTACTCTCAGCCAACCTGTTTCGTTTCGTACTAGTTGCCATGTGCCTCCTCGCATCGTAGGTCAAGAATGCGCGCAAACTTCACGTATCGTGACGCTTCTGCCGGAGTTTCTGGGTGTTCCGCTCTGTTATAGGGGCTAGAAACCAATAAATATAACTCGGCCACTGTGATAAGCGGCGCAGAAGCCGAGGGGTAATCATGCGAGAGATGACGTATTACGAGCATCCGTTGCAGTACAAAAAAATTCTTGACGTCAAAAAGACCGCAACGCTGAACAAATCGCTTCGGGAAGGTATGGGGTCGATGAAGCCGATCCGACCAAGCCTCGACATGCTCAATTTTCTTCCGGCACAACTGTATCTCTTCCCCTTAAACTCGGAAGAGCCAGTCAACACGAGCACGACGATAGGCAAACGCTCAAAGAGAGCGATTCGGCTCGAAACGCCAATACTGATCTCGGGAATGAGTTTCGGCGCCTTAAACAAAGAACAAAAGATCGCCCTCGCGAAAGCGTCAACGCTCGCAGGCACGGCGGCAAATACCGGAGAGGGCGGTATGCTCGACGAAGAGCGAGAATCCGCTAAGTACCTCACGCTGCAATACTCGACTGGCCATTTTGGCGTCTGGGATCAACGGCTCAAACAAGCAGACATGATCGAATTTCGGATCAGTCAATCAGCGTACCCTGCCACCGGGAGCCTTGTTCCGGCGAGCAAAGTTACCGAACTCATCGCCAAGACCCGTGGTATATCCGTGGGCACTGACGCGCGAAGCCCCGCGCGGCATCCAGATGTCAATAGCGCCGAAGATCTTAAGCAGAAGATAGACACGCTCCGAGACACAACAGAGGGCAAGCCAGTGGGCATTAAGTTTGCGGGAGGACACGTCCAGAAAGACCTCGACGCAATCATTTATGCGGAGCCCGACTACATAGTGGTTGACGGGTTTGGAGGGGGCAGCGGCGCCCCCCCTAGCCATATCCGGGACAACTTCGGGCTGCCCCTCATTAACTTCCTGCCTCGGGCAAATCAGTATCTTAGGGAGGTCGGGTACCGACAACACGCGGAGCTCATCGCGGCAGGAGGATTGCGCACGTCCGGTGATTTTGCAAAGTGCTTAGCGCTGGGGGCGGACGCAGTCTACATCGCAACAGCGGCGCTCTGGGCAATGTCCTGCGAATACTACCGCATATGTGAAACCAACCAGTGTCCTACCGGGACAACGACGCAGGATCCCGACCTCGTCAAGCGATTCAGCATCGATCGCGGCGCCCAGAAGCTTGCTAATTTCATCCGAGTTTCGACGTTGGAACTTGCCGATATTTCGAGGGCGGTAGGTAAGGATGACGTGCACAGGCTAGACGTGCACGATTTGGTTGCCCTAACGCCCGACACAAGCGAACTGTCAGGCGTAACTTATCCGACAGTGACGTGACTCGACCAGGCCCCAGAGCTGTCGCTATGCGCGCCGAAATAGTGTCACGCGCATGCAATCCAAAGTGAGCCACCGCCGCAGCGTCCGAACACATTTAGCACATTTTATAATACGCCAGTAGTGCGGCAATTGTCGTGCGTGTGTTTCAAGCCAGTTGCTTATCGGGCTTCTTTTTGCGTGCAATCTTTAAGTAGTCACAGCTGCTTGAACAAACTTAGCATCGAGCCCCGCGCGACCGCTTATTTTTGTTCAGCACGAGGCTTGCGAGTAATCGGTCTTTAGCCGACATGAAAGGAGGCGTGGCAGACGTGAGTGGCGAGATGGCAGAAGGTGAGACCCAGCGACTTGTGGCCGACATAATCGTTGAGCAGCTCGTTGATTGGGGCGTAAAACAGGTCTACGGAATTCCCGGCGAGACATCGCTTCAGATCGTTGACGCAATCAGGAGGAGAAGCGACCAGATACGCTTTATACTCGTGCGGCACGAGGAAGTCGCCGCCTTCATGGCATCTGCGTATGCGAAGCTCACCAATGACTTGGGAGTCTGTCTCTCTATAGCCGGACCAGGAGCAACGAACTTGGTCACCGGTCTCTATGATGCAAAAATGGACCACGCACCGGTGTTGGCCCTCACTGGACAAGTTGGGCTGCAGTTCTTGGGCTTGGGATCGTTCCAAGAGATCGATCAGCACGCGCTCTTTGAGGCAGTCGCCGATTTCAATGAGGTAATTGACTCACCAGAGCAAGTAACCGAGCTTCTCACGTTAGCCATGAAGCGAGCGATTGTCGGGCGCAGCGTCTCTCATCTGGGCGTACCAACGAACGTGCAGACGCTCTCTGTGCTTCCCAACGTCAAAACTAAGCCGAAAGAAGGACGATTGCCCGATTTGCGACTGATGCCTCATCCGCAGCTGATTACCGCGGCAGTGAATGCCATCGATGCGGCGGAAAGGCCTGTTTTGATCGTTGGATACGGCGCTCGAAGACAAAGAGACTCCGTCTTACGACTAGCAGAAAAGATTGATGCCCCGGTTGCCACGACATATAAAGCCAAAGGCGTCATTCCAGAGGATCACGCCCTCGCTTTAGGCGTGATGGGGGATATTGGGACCGATCCCGCGAAGAGAGTGGTGTTTGGCGCGGATTTGCTGGTCACCGTTGGGTGCTCCTATTCAGATAACACCGCGGTGCCGTCATATATATCGCAAGTTCAGATTGATCTCGAACCTATCATGATCGGGCGGAAGTTCCCCGTGAGCGTCGGACTCGTCGGAGACGCAGCGATGGTAGTGCCTGCGTTGCACGAGAAAGTGACCGATAAGCACGCGGATGGCTACTTGGATCAGGTGGCCCGCATCAAGAAACGCTGGGAGCAAAAAAAGCAGCAAGAAATCGCTTCAGACGCGTCGCCTGTGCGAGGGCCACAAGTAATGGACGCCCTGCAAGAGGTTATTGATCACGATGCCATCATTGCAAACGACGTTGGGGATAATACGCTCTGGTTTGCCCGCAACTTCGTGGCAACAGATCAAGAAATCTTGATATCCGGATATGTTGCCTCTATGGGGTTTGGCCTGCCCGCAGCACTGGCTGCACAACTAGTGTACCCTGAGCGTCAAGTCGTCTGTACGACCGGCGACGGGGGCTTCACGATGGTAATGGGCGACTTCGCCACTGCCGTAGTCAACGAGCTGCCCCTAACCGTTGTATTGCTGGACAACGCCAAACTCGCCATGATTGAACACGAGCAGGATGAAGCGGGCGTCCCGCATTTTGCCACCGACTTGCACAGGATCGATTTTGCCCGCTATGCAGACTCCTGCGGAGGGGAGGGATTTACGGTTGAAGGCCCCCAAGATCTGAAAGAGGCGTTAAAAAATGCTCTCTCCGCGAAAAAACCGACGCTTGTCGATATAATGACCGATTCCCGGCGACGATGGACGTAATCCGTCGAGTGTGGCGCACATCATTGTCGTCCTAGAAAAGCAGTTGAGAATTGGCAGCGTGATTTGCATTCGTCCTTCTCAAGACGCTTGCCTACAACATACTGAGACGTGACCAAAACGCACACGACGATAGCGAGAGAGCAGGGCTCAGCCCTCATGGCTCGCTTGACCTCGCAGGTTCATTATTGCATAAGATCTGCGGTTAATCTAGATAGACCTCATCTCAACGATGTAGGCCGCAAAGTAGGTGTGGAAGTTTCGGAAGTTGCGCTACACCTAACTTTAACAACCAATGAACGAGACTGCATCCTTGCAAGATGGAAGACTTCGACTTGGTAAAGAGCGAAACTACAGAAGGCGAGGCCACTGAAAATGGTCCGAGCAACATCAGCGGATGCACAGAGCGGCTCACCTCATAACAAATTCTCCGTAGGTTTTCTCTCCATTCTTCCACGTCACTTTAACGCCTTTAACTATTGCCGCTCGTGGGCCCTCTCGCAACTGCTCTATAAAATGTGCGAGATCCTTTTCAGCGCCTGATGCTACTACTCTCACATTTCCGTCAGGCAAGTTTTGAACAAAACCAGTGACGCCCAAATGATCAGCATATCGCTTAGTATACAGGCGGTAGCCGACGGCTTGTACATAGCCGGACACAAGAATCTCAGCAGTTTTGTGCATGTGAATAAATGAATAGGCAATTTTAATTAATGCTTTGCCTAATAGAACTCTGCGAATGCGAGGCGTCAAGATGTCACGAGCCATTGTTTTGCTGTCAGCAGGCCTGGACTCGGTAGTATCCTTCAAACTCGCGCATGACGCCTATGACAGTATTAAGTGCCTAACGTTCGATTACGGTCAGAAGGCGCGAGTCAAAGAGATCGAATTTGCTTCCAAAATATGCGCGGCGTACGGCGTGAGCCATCATATCATCGAATTGCCGTGGTATGCGAGTTTTGAGGGAGCGTTGACCGATGACAACGAACTGCCACAGCTCACCAAAGAGACGCTTGAAGATTATGCGGTAGTACGTGAAACTGCAAAAGCCGTATGGGTGCCTGCGCGAAATGCGGTTTTTCTTTCAATTGCGACTGCATTTTGCGAAAATTATCGCTATGAAACCGTTGTCGTCGGATTCAATAAAGAGGAGGCTGAAACGTTCCCGGATAACTCTGCCGATTTCGTGACTTCTTTCAACCATGTGTTGCAATACGCCGCTCTAACTCAAGTAGAGGTTGTCGCCCCGCTTATAGAATACGACAAAGCAGAGATCGCGGCACTCGGCTTGCGCATTGGAGCGCCTCTCGAATGGTCATGGTCGTGCTACGCCGCTGAAGACCTTCCGTGTCGTGTTTGCGAGTCCTGTCTCCGCAGACGCCGCGCCTTTCAGGACTTGAATAAGGAAGACCCTCTGCAAAAACGGTTAGGCGATATCTAATTCGTACCAGCAACGATGGTAGCGACAGCAAGCGTTTTTGAAGTGTTCAACTCGATGCAAGGAGAAGGGCCCTATATCGGAACGCGCCAAGTCTTCGTTAGATTCCAAGGGTGTCCGCTTACGTGCATTTATTGTGATTCAGCATCTGCGAGACGTTGCGAGAGCGGAAGTCGGGTGAGGTGCAATACCGCACAGCAACTTCACAATCCGATTTCAGCGAACAATCTCGCTAAACTTGCGGAAAGCCTGTGGACCCCAGCAACAACGCATCTTAGCTTGACTGGAGGCGAACCTTTGCTATATACGGAGTTCATCTTACAGCTTGCACAAGAGCTGCCCAAACCCCTGTATCTTGAGACCAACGGAATGGACTCGCGCGGCGCGCGGCGCCTCAAACACGCGGTGGACGTTGCTGCGTGCGATATAAAACTGCCCGAACACAGTGCTAGCCCCACTTATGATTTGTTGCTTCGGGAAGAGCTACGCACCATCCAGGAATTCTACCTTTCCCAAACTGACGTTTTTATCAAAGTCGTTGTACTAAAGCAAACTTCGAGCGAGATGATTGAATTTGTTGCGCAGCGCCTCGCGGAGATCAGCACCGATCTACTTCTGGTGCTGCAGCCAGTTACGCATACGCTGCGCGCTGTCCCGCCGGCTAGCGGTGAGCTCTTTCAGATGATGGATGTTGCTGCCAGACATTTAAGCCAGGTAAGGATCATACCGCAAGTGCACAAGCTACTGGGGATGGCGTGAGGCATATGTTAGGGTACAGCACGGACGACTGGGAGCATCCACGTACAGAAAACAGGGACAGCTACGGCTCCTCCTCAACAGCCGAATTCGCCACGACCGTACGGACACTAGATCGATTAATAGAGAAAGCGCGACGTTTCTATCAATCGGACGATTATGAAGAGGTCATTCTAAACGCTCACCGGATTAAAGAATTGTATCAACTCTGCATTCAAGATGAATATAGGAGTCGAGGAGGATCTGCTTTCAACCCAGCGTTGCGAGCTCATATAGAGAAAAACGCGGACTCGCTAGATTACTGGTGGGAATCAGGCATCGTCGCTCTTCATAAGATTAAGATTAGCCCCGAAATCGCAAGAATCGCCTTGACGGTGTCAGAGGAGATGCGTGATTATGTCGCGACTTACGTCGACGACCGCACGGCGGGTGTATCATATTCCACACAAGCCACTCGCGACCGCGCATTCTATGATGCCCCCTATGACACCAAGCGGATTAACGCCCCCCGTCCCGCTTATCCGATCATCAAAGGCGGATTGGATATAGACGATAAGGAGCTCTTGTATTTGGCCCGTCCCAGTATTTTGGGTTGCACGCTAAAATATAAGGGACTTGTACTGTTACT
>Ga0326727_10014718_pt1 | contig 16970 bp, 18 predicted proteins | sample MB2enrmetagenome_FD_207643 | JGI IMG/M metagenome (GOLD analysis project Ga0326727, IMG submission 207643) | Lab enriched peat soil microbial communities from McLean, Ithaca, NY, United States - MB29MY | ecosystem: Environmental > Terrestrial > Soil > Wetlands > Peat | place: USA: New York...
GCCCCTTGTTCATAATTGGGATTAGGTGTCCAAAACCGGACGGCCTCTGTCGCAAAACCAGAGCCAATTTACACCGGAGCCTTGCCTGCTTAGAGCGGAACCAGGGTAACTGTGTCCCGTTGAGTTGGGTTCAAGGTCGCCGCTCCCTGTTGGTCGCGCTGACTCCAATCCTATGGTTTCGGGATACATCAACTCTGGTTTTCCCGCAGAGCGGCACGCCAGAATCCATCCTGTTGATAAATCGCTTTGTATCCGGGGCAGGATGTGGTTTTCTAATGCTTATCCTCCTATGCTCAAGCGGCTCGAAGCGTACTTCGAATTTGCTCACCTCGGCACCAACTGGCGCACCGAAATCCTGGCCGGCGTCACCACCTTCCTCACGATGGCCTATATCGTGCTGGTCAACCCCGCCATCCTGGCCGAAGCCGGCGTTCCTTTGCCCGCCGTCACCGCGGCAACCTGCCTTTCGGCCGCCTTCGGCTCCATCCTGATGGGCGTGATCGCCCGCTATCCCATCGCGCTCGCGCCGGGCATGGGGTTGAATGCATATTTCACCTACGCGGTCTGTATCAAGATGCACGTGCCCTGGCAGACGGCCCTGGGCGCGGTATTTCTCTCCGGCGTCATCTTTCTGGCAATCACCGCGGCCGGCATCCGCCAGATGATCCTGCACGCCATTCCCCACCAGCTTTACGCCGCAGTAGCCAGCGGCATCGGTCTGTTCATCGCGTTCATCGGCTTCCAGCACGCCGGGCTGGTCGTCCGCGATCCCAATACGCTCGTCGGCCTGGGCAACATCCGCAACCCCACCACCTATCTCTCGCTCTTCGGCCTCATCCTCATGGTCGCCCTCGAGATTCGCAAGGTAAAGGGCTCCATCCTCATCGGCGTTCTCACCGTGACTGCCCTTTCCTGGCCCATGGGCCTGGTGCACTGGACTCCCTCCGGCGAGGGCTTCGGCGCGCTGGCGCAGACCGCATTCAAGCTGAACATCGGCGCGGCGCTCAGCAAGGGCCTGCTCGAAATTATCTTCGTCTTCTTCTTCGTCGACCTGTTCGACAACCTGGGAACCCTGGTCGCCGTCACCAAGCGCGCCGGCCTCATTGCCCCCGATCATTCCATCCCCCGCCTCAACCGCATTCTGTTCGCCGACGCGATCTCGACGGTCTTCGGATCGCTGGTCGGCACCTCCACCGTGACCAGCTACGTGGAATCGACGGCTGGCGTAGCCGCGGGCGGCCGATCCGGAGTCACGGCCATCGTCACAGGCCTGCTCTTCCTCTGCGCCATCGGCGCCGCGCCCTTCATCGGCATTGTGCCCGCGGCAGCCACCGCGCCCGCCCTCATCCTGGTGGGCTCCATGATGCTGGCCGCAATCACTGAGATTCACTGGCACAATCCGCTGGTCGCCGTGCCCGCCTTCCTTACGCTGGTCATGATTCCCTTCACCTACTCCATCGCCAACGGGCTGGGGTTTGGAATCATCTCCTGGGCAGTCCTGCACCTGGCCGCCGGCAAGGCCCGCAGGCAGGACTGGCTGCTCTACATCCTTGCCGCGCTCTTCCTGGCGCGGTTCGTTTACCTTGGCACAAGCTAGAATGCTGGTGCGGGCCGCATTTCGCCCGGACGGACGGAAACATGCACTGGTACACTCTCATCGCACTCTTCTTTGGCGGGGCTTTCCTCGCCAACGCGGTGCCGCATATCGTCAACGGCATCTCGGGCCGCGCTTTTCAAACCCCATTTGCCAAGCCCCCCGGCAGGGGCGTTTCGCCCTCCGGCATCAACGTGGTGTGGGGATTTCTCAACCTCTTCATCGCGTGGCTGTTGCTCGTCCGCTTCGGTGACTTCGACATACGTAACTGGGTACACGTCTCCATGGCCCTGGTGGGCGCGCTGGTGATGGCCATGAACCTCGCGCGCCATTTCGGCCAGTTCCACGGCGGCCGATGAACCTCCGCTGTCCCCTCAACCTCGCGCTGCGTTTCCGCGTCGCGATCTTCGCTCTGTGCCTCGCGGCAGCCGCCACCGGCCTGGCCCACGCCGCCGACGGCTACCGCGTAGTCAATGCCTGGCCGCACGATCCGCGCGCATTCACACAGGGGCTGGTCTACATCGACGGCCATCTTTACGAGAGTACCGGCCTCAACGGCCGCTCTTCGCTCCGCATGGTCGACCTCGTCACGGGTCAAGTGCAGCAGCGCGTCGACTTACCCAGCCAATACTTCGGCGAAGGGCTCGCCGCCTGGGAAAGCACCATCATCCAGCTCACCTGGCAGAACCACGTTGCCTTCGTCTACGACCGGTTCAGCTTCCGCCAGCTTCGCACCATCCCCTGCCCGTGGGAAGGCTGGGGGCTGACGGAAGATGGCAAATCTCTCATCCTGAGCGACGGTTCGTCGACCCTGCGCTTCCTCGATCCCGAGACCTTCCACGAGTTGCGCGAAATCGCCGTGAGGGACCGCGGCAAGCTCGTCGACAAGCTCAACGAGCTCGAGTACATCCACGGCGAGATCTTTGCGAATATCTGGTACTCCGACCGCATTGCGCGCATCTCGCCCGCCACCGGCGCGGTGCTGGGCTGGATCGACCTGAGCGGCCTTCTCAATCCGGCCGAGCGCGCCGATCCCGACGCGGTGCTGAACGGCATTGCCTGGGACGCGGCCCGCGACCGGCTCTTCGTCACCGGCAAGTTCTGGCCAAAGCTCTTCGAGATCCAAATCGTGCCCAAAGGCGTGAAGCGCGCCCGCGCTCCGGGCGCGAAGTAGCAATTTGGGACTGGACGACGTCCGCCGTCCCGATTCCGGAACCCGGGACAGGACGCTTGTCCCGATCACGGACCAGCGTCCGTTGACCCGCGTATACTTTGGTCCCATCGATTCTTTCGCGAGGCAGGCCGCGCATGGACCTATCGTCAATTTCGCTTCCCAGCTCGCTGCAAAACGGATTCGTGCTCACCGTCGTGCTGGCCTTCGCCGGCTATCTGGTCACCTTCATGTTCACCAAGATGATGGCCCGCCGCGCAGACCGGCTCAAACTGGTGAACCAGCGCCTGAACGAGTTTTATGGGCCGCTCTACGTGGCCACCGTGACAGGCAACATCGCTTACAAGGCGCTGCTTGCCAAACAAGGCAAAACCCAGTGCCATCCCATCCGCGACGAGGACTTGAAGGAGTGGGTGCTGTGGATGAAGACCATCTTCATGCCCTTGAATGACGTTCGCGAGAAGATCATCATCGAGAACGCGCACCTCATCGTCGAGGAGCAGATGCCACAATGCCTGCTCGACTTTGTGACGCACGTGGTGGGCTACAAGGCTCTGCTGCTCAAGTGGGCTGAGGGCGATTACAGCGAGCGCCGTTCGATGATCGGCTGGCCGCCGGAGTTCGATGTCTACGTCGGGCGCTCCTACCAGGCGCTCAAGACTGAGCAGACTCAACTTCTGCATAACAGCCTGTGGAGGCTGTGGCATACGATTACAGGGCGTAAGAGCCGCTAAAACGCGGGCCGGCGCATTCGCCCGTTGCTCCTTCGTCTACGCCTCAACCGGTGGATTCAGGCTGGTCACCTTCGCCACCGCCTTGGTCAGCCGCGCCTCCAGAGGCCGCGTGCTCTTCCAGGTCGCCGGCGTGTAGATGTGTTCAATCGACTCCACCAGGTAGGCGCCCGGCAGAAACTCACCGCTGCCGCCCACGCCGCCGCCGGGCAGCAGAATCACGTCGCCCGCCCGCGGGAACGAGTGCAGCGTCTCCAACGGAACCAGGTTGATGCAGGTTCCATCCAGCGTCGTGAATTCAAGGCAGTTCTTGCTGTGCAGTTTGCCCTCGCGCTCGCTGCGCGCCTCCTGCCGCGTTTTGAACGACTGGTAGTAGGTGGCCAGTATGGTTGGCAGGGCGATCAGGAATCCGGCCAAGGTGATAAAGGGCGACCAGAAGACGGACCAGGCATAGAGTGACATGGGAGAAGCCTCCACGGGGAATCATCCCATGATGCCATGACAGCCGCGCTGTGCGCACAAACGTTCGCAGTTCAGGCGCCCAGGGCGCCGTATTCATCACACCGCAATTGCCGGATTCAGACTCGTCACCTTTGCCACCGCCTTGCTCAGTCGCGCCTCCAGCGGACGCGTGCTCTTCCATGTCACGGGCGTGTAAATGTGCTCGATCGACTCCACCAGGTAAGCGCTCGGCAAGAACTCCGCGCTGCCGCCCATGCCGCCGCCGGGCAGCAGGATCACGTCGCCCACCCGCGGGAACGAGTGCAGCGTCTCCAAAGGCACCAGGTTGATGCAGGTGCCGTCAAGGGTCACAAACTCAAGGCAATTGTTGGAGTGTAGCGTGCCCTCGCGCGCGCTGCGCGCCTCCTGCCGTGTTTTGAACGCCTCGTAATAAGTGGCGATGACCGTGGGAAAACCGATCAGGAACGCGATTGCGGTGATGAACGGTGACCAAAAGGCAAGAAAGCTGCGAATCAGCACGAGAATAGCCTCCAGCTGGGAAACTCCCACCATGATGGCACGCCGGCCGCGCTCCGCGCACGGTCAAAGGGATCTTTGCACCGGTTGATGCCTTGAAAGGGCACGACTTTAGTCGTGCCGATGAGATCACAAGAATGAGTCCCGGGCTTTAGCCGCTGAGGGATGGTTTTCGGAAAACGATCCGCTGAATCGGACCATCACTCAACCCAAATCATGCTCTCGGCTACACGTGCGCGTTCAGCGCCAGCGCCTTCCACAACCGCAGCGTGGGCTCGGCCTGGTTGATGGTGTAGAAGTGCAGCCCCGGCACGCCGTTCCTGAGTAGCGTTTCGCCGAGGCGCGTCACCACGGCCAGCCCAAAGTCGAGCAACCCGGCCTTGTCGAATTGAAGCTCTTCAAGCCGCAGCCTGATCCAGCGCGGCAGATCGGCGCCACAGCCGCTGGTGAAGCGCGTGATGCCCGCAAAGCTGGTGATGGGCATGATGCCCGGCACGATGGGAATCGCGATGCCGGCTTTCAGGCAGCGCTCCGCGAAATCGAAGTAGGCGTCGGCGTTGTAGAAGAGCTGGGTGAGCGCCGCGTCGGCGCCGGCCTCCACCTTACGGCGGAAGTTGTCGAAGTCCGCGCCGGGGCTCGACGCCTGCGGATGCATTTCGGGATAAGCCGCAACCTCGATCTTGAACCAGTCGCCGTGGTTCTGGCGAATGAAGCTCACCAGCTCGCTTGCGTAGTGGAACTCGCCCGGCGCGGCAGGACTCATGGCGGTGGCCGGCAGGTCGCCGCGCAGCGCCACAATCCGCTTTACCCCGTGAGCACGGTAACGATCAAGCTGCGCCGCCACATGCGCGCGCGTCGAGCCCACGCAGGTGAGGTGCGGCGCCACTTCAACGCCGGTGTGTTCCACCACCTTCAGCAGCGTCTCGTACGTTCCCTCCTGGTCCGACCCGCCCGCGCCGTGCGTCACTGAGAAGTAGTCAGGCTTGAGCGCCGCAAGCTGGCTCAGCACAGCCGGCAGCTTGGCCGCCGCCTCCGGCGTGCGCGGGGGAAACAGCTCAAACGAGAGTGTGAGAGGCGGGCTCATAAGTGAGAATCCTGAGAATTGTCGATGAGCGAGAGGTCGATCTTCCTCAATTCGGCCACGGCGGGAAGCATATCCTCTCTTCTGGATGAATCTAGGCCCATGTGCTCATGAACCGCCCAGAACAGGTAGTCCAAAATCTTCGAATCGGGAGCGTCACCCACTAGCAGGTCAAAAATATCACCGATATACGCGTCGTATTCGTCCTGGGCGTTGGGTTCATCCTGAATTCCAATCGGATCCCAAGTCTGCAGCAGTACGTGCCGAATATCGACTCGAATACGCCGGGATTGAGCCTTCTCGATCATTCGCGACACAAACAGATTATGGGACGTGCGGGCTCGATTCCGAGCCTGCACATCCCCAAAAGCTAGTAGCTAGAAGCTAGCAGCTCATCTCTGATCTCTGATCCTGATCCCTGTTCCCGGTTCCCTGATCCCTAGTATCTGTAGAACTCCGCCTTGTACGGCCCTTCCACCGGCACGCCGATGTAGTCCGCCTGCTTCTGCGAGAGCCTGGTCAGCTTCACGCCGATCTTCTCCAGATGCAGCCGCGCCACTTCCTCGTCCAGCTTCTTGGGCAGCACGTACACCTTGGCCTCGTAGCTATCCTTGTTCTTCCACAGGTCGAGTTGCGCCAGCGTCTGGTTGGCAAAGCTGTTGCTCATCACAAAGCTCGGATGGCCCGTGGCGCAGCCCAGGTTCACCAGCCGCCCCTCGGCCAGGATGAAGATGCCGTGCCCGTCGGGGAACTTGTAAAAATCCACCTGCGGCTTGATGTTCAGCTTCTCCACGCCCTTCTCTTCGTTCAGCCTGTCCATCTGGATCTCGTTATCGAAGTGCCCAATATTGCACACGATCGCCTGGTCCTTCATCCCCTTCATGTGCTCGAGCGTGACGATGTCGGTGTTGCCGGTGCACGTTACATAGATGTCGCCGCGGCCCAGCGTGTCTTCGACGGTCGTCACTTCGAATCCCTCCATGGCCGCCTGCAGCGCGTTGATGGGATCGATTTCGGTCACGATGCAGCGCGCGCCCATGCCGCGCAGCGAGTGCGCGCAGCCCTTGCCAACGTCGCCGTAGCCGCAGATCACGGCCACCTTTCCCGCCACCATCACGTCGGTCGCGCGCTTGATTCCATCTGCCAGCGATTCGCGGCAGCCGTAAAGGTTGTCGAACTTCGACTTCGTCACCGAGTCGTTCACGTTGATGGCCGGCACCAGCAGCTTGCCCTGCTCAACCATCTGATAAAGCCTGTGCACTCCCGTCGTGGTCTCTTCGCTCACACCGCGCCAATCGGCTACGACCTTATGCCAGCGCTGCGGGTCTTCCTCATGCACCTTCTTCAGCAGGTCCTTGATCACCTGCTCCTCATGATTTCCCGAGGGCGTGTGAACCCAGCCGTCGCCCTCTTCAAACTGGTAGCCCTTGTGAATGAGCAGCGTCACGTCGCCGCCGTCGTCCACCACCAGCTGCGGTCCCTTGCCGCCTGCGTGATTCAGCGCCCGGTAGGTGCACCACCAATAGTCCTCCAGCGACTCGCCCTTCCACGCAAACACCGGCACGCCGGTGGCCGCAATTGCCGCAGCCGCGTGGTCCTGCGTCGAGAAGATGTTGCAGCTCGCCCACCGCACCTCGGCGCCCAGGCTCTTGAGCGTCTCAATCAGCACCGCCGTCTGGATGGTCATGTGCAGCGAGCCCGTGATGCGCACGCCGGCCAGCGGCTTCTCAGCCGCGTACTTGTTGCGGATCGCCATCAGCCCCGGCATCTCCTGCTCGGCGATGGTGATCTCCTTGCGGCCCCAGTCAGCCAGCGACATGTCGGCCACCTTGTACTTCAGTTCGGTGATTTCAAGGGTTGAAGTTGCCATCTTCGTGAGCCTCCAAATATCGACCTATCGTGATATATTGATATGTATCAGAACCGCGCCATGCCGTCAATGCCTTCGATTGTGAAAACTCTCCGCGTGGTGGCCGACCCCAACCGGCTGCGTATCCTGCTGCTGCTGCGCCGCGAGGAGCTATCCGTAGCCGAGCTGCAGGAGATCCTGGTGATGGGTCAGAGCACCCTGTCCACCCACCTCTCGCAGCTCAAGCAGGCGGGCCTTGTGGAGGACCGGCGAACCGGCAAGAACAACCTCTACCGCCTGCGTCCTGGCCCCACTGCGTGGGGCGGAGTTTTGGACGAAATCCTCGCCAATGCTCAAAGCGAAATCCCCGAAGTTGCATCCGACCAGGCCGAGATGCGCCGCGTGCTCAAGAAGCGCCAGGACAAGATGCGCGCCTTCTTCGATGCCGTCGCCGGCCGCTTGGGGCGCGACTACGTTCCCGGCAAAAGCTGGAAGAGCCTGGCCGAGGCCCTGCTGCGTCTGATGCCTCCGCTGGTTGTGGCCGATCTCGGCGCCGGCGAAGGGAGCTCCGCTCTATTACTCTCCCAAAGAGCCGTACGTGTCATCGCCGTCGACTCTTCGGCAAAGATGATTGAAGTCGGCCGCGAGCAGGCCCTCCGCAACGGCGTCACCAATCTCGAGTTCCGCCTCGGCGATATGGAAGAGATTCCCATCGCCGCCGGCGAAGTCGAGCTCGCTTTCTTCTCGCAGTCGCTGCACCACGCCCTGCACCCGGCCCGCGCCCTCGAAGAGGCAGCCCGCATTCTCTCACCCGGCGGCCGCATCGTCATCCTCGACCTTGTGCGCCACCGTTTTGAAGAGGCCCGCGAACTCTACGCCGATGAGTGGCTCGGCTTCACCGAGTCGGAGCTCGAATCGATGCTGAGCGCTGCCGGCTTCACCGCAATTCAAACCACAGTCGTCGACAGGGACCCCGACGCCCCGCAGTTCCAGACGCTGCTGGCAGTGGCAGGCAAGCCCGCTTCAGGCGCCCGGTGAATTAGGCTCAATTCGACGCGGCCGAAGAGCAATAACCGTGTCGCCAACTGGTCCTCCGCACCCGTGTGTGCGACTCGGTCCTAAGCACGGGCTTCGTACACGATATTGAAGGGCGTTTCGGTGGCTCGCCGGAATCTGGAGAAACCAGCCGCGGTGATCACTTCACGAATCCGTGATTCACCGGCTTGCGCACCGAGGCATAGTCCAACTTCCTGTGATCTCGAGCAGGGCGTGCAGAGGAGCGTCGAGAACGAGTAGTAGACGCGTCCAACAGGATTCAGATTGTCCTTGAGCTCATCGTTGGCAAAAGGCTCGACGATCATCCAGGTGCCGGCCGGAGCCAACGACTGGTGCACATGCTTTGCTGCCCCAACCGGGTCGCCCATATCGTGCAGGCAATCGAAAACCGCGACAAAGTCATAATCCTCGCCCGGAAACGCTTTGGCGGTTGCTACATCGAAGGTAACGCGATCGGCAAGACCTTCCTTCCTGGCCTTTTCCCTTGCCGATTCAACAGACACATCGTGATAGTCAAAGCCGAAGAACCTCGACTTGGGGAAGGCTTTCGCCATCAAAATCGTTGACGACCCGGTGCCACATCCCACATCCGCGACTCGTGCTCCGCCCTCTAGCTTCGCCTGCACGCCGTCGAGAGCAGGAATCCAGGTGCTGACCAGATTCGCGGCATAGCCCGGCCGGAAGAACTTCTCGCAACCGTGAAACACGCCATCAACGTGTTCATGCCAGCCCATTCCAGCTCCGCTGCGGAATGACTCGGCAATCCGCGGCACTGCGGCAAGGGATCCGAGCGCCAATTCAAAGGCGCCAGGCAAATACGCCGGGCTGTCTTCTTGAGCAAGCGTAAAAGCCTGTTCAGGGGTAAGACTGAATCGGCGAGTGGTTTCGTCGTAAGTGATGTATCCCCCTGCCGCTTGGGATGCCAACCATTCTCGGAGATAGCGCTCGTCGGTTCCCGTCTTCTTCGATAATTCTGCCGAGCTTGCCGGACCGTCAGCCAGGGCCTTGTACAGACCGAGCTTTTCACCAATGACGACCATTCCGGCGTGAACGGATGCGCCGAGGTCACCGACAAACTTCCCCAGGAACGCGTTCAATTGATCCATATCGATGGCCGGAGTATTTGCAGTGCTCATGACGACCTCCTTTTCCTGTGTTTTAACTGGACTTCAGACCGGGCGGGAGCGGGGAGGGAATTGCCCTGGTTCCGAGGAAATCATTGTCTTGCACCCATATTTTGAAAGTCAAGCGGTGAGTCGTGGAGAAGCCGAAGATTTCAGGAAGCCCTTCCCAGCACAAACCAATTCTGCCTCCGCATCCTCGTCTACCAACGAGTAGCTTCCGAGTTGGCGACAATCCGCCCGGAACAGGGAAGCAAGACACTCAGCGCGTCGTCGTTAGTTCTCAATCAGCAGTTCGTGGTCTTGAAATCCCGACCGTAGATACGTACTGCCGAAGCCATGGGACCACTTCGTCTGGAGGCATTGGCCGGCCGATGAAATAGCCCTGGGCAAAGTCGCAGCCCCGCCCGCGGAGCCAGTGCAGAGTCTCCACGCTTTCTACTCCTTCAGCCACCACCTTCTTGTTTAAATTGTGGGCGAGGTCAATCATGGCTCTCACCAGAATGCCATTCTTGGGGTCGGAATCATTGTCGGTAATAAACGATCTATCGATTTTCAGCTCTGAAAAAGGAAGCTGATGCAGCTTCGAAAGCGAAGAATATCCCGTGCCGAAATCGTCGATCGACACTCGCGCGCCCATTTCGTAAAGGCGCGCCAGACAATCACCGACGTGGCTTGCTTCGGTCATTGCCGCGCTCTCTGTTATCTCAATCGTGATGCGCTGGATGTCGATCCCCTTGTCGATGCATTGTGACCGGACCATCTCATCGATCCCCATGCACCCGCAATTGGCCGTTGACGCGTTGATTGAGACCGCGGCACCCGTCGCACCATTCCAAAGGCGCATGTCGTCCAATGCCATCCCCAATATTTGGGAAGTGAAGTCGTTCATGATTTCGTTGGCCTCCAGTAAAGGGATGAACGTAGCTGGAGGGACGGGACCCCGCTTGGGATGGTTCCAACGAGCCAGAGCCTCGAATCCGACCGCTGCTCCGCTTCTCAGATCGATCTGGGGCTGATATACGAGCCGGATCTCCCGGTTGATCAGGGCTCTGGATATGTCCCGGATCGAGAGTACGTCGGCGGCGTCATAGATTTCGAGGAAGACGTCCCGAATCTTCTCCACATGCAGCGACTTCTGAAGAACGCCTGCCATGTTTAAGCCCAGAGAACGCCCTGTGGCCTCCGCTTCCCGCATTCGAGCCAACTCCAGGCCGCTTACGATCAGTATGTGCGCCTTGCAGCCCCGTTTTGCAAGCCAAGCTATGACCTGATCGCCATTCATCTCCGGCATGGAAAGGTCGAGCACAATAACTGTCGGCTCCCAAGAGGAGACCCGGGACCGGAAATCGTCTGCGTCTATCGTGATAATGGTGTCATAGCCGCATCCGCGTGCAATGCGTCCGATTATCGCGGAACTCGCAAGATCATCATCGATTACAAGAAGCCGGTTTGAGGCCAATCCTACCCTCCCTGTCGGGCAAATTCGTGTTGCATAGCACAACCTGGAGCTCACTCCGTCTCAGAATGGACAGGGCCTCGTTGCCATTGGCGCAAATCTCTCCGTCAATTCCGTTCGCAACCAGCAGGCGCTTTATCTGGTCGCTGACCTCCGGCAATTCGTCGACAACAACAAAGCGAGTCCTCGGGAATAGAGGCTCTCCGGCGGCGCTTTGATGTTCCCAATCGTGCGACTGCTCCATGCATTCCCTCGTGCGCACACCGTGTGCGGTGACTTGAGAAACCAATACTCCTCGCGCGGCAGACGATTCCGAAATCGGGAACGGATGCCACACCGGAGCCGCCAGTTTCGCCCACCATCGAGCGTTCCCGGATCGGTTCGCGGGTTTTTGACGATCCGCGTACTCCGGATTTCCACTTCCTGGCGCTGTGATGGGGCCTTGCCATGGGTGCGCACGAGCCTGCTTCAATCTGGCGATTGCAGCATGTTTGAAAGAGATCGAATCTGGCTCAGATCTCCCTCGTGCTTACTCTAGGAATCTGGTTTCTCACACACGCAGATTGTGGCAGAGGATAATCTTCACCGGTAGGTGGTTTTACTGTGATTTGACAGTAAAGACTCAGAAGATCTTTGTTTGCTTATCGGTACAAGCGACTGCCGGACCAGTTGTTCACTGTTTTCTTGTCAGCGAGCCGGCTGGGACAGGGCCGTTGCTTGAATCTGGATAGGCCGCGTTCTAAGATTCAGTACGCCGCCTCATGAACTCCGACTCGATTCCGTCGAACGCGAAATCGCCGGGACAGGGCTTCGAAAGCGATCCCAGGTGGCTACTCGTCCAGCGGATAGCAGCCAGTCGCGGCTTCCTTAATTCCCCCCGCTTGTCCGCGCTCCTCCTCCACGTTTGCCGGCAGGCTCTGCTGGGGAATGAATCGAGCCTCAATGAAAGATCCATCGGAGAAACAGTCTTTCAACGATCGTCGGGCTACGACCCGCAGGTCGACAACATCGTCCGTTCCCACGCAAGCCGGCTTCGGTTCCGGCTGAGGGAGTATTTTACGATCGAGGGCGCCCTGGATCCGTGGCGGGTGAACATCCCGCGGGGGAGCTATGTCCCCTCGTTCGAAAAGGTCGAACCCGAGCCCGCAGCCATGACCCCACTCCCTTCCGAGCTCGATGCCGCTCTGGTCGAACCCGATTCTCCAGTAACACCAAAACCCTCCCGGCATCGGCTTTCCAGAACTTGGGGGTTGTTGTTTGTCTTTGCCGCCGGAGCCATAGCTGCCGCGGCAATCCTCTCTTTCCCCAAATTCCATTCCTTCCTGCAGCAGACCCCATCCCATAAGCTCTGGTCGCAACTGTTTCGCAGCGATCGAGACACCATCATCGTTCCGGCCGATAGCAGTTTGGTGATCGCCCGGCTGATGGTCGGTCATTCCATTCGTCTCCCTGAATACGCCGGCGGCGCATACAGACAGGCGCCGGACTGTAATAAGCCCTGCGATCTGGCTATGGTGCATACAGTGGAGGAGCTTCGTTACACCTCTCTAAGCGACCTTGAATTTGCCGTCTCCGTTGGCCGCGTCCCGGAAGCGATTGCCAATCGGACTGTGATCCGTTTCGCGCGCGACCTCGAGATCAAGGACCTTAAAGAATCGAACCTCATCCTGGCGGGATCGCAAGAGGCGGATCCCTGGTTAAGCGTCATCGCCGGTCAGATGAACTTCGTACTCCACGACCATGACGACCCCATCGGCGCTCTGAGGGTGGAAAACAAGAAGCCAAGGGCGGGTGAAAAGAGCGAGTATCCATACGATCCTCACGACCCGCAAAATCGCGGTCTAGCTACGATCGCATTCCTCCCTAACCTGTCTGGAACAGGGAACATGCTTGTCGTTCAGGGATTCACGCTGGCAGGCACCCAGGCCGCAGCGGAATTTGTCACCAACAGAGAGAATTTTGATCGCTATTTCCAATCCTATGCCGGACCTGCTTCCGCCTTGCCTCATTTCGAGATTCTCCTGGCAACTATGGACGTCAATGGAATGGCGTCTCGCCCAATCGTATTGGCATGCCATACCTCTCCGTAATCCGCAAACGCCAAGAAGATCTTGCCCAGACGGACGCTCCAACTGACATTTCTGTCTAGCTCCCCAAACCCGTCACAATGCCCCGATGTCCCGCAAGAGGCGATTGCAGAAATGTGGGTGGATGGTTGCTTGCTCGGAAATTGAGTTACAGTCAGCAGTTGTAGCGAACCGGCACCGCAACGGACCTTCGCGGAACCAGCTTCCCGCTACGCCAGGATCGCTCAAAGTGCAGCCCACCGGGTGGCTCGGTATCGAGAAACGCGGATACCGTTTGCAGCTTCTCGCTTTACGCCAAATCGCCGAGGCATGAATTGAGACCCTTGGAGTCAATTTCCAGGGTTCCGGGCGGTTGACCGTCAATCCGGAAGCTACCACCGAAAAATATTCCCGCCGCGTCGCCGCAAAGCTAGGAGCTAGAAGCTAGGAGCTGGCAGCTTGCATCCCGTTGCAGGCAATTACTCCCAAAACGCGCACACTGGAATGAGAAAAGGAGAATCTCATGCCAGATAACAACCTTTCATCGAGCGCACTCGAACAAGCCTTGATAGCCCCTGAGCCAGTTGCAAATCCCAACCTTGAACCTCTCCCGGCGAGCTCCAATTCCAAGGCTGCCATCCGCCGATGTCGTGCCGCTTGGAAGCGCGCCTTTGACATTTACATCGAAAGCGAGGGCGACAACTTCTTTACCCGCAAAGGTGCCGCCGAAAATGCGAATCCAGTCTATTGCGCCGCCATGCCTGTACTAGACAGCCCTGAGAACATTCGCGACTTCATCGCATGCACCGCGCACGGCATCCTCATTGGGGCAATCCCTGCCGAACGCAGCGGCCAACTCCTCTATGCCGCCCAGGTCGCCCTCAGCTTTCATCAGTTCCAAGCAAAAGCCTCCAAAGAGCCCAAAAAGCGCCGCACCCCACCCCCTCCCCCCAAAAAACAGCCCCGCTCGGAGCCGGAATCCGACTCAAGTTAAATAAAATCAATCACTTGCAGATTTAATAAGCTTATCAAGCAGTAAACACAACCCCCAATTTTCGACCGTATTTAGCCGCTTTTCCGGCACTTTTCGACACAAAACCGGCCCAAAAGCACGCTGAGCTCAAAGTTGTTTTGGGGGCCTCGCTGACTTGCTGACTCGCTGTCTTGCTGCCTCGCTACTTGCCTGTCGCTGGCGCCGGCTGTTGCGGCGCGTCGGGCAACGCGTAGATCACTTCGCCGGGCTTGGCGTAGTGCAGCTTTTCGCGGGCCTCGCGCTCAATGGCGTCGGGATCGGACTTGAGATGCTCGATGCGGTCTTTCATGGCCGCGTTCTCCTGCTCGAGCTCCTGTATCTGCTTTTGGAGCAGCTTGTCTTCAGCGCGCTCATGCTGCCACACCGAGAGCCCGTGTTTGCCGTGGATCACATGCCAGGTAAGCATCAGCGCCAGCACCACGGCCACCGCGGTACCGGCGGGGCGCCAGATTCGCTGCACCCAGTCTGCGGCGCGAACCCGTAGCGGCTCTTCGGGCTCAGCTGCACCGGGAGCAGCGGTAGAGTTTTCAGCCTTCTCGTCTGGCATGGTTCCTCAAGTTACCCGGCTCACCCAAGCACGAACTTTTCGGCCGCCGATCTCAGCGCCAACATTTCGTGCTCGTTGCGCGCCTCAGTGTAGGCGCGCACCACCGGCTCGGTGCCCGAAAGCCGGTAGCAGACCCAGGAGCCGTCGTCGAGAATCAGCTTGAGGCCGTCGGTGCGCACCACCGACGCGACCTTGCGCCCGCCCAACTCGGTTGGATCCTGCTTTAACCTTTCAGTGAACGCGGCCTTCTGTTCCGCGGTCAAGTGGAAGTTCTCGCGAACCGGGTAATAGGAACCAACCTTGCCAAACAGGTCTTTGAGTTGCGCGCCCAGGCTCTTGCCGCGCGTGGCCACCATTTCGGCCACCAGCAAGCCGGCAAGCACGCCGTCCTTTTCAGGCACGTGTCCGCGAATGGTCAGTCCGGCCGACTCCTCTCCGCCGATGGCGATCTTGTCCTGATCGATGAGCTCGCCGATGTACTTGAAGCCAACCGGCGTCTCGTAGAGCGGGACGTTGTGGTACTCGGCCAGCGCATTCACAAGGTTGGTGGTGGCCACGCTCTTGGCCACGCCGTTGCGCCAGCCGCGGGTCTCAACCAGGTAGTCGAAGAGGAGCGCGATGACATAGTTGGGCTGGATGAACGTTCCGTCGCCATCCACGATGCCGAAGCGGTCGGCGTCGCCGTCGGTGGCCATGCCCAGCGCCGCGCCAAACTCTTTCATTTTGGCCTTCGCGTCGCCCAACAGTTTGTCCGAGGGTTCCGGCGCATGGCCGCCGAACAGCACGTCGCGGTAGTCGTGCACGGTTTCAACCGGAACGCCGGCTTCGCGCAGCAGATCGGAGGGGTATCCGCGGCCCGCGCCCCAGAAGGGGTCGTAGACGACCTTGATGCCCGACTTGGCAATGGCCTTCAGATCGACCAGTTCGGCGATGCGCTTGAGGAAGGCCGGCTTGACGTCGGCGGTCTCGAAGCCCTCTGCGGGCGGAGCAGCCGTGGGAATCGCCGCGCCTGACGTTTGCAGAGCCGCTACCGCGGCCTCAATCTGCCTGGTGACTTCAGGCAGCGCGGGCGCGCCGTCGGGCGTGGAGTACTTGATGCCGTTGTACTCGGGCGGATTGTGCGACGCGGTGAAGTTGATGGCGCCGCAGGTTTTGAGCGTGCGGACTGCATAGGCGATGGCGGGCGTGGGCGCCGCCTCGGGAATGACGATGGGCGCGATTCCCGCGCCGGCCAACACCGCGGCTGCCTGGCCAACAAAGCTCTCACCCAGGAAACGCGGGTCGCGGCCCACCAGCACCCTGTGCGGCTCGGGCAAAGTTTTCACGTATGCTGCAATACCTGCAACGGCCAGCCGGATGTTGGCGACAGTGAATTCGTCGGCTACAATTGCGCGCCAGCCTGAAGTGCCAAACTTGATGGTTGCCATGGTCTCCTCCATGCGGCCCCGATCGCCCGGACCGCAACCTTCCATACTGCAACAGCGGGGCGGGAACGGCAAGCGATCCAGGCAACTCGATTGGTAATGTCCAATTAAAATCTTGCCGCTCTTCATGTGCCGAATTCTCTTGAGAGGAATACATTGGTTCAAGCACCGTCCCGCGACTGAGAGCTCGCCATGTCAGACCCTACTCCGCAAGCACGCATCGTTTTAACCACCGCCCCGGGCCCCGATGAGGCGGCCAGCCTGGCCCGAGCCCTCGTCGATGAGCGCCTGGCAGCCTGTGCGACGCTGATCCCCGCGGTGCATTCCCTCTACCGCTGGCAGGGCGAGGTTGAGTCGTCGACCGAAACCCTGCTGCTCTTCAAGACGGCAGCCGACAAGTTGCCTGCGCTCGAAGCCCGCCTGCACGAGTTGCACTCCTACAAGGTGCCGGAGTTCCTTGTTCTGGAGGTTGAGTCGGGCAGCCATGCCTATCTCGACTGGCTGTTTGCCTCGGTGAAAACGCCCGCAGGCACGATACCCGGCACCGGCGGATAGCCGATCGGGCAGCCGGGCCCGGCAAAATCCGGCCACTACGCTCTGTTATCCTTGGGGGAGTTTGTCCCGTATGCGCTGGTTAATGATTGCCCTGTTGGCGTCGCTGGCTGCGCTGCTTATTGCGGCCGCGGGAATGGCGCGCCACATCTGGCTGCAGCGCAGCCGGTTAGAGCAACACAGCCCGTCTGCCGGCGAGCCGCCGCAAGAGACTGAGATTGAACCGTAAGCCCCGCAGCAGAGCAAGTCCCCGGCCCGGATAGAGCTATCCCAATCGTTGCGGCGAGGTCCTGATGAACAAAGTTACA
>Ga0326727_10014722_pt1 | contig 16968 bp, 12 predicted proteins | sample MB2enrmetagenome_FD_207643 | JGI IMG/M metagenome (GOLD analysis project Ga0326727, IMG submission 207643) | Lab enriched peat soil microbial communities from McLean, Ithaca, NY, United States - MB29MY | ecosystem: Environmental > Terrestrial > Soil > Wetlands > Peat | place: USA: New York...
GTGTTCTTTTTCCTGGCCAAGGTGCTGCTGCCGCACGAGCGCGAACTCACCGCGGACGAAACGGCGGTGGAGGGCGTGGTGGGACGGGTTTCTGCGCCGATTCGCCAGGGCGGCATTGGCGAGGTTGTCTATGAGCAGATGGGCGCGCGGCGCTCGGTTCCAGCGCGCTCCGAGGACGGCGCGCCGATTCCAAAACAGGAGGAGGTTTTCGTCGTCCGCTACGAGAAGGGAATCGCGTATGTCCGGCGCTGGGAAGAAGTGCTGGAAGAACAGGGATCAGGGAACAGGGACGTAGGTACCAGGGACTAGGGACTACGCAACTGAGGCGAGTCGATCGCTTCGCAAATTATGGATCACGGGAAGCGGGGCAATAGTCCCTAGTCCCTCAAAACGAAGCTTTCCCGGTTGAAAGGACCGGGGCTCCAATGGCGAACACGACCGTGCTGATAACGGACATGGCCATTCTGGTGGGGATTTTCCTGCTGGGTTTTCTGGCCAAGCTGTTTCCCAAGAGCGGCCGCAACGCCGGCTCGAAGAAGTAACACCATTAACCATCTCACCTCCCGGGCGAAAGGGCCGGGAACGCAATGACGAATGACATCGTTCTCTTTGTTGGACTGGGGGTACTGGCGCTGATTCTGGCACTGGGCATGGCGGCCAGGATGTATCGCAAGGCCGGCCCCAATGAGGCCTTGATCGTATACGGAGTTCGCGGCCCGCGGGTCATCAAGGGCCACGGCACGTTCATCTTTCCCATGGCGGAAAGCTGCCGCGAGCTGAGCCTTGAGCTGATGAGCTTCGACGTGGCGCCGCAGCAGGATCTCTACACCAAACAGGGCGTCGCGGTGACGGTCGAGGCCGTCGCGCAGATCAAGGTGCGCAGCGATCAGCCGTCGATTCTCACCGCGGCGGAGCAGTTCCTCACCAAGACGCCGCAGCAGCGCGAAGGACTGATCCGCCTGGTGATGGAAGGCCATCTGCGGGGCATCATCGGGCAGCTGACGGTGGAACAGATCGTCAAGGAGCCGGAGATGGTGGGCGAACGGATGCGGGCAACCTGCTCCGAGGATGTGAGCAAGATGGGGCTGGAGGTGATCTCGTTCACTATCAAGGAAGTGCGTGACAAGAACGAGTACATCTCCAACATGGGACGGCCGGACGTGGCGCGCATCAAGCGCGACGCGGAGATGGCCACGGCCCAGGCGGAGCGCGACACGGCGATACTGCGGGCTACCGCGACGCGCGAGGCTGCCGTAGCCAAGGCGCAGGCGGACCAGGACCGGGTGATTGCGGAGACGGCCTCGCAGGCGCGGCAGTCGGAGGCGCAGCGCGACCTGGACATCAAGAAGGCGCAGTTCAGCGAGCAGAGCCGCAAGCAGCAGGCGACGGCCGACAAGGCCTACGAGCTGCAGACCAACGTCATGCTGCAGCAGGTGACGGCCGAGCAGGTGAAGGTGCAGCAGGTGGAGAAAGAGGGCCAGATCAAGGTGCAGGAAGCGGAAATCCTGCGCCATGAGAAGGAACTGATCGCCACCGTCCTGAAGGGCGCGGAGATCGAGCGGCAGCGCATAGAGAACATGGCGGCTGCGGAAAAGAACCGGCTGACCGCGGAAGCCGAGGGCCGCGCAGCGGCGATCCGTTCGCAGGGCGAAGCGGAAGCCAGCATCATCTTCCAGAAGGGCGAGGCGGAAGCCAAGGCCATGAACGTGAAGGCCGAAGCCTACCAGCAGTGGAACCAGGCTGCGGTGGTGGACAAGCTCCTGACCAACATGGCCGACGTGGTGCGCGCCATGGCCGAGCCGCTGAGCAAGGTGGACAAGATCACTATTGTCTCGACGGGGAACGACGATGCGGCCGGGGTGCACAAGATTACGGGGGACATGACGCGGATTGCCGCGCAAGTGCCGGCTCTGTTTGAAGCGTTGAGCGGGATGGACATCAAGCAGTTGATGTCGAACGTGAAGGCGATCAAGCCGAAGGCGGAGGACGCGCCGGAGACGAAGTAGAAACCGGGTTCGAGGTTTCCCAGGTCTCATCCGCCGCGGCGGACGAGACCTGGGGCACCCGGGATTTTGGGGTTTGAACGGGCACGGGAAGCTTGTAAGGGAAAAAAGGAGATCACCATGGCACTGCTAGAGAGAGTGAGCACGTTGCTTCGCGCCAATCTGAACGACCTGGTGGAGAAGGCCGAGGATCCGGAGCGGATGTTGAAACAGATTGTCCTGGACATGGAAAACCAGTTGCTCCAGGTGAAGACGCAGGTGGCCATCGCCATTGCCGACGAGCACCTGCTGGAGAAGAAGCGCAAGGAACAGGAGCAGCAGGCGGCAGAGTGGCGCCGCAAGGCGGAGCTGGCCGTGCAGAAGGGCCACGACGACCTGGCGCGTGCGGCGCTGGAACGTGCTCTGAGCCACGATCAGCTGGTGAAGGGCTTTACCGAGCAGGCCGAGGACCAGAAGCAGGAGGCCGACAACCTGCGCCAGGCGCTGCACAAGCTGGACCAGAAACTGAACGAGACGCGCGCGCACTGCGAGATGCTGGTGGCCGAGCATCGCCGGGCCAAAGTGGTAGGAAGGGCGACGCAAGCCCGCCAGGTGGTGGGGACGCAGCAGGAGAACACGCTGGGCAGGATGAAGAGCAAGGTGCGGATGAAGGCGGCCGAGAATGCCGCAGCCTGCGAGGTGCTGGCGCCTGAATCGCTGGAGGACCGCTTCCAGGCGCTGGAGAGCGAAGACAAGGTCGAGCTGCTGCTGAGCGAGATCAAGAACCGGCAGTTGCCGCGGCCCTAGGCAGATTTGTTTCCAGCTTGTGGAATCCAGGGGCCGACTGGCGCGAATTTTGTGTCCCGGAGTGGCGGAATTGCGTCTAACAGGGAGACACTGTGTACGTCAGATGAAACGTTGCCCCTGAACCGCGCTCGTAATATGCGGCTCTGGTGGGCTGGGTTACCCTAAAAGTGGCCCTCCCATCCCATTCGACCTCGCCGGGGGGACGGGGTGTGCGGTTTCCTACTCCACGACTGGTGAATGGATGCGTTTAGGTTCTGTTTTTCTCTCTGCGTCGCTCGCGGCTGGGGTCATGCAGTTGGCGGCGCCCGCGGTCCTATTCGCCCAGGCGCCAGAACACCCTACGGTCCTAACCGGAGCCGGGGATTTTCCCGAGGCACCCTCGCCGCAGACTCTGGTCGCGGCGATTGAGCCTTCCCCGCAATCCGCTCCTGCCGGCCAACAGACACCAGCCAGCCCGCCGCCCAATACGCAGCAGGCGGCCCCCGGCACCGAACCGGCGCCTTCCACTGCCAGCCAGGGGAGTTCAGGCGCACAACAGCCCGCCGCGGAGAGCTCCTCCGCGCAACCTGCCTCCAGCACGGAAACGGCCCCGCAGACGCAGGAAGAACTTCGGCGCAAGGCCGAGGAACAGCTGAAGCAGCAGGAGACACAGCGCGTAATGGGCGTGATGGCGACCTTCAACACCACAAGAAACAAGGAGGCGCTTCCACTGTCGCCGGGACAGAAGTTCCAGCTCTTCTTCAAGAGCGCCACCGATCCGTGGGCCTTTCTGCTGGCGGGCGCCGTTTCGGGAATCGGCCAGGCCAACAACGATGAACCGGTGTGGGGACAGGGCGCGCAGGGCTACGCAAAGCGGTTTGGCGCCAATTATTCCGACTACTTCATCGGCAACTTCTTTGGAAACGCCGTCCTACCCTCCCTGCTGCATGAGGATCCGCGCTACTTCCAGAAGGGCACGGGCAGTGTCGCCAGCCGCATCGGGTGGGCGGCAACCAGCACGGTCTGGTGTAAACGCGACCGAGGCGGTTGGGGACCGAACTGGTCCAATGTTGTCGGCAACCTGATTGGCACCGCCATCGGCCGAACATACTATCCTGCCGCGGAGCGCACCGTCACGGATACAATCACGGACGGCTTGACGGTTACCGCCGAGGGAATCGTGGGCTCCGAGGTCATCGAATTCTGGCCGGATATGGTACGCGCATACAGGCGCAAGCACGCGGAAAAACTGGCCCGGCAGGCAGCGCAAAAGGACGCGCAAAGCGCGGCCCCGCCAGCTTCTCAACCTTCGCCGGCAGCCCCGCCCAAAAGCCCGCCGAATTAGCCCATCCGAGGGAGATCCCGGTCTCACCGTCGCAAGAGTCAAAGCAGATTCACGCCGGCTGACCGAAAAGGCGGCCCCGCCACCCGGGGTGGTATGCTGCCATGTCATGACGAATCGGCTACATACGACAATGGTCTCAGTATTTGTGCTTGCGCCGGTGCTTTGCGTTTCCTCCGCCGTCGCGAGCGGCCAGCAGACGCAGGTGGTGCTGGACGGCAACAGCAAGGGCCGGGTGTTCGATGGGCTGGGAGCGGCGAGCGCGGGAGCATCTTCGCGCCTGCTCATCGACTATCCCGAGCCGCAGCGGAGCCAGATTCTCGATTACCTGTTCAAGCCTGGGTATGGAGCGGCTCTGCAGCACCTGAAGGTGGAGATCGGCGCGGACGTCAATTCGACCGATGGCTCCGAGCCCAGCCACATGCGCACGGCCAGCGATCACGACTCAACGCGCGGCTACGAGTGGTGGCTGATGGCGGAGGCGCACAAACGCAATCCCAACATCGTCCTGGAGATTCTTCCCTGGGGCGCGCCCGCGTGGGTTGGGGGCGTCTCGGCTGCCCAGGGGAAGCCTTACTCGCCGCAGATGGCCAGTTACGTGGTTGACTTTATTCAAACAGCCAAGCGAGATTACTCGCTGGATATTGCCTATGCCGGGGTGTGGAACGAGAGGGACTTTGACATTCCTTACATCAAGGACCTTTACGGGCGTCTCAAGGCAGCACACCTGGCTACCCGAATCGTCTGCTGCGATGGGGACTGGTCCATCACCAACGACGTTTTGAAGGACCCAGAGCTAGCCGCCGATATCGCCGTGATCGGCGCGCACTATCCACGCAACGCGAAACTCAGGATTACCACCACCGAGGCCGCGCGCAAGACCGGCAAGCCGCTGTGGTCAAGCGAAGACCAGCCCAACGACGGGGGCGGGCCCTTTGTAAGCCGCGACTGGCCCATCGGCGGGCGCATCCTGGCGCATCTTTATAACCAGAACTATCTCGAAGGCACGCTGACCGCCACCGAGATATGGAGCCCGGTTACTTCCTACTATGACAATCTTGCCGCGCCTAACTCTGGCCTTATGTACGCCAATACTCCCTGGTCGGGACACTACGACGTGCAGGGAACCATCTGGGCCACGGCCCATACGACGCAGTTTGCGCAGCCGGGATGGCAGTATCTCGACTCCGGTTCGGGATATCTTCCGGAAAAGGGAAGTTATGTGGCGCTTCGCTCCGACGATAGAAAGAACTGGAGTGTGATTCTGGAGACAATCGACGCCAAGCATCCGCAAACGGTCGCGTTCCGCGTCTCCGGCGGGCTGGCGTCGACTAAGGTTTACATCTGGGAGACCAACAACTCGCGAACGTTTGAGCGGGTCGCAAGCGTCGATCCGGTGAACGGAGGCTTCGAGTACACCTTCGACCCGGATTCACTCTATTCTTTGACCACCACGACAGGCCAGGGCAAGGGTACCGCGCAACCTCCGCCTCCGGCGGCATTCCCATTCCCGTATGCCGACGACTTCGAGCAGACAAGCCTGAACCACACGCCGAAGTATCTATCCGACCAGGATGGAGCCTTCGAGGCGAGGGCCTGCGTTGGGCGCAGCGGTCATTGCCTCGAACAGGTCATTTCACAGAAACCGATTCCCTGGAGCCCCTTGCCTGATCCATTCACACTGGCGGGCGATGCGGCGTGGACGGACTATACGGTGAGCGCGGATATACGTTTTCTTTCGGCATCACCAGCGGTAATCATGGGGCGCATCGACTCCGCCGACGTTTTTCAGGACGACAAGGCGCGCTGGCCCAGCGGCTATGTGTTGCGTCTCGCGCCTGGCGGCGCCTGGGAACTGCTCTCCGCGGAATACAAGAAAGCTGTTGAAACGCTTGCTTCCGGCACAGTGGTCATCGATCACAATCAATGGCATCGACTGGAGTTGCGGTTCCATGGCAAACAGATCACCGCTTCGCTGGATGGCGCGCCGTTGGCTTCGCTGGAGAACGTGGCCCACGCGCACGGCATGATCGCGCTGGGGACGGAGTGGAATCTCATTCAGTTCGACAACCTGCGTGTTGCGCCGTTGCCATAGGCGCTGAGCCGGCTGCCGGCGCAGATGCCGTGCCTAGCGTTTCGCGCGGGCCTCCTCAGAGCAAGGCGCTGTCTTGTTGCTATACATGTCGGCATCCGCCCTGGCAAGCAGCTCCTTCACGGTTTCGCCTGGGATGCGCTCCGCAAGCCCAAAGGATGCGTCGACTCTGAGCTTCGCGGCGCCGGAGTTTACATGCACGGTATAACTGCCGCAAACCCATTGCTTCATGCGCAGGGTTTGGGTCTTGGCCTCTTCGAAACCGCAATCGAGCAGGATGATGAACTCGTCGCCGCCCCATCGTCCCACGATATCGGTCGACCGGCAGGCGGACCGCAACTCGGTTGAGAACTGAATCAGCAGCTCATCGCCAACCAGGTGCCCGTAATGGTCATTCACGAGCTTGAATGCGTCGATGTCGAGGATGACGACGCAAAACGGGCGGTCCGCGCCCAGGCTCCGCTCGATCTGGCTCTCTACCCACAGGCGGCTACGCAGCCCGGTGAGGGAATCGCAGGATGCAATGTGCTCCGCCGCTTCAAGTTTGACCTGGTAAGCCGTCACTTCTACGCGGAGCTGCTCGACGGCCGCCTTCCCTTCAGCGGCCATGCGGTCGATAGAAGACTTCAACTCCGCTGCGCTCTGTTCGATGGACACGCGAATCTCGGACAGGTCTTCAAGGTTGGCAATCTTCTGGAGGCGCGCGGTTACGTCGGTGATCTGCCGGGCACAGCGCTGATCGCGCTCGCCTACCGATTCGGCCGTACGCGCCATGACGATCAGAATCTCTTTCACTTCGTCGGTGGCGTGCTGGAAATGGCGCGCGGTGCGCCGACCCCAGTCCTGCAACTGCGCCCGCACATTCGCTTCCGCGGCTTCGATCGTCTCACGGGCCGTGTCGCGGGAAAGGCTCTCGCCTGCCTTCGCCAGACCCTGCTTCAATTCTTCGCCGAGGGCGGGGCACGCATCGACGCTGCAACGGCCCATCTCGCGGAGGGCAGAGACATACGCGGCAATTGCGACCGGGAGCAGACCGGTGGCGGCCGGTTTGGCCTGCTGAAGGGGATCGGTGCGCGCCTGGTCGAGGTACTTTTTGAGCGAAATCATGCGCCCTCACATTGCAGCCGCCCGCCAAGGCCGGGCGGCGGGCAGATCAAGGGCGATTATCGGCGAATCGCGGCTTTCCATGAGCAATCAGGGTCGATGAATGCCTGGCTTCCCGCCGCCATGGAAGGAGTAAGATGGTTTCACTTTCAAGGAGGAATTTATGCGCCGAGTTTTTTCAGCCGCTTTGGCTTTTCTTGCGGTCCTGGGAGTCAGCAGCGCGCCGGCACAGCAGGCAGAAGCCGCCGCGCAGCGGTCTGCCCCCGGGATTCTCTGGTCCTTCGATCCGGTTCATGGCGTGATGCAGGCGGTGCCCGTGGGCGGATACGCGGCAATGGGGAAGGCGGGTTCCGGTGCAGTTGTCGATGCCTCGACGCCAATGAAGACCTATACCGGCACCATCGACATAACGGTCACCTTGAACCTCGTTTCGACTCTACCTAAGAACGCGGCGCTCCGCTGCAGCGCCACGGTCGACCTGGGTTACCAGATCGAAGCAACGAGCGGATCGATTCCCCTTTTGAGTTCACTCTTGGGGTCGCTGAACGGGGAGAGTGTGGACGCAACCGTCTCGGCAGGAGTGGCAACCTGCCAGTTTGCGATTCCGTATTCCTGGACGATTCCGGCCTCAAGCTCAACAACAAAAGTCACGATCAATGGGATAGAGGGCGCGGTGGGCATCGCCGCCGATCAGCTCGACGCAATGGGGGCCGTGATCCGCGTCTATCGCAATACCACAGTGCAACTCATTGGTCCCACTGCGATCCCGCCGGATGGAAACACGACGACCCTAACGGCAAGTACCGTGTTATAGCTGGCACCGCACTTCTATTGGGGCTTCTTGCCCCATCTTTTCACCCGCTCGCGCGAAGGATAGGGGGCCACAGGCCTCAGAATGCGCGCCGTTTCCCGTGGCGGCCTGCCGTCACACCTGGATCTTCACCGGCCAGGTCTTCCAGATATCGGCGCAATAGTCCCGGATGGAGCGGTCGGAGGAGAACTTGCCGATGCGCGCGACGTTCAGGATGGACATGCGTGTCCACGCATCCTGGTCCATGTAGGCCGCACTGACGCGGTCCTGGCAATCGACGTAAGACTGGTAATCGGCCAGCAGCATGTAGTCGTCGCTGTTGAGCAGGGAACTGACCAGCGGCTCGAACAGAGTCTTGTCGCCGTGGGAGAACTCACCGCTAACAAGAGAATCGAGCGCTTCCCGCAGGTTGGAATTCGATTCGTAGACATCCCGCGGCCGGTAGCCCTGGCCCTTGCGCTGCTCGACCTCGGCAGCCGTCATGCCGAAGAGGAAGAAGTTGTCCGCGCCCACCTCTTCGCGAATCTCGATGTTCGCGCCGTCCAGAGTGCCGATGGTCAACGCCCCGTTCATCGCGAACTTCATGTTGCCGGTTCCCGAGGCTTCCTTGCCGGCCAGCGATATCTGTTCGCTGAGGTCGGCGGCGGGGTATACGCGCTGGCCCAGCTTGACGCTGAAATCAGGCAGAAAGACGACCTTGAGCCGGCCGCGCACCAGGGGATCGGCGTTGATCGCCTCGCCGACGGAGTGGATCAGCTTGATGATGAGCTTGGCCATGCGATAGCCGGGAGCCGCTTTGCCGCCGAAAACAAAGGTCCGGGGCGTCATCTCCGCATCCGGGTTGTGCTGGATGCGCTTGTAGAGCGTGAGGATATGCAGCACTTGCAGATGCTGGCGCTTGTACTCATGCAGACGCTTGGCCAGCACGTCGAACATCGACTCGGGATCGGTGGCGACGCCGAGCCGATTCTGAATGTAGGTGGAAAGCTGCAGCTTGTTGTGGAGTTTAATCGCTTTCCATTCGTCGCGAAACTCCTTCTGGTCGACCAATGGCTCCAACCGGCGCAGCTTATCCAGATCGTGGATCCAGCCGGTGCCGAGCCGCGCGGTGAGCAGCTCAGCGAGGCGGGGGTTGCTGAGGACCATCCAGCGACGGGGCGTGACGCCATTGGTCTTGTTGGAGAATTTCTCCGGTGTCAGCGCGTAGAAATCGCGCAATACCTCGGTCTCAAGCAGCTTCGTATGCAACTCCGCTACGCCGTTGATGGCATGGCTTCCCAGAGCGGCCAGGTGGGCCATGCGCACGTACCGCTCGCCATGTTCATCGATCAGCGAGAGCCGTTGAGCGCGCTCTTCATCGCCGGGGAATCGACGCCGCACGTCTTCCAGGTGACGGCGGTTGATCTCGTCGATGATTTCGAGATGCCGCGGCAGCAGCGAACCGAAAAGGCTCAGAGGCCACTGCTCCAGCGCTTCCGGCATGAGGGTGTGGTTGGTATACGAAAGCGTGTGCCGCGTCACATGCCAGGCGGTGTCCCACTCGATGGAATGCTCATCGATCAGGAGACGCATCAGTTCCGCGACAGAAATCGCTGGATGCGTGTCGTTCATCTGGATGGCAAAATTGCGATGAAGCTCGGCCAGTGGCCGGTTCTGGTGGAGCTGAATTGTCAGTATGTGCTGCAACGAGCAGGAAACGAAGAAGAACTGCTGTTCCAGGCGCAACTGTTTGCCCTGCATCGCTTCGTCGTTGGGGTACAGGATTTTGGAGATATTCTCAGAGGCCACCTTATCGGCGACCGCGCCAAAGAAGTCGCCCTGGTTGAAGATTTCGAAGTCGAAGCTTTCAACGGCCTGTGCCGACCACAGGCGCATGGTATTGGCGGTGTTGGTCTTGTAACCCAGAATGGGAGTATCGTGCGGGATGCCGCGCACCAGCTTTTGCGGAATCCAACTGACTCGCAGACGGCCATCGGGGCCGGTGCGCGACTCGGTGCGGCCGCCCATCTTCACTTCAAATGCGTCTTCCGGCCGTTCCAGCGCCCAGGGATTTCCCAGCCGCAGCCATTTGTCGGTTGTCTCCACCTGCCATCCGTCGCGGATCTGCTGGTCGAAGATGCCGTATTCGTAGCGAATGCCATAGCCGATGGCAGGAATGTCGAGCGAGGCCAGGGAATCCATGAAGCAGGAGGCGAGCCGCCCCAAACCGCCATTACCCAGCCCCGGCTCTTCTTCCTGTTCGATCAGGACATTGAGATCGAGGCCCAGTTGCCGCATGGCCTGGTCGGCTTCGTTGTAGATACCCAGGTTAATCAGATTGTTGGCGAGGTGGGGCCCGGTCAGGAACTCGGCAGACAGATAGCAGACCACGCGGACGTCCTCCGCCCGGTAGTTCTTTACCGTGGACATCCACCGCTCCACGAGACGATCGCGCACCGTATGCGCCAGCGCCATATAGAGGTCGTTCACCGTGGCGCGCTCGAGCGAGCGGCCCTGCACGAAGAGGAGATTGTCAAGAAAGCAGTGCGCCAGCGCTTCGGCGGTCATGGCGGTCTTCTGGTCTTTTTGCGAAGCGGCATGGGCAAGGATGGCGGCGGGAATATCGGGCATGATTCACCTCGTAGCCCTCACAGCGAGCGAATTCGTCGATGGGGGGTAATGCTCCCAACATAAGCCCACGACCCTAGGTCGTGCGGTGAAAAAACGGCCAAATCCGGGAAGCGGCGCGGTGGAATGCCACCCTTTGACGGAAAACCCGGCCAGGGCCGTGCCAGGACGGGAAACCATGGCTGCGAAGTTGATTCAAAAGGACTAGAGTGGAGTGATGCGATTTCGGGACTGCTGGTTAGGGGTCTCGAAGCGGCCCAGGGATGGAAAACGCCGACGTGCGACATCTAAGAGGCTCGAAACTCGATTGAGCAGGAACGAGACAGCGGGGTAGGGAAATGCACGAACAAATTGACTGGCCACTGAAGAAACAGCCGCCGCGGCGCGGCCGACTGCGGTACTTCATCCTTTTTGCCATTGTTGCCTTGATCGTTTTCTTCAGCCGGACCGCCGTGTCCTATTGGGTCGAGCTGCTCTGGTTCCAGTCCCTGGGATACGGAGAGATCTTCTGGAAGACGCTGGGGCTGGAATGGGGCATCTTTGCCGTGTTCGCGGTGGCCACGTTCTTGATCCTCTACGGAGCGTTTACCCTGCTCTGGCGAGCACATCGCGCCGACCTGCCCAGCGATCATACGCTCTATATCGGCGGGCAGCCGCTGACTCTGTCGGTGAGGCCTGTTCTGTACTTGATCGGTCTTGGCGTTTCGGCCCTGATCGCGGCCACCACGGGCGCGGCCATGGCGGGAGAGTGGCCCACGCTGGCGCTTTTCTGGTACGCGCCGCATGCCATGGGCAGTGTCGCCGATCCCATGTTTGGCCGGCCGCTGAACTTCTTTCTCTTCGCGCTACCTGCATGGCATGTGATCGCCGGCTGGCTGCTGATGCTGGCGATTCTTGCCGGCGCGTTCGCAGTGCTGTTCATCCTCATTACAGGTGGAACGCGGGTATTCACCGAGCATAGCGCGAGCTATACTCCACTGCCGTGGCGCGGGCTCAGCTTTGCGGTTTCGTTTCTGCTGCTGACGGTGGCCATGCGTGTGTACCTTGGCCGGTTCGACCTGCTTCTGGAGCACCATACCATCTTCGACGGCGCCACCTACACCGATGCGCACGTGCTGCTGGGCGGCAAGCTGCTGATCTGCGCGGCGCTGTTGCTGGGCGCGCTGATGGCCGGTGTCAGCGGACTCTTTTCGCCGCGCGGGCGCTGGCTCGTCGCGGCCGTCATTCCGGTCGTGGTCTGCTACGCCGGCGTCGGCATTGTTGCCTGGTACGTGAGCTCCTTTGTGGTCAAGCCCAATGAACTGGTGCGCGAGCAGCCCTTCATCATGCACAACATCGAGATGACGCGCCAGGCCTATGGTCTTGACCGTTTCAAGCTGCAGGAGTTTCCCGCCGAGACCACGGTGGACGCCGCCGATCCGGCGAACAACCAGTCCACGCTGAAAAACATCCGCCTGTGGGACTGGCAGGCGTTGCGCGACACGCTGCGCCAGATTCAGGAGATCCGCACCTACTACGACTTTCCCGATATCGACATCGACCGCTACCAGATCGAAGGCAACCTGCGCGAGGTGATGCTGGCCACGCGCGAGCTGAACGTGGACAAGTTGCCGGAAAGCAGCCGCAACTGGATCAACGACAAGCTGATCTACACCCATGGTTACGGGATCACGATGAATCCCGTGAATGGCTTCACGGCGGAGGGGCTGCCTACGCTGATGCTGAGCAACATGCCGGTGCAGAGCACCGTGCCGGGGCTCAACGTGACGCGGCCCGAGGTTTATTTCGGCGAACTCACCAACACCGACGTCTACGTGAAGACAGGGCAGCAGGAGTTCAATTATCCGCAGGGCCAAACGAACAGCCTCACGTCGTATCAAGGCACGGGCGGCATCGTGGTGGGGGGATTTCTGCGCCGCATCCTGCTGGCGTTCGATCGCGGCGACCTGACCAAGCTGCCGTTCAGCGACGACGTAAACGCGGAGAGCCGCCTGCTGATGCGGCGCAATGTGCGCGAGCGTGTGGCTACGCTGGCGCCGTTTCTTACCTTTGAGACGGACCCCTACATCGTGCTCGACGAGGACGGAAAGCTCGAGTGGATCATCGATGCCTTTACGACCTCGGACACGTATCCCTATTCCAGCCACTACGCGCTTGGGAACGAGCCGGTCAACTACATGCGCAACAGCGTCAAGGCGGTGATCGACGCCTATGACGGGACCACGACGTTTTATGTGTTCGACTCGGAAGATCCCATCCTCGCGGCGTACCGCAGCATCTTTCCCGGCCTATTCAAGGATGCCTCGGCCATGCCGGCAGCTCTGCGCAAGCACGTGCGCTACCCCGAGTCGCTGCTCAAACTTCAGGCCGAAGTCTACGGCCTTTACCACATGACCAATCCCGAGGTGTTCTATAACCGCGAGGATCTGTGGACGGTGGCGACGGAAGTCGGGCTGAGCGGGGCGGGCGAGCAGACCACGCAACCCATGCAGCCGAACTTCGTGCTGATGAAGCTGCCCGGAGAAACCGGCGTGGAGTTCGTCGAGATTCTGCCCTTCACGCCCGCCAACCGCAACAACCTGATCGGCTGGATTGCGGCACGCAGCGACGGCGACCACTACGGCACCTCGGAGGTCTACGACTTTCCCAAGACCCGGCTGGTGGACGGACCGCTGCAGATCGAGGCGCGCATCGACCAGAATGCGCAGCTTTCGGGGCAGCTGACCCTGTGGAACCAGCAGGGCTCCCATGTGCGCCGCGGGAGCCTGCTGGTGATTCCCTCGGGACGCGCGCTGCTGTATGCCGAGCCGATCTATCTCCAGGCAGAGCGCAGCCCCATGCCGGAGTTGCGCCTGGTAGTGCTTGCGCTGCAGGACCGGCTTGCGTATGGGCCAACCTTCGAGGCGGCCTTGAGTTCCCTCTTCGGCGGAACGGCTTCCTCGCTGCGTGCCGATGAGACTCAGCACGCCGCGCCCGCGCCGGGGCAGCCAGCGCCGCCGGCAGCCGATCTCAACTCGCTGATCGCCGAAGCCGGCAGGGACTTTGCCGACTACCAGCGGTTGGCCGGCGAGGGCAAACAGGGCGAAGCCGGACAGAAGCTGGACGAGCTGAAGCGCGTAATCGACAAACTGAATGCGATGCGGACGGCCAGCGGCAAGTAGCGCCTGGATCGGCAGAGAACCGGCGGGCGGGAATGACCGTACCCTGGGTTGCAGAACGGCGCAGGGAACCCCGGCTTCTTCAGCGCGCGCCAACCGGAAAGCTTCCGCCGCCGTGATACCATCTTGGCAAAGGCCGTTCCCCACGGCCATCCCGCCCATTTTTGGAGGTCCTAATGAGCACATTTTCCCGCCGCGATTTTCTCAAGACCTCGCTGGCCGTTGGGGCCATCGGCAGCGCCGGCGCCTTCCCCTTGCAGGCCGCGCCGCGGAGCGCCACCGACATCGTGACGCTGGGCAAGTCGGGCATGCAGGTGACACGCCTGGCCTTTGGCACCGGCAGCGACAGTGGCGCTGTGCAGGCGGCGCTCGGCCAGCAGGAATTCACACGCCTGGTGCACTACGCCTATGACCGCGGAATCCGTTTCTTTGAGACCGCCGAAGCCTATTCCACTCCGGCCATGCTGGGCGAGGCGCTGAAGGGCATCCCGCGCGACAGCTATCAGCTGATGAGCAAGGTGACCACGCACCACGACGCCGATCCGCAGAAGAAGTTCGACGAGCTTCGGCGCATCTCGCAGACCGAGTACTTCGACATCATGCTGCTGCACTGGCAGCACACTGCCGACTGGCCCGCCGAGACTGGCCGCTGGCAGGACGGCATCCTGGAAGCCCAATCGAAGAAGATCATCCGCGTGCGGGGCGCCTCGGTGCATGGACTGCCGGCGCTGCGCCAGATGCCGGGCAACAGGTGGCTCGAAGTGGCGATGATCCGCATGAACCACAACGGCACGCGCATGGACGGGCCTACCTCAGAGGACAACAACAACCCCGCCTGCGTGGACGAGGTGGTGGAACACGTGAAGCAGGTGAAGAGGGACGGCATGGGCGTGATCAGCATGAAGCTGGTGGGCAACGGCGCCTTTACGCGCCACGAAGACCGCCAGGCCGCGATGCGGTTCGCCTTCAAACATGCCGGCATCGACTGCGCGACGGTGGGCTTCAAGAGTACGCAGGAGATCGACGAAGCCATCGACAACATGAATGTCGCGCTGGTGTAGGCGGCCCATGTTGAACGAGCGCTTCAGTGCGAAGTTGCAGAAGAGTCCCAACCGGGGCGGGTGGACCTATGTCGTCTGGCCCGCTTCGGTGAAATTCTTTGGAACCCGCGGCCTGGTCAAGGTGCGGGGAACCATCGACGGGATTCCCTTTCAAAGCTCCTTCATGGCCATGGGCGACGGCACGCACAAACTGCCAGTGAAGGCCGGCATCCGGCGCGCGATTCAGAAAGAAGTGGGCGATACGGTGCATGTGATCCTTCAAGAGCGGATCACCGGTTAGAATCCCGCATGGTGTGCAGGGCATTGCACGCGTCACCCCGGTTCGCCGCCTGAAGGAGAGCTCAACCGTGAGGTTCAGGCCCGATCGTCCACCATCCCGCATGGTAAAGCTGCTCCAATGCGGGCTTGCCGGCCTTGCTCTTGTGCTTGCGGTCAACTCCTTGCCGGCGCAGCAGGCCAGTGCTCAGGCGGCCAGCGCGCAGGCGCCGCGTCCGTGGGGCCAGAATCCCAACGGCATGCACATTTACCTCTGGGCGGGGCTCAAATCGCATCAGGCCGGGCAGCACGACTATCCGCAGTTCCTGGCGGACTGGAGCAAGATTCTCACCGAGCATGGCGCGGTGGTCGATGGAGCCCTGCACGCGCCGCGCGCCGCCGACCTGGAGCACACCGACGTCGTGGTCATCTACAAGGGCGACGCGGCTTATCTCGGCGATGAGGAGAAGGCCGTGCTCGAAGCCTATATCAAGCGCGGCGGAGGCCTGGTGAGCCTGCACGACTCGCTGTGCGGGCCAGACCCGGCTTACTTCGCGACCCTGGTGGGCGGGGCCAAGAAGCATGGCGAGGTTAATTACACTCTCGGCGCGCCCATTCCATACACGGTGGTGGACGCGGCCAGCCCCATCATGAAGGGCATGTCGAACATCACCATCTTCGACGAGGCCTTCTATAACATGACCTGGGTAGAGAATGGGGTGCAGAAACCCGGCATCCATGTGCTGGCCACCGCGGTCATCCCAGGCACGCCCAGCGCGGGCGCGCACAAGGGCGAAGTGGTGCCGCAGATCTGGACCTATGAGCACACTCTGCCCGGCGGAGAGCCGGCGCGGGCGTTTGTATGGATGCAAGGGCACACGTACGCGAACTTCGACAACTACCAGATCCAGCAGATGCTGCTGCGGGGCATTGCGTGGGCCGCCAAACAGCCCGTCGACACTCTGGTGGACTATGTTCCGCCGCCGCCCGTGCATGGGCAGGCTGTCGTGGCGCGGCCGTAGGGGACTGGCGTCGCCCGCAAAGGCTTGATACTCCAGAGAAGGGAGCCTGGGACGCCCCGCCCAAGCTGCGACGAATCTGGCGACGCAGTCTGTCCGGTCTCGACGATTTGAGAATTGATCACGCCGATGAACATAAGCGGATTTTCGCAGGTCGAATCCGACCTGCACTGGCCTCGATCGCCTACCACTGAACCTCTAGGCCGGGCAGACCGGCAACGTCGAATCGAGCGTAGCAGTACCTGTCCGCGTACTTTCCACCTGGAAGTATATTTGCACCCCTCTGTATACCCTCGAATGAGAAGCCGAGTCTTTCAGCGATTCGTCGACTCGCCCCATTACCGGCGGAGTGCGTGAGACCGATTCGCCTCATTCCGAGAGCACCGAAGGCATAACGCACTAAGGCGTTTGTCGCCTCTGTTGCGAATCCTTGACCTTGGGCGCTCTTTCGGACCCAGAACCCAGTGTCGCATTGGCGACCTTGCCAATCGATGTCATGAAGGCCGCACCAGATGACCGCTGTGCCGGTTGCAGCCTCGACTCCAATCAGCTCGATGGCCTCGCGCAGAATAAAACGAGCCATTACCTGCCGATTTCTGATTTCCATTGATTCGGCGGTGAACACATCCCGATTTTCAGCCCATCGCATCCATTTGTGCAGTTCGTCCCAAGTCTCAGCAACCGCAGTAGACGTAATTGCCCCATCCCCCACTTGCTTAGGCCTGATCAGCAGCCGAGGAGTACGGATTGG
>Ga0326727_10014723_pt1 | contig 16968 bp, 15 predicted proteins | sample MB2enrmetagenome_FD_207643 | JGI IMG/M metagenome (GOLD analysis project Ga0326727, IMG submission 207643) | Lab enriched peat soil microbial communities from McLean, Ithaca, NY, United States - MB29MY | ecosystem: Environmental > Terrestrial > Soil > Wetlands > Peat | place: USA: New York...
GTCGATCGCGGCGACGTTCCGCTCGAGCGCCTCAACGGCTCCTGGGCGGGCGCGTTCGGGCAGACGCAATTCATGCCCTCGGAATTTCAGCGCCTCGCCGTCGATCTCGACGGCTCGGGGCGCGACATCGTCGATTCGCCCGCCGCGGCGCTCGGCTCGACCGCCAATTTTCTCAAGCACGCCGGTTGGACCGCGGGCGAGCCGTGGGGCTTCGAGGCGAAGATTCCCGGCGGCTATTCCGGCCCCTCCGGCCGCAAGCCAAAGCTGCCGATGTCGGCCTGGGCGGCGCGCGGCGTGACGCGCGTCGATGGCCGCCCGCTCGGGCAAGGCGAAGCCGGCCTGCTGCTGCCCGCCGGTCCGGACGGCCCGGCGTTTCTCGTCACCCGCAATTTCGATGCGATCCTGAGCTACAATCCCTCCGAATCCTACACGTTGGCGATCGCCGTCCTGGCGCAGCGGCTCGCCGGCGGGCCGGGGATCGTCACGCCCTGGCCGACCGACGACCCCGGCCTGTCGCGCGCCGAGCGCCGCGAATTGCAGACCCTGCTCACCCGCCGCGGCTACGACGTCGGCGAACCGAACGGCGCGATCGGCGCCAAGACCATGGCGGCGATCGCCGACTTCGAGGGCAAGAACGGGTTGGAGGGGGACGGCCGGGCCTCGGTGAAGGTGTTGGAGGCGTTGAAGAGGTAGGCGCTCAAGCTGGCGACCGGCGACCCCTCCGCGCGCTGTTCCCGCCGACCCACCGCGCCGTCTTTCCTCATGGAGGCGAAGACTTCCGAAGCCGCGAGGCTGTCAACGGCGAAGCCCGCTTACGCGGCGCGCTAAAGGCGCGCCCTTGACAGCCTTGTCGCTTCGGGAAAAAGGCTTCCATGATGGGGTGGACGGCGCTCCCTGCCGAACTTGGCCGCGTTAGCCTTTTCGCGCCGCCGTCGGCCGCTCGACGCGGCCGGCATGACGGCGGGGCGGTCAGAACCTAGGCGCGACCAATCATCATATGGGAGACCAGCCCATGGCCCGCGTGAGGGTGGCGATCGCCCTCGAACGGGAGACTTTGCGCCAGCTCGACAGCCTGGTCGCGCAGCGCGTGTTCGCCAACCGGAGCCCGGCGATCGAAACCGCGTTGCGCGAAACGATCGAACGACTGAAGGGCGTTCGTCTGGCGGCGGAATGCGCGAAGCTCGATCGGGCGTTTGAGCCGTCGTTGGCTGAAGAAGGCCTCGGCGCCCCTCTCCTTACAGCATGCTCGGCAGAACGCGGTCGGGGGGCCGGTGGCCGTCGATGAAGGTTTTGATGTTGATGATCACCTTCTCGCCCATGTCGTTGCGCCCTTCGTAGGTGGCCGAGCCCATGTGCGGCAGCAGCGTCACCGCGCCCTTCTCGGCGAGCGCGATCAGCTTGGCGGAGACGGCGGGCGCGTTTTCGAACACGTCGAGGCCCGCCCCGGCGATTTCTCCGGCCTCCAGCATGCGCGTCAGCGCGGCCTCGTCGATCACTTCGCCGCGCGCGGTGTTGATGACGATCGCCTCGGGACGCAGATATTTCAGCCGTCGCGCCGACAACAAGTGATAGGTGGCGGGCGTGTGCGGGCAGTTGATCGAAACGAAATCCATCCGCGCCAGCATTTGGTCGAGCGACTCCCAGTAGGTCGCCTCCAGCGCCTCCTCGATCTGCTGCGCGACCCGGCAACGGTTGTGATAGTGGATCGACAAGCCGAAGGCGCGCGCGCGCCGCGCCAGCGCCTGACCGATGCGTCCCATGCCGACGATGCCGAGGCGCTTGCCGGTGATGCGCCGCCCGAGCATCCAGGTGGGCGACCAACCGGTCCAACGTCCTTCGGGGATCACCCTGGCGCCCTCGGCGAGCCGGCGGGCGGTGGCGAGAATCAGCGCCATCGTCATGTCGGCGGTGTCCTCGGTGAGGACGCCCGGCGTGTTGGTGACGACGATGCCGCGGCGCAACGCCGAGGTCACGTCGATATTGTCGACGCCGTTGCCAAAATTGGCGATCAGCTTCATTCGCTCGCCGGCTTGCGCGATCAGCGGCGCGCCGATCGAGTCGGTGATGGTGGGCACCAGCACGTCGGCCTCGCGCATCGCGTCGGCGATTTCGCTCTCCGACATCGGCTTGTCGTCGACATTGAGCCGCGCGTCGAACAATTCGCGCATGCGCGTCTCCACCAGGTCGGGAAGCTTGCGCGTGACGATGACGAGGGGCTTCTTCCTATGCATGGGCCGATATCTCCTCGCTCGGGCGGAGCCTGAACGCCGACGGCCCGATTTCAACCATGTTCGCGGGCCATATCCGATGCCTTAACGCCGCGTTAACGGCGCGCCGGCAAAACAAAGCCTTATCGTGGCGGCCGAGGCGCCGGGCCGTCGTTCGGCGCGCCGCTGCGGCCTCTCTAGCAGATGGCGAGGCAAAGACAAGGACGCGCCGCGCCGCGCCTTCTCCAATGGATCGGGAATGAAACTCATCGCCTTTCTTCTCCGCCTCGCTTCCCCGCACGGGGGTCGTCTCATCGCCGCGGCGGCGCTGGCGTCGCTGTGCGGCGCCGCGGCGCTGGCCGATCCGGTGGGATCGACGACCGGCCTGCCCCTGCCGCGCTATGCGAGCCTGAAGACCGATCGGGTCAACCTGCGCGAGGGGCCGTCGAAGGATCACGCCACCAAATGGGTGTTCCAGCGCGCCGGCCTGCCGGTCGAGATCACCGCCGAATTCGATATCTGGCGCAAGGTGCGCGATTCGGAGGGCGCCGAGGGGTGGGTTCTCCGCACCCTGCTTTCCGGGCGCCGCACCGGGCTGGTCGGGGTCGGCAGGAAGGGCCAAGTGTTCAAGATCTACACCCAGCCCCGGGCGAACGGCGAAGTGGCGGCGACGCTGCAATCGGGCGTGATCGCCAACGTGCGCACGTGCGACGGCGCCTGGTGCCTGATCGATGGCGACGGCTACAAGGGGTATATTGAACAGGCCGCCCTGTGGGGCGTATACCCCAATGAGAAGATTCAGTAACCGCCGCGCCGCGGCGCCCAGGGCATAGGTTGCAAAGACACTTTGGACGCTTTCGACGATGAGGATTTCGGCCAAAGGGCGCGTCGTCTTCGAGTCGACACGCTGATCTGGCTGCGATGGATTGCGGTGTTCGGCCAATCGTCGGCCGTGGTCGTCGCCTATTTCGTATTGGGGGTGGAATTTCCGATCTTCGCCTGCTTTCTGATCATCGGCGCATCGGTCGTCCTCAACGCCGCGCTGCGCGTGCGTTTTCCCGTCAGCGCCCATCTCGATGATTCCTGGGCGGCCAATATTCTCGGCTTCGACATCGCGCAACTCGCCGCGTTGCTGTTGCTGACGGGCGGCCTAGTCAATCCCTTCTCGATCCTGTTTCTCGCGCCGGTGATGATGTCGGCGGTGTCGCTGCCGCTGCGCCGCACGCTCGGCCTGCTCCTTTTCACGCTTGTTTGCGCGACGGCGCTGCAACTCTGGCATTGGCCGCTGCGCTGGTCGGACGGCGAGGTGTTTCAGCCGCCGCGGCTCTACGGCGTCGGACTGTGGACGGCGATCTCCGTCAGCGCGATTTTCGTCACCATTTACGGCAACCGCATCGCCGAGCAGGCGCGCCAGCTCGCCAGCGCGCTGACCGCCACCGAGCTCAATCTCGCCCGCCAGCAACATCTTTCCCAACTCGACGGCCTGGCCGCCGCCGCGGCGCACGAATTGGGCACGCCGCTGGCGACCGTGGCGCTGGTGGTTCACGAATTGGCGGCGCAGCCTCTGGTCGCCGCGCAATGCGCCGAGGATTTGCGTCTGGTCGAGGAACAGGTCGGGCGCTGCCGCTCGATCCTGGGCAAGCTTTCCTCGCCCGCCACTATCGAGGCCTCTTCGCTCGAGGAAACGACGCTCGGCGACCTCATCGAGGAGATCGTGGCGCCCCACCGCCTGCTCGACGTGGAGATCGCGGTCGAACGCGATGGGCCGGCGCCCGAGCCCATCTGTCGCCGCAACGCGGCAATAATCTACGGCTTGAACAATCTCGTCGAGAACGCGGTGAGTTTCGCCGAGAGCAGGGTCGCCATCCGCGCCTCGTGGACCAGTTCGGTCGTCAAGATCGTCATCGCCGACGACGGGCCGGGCTTTCCCCCCCAGGTTCTGGCGCGCCTGGGCGAGCCTTACATATCGAGGCGCGGCGCCGCGCGTCGACGCGAGGGCGAAATCACCGGCGGGATGGGCCTGGGGCTGTTCATCGCCAACGCGCTGCTCGAGCGCTCCGGCGCTTCGCTTCAGATCGCCAATGCGCCGCCTGCGCAAACGGGCGCCGTCGCGACGATCGTCTGGCCGCTCGCCTCCTTCGAACACGGTCGACTGTCGCGTCGACAAGGGCTAGAAGCATATAACCATGTCAAAATGCAGTGAGCCGATGGACATTGAGAGAGACTTCATGCGTCAGACGCCCGCCGATGAATTGGCGGCGCTCGACAAGTCGCTGCTGATCGTCGACGACGACAGGCCGTTCTGCGAACGCTTGGCGCAGGCGATGGGCTCGCGCGGATTCGCGCCGCGCCTGGCCGTCAGCGTCGCCGAAGGCCTGGCCGCGATACAAGCCGACGCGCCCGCCTTCGCCGTCATCGATCTGAAACTCGGCGACGGCAGCGGGCTCGACGTGATGCGCGCCTTGAAGGCCAAGCGCCCCGACGCGCGCGCGATCATCCTGACCGGCTATGGCGCGATCGCCACCGCCGTAGTCGCCGTCAAGCTCGGCGCGTACGACTATCTGGCCAAGCCAGTGAACGCCGACGAGATCGTCGCCGTGCTGATGGCGGAGCGGGCCGACCCGATCGACACTCCCGAACATCCGATGTCGGCCGACCGCGTGCGGTGGGAGCACATTCAGCGCGTCTACGAATCGTGCGAGCGCAACGTTTCGGAGACCGCGCGCCAGCTCAACATGCATCGGCGCACCTTGCAGCGCATCCTCGGCAAGCGCGCGCCGCGCTGAGCGCCGATTCCGACGCCTCGCTTGGCTCGGCGCCCAAGACTTGTGCGCGGCGCCGCGCCTTTCGGCGCCGGTCGTCCGGGATCGCGCTCAATCTCCTTCGATATCGCTGGCACAGCGCTTGCGTCGACCTTCGCCCACGGGCCGGCCGCGCGAGCGCGCCGACCCCTCATTGTGGAGAACACGGGGTCGAACATGTCAATCAACAGACGCTTCATGCTGCGCGCGACCGGCGCGCTTATCGGCGGCGCATTGGCGCTGAGTTCTTTCGCCGCGAGGGCCGAGGACACCATCAAGATCGGCATTCTCCATTCGCTTTCCGGCACGATGGCGATCAGCGAGACGACGCTGAAAGACGTCATGCTGATGCTGATCGACGAGCAGAACAAGAAGGGCGGCGTGCTCGGCAAGAAACTGGAGGCCGTCGTCGTCGATCCCGCCTCCAACTGGCCGCTGTTCGCCGAAAAGGCGCGCGAACTCATCGCCAAGGACAAAGTCTCCGTCGTCTTCGGCTGTTGGACGTCGGTGTCGCGCAAGTCGGTGCTGCCGGTGTTCAAGGAACTCGACTCGATCCTGTTCTATCCCGTGCAATACGAGGGCGAGGAATCGGAGCGCAACGTCTTCTACACCGGCGCCGCGCCCAACCAGCAGGCCATTCCCGCCGTCGACTATCTCATGAGCGAGGACGGCGGCGCGGTGAAGCGTTGGGTGCTCGAAGGCACCGATTACGTCTATCCGCGCACCACCAACAAAATCCTCGAGGCCTACCTGAAGTCGAAGGGCGTCGCGCCTGAAGACATCATGATCAACTACACGCCGTTTGGCTTCTCCGATTGGCAGACCGAAGTCACCAAGATCAAGGCGTTCGGCGCGGCGGGCAAGAAGACGGCGGTGGTGTCGACCATCAACGGCGACGCCAACGTGCCCTTCTACAAGGAACTCGGCAACCAGGGCGTCAAGGCGACCGACATTCCCGTCGTCGCGTTCTCGGTCGGCGAAGAAGAGCTCGCCGGCCTCGACGCCAAGCCGCTGGTCGGGCATCTGGCCGCCTGGAACTATTTCCAGACGATCGACACGCCGGAGAACAAGGCGTTCATCGAGAAGTGGCGCGCCTTCACCAAGAACCCGAAGCGCACCTTCAACGATCCGATGGAAGCGCACGTCATCGGCTTCAGCATGTGGGTCAAGGCGGTGGAGAAGGCCGGCACGACCGATCCGGACAAGGTGATCGACGCGATGATCGGCGTCGCCGTTCCCAACCTCACCGGCGGCATCGCGACGATGATGCCCAACCACCACATCACCAAGCCGGTCTACATCGGCGAAATTCAAGCGAACGGCCTGATCAACACCGTCTGGCAGACGCCCGGCACGGTGGTGGCGCAGGAGTGGTCGCCCTATCTCGAAGGTTCGCGCGATCTCATCTCCGATTGGCGCAAGCCGCTGTCTTGCGGCAACCTGAACGTCAAGACGGACAAGTGCGGGTGACTTGGCGAGAGGCCCGCGGCTAATCCCCAGGCCCCTCACCCGACCTCTCCCCGCCAAGGCGGGGAGAGGAGTCTCGCGGCGCCTTTCTTCCCCCTCTCCCCGTTCACGCCCGACAAACGCTGGCGTTTGCGGCGGAGAGGCAGGGCGAGGGGCCAGGCGAGTCTCCGCGACGCCAGGATGTTTGGCTGCGCGCTCGAGCGCGCCGGCGAGGCCGGCGGGCGACGGGCCGCCCACCACGAGAAGCCGTCCGTCATGCCCATCGCGCGCCTCATCGCCGCCCTGATTTTCATCTGCTGCGCGAGCCTCGCGCGCGCCGATGCGCTCGACGATGCGCTGGCCAAGTTCCTCGACGACAAGTTCCCGCGCACCGAGCAGGCGATCGGCGAACTGGCGGCGAGCGGGGCCGCGAACGCGCCGGCCATCCTCGACGCGCTCGGCGACAATCGCCTGCTGTTCGATCCCGTCGGCCGCGTTGTGGTCTATCAAACGACGGCCGGCGACGTCCTCGACGCCAGGACCGGCGAGAAGCTGGCGGGCGTCGATGTCGGCCCCTTCAAGAAGGCGCGCGTCAACAACGCGCTCCGGCGTGCGATCGAGGCGGCGCTCGGCGCGCTGACGATGGCCAATCCCGATCCCGCCAAGCGAATCGCGGCGGCCGAGGCGGTGTTCAAATCGCGCGACGCCAAGGCGCTGCCGGCGCTCGAGGCGCAGCTCGCCAGGGAGAGCGATTCGCGCGCCGCCGCGGCGTTGCGTCAGGCGCGCGCCGCGATCCTCGCGCTCGACGCCAAAGCCCCGGCGTCCGACCGCCTGGCGGCGATCGCGGCGTTGAAGGACCGCGGCGACGAGGACGCCCAGAACCTGCTCGACCAGGCCGCCGCCGCGACCGGCGATCCGGCGCTCAAGAAAGCCGCCGAAGCGGCGCTCGCTTCGATCAAGACGCGGCTCGCGCTGTGGAACGTCGCGCAGAACCTCTGGTACGGCCTCTCGGCGTCCTCGGTGCTGCTGCTGGCCGCGATCGGCCTGGCCATCACCTTCGGCGTGATGGGCGTCATCAACATGGCGCACGGCGAGATGGTGATGCTGGGCGCCTACGCGACCTTCGTCGTCCAGAGCGTCCTGCCGCCCTCGCTCTCCGAATGGTCGCTGGCGATCGCGCTGCCGGTCGCCTTCCTCGTGTCGGGGTGCGTCGGCATCGTCCTCGAGCGCTTCGTCATCCAGTTCCTCTACGGCCGGCCGCTGGAAACGCTGCTCGCCACCTGGGGCGTGTCGCTCATCCTGCAACAGGCGGTGCGCACCGTCTTCGGCGCCAACAACCGTCAGGTCTATGCGCCGAAATTCATGTCCGGCGGCGTCGAGATCGGCGGTCTTTCGATCACGACCGGGCGGTTGTGGATCATCGCGTTGGCGATCCTGGTGTTCGTCGCGCTGCAATTGGCGTTGCGCATGACGCCGTTCGGGCTGCGGATGCGCGCGGTCACCCAGAATCGCCGCATGGCGGCGGCGATGGGCGTGTCGACCGGGCGCATCGACATGTTCGCCTTCGGCCTCGGCTCCGGCATCGCCGGCGTCGCCGGCGTCGCGCTGTCGCAGATCGACAACGTCTCGCCCAACCTCGGCCAAGGCTACATCATCGACAGTTTCATGGTCGTCGTGCTCGGCGGCGTCGGCAACCTCTGGGGCACGGCTCTCGGCGCGCTGACGCTCGGCCTCGCCAACAAGCTGCTCGAACCGGCGATCGGGGCGGTGCTCGGCAAGATCCTGCTGCTCGTGTTCATCATCCTGTTCATTCAGAAGCGCCCGCGCGGCTTGTTCGCGCTCAAGGGCCGGGCCGTCGAGGCGTGACGATGAAGGCGCTGCTTTCCCAGCTCGATCGCCTCGGCCTCGCGTTTCTCGCGCTGACGCTGCTCGCGGTCATCCTCGTGCCCGTGCTGGCGCTGGCGCTCCCCCGCGATTCGGCTTTCGCCATGCCGCCCTATGTCGTCGCCCTGCTCGGCAAATACGTGTGCTACGCCATTCTCGCGCTCTCGCTCGACTTGGTGTGGGGCTATTGCGGCATTCTCTCGCTCGGCCACGGCGCGTTCTTCGCCCTCGGCGGCTATGCGATGGGCATGTATCTGATGCGCCAAATCGGCGCGCGCGGCGTCTACGCCAATCCGCTGCTGCCCGACTTCATGGTGTTCCTCAACTGGAAGGAATTGCCGCTCGCCTGGTGGGGCTTCCATTCTTTCGCCTACGCCGGCCTGATGGTCATGCTGGTTCCCGGCCTGCTCGCCTTCGCCTTCGGCTGGTTCGCGTTCCGCTCGCGCGTCACCGGCGTCTATCTCTCGATCATCACCCAGGCGCTGACCTATGCGCTGAAGCTGGCGTTCTTCCGCAACGACTTCGGCTTCGGCGGCAACAACGGCCTGACCGATTTCAAGGACATTCTCGGCTTCAACGTCCAGTCGGACGCGACCCGCGCGGCGCTGTTCTCGATTTCGGCGCTGACGCTGGCGCTCGGCTTCCTCTTCGCCAAGGCGATCGTCGGCTCGAAATACGGCAAGGCGCTGATCGCGGTGCGCGACGCGGAGAGCCGCGTGCGCTTTCTCGGCTACCGCGTCGAGAACTACAAATTGTTCGTCTTCGTCGTCTCCGCGGTGATCGCCGGCGTGGCCGGCGCGCTCTACGTGCCGCAGGTCGGCATCATCAACCCGAGCGAATTCGATCCCGGCAATTCGATCGAGGCGGTGATCTGGGTCGCGGTCGGCGGACGCGGCACCCTGGTCGGCGCGGCGCTCGGGGCGATCGTGGTCAATTTCGCCAAGACCTATTTCACCGGCGCCTTCCCCGAATATTGGCTGTTCGCGCTCGGCGGGCTGTTCGTGCTGGTGACGTTGTTCCTGCCCAAGGGCCTGTTGGGGCTCATCAGCGCCCGCCCGCCCGCCGCGGCGCCGGCGCCGGGGCCGGCTCGAGAGGAGGGCGCGCAGTGAGCGAAGCCGATGGCCTCAAGCTGACGAGTTCGCTGCTCTATCTCGACGGCGTCAGCGTCTCCTTCGACGGCTACAAGGCCCTGCGCGGGCTGTCGCTCGCGCTGGAGCCAGGGGAAATGCGCGCGATCATCGGCCCCAACGGCGCAGGCAAGACCACGATGATGGACGTCGTCACCGGCAAGACGCGCCCCGACGAAGGCGACGTCTACTTCGAGGGCCTGCACGACCTGACCAAGCTCGACGAGGCCGAAATCGCCGAGCTCGGCGTCGGCCGCAAGTTCCAGAAGCCGACGGTGTTCGAGAACCACACCGTTTCCGACAACATTTTGCTCGCCGCCAGGGCGCCGCGCACGGTGTTCGCGACGCTGTTCGGCGGCGCGGCCAAGCAAGAGCAGGAGACGATCGAGCGCATTTTGACGACGATCCGCCTCCGCGATCAACGCGAACGGCTCGCCGGCGCGCTTTCGCATGGTCAGAAACAATGGCTGGAGATCGGCATGCTGCTCGCGCAGGACCCCAAGCTGCTGCTGGTCGACGAACCCGTCGCCGGCATGACCGACGCGGAAACGGCGGCGACGGCCGACTTGTTGCGCGAAATCGCGCGCGACCATTCGGTGGTCGTCGTCGAGCACGACATGGCGTTCGTGCGCGAACTCGCCGTCAAGGTCACGGTGTTGCACGAAGGCGCGGTCATCGCCGAAGGCTCGCTCGACCAAGTGAGCGCCGACGAGCGCGTCATCGAAGTCTACCTGGGGCGATAAGCGATGCTGAGCGTCGAGTCGATCGATCTTTATTACGGCGCCGCGCAAGCCTTGCGCGCGGTTTCGCTAAAGGCCGAAGTCGGCCGAGTGACGTGCGTGCTCGGGCGCAACGGCGTCGGCAAGTCGTCGCTGCTGCGCGCGATCGTCGGCCAACAGAGGATCGCTCGCGGCGCGATCCGCTGGATGGGCGAGGACATCGCCGCCTTGGCGCCGCACTTGCGCGCCCGGCGCGGCTTCGGTTACGTCCCGCAGGGGCGCGAGATCTTTCCGCTGCTCACCGTGCGCGAAAACCTGATGACCGGATTCGCGACGCAGCCGCGCGCCGGCCGCTTCATCGACGACGAGATCTTCAGCCTCTTTCCCGTGCTCGCCGAGATGATGGGCCGCCGCGGCGGCGACCTCTCCGGCGGCCAGCAGCAGCAACTGGCGATCGCCCGCGCGCTGGTGACGCGGCCGAAGCTGCTGGTGCTCGACGAGCCGACCGAGGGCATCCAGCCTTCGATCATCCGCGATATCGGCCGCGCCATTCTCTATCTCCGGCAGAAGGGCGGCATGGCGATCCTCGTCGTCGAGCAATATTTCGAATGGGCGCGCGACATCGCCGACGATTACGCGGTGATGGACCGCGGCGCGGTGGTTCTCGCCGGCGAACGCAAGGATATGGTCGAGAGCGAGGTCAGGAGGCGGCTGTCGGTGTGAAGGCGGGGCGCCGGCGAACGGAGGGCGGGGCTTGGTCGCGTCGCAAGACTGTCGCGGCAGGGCCCCGAGCGCCCATTCGCTGCGGCCGCGCCGAGAGCGGTCATTGGTTTGGCGAGAATTTCAACGCTTCGAAGGCGGCGCTCCTTTCGCCGAACGACGCGACGCGAACGCGCCGCGTTCGCCGGTTCATCTTTCGCGTCCGGCGCGCCGGGCGGATCCCTCCTCGCTTCTGATCACATCTGCGGCGGCGGCAGGTTGCCGATCCGGCTCGCGATCAGCTTCAACGACGGGCCGGACCGCAGGATCTTCGGCAGGGCCGACAGCGATATGTTCTCGATGCCGAGGCTCGCCTTCAAGTTCGCGACCACGACGCGGATATCATAGGCCGGCTCATAGACGGGAATCATCGGCTTTTGCAGCCCCGTCAGTCCCCACACCGCCATCAACGCAGTGCGCACCGAAGTCTCCACCGTGAAGACGACGTCAAGCGGCAACTCGACGAACTGCCCGATAAAGGCGAGATTGACGCAACCCTCCGGGATCACCTTCGGCCGATCGCTGATCTTGCGCGGCATGAACTGGGAGGTGATGTAGGGCATCATCGCCGTCGAAACCGTCGAATGGGCGAGAACCGAGTCGATCTTGTCCTTGAGGCCGCAGTGGTAGAGCAGCTCGGCGAACATCTCGGCGCCGGTGCATTGCTGCATCGGTTTCTTGACGAAGTCGCCGGGGACATCGCTGCACTGCCCGTAGGCCCAAAAGACGTTCACATCGTCCGGCTGGTTGGGGAAGTACTTGCTATAGGGAACGAAGCCGAGCTTCCAACTGGAGTCGACCACCGTGATGGCGCCGCCGGTCCCCGGCTTATTGCCGGTCTTGGCCTCCATGAAATCGTAGAACGTGCGATCGCCCTTGATGGTGGGGAAGAACGAAACCCAGTTCGTCTTGTCGATGTCCGAGAGGAAGACCTCAGGCCTGCCAAACTTCGGGTTTCTCGCCGCGAGTTTTTCCCACAAGGTGAAGCAGCCGCGCTCGCGATTGTCGCGGTTCAACTTGGCGACGGTGTGGGTGTCTCCCATCGCCGCATTCTGGGTCAACGAACCGTTGGTGAAGAACACGAGGTCGTCGCGCGTCAAGGCGATGCGCCGATCTCCCCGGGAATCGCGCAGCGTAAGCGCGGTCACGACCGTCTCCTCCGCGTTGTCGGCGATCTCCATATCGACGACGCTCGTTCCGGTCTGAAAGCGAACCCCCAGCGACTGAAGATAGACCTGCATCGGCTTGATGATCGAGTCGTACTCGTTGTACTCGGTGTGCAGGATGCCGGCGAGACGCGTCATCCCGCTCGCATACATCATGAAGCGCGTAAGGTACCTCTTGACCTCGATGACCGAGTGGTAGTCGCGGAACGCCAGCATCGAGCTCCAACAGTACCAGAAGATCGATTTTGTGAACTCGGGACTGAACCAGTCGGCGGCCGACAACCCTTCGAGTTCCTCTTCCGGCGTCAGCATCAATTCCGCCATGCGCTTCGAGTCGCGCAGGGACATCAACGGACCCGTCGAGTCGTAGAGCTGTCCCTGCCTGTGCATGAGACGGAATTTCGACTCGATCGGCTCCCGGACATTCGCATAGTAGGTCTCATCGAGGATCGTCAGGCCTGGCGTTTGCAGTGACGGCACTTTGCCGCAGACGTGCCACAGGCACTCCATCCTCGCTTCGAGTTCGCGTTCGCCGCGGCACGTGTATCCCCGCTCGGAGTCGCCCGCTCCGTCCATCGCGCCGCCGACGACCGGCAGCGACTCATAGATCGTCACATTGTCCGCGGGCATGTGCGCGTCCGTCACCAGCGAGATCGCCGCGGAAAGCCCCGCGACGCCGCCGCCGATGATGTGCGCCGACTTCTTCTCGACGTCTTTCGGCGCCGGAGCGTTGATGCGGTCATAGTTTCTCATGGTCACTCCTTTTCGGTTCTCGCCGGCGTTCGCCGACTGCAAGGCAAGCCGCCGTTACGGCGGTCAATCGCTGTCGCCCTTCGACGACTCCTGCATTGGGGAACTCCATCGCCGCGCCGCGCCCAAGCCGATGATCGCAAGCGCCGCGTCCGCATAGCGCTTGGCGAACTCGTCGCTCTGCGCGTCCATGCCCGAGAGCTGGCGCACTTGTTCCGTCACGAGAAAAGGATAGCTGCCGATGCCCTGCGCGGCGAACAGCAACAGCGTTTCGTCGACGGCCGGCAAAACGCCTTCGCTCACCGTCGAACGGAGAACCGGCCTCATCAGCTCGGTCAGCGGGCGAATGTATTTCTCGATGACATACTTCGCATGCGGCCCTCGGCGCGCGCTCTCGATCACCCATATGCGAACGAGCTGCGGTCGGCGCGCGGTGAAGAGTATGAACCGACGCAAGATCGCGCCTACGTCGCCTTGCCCCGCGTCCGCCTCCAAGACTTCGCTCCTGAACTCCTTGAAGAGAACGTCAAGCGCCTCGCGAAACAGGTTCTCCTTCGAGCCGAAGTGATGATGAACAAGCGGCTGAGGCGCCTTCGCTCGACGAGCGATGCCGGCCGTCGTCGCGCCATCGTAGCCGCTCGCGGCGAACTCTTGAATCGCCGCCTCGAGCAGCTTCGGGCGGGCCTTCATCGGCCGTCCGCGTTGTGGCGCGCCCGCTCCGGCGGGCCTGCTGCGGATTTCGGCGGGCGAAGCGTTCATGAGGCCGCTCGGCGGCTAAGCGAAAGGACGGGAATACATTATTTATAGAGCAATCAATATATGGCGGAACTATGACGGTCGCGGCCGCCTCGCGTCGCGTCGACCTGCGCCGCCGCGTCGTGCGGCCCGCCTTAGCCCCCACAAGGGGGGGAAAGCGGCTTGCGGCGCCTTCACTCGGCGATCTCTTCGCTTCGTTCCCACAGCGTCCGCGCCGCGGCCGCGTCGCGCGCGGCGTGGGACGGCTTCGCGACTTTTCGCTTGACGAAATACTCGCCGCTCGCGGTCGCGGCGTCCGGCGAGGAGACGAGATAGACGATCGCATCGGCGCCCTGCTCGGGCGAAATCGCGATGCGCTTGCCGAGCGAAAACAGCCGGCCGTTCCATCCGCCCGCTTGCTCGCCGAATCGCGAGGCGACGAAGCCGGGATGCAGGCAATTGGCGACGACCCCCGTTCCGGCGAGCCGGCGCGCCAGTTCGCGAGTGAACAGAACGTTGCACAGCTTCGAGCGGCGATAGGCCCGCATGCCGGTGTATTCCCGCGCGCATTGCAGGTCGTCGAATGCGAGCCTGGCGCCGAAATGCGCGCTCGACGCGGTCGAGACGACGCGCGCCGGCGCCGAAGCGACGAGCCTTTCGCGCAGCGCCCGCGTCAGCACGAAATACGCCATGTGGTTCAGCGCGAAGGTCCGCTCCAGGCCTTCGGCGGTGACGCGGCGCTGCGAGAACATCGCGCCGGCGTTGTTGACCAGCGCGTCGATGCGCGGCTCGACGGCCGCGATCTCCTCGCCGACGCGCCGCGTCTCGCCGATCAGCTGGAGGTCGGCGATGTGGGCGCGATGGCCGCGGCCGGGCGCGATGGCGTCGAGCTTCGCCAACGTCGCCTCGGCGCGCTTGGCGTCGCGCGCGACAAAGACGATGCGCGCGCCCATCGCCGCCAATTTCGCAACCGCGGCTTCGCCGATTCCCGACGTTGCGCCGGTCGCGACCACCGTCTTGCCCTGCATGAAGACGCTCCTGGTCGTCGCGGAACGGCGTGCGCCTCAAACCTGCGGCAAACCGCCACAGTCCGGCCCTTTCGCCCGCCCTGTTGATAGCCAAGGCGCCGCACAGACACTAATTAGCACGGTTTCGCCCGACGGCGCGCGTCGGTCGGGATCGTCCGACCGAAGGTCAGTCGTCGATAAGCGTCGGTCTCCCCGAAGCCGTCGCTCGAGCGCATCGCTTCGATGACCTCGGCCGGCTCGCTCGGCGCCCCGCACGGTTCGATGACAAGTCTTTCTCTTTCTCCAGCCCGGACAACGAAAATGGACGCCGGATTTCTTTTTCTGCCCGAATTCACGCCGCGCGAAGCCGCCGTGAGCGCGCCCCGGCGTCGGCGCCCAACCGGCGCGACCGTGCAAGTGCGACGGTTCGCCGTCGGCGACGTTCTGTTCGCCGAGGGCGACCCGGCCTCGGAGATCCACGAGCTCGCGCAAGGGACGGCGATGATTTCGCGCCGCCTGCCGGACCGCCGTCGACAGATCGTCGACATCGTCGGGCCCGGCCGCCTCTTCGGCTTCACGACCGGCGATCGCCACGACTGCGCGGCCGTCGCGCTCTCGCCGGCGGTCGTCTGCAGCCTCGATCGGCGCGCCGCGCAGCGCGACCCGCAAGTCGCCGAGCGCGTCGCGCGCGCCATGACCGCCGAGATCGATCGCCTCAGAGACCTGGCCTTGCTGCTCGGCTGCAAGACCGCGATCGAGCGGGTGGCGAGCTTCTTGGTCGACCTGATCGGCGACGACGCGCGAGCCCCGAGCGAGATTCTCTCGCCCGTGTCGCGGGCGGAGATGGCCGCCTATCTCGGCCTCACCATCGAAACCGTCTGCCGCAACATCACGCTTCTGAAGCAGAGCGGCCTGATCACCGCGGACGGCCGCGACGCGTTCACGATCGTCGACCGCGCGGCGCTGCGCAGAATCGCGCAAGGAAAGGCGGCGCGCGCGAAGTGAAACGGCGATGCGCGGGCTCGCGGGAGGGACGGATTTCGCCACGCTGGCGAAGTCCCGAAGCTCAGGCCCGACCCGCCATAAGGGGGCTCATGCGGCTTTGCGGCCGGACGGGGAAGATGGGCTGACGCCGTCATTCTTTGGCGCCTGCCTGCGCCAATAAGGCTCTGACATCGGGGTGTCCTCCTACCTTCGCCGCGTCCAACGCGGTCTGGCCGTCGTTCGTCTCGGCGTTGACATCAGCCCCTCCGGCGAGCAGCGCCTGCACCACAGCGCGATCGCCCCTGAAGCAGGCCGTCATCAGCGCCGTCAAGCCGCTTTTCCCGGCAGCATTGACCTCGGCCCCTTGGGCGAGCAGCGCCTGCGCCACATCGAGGTGGCCTTCCTGGGAGGCCGCCATCAGCGCGGTCGCGCCGTCGCTCGTCCTCTTTGCATTGACCTCGGCGCCTTTGTCGAGCAGGCCCTGCACAACATCGAGGCGCCCGTGCAGGGCGGCCGCCATCAGCGCGGTCTGGCCGTCGCTCGTCCGGATATTGACCTCGGCGCCCTTGTCGAGCAGCGCCTGCACAACATTAAGGTGGCCTTCCCGGGAGGCGATAAACAGCGCGGTTACGCCGTCGTAATCCCTGGCGTTGACCGCGGCCCTCTCATCGAGCAGCGCCTGCACCACATCGAGGCGGCCGTTCAAGGAGGCCGCCATCAGCGCGGTCACGCCATCGCTCGTCTTGGCGTTGACATCAACGCCCTTGGCGAGCAGCGCCTGCACCGAGGCCGCATCGCCGCGAGTCGCCGCAGCGATCAGGTCGTCGGCCGGCTCAGGCGCCGCCGCCGACGCCCACCCGATCGCGAGCGCCGCCAACCACAGGGATAACGCCCGACGTAGGCGAACCATCGAACTCTCGACGATGACCTTGGTTGACATCGCGCCTCCCCCCCTCATTCCTCAAGGATACGACCGTCGCATGGACGGGTTCCATGAAGCAGGTCTGTGCAGCCTTCAGGACGCCCGCCATGCGCTCGTCGCTGATCTCGTAGCCCTTCGCGCGCGACAGTCTTACGCAATCAACCGCTTGCGACAAGCGCGTTGCGATCCGGCCGACCGCGCGCACGAAGAAGGCGTATGAAAGGGCGCGGGGTTTTGCGGCGGCGGGGCGTTGAAGCGCGCGGCGCCCTTCCCCCTTGTGGGGGCTATCCCATTCACACATCTTCTGTTGCCCGGCGGCCACATCGGCGCGTCTCCGTGTCGAGTAGGCGCAGAGGATTGCTCCTCCGCGCCTCTCACAGAACCGGACATGCGGGCCTCGCATCCGGCTCTTTGGATCGTTGTTTCAGAGCGCGAAAGCGAGTTGCTCTGAATCCTTCGCG
>Ga0326727_10014724_pt1 | contig 16967 bp, 11 predicted proteins | sample MB2enrmetagenome_FD_207643 | JGI IMG/M metagenome (GOLD analysis project Ga0326727, IMG submission 207643) | Lab enriched peat soil microbial communities from McLean, Ithaca, NY, United States - MB29MY | ecosystem: Environmental > Terrestrial > Soil > Wetlands > Peat | place: USA: New York...
AGGTGCGGCCAGGAATCAATGAGATCAGCGCGGGCGGGTCGAGATTGGAGACGTGGTTGGACATGAAGATGCAGGCGCGATCGCGGGGGATGTTCTCCAGGCCCGTAACGTGGAAGCGGACCCCGGACATCCAGCAACTGCTATGGAGCATGAAGCGCGTGCCTTTGTAGAGCGGCAGCACGTCGCCGGTGAGCGCGCACCAGGGAATGAAAAGGATCGCCGTGGGAATTCCGGTGACGACCATGGTGGTCATGAAGATGAGATAGAAAATCATGCGAAACCTTCCGCCAATTGGTGATGAAGTTCTTTGAGTAGTGTAATTATGCAGACCAAGCCTCTCCGCGGGCAATCAGCGATGCGGGTCCGGTGAGCATGAGTTCCGTGCCCGGTCCGCCCCATTCGACGGTCTGCGCGCCGCCGGGAGCAACCACGTTAAGCGGAGAGTGGCAGCCGTACAAGGCGATGGCGGCAGTAGCGCAAGCCGAAGTTCCGGTTCCGGAAGAAGACGTGGGGCCGACGCCGCGCTCGAAGATGCGAATCTCAATCTCCGTAGGAGTGACGATGCGCACAAATTCGACGTTGGTCTGGCGCGGAAAATCGGAGTGGCGGCAAATCTCCGCGCCAATCTCCTGCCAACTCAGACCGGCCACGGCGAAATCGGCCTCTTCCACCAGGACGACGAAGTGCGGATTGCCTGTAGAGATGTCGACGCCGTTTACGGCAAATCGACCCACAAGCCCATTGGCCAGCGTGACCGAGCGCGGCGTAAAGCTGGGAACGCCCATGCCGGCGGTCACTTCCACGGTAAACTCGCCTTCCGTTTTTAGGGCGTTCACACGGCAGAGGCGCAATCCCGCATCGGTCTCGATGCGCAGCTCATCGCCGGGATGAAGGCCACGTTCGCGCGCCATCCACGCGGTCACGCAGCGCGTGCCGTTGCCGCTGATCTCGGCGATGGAGCCGTCGGCGTTGTGCAGGCGGATGCGGCCGGAGTCGGGGCCAGTCCACGTGAAAAACTCGACGCCGTCGGCTCCGATGCCGGTGTTGCGCGCGCACAGCCGCCGCGCCAGCTCCGCCGGATCGCGGCCCTGAGCGGCCTCTTCGGTCACGATCAGAAAATCGTTGCCGCAGGCATGCGCTTTGGTAAAGGGAATCAATCTTCCTCCGGATCGCGGAAGGTGAAGAGCGCGTCGATGCCCGGTTTGTCGAGCAGCTTTCCGCGCAGCCGCTCATGTTGCTTGCTGGTCGCGGAGAGGGAAAAACTCACTCGCTGCAACTCGCCGATGGAGTCGTGGTCAACGCCCGTCAGCCGCTGGCCTGCTTTGTCCATCGCTGCCAAAATCGACTCCAACATTCGCGTCTGGTCGCTGCCGCGCGCCTCATAGACCAGCGGATAGGCCTTCAAATTGGCGCGCCGCTCCAGAAAGCCCACCGCCTCCAGCGCCACGATGACGATGATGGCGGCTACCACGGCGGCCGCATAGAGTCCCGCGCCGCAGGCCATGCCGATGGAGGCCACCACGAAGATGCTGGCCGCACTGGTCAGTCCGCTCACCCGGCTGCGGTTGTGCAGGATGAGGCCCGCGCCCAGGAAGCCGACGCCCTGGACGATATTCGAGGCCACGCGGCCTTTGTCGGGATTGGCGTCGCCAGCCAGCACTGCTGAAAGCAACGTGAAAAAGGCTGCGCCCATGCAGATCAGCAGGTTGGTGCGCACGCCGGCGGCCTTGTGATTGAACTCCCGCTCCAGGCCCACCGCCGCGCCCAGCAGACAGGCCACCAACAGACGGCCGATGGCGCCGTTGACCACCACGATCTGCTGCAGGCGGTCAAAGGCAAAAGGTTGCGCGAATTGTGTTAATGTCATGCTCATCTCGCTTCCAGAGCGGTTCCACAATTCACGTGCCCTTTCTGGCATCGTGCAGGGTGGCATTTTCTTGAGGAAAATGCCACTTGAGAGTAGTGGTTTCGGAATATAGCCATTGTGGAACCGCTATATAGGCGATGCTATCACCGCTTTGCCCGGGATTGTCGGCTGTTTGCAACAGGAGTACCGGAGACGTAAAGTGTCCCGGAGGGCTTGCCGGGCGTGGAAAAGTGGCGAAGCGCGGTGAGATTCTGGGGATGAGCTTTGACGGCGCGGTCGATCTCGTCGCCGTCGAAGGCCAGCACAATGGCGGCGTGCGCTGCGGGAGCGGCCAGCGCGGCGCGGTAAATCTCCAGATCGCTCTCGTTGATGGTCTGGTGGAGGGGAATGCCGGTGAAGGCGACGATCTCCGGATAAACCGATGTGTCCATCAGCACCACGGCACCTGGCCGCCCGGCCAGCAATGCGCGCAGCGCGGGAGGAATCTGCTCATCGTAGGGCCTGCGCGCCTCGATGATTTTGGTTCCCTCGACATAGACCTGGGGACGCTCGCGCAGGATTTGGGCCGCGTTCAGGGCAATCAGCGCAAACAAAGCGAGCGCCGCGCATCTCTCCCACCATGGATTGACAGCGCGCGGCTTGAACTCATTGACGGCGGAGAGAACAATCTGCGCGGAAAAACCCAGCGAGAGCGCAAAGGCCGGCAGAAGCTCCATTCCATAGCGCAGGTTGTACCAGGAGTGCGGCCACCAGATGGGCAAGAAAATGGGGACCGAGCCGTAGGAAACCGAGTACGCATAGAAGGCGGCAGGAAACCAGAGCAACAGCGCCCAGGTGAATGCACGCTTGCGCGCCGTGAGCCAGGCCCACGCCGTTCCCAGCAGGCTTAGGGTCAGCAGAGTGTTGCCCCAGGCCAGGGCGGCGGCGTCCAGCTCCGCGGCCTTGATGTAAAAGATGAGCGCGACCCAGGGATTGTACCAGCCGGGATGCGGCGGAAAACCCGGCACGGAGGTGCGAATCTCGATGGCCTTGGCTGAATAGGGGCCGCGCAGGAAGTAGAGCCAATCGCCGAAGTTGACGGAGTTGTAGATGAGCCAGGTTATTGGCGCGGCGATGAGAAGGAGGCTGGCAATCCAGAAGCTGAGGAGGCGCAGACGGCGGCGATGAGCGAGAGCGAGGCCCATGCACGCCCAGGCGACGAGAGCCATGATCCAGCCGTCATAGCGCGTGAAGACGGCGGCGACGAGGACCAGAGCGATGCACCCATGCAGGCGGCGGAGATTTTGGAGGCTGGAGTCAAGGCTCGCACGCCACTCCACCAGCCAGACCGCAACCCAGACCATTTCACAAATGAAAAGCGGCTCGGTCATGGCCGTGGTTTGCAGATAGAGCAGGTTTGGATTGAGCGCGAAGAAGGCCAGAGCAAGCGCCGATGGAGCGGGCGCGAGCCAGTGGCGGGCGAGGCGGTATATGCCCGCGCAGGCGGCGAGATAAGCGAGCGCCGAGGGAATGACACCCGCCCATCCACTGGCCCACCAGCTATAAATCTGCACGAAGGGAATCAGCAGCAGGTGCGGCAGCGGCAGCCAGACGGAGCCCAGTTCGGTGAGGCGCGGCTGGTGGGCATCAAAGACCCGCCGCGCAATGTGCAGATGGGCAACGGCGTCGCCGTAGTTGAGCATGGCGTTGTTCAGCCAGCTCCAGAGAATAGCGGCAATGGAGGCTGCGGCGCAGGAGGCCACGACGAGGAGCCACTCAGAGCGCGAGATGTGCGGAGCCGGATTGGATTTCACCGGATTGGATTTCTCAGTCAAGGTGCGTCAACTCGCGGAAGAGGTTGAAGCGAGCGTCGATCTCCGCGCGCGTGAGCTTTTGCAGCCGCTCGGTGCCGAAGCGCTCGCAGGCGAAGGAGCCCATTACGCTGCCGTAGAACATGGCGCGGCGGAAGGCGGCCGGCGACTGCTCGGGCTGCGAGGCGAGGTAGCCGAAGAAGCCGCCGGCAAAGCTGTCGCCCGCGCCGGTGGGGTCAATGACCTCTTCGAGCGGCATGGCCGGGGCGCGGAAGGCACCACCGCCGTGAAAGAGAGTAGCGCCGTACTCACCGTGCTTGACCACCAGCGCCTTGGGCCCCAAGGCCATGACCGCACGGGCGGCCTGGGTGAGGTTGTTGTTGCTGGCCAGCATCTTGGTTTCGGTGTCGTTGATGAGCAAAATGTCGAGGCCTTTGAGGACTTCGAGAAGCGCCGGACGATGATCCTTGATCCAGTAATTCATGGTGTCGCCGGCCACCAGCTTCACGCCGGGCATGGCTTCACGCACGCGCCGCTGCAGGACGGGATCGATGTTGGCCAGAAAGAGAAACTCCGAGTCGCGGTATGCGTCGGGAATCTTGGGATTGAAGGAGGCAAAGACGTTCAGATCCGTGACGTGCGTTTTGGCTTCGTTGAGGTTTTCGAGATAGGAGCCTTCCCAGAAGAAGCTTTTGCCCGCAGTGTGCTCGATGCCGCGCGTGTCGATCTTGCGCGCCTGGAAGACCGCCTCCTGGCGCTTGCCAAAGTCCTCGCCGACAACGGCGATGACGCGCACATCAGTGAAGAAGCTGGCGGAGAGCGAAAAGTAGGTCGCCGCGCCACCCAGGCAGCGCTCCATGCGCCCCGCCGGGGTTTCAATGGTGTCGTATGCAACGCTGCCGACTACGGTGATTGCCATGGGTTCTCCTCAATCGCTGAGCTTGCGCCTGTTTGGCTCAGGGCGTATAGATGTGTCCATCGATTTTCACGACCGAGCACCAGAAACAGAAACGCACTTGTTTTTGCGGAGCAATCGCATTCGTGTTGAGCGAACGCCACCAATGCAGACCAAGCCAGCACAGCACACCGCTCAAAGAGGGCGCTTCGTGCTCCCGATGCGGCCATAGTTTTGCCAAACTGGTAGCGAGCTCCTGATTGGTCTGAGTTGCGGATTGTATTAGCGCCGTCATTGCGTTTTCGATCCCGCCTTGTGATTTACCAGCCTTGGTACTTGCCGAAGAGCAGCTTCAGCTTTTCTTTAGCGGCGGCGGGAATTGCTTCGGGTTTGGTGAGCACGGCGAACTTGGCCGCCGAGGCGCAGGCGCAGTTGCGTTCATGCGGCATGGCGGCGACGGCGGCTTTGACCACTTTCGCCGCGTTCTCGGCGTTCTGGTGGAGCACGCGCACAATCTCTTCGATGGTGACCGCGTCGTGGCCCTCGCGCCAGCAGTCGTAGTCGGTGACCATGGCGATGGTGGCGTAGCAGATCTCTGCCTCGCGGGCCAGCTTGGCCTCCTGCAAGTTGGTCATGCCGATGACGTCCGCGCCCCAACTGCGATAGAGATGGGACTCGGCCTTGGTGGAGAATTGCGGGCCCTCCATGCAGACGTAGGTTCCGCCCAGCTTGCCCACCACGCCCGCCGCGGCGCAACCCTGGGCGGCAGCCTTGGCTACCGTGGCGCAGACCGGATCGCCAAAGGCCACGTGGCCCACGATCCCCTCGCCGAAGAAGGTGGAGACGCGATGGAAGGTGCGGTCAATGAACTGGTCGGGAATCACAAAATCCGTGGGCTTGTGCTCTTCCTTGAGCGAGCCAACGGCGGAGACGGAGACGATGCGCTCGACGCCCAGCTTTTTGAAGGCGTAGATGTTGGCGCGGAAGTTCAGCTCCGAGGGGAGGATGCTGTGGCTGCGCCCATGGCGGGCGAGAAAGGCGACTTTGCGCCCCTCCAGCTCGCCTAGAACGAAGCTGTCCGAAGGCGCGCCAAAGGGCGTTTCGACCCGTTCTTCATGTACGTTCGTGAATCCGGGCATGGAATACAGCCCGCTGCCGCCGATGATGCCAATCTCCGCCTGAGCCATAATCTGCTCCTTTCACCACTCCGTATATCCGGCCCACTGCCTGTCAATAACAAACACCTTAGTATAAAGGCAAAGGACGAACTCCTCCATAGCAGCGCACAAAAGGCCTGACGCTTCAGGCAGTGTTGGCGATAGAATGGACGGCAGCGAGAAGGAAACGCGAGGGAAATGAAATGGCAACGTATGCAATTCCTGAGGTGGCGAGCCCCAAGCCAGTGGCGCAGGACGAGGTTCTGTTGGTTGCCAGCGGCGATCTGCGCCAATCGGCCAACGAAGAATGCTGGGCAGCGCAGGCCGGCCTGGAAGAGATGTTAACGAAGGCTTTTCTCGCTGAGAGGGTGAAGCTGCGCCGCGCTCATCCGGTGGACCCCGTGCTGAATCACGGCTTCATTCACTCGCAGCGCATGGGGATGCGGGTCTTCGAGCAGATTCATCCCAATGCGCCCATCGTGGTGGCCGAGGCGGTTTGGCAATACAGCGCCCACGTGCTGGCCGGACTGCTCTCGCACCGCGGTCCCATTCTCACCGTGGCCAACTGGAGCGGGCAATGGCCCGGCCTGGTGGGCATGTTGAATCTGAACGGCTGCCTGCGCAAGAGCGGCGTTCCCTTTACGACTCTATGGAGCAAGGACTTCACCGATCCGTTGTTCAAACGCGGGTTGCGGGAATGGATCAGAAATAAATCTTTTATACACGACACGTCGCATGTGCATCCTTTCGATCCGGCCAAAGTGGGCGAGGCAGAACGCAGGCTGGGCACGGCGCTGGCCGATGAACTGCGCAGCAAAAAGGCGCTGCTGGGCGTTTTTGATGAGGGCTGCATGGGCATGGCCAACGCCATCGTCGAAGACTCGCTGATGAACCCCGCCGGCATATACAAGGAGCGGCTCAGCCAGTCGGCGCTGTATGCGGCGATGCGCGAGGTGACGGCGGATGAAGCGCAGAAGATTCGCAAGTGGCTCGACGCGAGCGGAATGCGCTTTGACACGGGAAGGAATGAGGCCACGGATCTGACTGACGCGCAGATTCTGGAGCAGTGCCGCATGTACATCGCTGTGCTGCGCATCGCCGACGAGTTCGGCTGCGACGCGGTGGGCATTCAGTACCAGCAGGGATTGAAAGACCTGGTGCCTGCTTCCGATCTTGTCGAGGGATTGCTGAACAACGTTGAACGTCCGCCCGCTTACAGCCGCGACGGACGCGAGCTTTATGCCGGGCGGCCGCTGCCGCATTTCAACGAGGTGGACGAGTGCGTGGGTGTGGATTCGGTGGTCACCAACCGTGTGTGGACGGCGATGGGGCTTGATCCGGCGACGACTCTGCACGATGTCCGCTGGGGCGAGCGCTATGCAGATGAGTTTGTCTGGCTCTTCCAGATCTCCGGCGCAGTGCCCGCCTCGCATCTGGTTGGCGGCTACAAGGGCGCCGTCAGCGAGCGCCAGCCGCCGATGTACTTCCGGCTTGGCGGCGGCACGTTGAAGGGCGTTTGCAAACCGGGCGAAGTGGTCTGGAGCCGCGTTTATGTGGAGAGCGGCAGCCTCAAGGTTGACCTGGGGCGCGCCACGGCGATCTCCTTGCCGGAGGCGGAGACCAACCGCCGCTGGGCCGAGGTCACGCCGCAGTGGCCGATGATGCACACAGTATTGCACGGAGTGGACCAGAACCAGTTCATGGCGCGCCATCCCGCAAACCACATTAGCGTTGCCTACGCGCCCTCAGCCGATGAGGCCGACCGCGCGCTGGCCGCCAAGGCAACGATGTTCCACAAGATGGGGCTGGAAGTTTATCTGTGCGGAGTTGAGCTGTAGAGTCCATCTCATCAACACCATTCATTCCGCGTAAAGCGTCCCTCAGGGGCTAAAGCCCTTTGTATTATTGGGCATTTTTCGGCACGGCTAAAGCCGTGCCCTGACGCTTCTTGCTCCACCGTTTGCATTTTGTTCGCAAACTGTAAAGCCGTGCCCTGACGCTTCTTGCTCCACCGTTTGCATTTTGTTCGCAAACTGTAAAGCCGTGCCCTGACGCTTCTTGCTTCAAACTTTGCATTATTCCGCAACTGTAACGGTCACACCCCGCTCACTTGATCTGCAGTTGATCGATCTCGAACTGGAACTTGCCCATCGACATCACCTTCACAAAGCCCAGCCCGGCCAGGTCGCTGCCGTCGGTCTCGAAGGTCGAGAAGGGGAAGGTATACAGCTTCCACTCCGGGCCGGCGACAAACTGGGTCATGGCCGGCATCTGGCCGGAGTTTCCCGAGCGGCTTTCGGTCAGCACGATAAGCGTGTAGGCGCCGCCGTCGCCCTTGGCCCAAAAGCTGATCTTCTTCTTGCTGGAAAGATTCACGGGCTGCATGGGCGCGGCGCCTGGCGAATAGAGGGCTCCGGCAAAGGGGAACTGCTGCCCGGCAACCACCTCGCCAGTTACCTGCAATGCGCCTTTGGTGTTGTCTGCGCCGGGCGAGACTACGGCGAGGGAGGCAGTGGATTTTCCGCCATTCATCGCGTCTCCAGCGCCCATCCATGAGCCGTAATTGGCCGCAATCTTCAGGTCGTCGAAGTTGCTCACCATGCCCGACTCGGAGCCGGCCGGCGGCGGAGGGAGCACCGTCTTGCCGGTGTCGGTGTGCAGACCCTTCACGCTCAGCCGCACCGTGCTGGTTTTGTCGGAGCTGGGGCCGACCATCAGCTCGTAGACCCCAGGCTCGACCACGCGGTTCATGTCGAGATTCAGGATTGAAAGCATCTCCGGCGTCACGGTGAACTCGACGGTCTTCTTTTCACCCGGTTGGAGCGTGATGCGCTCGAAGCCCTTCAACTGCATGACCGGCTGGGTAACCGAGGAGACCCTGGGATGGACGTACAGCTCGGCCACCTCATCGCCGGCGCGCTTGCCGGTGTTGGTTACATCCACGCTCACCATGGCCGTGCCGCCGGTGAATATCTCCTTGGGCTCGACGCGCAGATTGTCGAAATGGAAGGTTGTATAACTCAAGCCGAAGCCGAAGGCGAAGAGCGGCTGGCGCGTGCTGAACTCATAGCCGCGGTTATCGGTGGGCTTGTGGTTGTAGAAGTCGGGCAGTGCGCCCACGGTGTGCGGAAAGGTGATGGGCAGCTTGCCGCCGGGATTCACATCGCCGAAGATTACCTCGGCCGCGCCGGTCCCGCCCTCCTCGCCCAGATAAAAGCCTTCCAGGATGGCGGGAACCTTCTCGGCAATGTAGTTGATCGACAGCGGCCGGCCGTTGAGCAGCAGCACCACCATCGGAGTACCCGTTTCCACCACGGCTTTCACCAGGTCGTTCTGCGCGCCCAGCAGATCGAGGGAATCGCGATCGCCGCGATGGTCTTCCGACCATGCTTCGCGGCTTGTGCTTTCGTTCCCACCGACCACCAGGATGGCCACGTCGGCCTTGCGCGCCGTCTCCACGGCTTGCTGGATGGAGGCGGTCTGCGTTTTGGGATCGACGAGCTGGACATTATTAGCATTCGAGCCCATGTAGCCCTGGGGCGCGGTGGTGATCTTGCATCCCTCGGCATAGAGCACGCTGGCCTTGTTTCCCACGCGCGCGCGGATGCCGTTGAGAACGCTCACTCCCTGGCCGGGATCGCGGCTATATCCGCCGATGTGGACGTCGGCGGCGTTGGGTCCGATCACCGCAATCGTCTTCAGTTTCGACAGATCGAGAGGCAGCAGGTCCTTGTCGTTTTTGAGCAGCACGACGGCCTTGCGCGCCGCCTCCAGGGCGATCTTGCGGTGCTCCTCGCCGTTGGTCACGCGCTCGGCATAGTCGGGGTCGGTGTAGGGATCGTCGAAGAGTCCCAAGCGGAACTTGACTGCCAGCACGCGGGCAACCGCCCGGTCCACTTCGCTGGCCGGCACCAGGCCCTGCTTGACCTGGTCCGCGAGCGAACGATAGGCGGAGCCGTCGGAGAGGTCATAATCGACGCCGGCCGCAAGCGCCAGCCGCGCCGCATCCTGGGTGTTGGCGGCCACATGATGGGTTTGCGCCATCATCTGGATTCCGAAGTCGTCGGAAATGATGTAGCCACTGAATCCCCACTCCTGGCGCAGAACCTTGTCCAGCAGCCAGCGGTTCATATGCGAGGGCACGCCGTCGATCTCGTTGTAGGAGGCCATCACGCTCCCCACGCGCGCCTCCTGGACCGCAGCTTTGAAGGGCACAAAGAAGTTCTCGCGGATTTCTCGCTCGGAGATGTTGCCGGGCGCGGTGTTGGTTCCACCCTCGGGCTCAGAATGCACGGCGAAGTGCTTGGCGGTGGCCATCACGTGATGGCGGTCGATCAGATACGAGTCGCCTTGTAGGCCCTCGATAGCCGCGACCCCCATGCGCGAGACCAGGTAGGGATCTTCGCCATATGTCTCCTCCGTGCGTCCCCAGCGGGGATCGCGCGCAAGGCCGAGCACCGGCGAAAAGACCTGGCCAACGCCGCGCGAGCCAGCCTCGTCGCCGGCCGCGGTGAAGACCCGCTTGACCAGCGCCGGATCCCAGGTGCTGGCCAGCGCCAGCGTTGACGGAAAGCTGGTGCTGCCGTACTCCATCAGGCCATGCAGGGCCTCGCCCATAAATAGCGCCGGTATGCCCAGGCGCGTCTTCTCGCGCTGATAGCGCTGCACACCGTTGCGCAGAATCGCCGCTTGGCGCGCGGTGAACTTCAACTCCGGGCCCCAGGTGCTCTGAATCGTCTGGCGCGCGGTCTCGCTGGTATAGGTTCCCGTGGGGTCGATGACCTCGATCTTGCTCTCCCAGCCGGTGGCAAGCTGCTCGACCTTCTCCTCAAGCGTCATTCGCGACATCAGGTCAGCCACCCGGTCCTCGATGGGCAGGCGGGCGTCTTTATAGCGGGGCGCATCGGTCGGGGCGGCGGGCTTGATAGCAGCGGCCGGCGTTGCCGGGACGGCGGGCTTGTTCTTGTGGGCCGGCTTCGCCTGGCTGCCGGCCATCAAGGGCAACATCATCAGGCTGATCGCCAGGCCGGCAATCAGCTGCAGCCGGAGGCTGTGCAGGGGGCTCTTCATCATCTGTACGGGCATTTCAGGTCCTTTCCACTGTTTCAGTCGGCAATTCTACTTAGTGTACGCGCGCAAAGCAAGATTAGTTCACCGGGAGCGCCTGAGCCCGGAACGGGGATTCCCAGGCCGCAATCCCCGCAATTGCGGAGGGAACCCGCAATGGCAACCACATGGCCGCCTTGAAGGTGCGAAGATAAGAAGAACGCTCCCGTCCTGAGGATTGCGCCGGGCACGAACTCTAAAGGAGAAACTCGCGATGCGCCGCGTTGCGCTTATTTACAATCCGGCTTCCGGGCAGCACTCGTGGAGGCATCACGCAGCCATCGACAAAGCGCTCATTGTCCTGCGTAAAGCAGGCGTTGAAGCCAAAGCGCATGAAACCCTCGCTCCCGGCAGCGCCGGCGTGCTGGCCGAGCAGGCGGTGCTTCGCGGCTGCGACACGGTCATTGCCTGTGGCGGCGATGGAACCGTCCATGAAGTTCTGCAGAGCCTGGTAGGCACGGATGTAGCTTTGGGGGTGGTGCCGTTTGGCACCGCCAACGCGTTGGCGGCGAATCTCGGCCTGCGCTTCTCGCCGGCAAGGGTCGTTCGCAGGCTGCTGACTGCTTCACCTGTACGGGTCTCCGTGGGCCAAATCTCATACCGGGACGCGGACGGCGAGGCGCGCTCACGTTACTTTACCGTGGCCGCCGGAGTGGGCGCGGACGCGTTGTTTATTTCCCGGCTTGACCCCGGCCTCAAGCGGCGGCTCGGCTATCTCCTCTACCTGATCGAGGGCTTCCGCGTGTGGGCCAGGCATTCCTTCCCGCTTTTTGAGGCGGCCATTGAGGAGCGCGCCGGGGCTCAGCCGCGCATAGAAGAAATCTCCGAACTGCTGGCGGTGCGCATCCGCAACTTTGGCGGCGTGCTCAACCACTTTATTCCCGGCGCCACACTGCACCATGAGGGGCTGCGCCTGGTGGCCTTCAAAACTCGCAGCCGTCTCAGCTACTTCCGCTTTTTGATGGCTGCCCTTCTCGGCCTGCCACGGGCATCGCGCGAAATCGAAATGCTGGACGCCGTCTCGGTGGAGTGCCGTTCGCGCAACGGCTCCGCGCCGCGCGTTTTGGTTGAGGCGGATGGCGAGTTTCTCGGCGATCTGCCGGTTCGCATTGAGATTGCGCCCCAGGGCGTGACCCTGCTGATTCCGCCCGGCGTGAAGCCCTGAAATCCGCGCGCAAACCAGGCAGGCAAATCCTACTTCTGTATTCAATTGACCAGATTCCGCGTGCGCTGCGTGAAAAACTCAGAAGTGGTTTTTCTCCAGCACTAACTGAGCCGATGAGAGACCTGCGGAAACGCCGGGAGGAATCATGCTGTGAATAATCTTGGTCGTGGTTTTAATCCTTGTGCTCATCGGCGCGCTGCCGACATGGCCGCACAGCAGGAACTGGGGATACTATCCGTCCAGCGGGGTTGGACTCATCGTCATGATCCTCATCATTCTGCTGTTGTTGGTCCGGATTTGAGCCGCGGACCTCATACGATGATCAGGAGTTGGCATCTGAGGCTTGCTCGCGCGGCGGCACTTGTTTTCGCGGCGCTGCTGTCGAGCGGAACCGCGGTTGCCTACTCCGTTTTAACCCACGAGGAAATTATTGATCTGGCATGGACCTCCGAGATTCGGCCGCTCCTGCTTGAACGCTTTCCGGGCATGACCGAAGACCAGATCAAGGAAGCTCATGCCTACGCCTATGGCGGCTCTGTGATCCAGGATCTGGGTTACTATCCATTCGGCAGCAAGGACTTCAGCAACCTGACTCATTACGTTCGCACCGGGGACTTTGTCCTGGAGTTACTGGTTGAAAGCCAGAGTGCCGACGAGTACGCCTTTGCGCTGGGCGCGCTCTCGCATTACGTCGCGGATATTGATGGCCATCCGGCGGTCAATGAGGCAGTCGCGCTCCATTATCCAAAGCTGCGCGCGAAATATGGCAGCTCCGTTCGCTATGCGCAGGACAAGTCGGCGCATTTGAAGACGGAGTTTGGATTCGACACATTGCAGGTGGCGAAGAATCGTTATGCGTCGGATCAGTTCCACGATTTCATAGGATTCCAGGTCTCGGAACCGCTGCTGGAGCGGGTCTTCCCGGTAGTCTACGGGCTGGAACTGAAGGACGTGCTGGCGCACGAGACCCTCGCCGTTGGCTCCTATCGCTACTCGGTCAGCCGGCTGATTCCGCAGATGACCCAGGTGGCGCTGCAGATGCACAAGAAGGATCTGATGCGCGAGACGCCGAACTTTGACAGACGGAAGTTCCTCTATCGCCTATCCCGCTCGGATTATGAGAGAGCGTGGGGAAACACTTATACAAAGCCGGGACTGGGCACACGAATCTTATCCACACTTTTGCGCATTATGCCGAAGATCGGTCCCTTCAAAGGATTGGGCTTTAATAACCCGACCCCGAAAACAGAAGATCTGTATATCAAAAGCATCAACACAACTACCGATCATTACCGCGTCCTGCTGGAAGAGGCGCGCGCGGGCAAGCTGGTTCTGCCCAACTGCGATCTCGATGACGGCAAGAGGACCGAGGCAGGAGAATACTCGCTTGCGGACGAAACCTATGCAAGCCTTCTGGCCCGGTTGGCCGCGGGTAACTTCGAGCGGACATCGGCCCCGTTGCGCAAAAACATTCTTGAGTTCTATTTCTGCCCCCTTTTGCCGGACGAAACCGAAAAAGACCAAGCTCGCCGGCAAGCGGTGCTGGCCAATCTGAGCGAATTGAAGTCCGCAACGCTTCCGCCGACCGTGGCGGACAAACCTTCCACAGCGAAGCCCTGAAACTACTCCAGCTTCGCGGGAGCAACCACGTACACATACTCCAGCAGCTCTTTTCCCGTGTTCTCCACGTTGTGGCGGGTCGCTGGCGGAATATAGACAAACGCCTGAGCCGTAAACGGCTGCTTTGCTTGACCGTCGATGAGCGCCTCGCCCTGGCCGCGCAGGATCACCAGGGCTTCCTCGTTCTTGCCGGTGGTGTGCCAGCCGACCGTGGCGCCGGGTTGCAGGCGCACAAATCCGCTGCGCATTCCGGCCGTTTGCGGAACCCCTCCCAGCAGAGGACAATCTGCTTGCGGGCATACGAGCGGCATGGTCAGCGGATGCGGATTTACCGGCTGCGAGAAGATTGGCGAAACGGACAGGAACAAGCCTGCCGCTACAAGGCTTTGCAGAAGCGGTGAAATCGGGCGCATGGTGTCCTCCGGCGCGGAGTTGCAGATTCCCCTCCGCGGCCGCATACGAATTTTATAATATTATGCCACATACTAGCACAAATTTCGTGCTACGCATGAAATAATCATTTTCATGGCGCGGGTACTGCTACCGTTTACGATGCATCGGCTGGAGCAAAATCAGAGTATACGTGCCCTTATTGAGATCCTTGAATGTGGCTTTTTCTTGATGAAAAAGCCACTTGACAGGATTGCTTCCGGGTATAGCTACTCTGATTTTGCTGTAACCGTTTTTTCCTTTCTGCTGGCGCCATGCCTCCTGGCCGCGCAGGAGCTTTCGTTCACCGGCCGCATCGTTGATCCGCAGGGTCTCCCGGCCGCCGCGAGTGATAAGGCTTATCCGTCTCAGCTATCAGGAACTGTCGTTGACACGTCTGGCGCGGTGATTGCCGGGGCTACCGTGCAGGTTCGCGGCGCGAACGGCACTGTACAAGGAACGACACAGTCGAACGCGAACGGCTGCTTCATTCTATCTGGCCTCACGGCAGGCAATTATCGACTCGTCGTAATGAATCCCGGTTTTGAAACCAAGGAAATCCTTGTCAACCTAGGGACCACCGGAGCGCCGGCTCCGCTGCGCATCTCTCTGGTAGTGAGCGCTGTTAGCACCACCATCAACGTGCAGGGGCGAGAGGATGAACTGATCGGAATTGCCGAATCCGGCACCCAGGGAACGGTGGGCGCAACGGAAATTCAGGATCGCCCGATTCTTCGCTCGGGAGAAGTTTTGGAGACGGTTCCCGGTCTTATCATCACGCAACACGCCGGGGGCGGCAAGGCCAACCAATATTTCCTGCGCGGCTTCAATCTCGACCACGGCACGGATATCGCCATTTTCCTCGACGATATGCCGCTGAACCTGCCGTCGCACGCGCACGGCGAAGGGTACTCGGACATGAACACCGTCATCCCGGAGTTTGTGAAGCGGGTGGATTTCGAGAAAGGCCCCTATTACGCGAATGCCGGCAACTTCAGCTCGGCTGCAAATGCCCATGTGGAATTTTTCAAGACGCTGACTCAGAACTTCTTCAAGGTGGAAGGCGGGATTTATGACTATGTAAGGATCGTTTTCGGCGCATCGCAAAAGCTCGGCAAGGGCAATCTGTTGTACGGCGGAGAAGAGTATTACTATGACGGTCCATGGGTACATCCGGATGGTTTTAACAAAATCAACGGATTGCTCACCTACAGCCAGGGCGACGACAACAATGGCGCCAGCATCACAGCCCGCGCTTACCACGGAAAATGGAACTCGAGCGACCAGATCCCCGTTACCGCCCAACCTCTGGTCGGTTTCTTTGGCACACTGAACCCGACGGACGGCGGGCACAGCCAGCGTTATAGCTTGCAAGGCGAGTGGCATCGCCAAGGCGCAAACTCCGAGTCGAAAATCTCGGCTTACGTGTTTTATTACGACCTCAATTTATTTTCCGATTTCACTTACTACCTGGTGGACTACAACAAAGGCGATCAGTTCGAACAGCAGGATAGGCGCTGGGTGGGCGGGCTGGACGCACGCCACACGATTTTCAGCACATGGTATGGCCGCAAGATGGCCAATACATTCGGCATGCAGCTGCGCAACGATTGGATCAACAATGGCCTATACCGGACGGAAAATCGCGCGCGCACGGCCAAAATTGATTATTTTGCCACCGGCGCCAGTTTTCCCACCTGCCCCACCCCAACCTCGATCAGCTGTCCAATTTTGCCCGCGACCACGGAGCGGGATAACTTTACGGACACGGTAGGCAGTTTTTATGCGGAAAATAAAATCCCGTGGACGAAACAATTCCGCTCAGTGGCGGCCCTGCGAGGCGACCTGGAATACTTTGACGTCACCAGCCTGGCTTACTCGGCCTCGGTTAACGCGGCCAATTCCGGCACAGCCAGCAAGTTTCTGCCCAGCCCAAAATTGAATTTGATCTTTGACCCGTGGTCCAATACTGAGTTCTATCTGCAGGGCGGATTCAGTTTTCACTCGAATGACGGGCGCGGCTCTACGCAAGTGGTGGAACCGGTTTCGCCGGACAATCCTTACCCCAATACTCCCGTTGCAAAAATCCCACCACTGGTCCAAACCAAGGGCGGGGAAATCGGCGTGCGCAATGTGGCCGTCCAACATCTGCAAAGCACCCTTTCGCTCTGGTATCTTCGCAGTGCTTCCGAACTGCAGCAGGATGGCGACACCGGAAGCACGTCTGCTTCAAAGCAGCCGAGCAACCGCTATGGCCTCGAATGGGCGAACTACTACACGCCACGTGAACATCTGGCTTTTGATTTTGACTTTGCGAACTCCAGGGCCCAATTTACTGAAATAGACCCAGATGATGCGGCATACACCAGCGTGGATGGCCAGCTTGTGCAAGGCCCGGGCGGCAAGCTGGTGCCCGAAGCGGTGAAGGTGGTGGTTTCATCGGGCGCCACACTGCACGATTTGAAAGGCGTTACGTCGAGTTTGCGCCTGCGCTACTTTGGTCCGCGTTATCTGACGTCGGACGGACTTTATCAGTCAAATCAAACTGTGTTGCTCAATGGGGAGCTTGGTTATCAGTTTAAAAAGAAGTGGCACATTACGGCCGAATTTTTGAATATGCTGAACCGCAAAGATGCCGACATTGACTACGCCTATGTCTACCAAATCACTCCAACATCCGCGCCGGCATTCGGACGCGTTACCCACCCCACCGAACCGTTTCTGGCGCGATTCGCGATAGGAAGAAGCTTTTGACAAATACAGTGGACAGTGAACAGTGGTCAGTGGTCAGTAAAAAGTTCTGACCACTATCTATTGCTCAATGCTTATGAGGATGCTTGTGCTTCGACTCGGAGGGCGGCGTCAGCGCATGCTCCGGAACGGTCATCACCAAGCGGCCGTGCTGCACGCCCTTGAGGCCGATCAGCTGGTCAGCAAA
>Ga0326727_10014725_pt1 | contig 16967 bp, 13 predicted proteins | sample MB2enrmetagenome_FD_207643 | JGI IMG/M metagenome (GOLD analysis project Ga0326727, IMG submission 207643) | Lab enriched peat soil microbial communities from McLean, Ithaca, NY, United States - MB29MY | ecosystem: Environmental > Terrestrial > Soil > Wetlands > Peat | place: USA: New York...
AACCCGGTGCCGGAGCCCGGCACGCTGGCCCTGTTGGCGGCCGCGGCCGCCTGCTCTCTGGCCGCCGCGTGGCGGAGAAAGAGACGGGCTTAGGGATTGGGGATTAGGGATTGGAGAGCTGACGACTGACAACTGACCACTGAAAACTGAGAACTGATAACTCTACGGCTGCCGTGGCAGGCAGACATTTTGGGAAGGCCTCTTGGGAGGCTCTCTCCGTGCCGGATCGACCCTACGACACCCCGGCGCCTGTGCTTTCCCGAGCTTGGTCCTGCCACGGCAGCATTTTCAGAGGCGGAGGGGAGGTTGGCGCTCTGCCTTCGCGGCGGTTCGCGTGCGCCAACTCGATGCGGACGCGATGCAATCGCCGCGGGTGAAGAAGACCAGCACGCGGGGGGCGACGTGTTTGCCCCGGCTCTTGCAACCGGCGGAAAGTGGAATACGCGCCCCAAAATCCCCGCCGGATATCCCCGGCCGCCGCCTCTTGCTCAAATATGCCCCGGCGCGTAGGATTGACATTTTTGTGCGCGTTGCGTGGCGATAGAGGGCCTACCTTTGGAAGCAAAGGAGTTCACGCATGGGCATCAAAGGGCTGCGGAATTCCGCCGTCGTAAGTTTCCTGCTGGGCATGGCGATCCTGCTGGGCGGAGGATACTTCGCCAAGGAGCAAGTGCCCCCGATCCCGGAGCGGGTGGTAGCCGGGGACGAGACGCTCACCGATCGTGCAGCCATCCTCCGTGGCCAGGACGTGTATCAGCGTTACGGACTGATGGACCACGGCAGCGTTTGGGGCCACGGCACGCTCCGCGGCATGGACTTCTCGGCCTACACCCTGCACTGCACGGCCTGGCTGGTGACGCGGTATCACGCCACCGGCGGCCGGCCACCGGCGGAGGGCTACCGCAATCTTCCGCCGGAGCCGCAAGCGGACCTCGGCGAGCTGGGGGCGAAGGTCATCCGGGAGATGCGCACCAACCGCTTCGATGGGACGAAGATCGCGCTGACGCCGGCCCAGACCTACGCCTTCGGCCAGATGCGGCGTTTCTGGGAGAAGGAGTTCGGCGACGGCGACGAGCACTACGGTTTCCTGAAAGACACCGTGCCGACCTCCGCCGAGCGGCAGGACATCGCCGACTTCTTTTTCTGGACGGCCTGGGCCGCCGGCACGAACCGGCCGGACCTTTCCTATAGCTACACCAGCAATTGGCCGGCCGACGCGAGCGTGGGCAACACGCCCCCGGCCGACGCCCTGATCTGGAGCCTCGGGTCGCTCTTGTCCTTGCTGTCCGTGCTCGGGCTGGTGGTGTACGTCGTGCATCGCTATCGCTTCTTTTACGGGCAGTCCAGGGCGGTGCAGGCGGCCTACAAGCTGCTGGAGTCGCCGGTGACGCCGAGCCAGCGGGCCGCGGCCAAGTTCTTCCTCGTGGCCGGGCTGCTGTTCGTGGTGCAGATCTTCAACGGCGGCCTCTTGGCCCACTACACCATCCACCCCGGCAAGTTCTACCTGGCCTTGATCGGGCAGATGTATCCGTACAGTTGGGCCAAGACCTGGCACCTGCAATTGGCCATCCTGTGGATCGCCATCTCGTGGATCGGCACGGCGGTGTACCTGGCCCCGTTGGTAGCCGGGCGGGAGCCGCGCGGCCAGCGACACCTGGTGAACATCCTCTTCGTGGCCGCCGTGGCGGTGGCCGCGGGCAGCCTGAGCGGCGAAGTGCTGGGCATCAAGGGCTTCTTCAACTCCCTGGGCGAGCACGCCTGGTTCTGGCTGGGCCACCAGGGCTGGGAGTATCTCGAGCTGGGGCGGCTGTGGCAGATCCTGCTGTTCGGCGGGCTGATCTTCTGGCTGGTGATCGTGTACCGCGCCATGCTTCCCGTGCTGCGCCACCCGGCCGAGCCCTCCGAGGAGGCCGACGACCGCCGCGCCCTGATGTGGTTCTACGTGGCCAGCGCGGTTTTCGTGGTGGCCTTCTTCGGCTTCGGCCTGTTTTACGGTCGCGGCACGCACCTGAGCGTGGCCGATTATTGGCGCTGGTTCGTGGTCCACATCTGGGTGGAGAGCATCTTCGAGTTCTTCGGCGTGGCGGTGATCGCCATGTTCCTGGTCACGCTGGGGCTGGCCTCGCCGCGCTCGGCCCTGCGGGTGGCCTATCTGACGGCCATCCTGGTGTTCCTCAGCGGCATCCCCGGCACCGCCCACCACTATTTCTGGTACGGCGGCCCGGGCTTCTGGCTGGCCATCGGCGGCGTGTTCAGCTCGCTGGAGCCGATCCCCCTGATCTTGCTGGTGGTGCGGGCGTGGATGGAGTACAAGTCGATCCGTGAGGAGGGACGCGAGTTCCCCTACCGCTGGCCGCTCTACTTCCTCACCGCCAGCAGCGTGTGGAATTTCGTCGGTGCGGGCATCTTCGGCTTCCTCATCAACCTGCCGATCATCAACTACTACGAGCACGCCACCTATCTAACCACCAATCACGCCCACACCGCGCTGTTCGGCGTCTATGGCATGTTGGCCATCGCGCTGATCTTGTTCTCGTGGCGCGGGCTGGTGGAGAACAGGTACTGGAGCGACCGCATCCTGGCGCTGAGTTTTTGGGGGCTGAACCTGGGCCTGTTCTTGATGTTCACCACCGGCCTGTTGCCCATCGGCGTGTTGCAGGTCGCGTATGCCTACCAGGACGGGCTGTGGTGGGCCCGCAGCGCCGCATTCTACGAGATGCCGATCGTCCAGCAGTTGGGCTTCTGGCGGGTCATTCCCGACACGATCATCATCGTGTTGGGGGCCTTCCCGCTGCTGTTTTTCCTGGTAACGACTTACCCAAGGTTGCGAAGATAAACTGCGACGGGCCGATGCAAGGTCCCCTCTCCCTCCGGGAGCGACCACTGGCGTGGTGCCCGAGGGTGGGGGCGGTGGTCATCGCCGACGTCGAGGCGCCCTCACCCCCGGGTACCCTCTGGGTGCCTCTCCCAGGGGGAGAGGGGAGACTTGATTACTTGATCTTCACCGTCCAGCGGTTGGGCTTGTCCTTGGCCAGCGTTGCCGTGGCGACGACGGCCGGCTTGTTGCCCGCGCGGACCGTCAGGCGGTAATCGCCCAGGAAGCCGCGGAAACCGGCGGTGCCGTCCGGGCCGCTGCGAACCTCGCCGCGGCTCCACCAGGCCCCTTTCACCAGCCGTTTCAGCGCGTCGTAGGCCGGCTTGGGCGTCATGTCCTTGCGGACCAGCCCGGCCGGGGCGCCCTGCCACGCCCCGCGATCGGAAAAATCCCACCACGTGACGGCCTCCACCGCCGGATGCGAGAACAACAGAGTGTAAAACCGCTCGACCTCGCGGGCCTGGAATGCCTCGCCTTCGGGCGTGGACGGCCAGGGATTGCCCTTGTTCCACCCCTGCTCGCCGGAGAGGATCGTGGTCTCGGTGAAGTGCAGCGGCACGCCGAACCGCGCAAACCGCTCGCACACATCCCAAATCTGCCGGTTGGCCCACACGCCGCCGTGCATGTGGCTCTGGATGCCGATCACGTCGTAGAGCCGCTTGCCGGAGGCATCCACCAGTTGCTCGATCAGTCGCGCATAGGGCGGGTCGGTGCGGTAATCGTTGATCAACAAGACCGCGGCGGGATTGCCGCGGCGGGCCGCGAGGAAGCACTCTGCGGGCATGGCCGCCTGCCCGTACTGCTTCCAGGTGGCCGAGAGTTTCGGGGCCTGCTTCAGGCATTCGTCGCGGTCGTAATGCGTGGCTTCGTTGACCACGTCCCAGCGGTCGATCAGGCCGCGGAACCGCGCGGCGCAGTCCTCGACGCGAGCGAGCTGCAGGCGGTGGACTTCCTCGGCACCGGCGGGCAGCCAGCGGGGCTCGGCGTAGTTCCACATCAAGGGATGCCCCTTGGTGGCGATGCCGTGCTCGCGGCACCAGGCGGCCACGGCCCGGTGGTGCGCCTCGAGGGTCTTGCCCGCCGCGGGCTCGTACATCCACCAGTAGAACGGCAGCGTGGCGTAGTTCAGCAGCTCGGCGAAGCGGCCGCGGTAAGCTTCCTCCAGGCGGGCGTCGGGCAGATGGCCCCACAGGAAAAAGTTGCAGCCGAAGAGGAAGGCATGCCGCGTTTGCTCGATTTGGACTGCCGCGTCCGGCACGGGGCGGCCGGCCGCGTCCAGAACCACGATCGTGGCGTCGGCCTTGCGATGCCGTTGGATCCGCGCGGCGGCGCCGGCCCAGGCGTCGTCGCCGCTCGGGGCCGCCGCAAGGGCGGCCCCGGCCAGCATCGCCGCAGCCACCGCCGCGGCAGCGATCAAGCGCGAGCCAACAGGTTGCTTGGTGGTAAACATCGTTTTGCACTCCGGGGCAAGGGACAGCGAAGACGCCAAATGGACTTGCATAGCTCCGGGAGAAACTGGCCGTGGAGCCCCGGGCGTTAGCCCGGGGCTCGGTGTCAGGGTAACTGCCGTCTTGCGGAGGATCAACGCCATCCCCGGGCTGACGCCCGGGGCTCACCTCACGCCCGGGGCTCACCTCACGCCCGGGGCTCACCTCACGCCCGGGGCTCACCTCACGCCCGGGGCTCACCTCACGCCCGGGGCTCACAGGTTGGTTCCCGCATCATGGGCCGCCGGCGCCGAGGGCCCACGCCGTCAGCCGGTTCTGGTCCTTGATCAAAATCCGCCCGGGGACCACCGCGGGGTGGGCCCAGGTCGGCCCCTCGGAAACGGTGTACTTGGCCAAAACCTCGAACTGCTCCGGCTCGGCCTTGAAGACGATCAGCTCCCCGCGCGTGGTCTGGGCCAGCACGGCCTCGCCGGTCGTCAACAGGGCCGCGTAATCGCCCAGACCGCCTTCGCTCGTCCAATGTGTCTTGCCGCTGGCCGCATCCAGGCAGAACAGTTGTCCCTTGTTGCGGTTCGCCAGGCCGAAGAGCAGGTTGCCCACCGCCACCGGCGAGCTCATGTAAAGTGACATGGCCTCGTTCCGCCAGACCTCTTTGGGCGTCCAGCGGTCGCCGCTGTGCTGGAAGCGGTAGGCGGCCGTGGGGTTGCCCAGGCCGGCCAGCACCACCAGGTCGCCGACCACCACGGGCGTGAGGATGTTCTGATCGTAACGGGTCTCCAGTGGGATCGACCAGAGCAGCTTGCCGTCGGCTGGGTCGATGCCGATCGAAGCCCGCTGGGATTGCAAGACGAGCTGCGGCACCCCGTCGAGCGTGGCGAGGATGGGCGAGGCATAGCCCGGGCCGTCGCCCTTCCACGCCCACTCGGTGCGGCCGGTTTCGAGGTTCAGGGCCATGAGGGCCCCGTCGCCCGAGACGCCCACGAAGACGATGGCCCGGGAGCCGACGATCAGCGGCGAGACGGACATTCCGTAGAAGAGCGAGGAGGGGGGCTTAAAGTCCTTGGCGAAGTCGCGTTGCCAGAGAAGCTTGCCTGAAAGCGCGTCCCAGCACGACACGATACTGCCCACCCCGACCGTGACCAACCGCCGGCCGGCCACCGCGGGGGTCGCGCGGGGGCCCTTGCCATGCGCCGCCGCGTAGGGGCTGGGCTCGTAGGGAGCGGGGTAGTTGTGCGACCAGAGCGGCTTGCCGTCCTCCAGGCCCAAGGCCCGCACCACCTCCTCCTCTGCTTGCCGGCTGAGCAGAAAGACGCGCGGGCCGGAAACGACAGGAGCGGCGTGGCCCTCGCCCGCCTCGACCTTCCACTGCTCGCGGAGCTGTTTGGGCCACGCCGCCGGGACGGCTGCCGCGGGGATGCTGCCGTCGCGGTTTGGCCCGCGCCACTGGGGCCAATCGCCTGCCGCGGCCGCCGCCCCCAGGAACCACGCCAGCAGGCCACCACCCACTGGCAGGATCAGGGATCGCTTGTACATCGCTGGGACTCCGCTGGCCATGGGTTGGGCCACGTTTTTTGTTGCGACTGGGCTCTGTTTTGATGCCGCTGGGGAGGTCGGGTGCTGTTTTCCGGAATGGAAACTATTCTAGCACCGCCCCGGGTCGCTGCCACCGCCAGTACAACCCCCAAATAACAAAGACTCGGGCAATTCCCGGCGGTGCGGTCGGCCCGGGAGCGGAGCGGATCATTGACCCCTCGGAAGCCGGCCGATAGACTAAAGTACGCTATGGACCTGACGTATTTCAAGCGATATCGCATGGAGATCGACCTGGCCGGGCGGGACTTGACGCCGGCCAGGCTGCCCGCGGAGTACCGCTTCGTGGCTTGGCAGCCCGCGCTCTTGGAGGCGTTCGCGGAGGCCAAGTACTTGAGTTTTCGAGGGGAACTCGATGCCAATGTCTTCACGTGCCTGGCGGACCTGGACGGCTGCCGCCGGCTGATGACGGAGATCGTTCGCAAGCCCGGCTTCCTGCCGGAGGCCACGTGGCTGCTCTGTTTCCAGCCGCCTGGCGGCGGCCAGGCGGAATCTTGCGGGACGGTCCAGGGGATCCGCGATGCCGTGGGCTTGGGGGCGATCCAGAATCTCGGCATTGTGCGGGAGCACCGCAATTGCGGGCTGGGGACCGCGCTGTTGTTCTGCGCGTTGGGGGGGTTCCGGCAGGCGGGCATCAGCCGCGTCTACCTCGAAGTGACCGCCCAAAACGAGGGCGCCATCCGGCTCTATCGCCGGTTGGGCTTCGTCACGGTGAAGACGGTTTACAAGGCCGTCGAGCCGGTGTACTCTTAGAGGGTCTTGGGTCTTAGGTTCTAGACCTCAGCGCCGACGCCCAAGACCTAAGACCCAAGACCTAGGACCGTGACCGCACCCATCCTCACCCACACCTACGCCAACGGCCTGGTCCTGCTGGCCGAGCCGATGGACTGGCTGCAATCGGCGGCGCTGTGTTTCCTCGTGCCGGCCGGCTGTGCCCACGAGCCGGCGGGCCACAGCGGGCTGAGCGCCTTGACCTGCGAGATGACGCTCCGCGGGGCGGGCGCGCGCGACAGCCGCCAGTTGGTCCTCGACCTGGACAACCTGGGCGTGGAGCGGCACGAGTCGGTCTCGGGCGCGCATGCCTCCTACGGCGGCGCGACGCTGGCCGAGAACCTGCCGGAGGCCCTGGCCATTTTCGCCGACATCCTGCGGCGGCCGCACCTGCCGGCGGAGCAGCTCGAGGCCGGCCGCCAGGTCGTGCTGCAGGAGATCCAGGCGGTCGAGGACGAGCCGGCGGAGCGGGTGATGCTCGAGCTCCGCCGCCGCCATTATCCCGACCCCTGGGGCCGCTCCTGCTTCGGCCGCCGCGAGGCCGTCGAGGCGATCTCGATCGACCAGGTCCGCGCCTTTCACCGCCGCTGGCAGCCCAACGGCGCGATCCTCGGCCTGGCCGGCCGCATCGCCTGGGAGCCCCTGCTGGACCTCGTCGGACGCCTGCTGGGCGACTGGCAGCCGGGCCCCGGCGAGCCGGTCGCCGAGCGGGACGGCCCGCAAGGCTACGCCCACGTCCCCTGCCCGTCCGCGCAGACCCAGATCGGCATCGCCTACGCCAGCGTGCCCTACCGGCACCCCGACTATTTCCAGGCCTGGGGAGCGGCTGCGGCCCTGAGCGGCGGGATGAGCGCGCGGCTGTTCACCGAGGTCCGCGAAAAACGCGGCCTGTGTTACAGCGTCGCCGCCAGTTACCACACGCTCCGCGACCGCGGCGCGGTGTTCTGCTACGCGGGCTCGGGCAGCGACCGCGCCCAGGAAACTTTGGACGTGACCCTCGGCGAGCTGGTGCGACTGGCTGCCGGCATCGAGGAGAACGAGTTGGACCGGGTCAAGGCACGCATCAAGAACGCCTTGATCATGCAGCAGGAATCCAGCTCGGCCCGCAGCGCCTCGATCGCCCGCGACTGGTACCACCTCGGCTGCGCCCGTACGCTGGAGGAGATCGGCCGGCGGGCCGATGCGCTGAGCACCGGCAGCATCAACGCGTACCTGGCGGAGCACCCGCCGGGGGATTTCACCGTGGTCACGCTGGGAGAGCAAGCACTGACGGTTTAGGCCTTGGGTCTTAGGTCTTGGGTCTTGGGCCACGCTGCGAAGTCCTAAGACCTAAGGCCCAAGACCTAAGGCCCAGGTGACAGGAGCCTTCCTTGGAATTCCGTACCGCAGTCCTGCCCAACGGCCTTCAGATCGTGGCGGAAGTGAACCCCGCGGCCTACTCGACGGCCCTGGGCTTTCTCGTCAACGCCGGCGCGCGGGATGAGAGCGACGCCCTGGCGGGCGTGAGCCATTTCCTCGAGCACATGGCCTTCAAGGGCACGCCCACGCGCTCCGCCGACCAGGTGAACCGCGAGTTCGACGAGTTGGGGGCGCAGTACAACGCCTTCACCAGCGAGGAGAACACGGTGTTCTACGCGGCGGTGCTGCCGGAGTTCCAGACCCGCTGCCTGGGCCTGCTGGCCGACCTGCTGCGGCCGGCCCTGCGCCCGCAGGACTTCGACCTGGAGAAACAGGTGATCCTGGAAGAGATCCGGATGTACGAGGACCAGCCGCCGTTCGGGGCGGACGAGAAGTGCCGGGCGGCCTATTTCGGCCCGCACCCGCTGGGACGCAGCGTGCTGGGCACCGCCGAGAGCATCAAGGCGCTGGGGGTCGAGGCGATGCGCGATTATGTCCGCTGCCGCTACGGCGCGGACAATGTCGTGCTGGCCGCGGCGGGCCGGCTGGATTTCGAGGCCCTGCTGGCCGACGCCCGGGCGGCCTGCGGCGCGTGGCAGGCTTCCGGCCGCGCGCGGGCCGTCCAGACCGCCCAGCCGCGGTCGGGCTTTCACAGCCTGCACCGCCCCGCCGCGACCCAGCAGTACGCCCTGGCGCTGGCCCCCGGCCCCGCCGCCGCCGACCCCGACCGCTACGCCGCCAAACTGCTGGCCATGATCCTCGGCGACGACTCGGGCAGCCGGTTGTACTGGGAGCTGGTCGATCCGGGCAAGGCCGAACATGCCGAGCTGAACCACTGCGAGTACGAGGGGGCGGGCGTGTTCTTCACCTCCCTGAGCTGCGCCCCGGACGAGGCCGCCGAGAACCTCCGCCGCCTGCTGGCGCTCTACCGCGCGGCGCGCCGCGAGGGAATCACCGCAACCGAACTCCGCCAGGCCAAGAGCAAGGTCCGCTCCCGGCTGGTGCTGGCCGGCGAGCGGCCCCGCGGCCGCCTCTTCGCCGTTGGCAGCGATTGGGTCTACCGCCGCGAGTACCGCAGCGTCCAGGAGGAGTTGGACGTGGTGGCGGCCGTCGGCCTGGAAGACGTGATGGCCGTGCTGGGCCGCTACCCGCTGGACTCGACAACCATCTTGACCATCGGCCCGCTGGCCGACGTTCCCTGCCCGCAGGAGGTCGTGTCATGAGTCGTTTGCGCTGCGTTTGCTTCTGGTTGAGCGCGTCGCTCGTGCTGGCGGCATGCGCGGCCCGGGCCCGGGCCCAGGCCGAGGCGGACGCCGCCGCCGCGCAGGTCGCGCAATTGGTGAAGAAGTTTCCGGGCGTTCGCGGCTTCGAGGCGCGGGCCGCGCTCGTGAAGGACCTCGTGGCCCTGGGACCGCCGGGTGTCGCGGCGGCCCGCGACCTGATCGACAAAGACATCGAGCGGTTGGCCGCCAAGCCCGGCGTCCCTCCCAAGGAAACCAGATATGACCCGCAGATCAGCGAGTTGCGGAAGCTGCTGGCCGATCTCCGCGCGGACCCGAATCTCAGCCACGATCGCTTGGAAAAGGTGGGATTGCCGGCGCTGGACGAGCTCTCGCAGCTCTACCGCCTTGCTTCGCGGCGGATAGCTGCCCGCGACGTGAAACTGGCCAAGCTGGCCGCACAGTTGCGGCAGGAGGCCAAGCTGGTGGAGATTTTGCAGGGCAAGGACAAGCAGCCGTCGCCCCTGCCGCTGGCCGAGTTCGCCCAGCGCATCGGCAAACTCCAGGCGGACCTGTACACGGCCGAAGAGAAACAGGCGCTGAAGGTGTTCGCCGACAACGCCGCGCTGGCCCGCAACTTCGACGCGAACGTCCTGGCCGGCATGGACGCCGTCAACAACATCCGCATGACGTGCGGGCTATGTCCGCTGACTTACGACGTGAAGCTCTCCACGGCCGCCCACGGACACAGCATGGACATGATGGCCAACAACTTTTTCTCCCACGAATCCCCGGTCCCCGGCAAGAAGACCTTCTCGGACCGGGCGAAACTGGCGGGCACGACCGCCGCGGGCGAGAATATCTTCATGGGCTCCGCGGTCTCGGCGGCGGCCATCCGCGGCTGGTTCCTCAGCCCCGGCCATCACAAGAACCTGCTCGCCCCCGACCATCGTCGCCAGGGCCTGGGCCAGGCGGGCAAGTATTGGACCCAGATGTTCGGCGCGTGAGACAATCACTTGAGAGGGTAGACCTATGGTGAATACCTGCGAGGCACGCGGTCCCGGGCGGCAATCATGGCGGAGATGGGCGTGGGCCGCCGTCTTGTCGAGTTTCGGCGGCCTGGTGTGGCTGGCGGCCGCGGCCCTGGCCGACGATCCGCCCGGCGCCTACCGGGCCGATTCCCCCGAGCCCACTTCGGCCGAGACGCTGGCGCTGGAATACATCAACCGTTGCCGCGCCAATCCGGCTGAAGACGCGGCCCGCTGCCTGCAGGCCCCGGTAATCCCCCGCGGCGTGGACCGCGAGATGTTCAGGCAGGAGATGTCGGAGGCCAAGCCGGCCCCGCCGCTGGTGTTCAACCTGGCATTGGTCAAGGCCGCCCGCTGGCATAGCTATTACCAAGCCCTCAACGACCAGGTGCACGTCGAGGACGAGGGAAAGCCGGGGTACACGGGCAAGACGCCTATGCCGCGGACGAAGCTGGCCGGCTTCGTCGGCGGGATGGTCGGCGAGAACATCGCCCGCCGCCTCGGCAGCGTCTGGCAATCCCATGCCGGCTTCGTGATCGACTGGGCGCCGCCAGACGGTCCGGGAGGCATGCAGCCCGGCCGCGGCCACCGCCACAGCATCCTCGAGCCCCAGTTCCGCGTGGTGGGGATAGGCATCGTCAAATGGCCCAGCGGCGAGGACTGCGCCATCACCCACGAGTTCGGCGCCAACGACCAACGCATGTTGGGCGGGGTGCTCACCAACGACCGCAACCATAGCGGCTTCTACGAGCCCGGCAAAGGGGTCGGCGGCGTGCCCATCTCCACCGGCAAGGCCCACAGCAAGAGCTGGGCCAGCGGGGCCTATGCCGTCGAGCTGCCCGAGAGCAAGGCCAAGCTGACGGTGGAGCTGGAGGGGGAGAAATACGCGTGCGTGCTGCCCGACGGGAAAGACAACCTCAAGATCGACGTGAACGTGGCCGACCTGCCGCTGTTCAAGCAGGCGAGCAAGCTGCTGGCGGCTGTCAAGAAGATCCCGGAGGACGAGGCCAACGAGCGTGCCCGCTTCGTGCCGCTGGTGAACCTGTACCTGGCCACCCAGGGCATGCTGGTCGAGGAGGGGGCGTTGGAGGAAATCACCACGCTGGTGGCACAAGTGCGCGGGGGATTGGACAAGGACATGGCGACGGTCCGCAAGGCGGCCGGCGGCGATTCCGCGGAAATGTCGGTCAAAGACATCCAGGCGATCGGCCTGAAATACGCCCAAACCAAGGCCCTGCCGTGGTTCAACGACGCGACCGCCTGCGCCCGGATGAGGGACGCCTACCTGCACACCAAGGCACTCTGCGACGGCAGCCGGCCCCCGTCGGCGAGTACGCTCAGCCGGGCGGCCAGGGACCAGGAGAAGAAGCTCGCCAAGCTCAAGGTGCCCGAATGGCGCAAGGTCGGCACGGAGCTGGTGGAGAAAACGTCCGCCCTGGGCGGGAGCCCTGCCGCGGGGAACTGAACGCCGCGGGATGCGCCCCGATCACCCGCATCGCAATCAACCCGACGGAACAACCCACATGCGATCGAACGCCCTATTGCCGTTGATTTCGGCTTCTCTCTTGATCTTCCTGACGGAAGCCGGCCGCACTGCCGCCGCCGACAACGACTCTCTCGAAGGCGTCTGGGTTGCCACGGACATGACCGCCGACGGCAAACCGGCCCCCGCCGACGCCGTGAAGCGGATGCGATTTACTTTCAAGGCGGACAAGCTGCTGGTCAGGGGCAACTTCGACAACGATGTCGAAGAGGAGTGCGGCTATCGGATCGACGCCGCGAAATCTCCGAAGCAGCTCGACATCCAGCCGCCGAAGGAGAAGCAGCCCATCCTGGCGATCTACGACCTCAAGGGCGACCAGTTGCAGCTCTGCCTGCGGCACGGCGGCAGTTCCGGAGGGCGCCCCACCGAGTTTGCCAGCAAGCCGGACTCGGGCCTGGTCCTGTTGGTGTTCAAGCGGAGCAAGCGAGACTAAGAGGCTGAAACAATACTCCCCTCTCCCCTCGCGGGAGAGGGGCCGGGGGTGAGGGGGCCAGCGTTTTGTTAGGGCCTCTAAGCCCGCGGAGGGTGGGTCGATGCCACGGCGCGTGCAGGCCTCCGAGCCCGAGGACGCCTATCCGGTCGTGGCTCGCATCGTTTCTGAGGAGAAGGCGAACCGGCCCCTCCGTGCCGAGCGACCGGCGCCGGGCGTCTCAGGGCGGCCCTCAATGGCCGCTCGCATGGAGACAACCGCCTTTGGCGCGATTTCCGGCCTGGTGATCGGCCCTGTCGCGCTCGGTCTGGCGGCATTTGTCCTCGGCGGCTTGGGCCGGGCTGCACCTTGCCATCGTGCCGCCGACTTTCTCAGCGGGGCGATTTTCGCCTGCGGCGCCGTGATCGCGATCCTGGGGCTGCCGGCGATCGGCGGGGGCTGTGTGGTCGGCGCGATCCTCGGGGCCGTTCTCAGCGGGCGGCAGCCCTCGTTCCCAAAGGTTTTCGCGATCCTGGCAATCGCCGCGATCCCTATCCTCGCCTGTTTGTGGTACCTGGCGGCCCGGCTGTCTGGCGGCTGAGAACTCCCAGGGGCTTACGCCCCCGGCTCGTCTTCACCGGCACCGATAGACGTTGAAGTACTTCGTGCCCGCGCTGCCGGCCAGGTAGATCGTGCCCGTCGCCGCGTCGAAGGCCATGTGGTCGGGGCCGAACTTGGACTTCTCGGCGACGCCGCCGAACCGCAAGCGGCCGCTCCGCGGGTCCCGCGTGAACCAGCCCAGGCAGGCGCCGGAGTTCTCCGTGCCGGAAGAATAGAAGCCCGTCTTGCCGTCCGGAGTGAAAACGATGCGGTTGATGCCGAACATGTTCGGATCGACCTCGAGCTTCCGGCGAAACACGAGCGTCCCGCTTTTCTCATCGCGGGCGAGCAAACCCAGGGCGTTGTAGTGGTAGGTCCACAGGGCCACGTAGACGTGTTTGCCGTCGGGCGAGACGGCAATCGCCTGCGACCGCAGGTTCCGCTGCGGCGAGAGCGGGGCCAGATCGCACGCGCCGCCGTAGGCCAGCGTGCCGTCCGCCGCCGCCTGGGCCCAACCCACGGCCTGCTCGTCCAGCGAGTAGAGCTGCTTGCCGTCGGGCGACAGCCCGCAATCGCCGCCCATGCCGCGGCCGGTCACTTTGCCGCCGATCGTCGGCGCGCCCGTCGCTTCGTCCAACTCGACCGTATAAACGGCCTTGGAAAAGACCGCGGTCAGGTACAGGCATTTGCCGCCGGGGGCCGGCAGGATCTGGCCCGCATCGCACGGGATCGTGCCCAGCCGCCGGGCCGAGCCGTCCTTGGGATCGAAGCGGTACCAGCTCAGGCCCAGGCTGTCGCGGTTGCTGCCGGCGTGCGTCCACATGCCGCTCAGGTAGAGAAGGTTCTTGGCGCTCAGGACCGGAAACGCATCCAGGTGCCGGTGGGGGAACTTCAACTCGACGGCCAGGTCCACGAAGCCGCAGAACCTGGGCGTCGCGGCCGCCGCGTCCGGCTTGAAGACGTTCACCCGGCCGTCGCGGTGCGCCGAGACGAACAGGTGTTCGCCGTAAAGGGCCATGTAGTTGACCCAGTTCAGGCGGATATCCTTCTCGGCGTCCTCCTTGACCTGGGCCACGAGCTGGATGGTCTGCGACTCGGCGGCCTGCTGTGCCAACGCCGGCCGGGCCAAGATCGTCGCACCGCAGAACATTGCCAGCAGGAACGTCGAATTCATGGCACATTTCATCGCATCGGTTTCTTGTGGGCCCACAACCGGCCGGCCGGGCGGCAAAGAAGGTATCACCCATGACCGCCCGCGTGTCAAGGGCCGGATTTCCGGGCGCTGGTGAAATCCAACAGGCGGTGCGATGCCCCACGCTTCAATCCGCCGGTGTTTTTCCCTAGCCCAGGCGTTTACGCCTGCGGGCAGGAAGGCGACAATAACAGCCCCTTTTCCGTTTCAGCCCCTTTAGGGGCCGAAATGGTCTGATTTGACGCCAGCCACCCGACACCGAGGTCGCGCCCCCTAAAGGGGGCCAAGGGGAAAAGTGGAAAGGCGCTGGGTTGCCCCTGAGTCCCAGACGTGAACGTCTGGGCTAGAGAAAAACCGTGACCGTGGGGGGCTTCATTGCGGGAGCCCCCACGCCGCGAGGCCCGCCGGGGACACGTTCGGCACATTCATAACTCGCTCCGCGCCAGCTTACAGCAGCCCGTAGTCGGCCAGCGTGCCGCGGAGTTTTTCCCGCTCGGCTTCGCTCAGCGGCAGGAGCGGCATGCGCAGCTCGCCCGTGTCGCGGCCCAAAAGCTGCATGGCGGCCTTGATCGGAATAGGATTGGTGGCCAGGCCGAGCATGTCGCGGCAGAGAGGGAAAAGCTGGTAGTGCCGGCAGCGGGCCTCGGCCAAATCGCCGGCGTCGAAGCCGCGCACCAGGGCGATCACGTCCTTGGGCACGATGTTGCCCACCACCGAGACCACGCCCCGCCCGCCCAGGGCCAAAAGGGGCAGCGTCAGGCTGTCGTCGCCGCTCAGGAGCGTCAGGTCGCTACGGGCCAGGATCTGCGAGGCTTGGTCCATCGAGCCGGTCGAGTCCTTGACCATGGTGACGTTGGCGATCTCGGCCAGGCGGAGGATCGTCTCCGGCTCGATGTTCTTGGCGGTCCGGCCGGGGATGTTGTAGATGCAGATGGGGATGTCCACCGCCTGGGCCAGCGTCTGGAAGTGCCGGTAGAAGCCCTCCTGGGTGGGCTTGTTGTAGTAGGGGGCCACTACCAACGCGGCGTCCGCCCCGCGCTTGGCCGCCCAGCGGGTCAGCCGCAGGGCCTCGTCCGTGCTGTTGGAGCCGGTGCCGGGCATGACCTTGATGCGGCCGGCCGCCGCCTCGACCACCGCGGCGATCACCCGCTCGTGCTCGGGGTGCGAGAGCGTGGGCGACTCGCCGGTGGTCCCGACCGGGCAGACGCAGGTCGTGCCCGCCGCGATCTGGAACTCCACGTTCCGCTGGAGGGCCTCGACATCGACCTGCCCCTCCCGGAAGGGGGTCACGAGGGCCACGGTCAGACCGGCGAAATCTTCACTGCGGGTGGACATCGGGGAAGAGGTCAGTTGTCAGTTGTCAGTTGTCGGGTGGCACGGTTGGCTTGCCCAACCGTGTTTTCCGCACTGCTGGACGAGCCAGCAGCGGCACCCTACGCCCGCGGGCAACGCTGGCGTAATCGACCATGATACGCCGGGCCGCTGCGGGAGACAAGCGGTGGGGCAGAGGCCCCATTGTCCCCAGACCGTCGATTCCCTATACTGCGTTCTTGCCGCTACGGTGGGGGAGAAGGCAGGGCGGGGGGAAGGTTCTTTCTTGCGGGGCCATCATGCCGGAGACGCGCCAGCTCATCAAGGCCAAGGAGGCCAAGCAGCCGCTGTTTGCAGGGATCGACTTGGGGGGAACGAACATTCGGGTCGGGGTGATTGACGACCTCGGTCGCCCGCTCTCCTGGGTGAGCATCCCGGCGGAGGTCCGCCGGGGACCGGAAGACGCTGCCCGGCGGATGGGCGCTGCGGTGCATCAGGCGATCCGCGAGGCCGGTTTGCGGCCGGAGGCCATCGCCCGGCTGGGGCTGGCCTCGGCCGGTCCGATGGACCTCCCGGCCGGCATCATCACCACGCCGATCAATCTGACGGGTTGGGATAATGCTCCCATCCGCGACCGCGTGGCCTATCACAGCGGTCTGCCGGTGACCTTCGAGAACGACGCCAACGCCGCGGCCTACGGCGAGTTCTGGGTGGGGGCGGGCCGCGGCCTGACCAGCATGGTGCTGCTGACGCTGGGCACGGGCGTGGGTTGCGGCGTGATCCTGGGGGGCCGCGTCGTCCGCGGCGAGCACAGCCACGGGGGCGAGTCGGGACACATCATCCTGGACTTTGCCGAGACCGCCCGCCTGTGCGGCTGTGGGCGCCGCGGCTGCCTGGAGGCCTACGCCAGCGCGACGGCCGTCATCAAGCGGACGCGGGAGGCGCTGGAGGCGGGGCGCTCCAGCGCGCTTTCCGGCCGGCTCGCCGCGAAGGCGAAACTCACCCCGAAGCTGATCGCCGCCGAGGCCGAGGCGGGGGACGCGTTCTCGCTGGAGATCGTGCTGGAGACCGCCCGCTTCCTGGGCGTGGGCGTGGTGAGCTTGATGCACATGCTGCAGCCGGAGGGCGTTTTCCTGGGCGGCGCGATGACGTTCGGCGGCCAGCAAAGCCCGCTGGGCCGCCGCTTCCTGGACGAGGTCCGCGCGGAGGTGCGGCGGCGGGCCCTGCCGCACGTGGCCCGCAAGACCTCGGTGGACTTGGCCAGCCTCGGCGGCGACGCGGGGGTGATCGGCGCCGCGGGGGTGGCGAGGTTAGATTGCGCGTAGGGGCCACGCGGCGGCGGGAAGATCACAAATTCCAAATCCCAAACCCCAATTCCCAAACAAATCCAAAGCACCAAATCCAAATGTTCCAAACGGCGCACGCTGCCGCTCCTGTCATTGGCCGCTTTGCTAATTTGAATTTGTTTGGGATTTGCGATTTGGGTAACAGTTTAGCGGTGTGAAGTTCTTATGGCGGTAAAGGGGGAAGTTTCCCGTTTCGCAGGTATTCGGCCAGAGCTTCAGTAATGGTCTTGAGGGGA
>Ga0326727_10014727_pt1 | contig 16964 bp, 10 predicted proteins | sample MB2enrmetagenome_FD_207643 | JGI IMG/M metagenome (GOLD analysis project Ga0326727, IMG submission 207643) | Lab enriched peat soil microbial communities from McLean, Ithaca, NY, United States - MB29MY | ecosystem: Environmental > Terrestrial > Soil > Wetlands > Peat | place: USA: New York...
GATGGGTGCGGGCGTAGGTGAGGACTCCGGCGTAGGCGGCGGGCGAGCGCGTGGCGGCAAGCTGCTGGGCCATGGGACGCAACTGCGCGGAGGCGAGAAACGCCTTGGTGAGCTTGATGCTGCGCGCAGTGGGCGGCTTGTAGCGGGTGCGACGGCGGGCGGGGGGCTTTTTCTTCGATGCGGCGTTTTTTTGGTTGGCGCTGGAGGTTGCGGCGGGGCGATGCGCGGAGCTGGCTGGTGCGGTTTTCGCTGGAGTGTTCTTCGCGGCGGGATTGTTCTTTGCCGATGCGGCTGAGGTTGCGGGCTTCGCCGTCTTCTTTGCGGCTGGCGGCGGGGTTGTGCCTGCGGCAGCGGCCGTGGCGGGTGGGTCCTTCGCAACCAGGCTGGTTCCAGGCCACAGCAGACAAGTTAAAACCGCGGCCACACAGTACAAGGTCTTTCTGTCCAGCATTGCTTCACGCTCCAGCCATTGGCTTCGCAGCGGACGCGGGTCGCCCGCGCTCGAAGGCCACAGTTCAACTCTAAGCCGCGATCGGGGTTTGTTGCGCGTTGCGCGGCGGGAGGGAACCAGTAGAGGCACATCTGCTGCTTCGTTCTCTTGTCCTTCGATCGCGAAGCGATCGAAGGACAAGAGTCTAAAAAAGAGCGCGCGCTACGGCACGGCTAAAGCCGTGCCCTTCCGATTCAAGCAGCTATTCGGCACCGGTGAAGCCGTGCCCTTCCGATTTAAGCAGCTATTCGGCACCGGCGAAGCCGTACCCTTCCGATCAAGCAGCACTACGGCACGGGTAATGCCGTGCCCTCCCGATCAAGCACTACGGCACGGGTAATGCCGTGCCCTCCCGATCAAGCAGCGCTACGGCACGGGTAATGTTGTGCTCTTCCGATCAAACAGCGCTACGGCACGGGTAAAGGCGTGCCCTGCCGATCAAGCAGCACTTCCTCGAGACATGTGGCATTGCCCGCAAGGTGGCGGCGCATTTACACTTGACGGAGTTGCGGAGAGTGAGCCCGCGCATTGTGCGATTATGCCCCCGGCGGGCAGGATTGTTTTCAATACTGATTTTGACCGTACCGTTGCAACTTTTACCCATGCCAGCCATCCAATCCCAAGTTGCGGAAGAGGTCCACCCCGATGTTGCGCTGGTTGCGCGCGCCAAGCAGGGGGACACGGCGGCGTTTGAGCAGTTGGTACGGCAGTATGAACGGCAGATCTTCAGGGTCGCGCAGCACATCACGCAAAATCGCGAGGACGCGGAAGACATTACGCAGGACGCGTTCTTCAAGGCGTACGAAAAGCTGGACCAGTTCCAGGGGAACTCGAAGTTCTCCACCTGGCTGGTGCGGATTGCGGTGAACGAGAGCCTGATGCGGCTGCGCAAGCGCAAGACCAGCAGGACCGTCTCCATGGACGAGGACGTGCGGACGGAAGATGGGTCGATACCGCGTGACTTCGCTGAGTGGAGACCGAACCCGGAGCAGCTTTATGGACAAGGCGAACTCGGCGAGATCCTGCGCAAGACGATCCAGGGGCTGCCCGCCGGATTTCGCACGGTCTTTACGCTGCGCGACGTGGAGAATCTGTCGACCGAAGAGACGGCGGAGGCGCTGGGCTTGAGCGTTCCCGCTGTGAAATCGAGGCTGCTGCGCGCGCGGTTGCAGTTGCGCGAGCGGCTGAGCCGCTACTTCCGGCAGACGAATGAGGGGGCGAATCCGTGACCTGCACCGAGTTTCTGAGCAAGCTGGACGACTACTTCGACGGCAAGGTGGACGCCGACCTGCTGGCCGAGGTCCAGGCGCACGTGAAGAAGTGCAGCCACTGCGAGGTGGTGATGGACACGACGCGCAAGACCATCTCGATCTATCGCGAGAACGAGGTGTATGAGTTTCCGGAAGAGCTGCGCGAGCGGCTGCATGCGGCGATCATGAAGAAGTGCAGCAAAGCGAAGGCCTGAACAAGGGGCGCGATTCTTCCCTCAGCGGCTAAAGCCGTAATGCAAATAAAGCAATTTACGGCACGGGTGAACCCGTGCCCTTAAGCAAGACGGACTACTTCAGCACCCTCTAAAGCCCCACGCTTCCTCCGGAACGGAAAGAACCCTACCCATAGCACCCCGGCGGGCATCAGAAGATGCCGGGGATGAGGCGTTTGGTGGATTTGCTGTACTCGTCGTACTCCTTCCCAAAGGCATGGCGCAGGGCCGCTTCTTCGACATGGATGCGGTAGAGCAGGGCGGCAGTGGTCGGGATGAGGACGAGGGCGAGGCCGGCCCAGTTGCGCATATGCAGGCCGATGGCGGCGAAGATGATGACCATTCCGGTGTAGGAGGGATGGCGCACCAGCGCAAACAATCCCTTGCGGTAGAGTTTCTGGTCCGCGTGGATGGCGACGTTGGCGCTGAAAGAGCTGCCCAGGGATGCGATGGCCGTCCAGCGGACAGCCAGGCCAGCCGCGAGCATCGCAACGCTCGCCGTGCGAACCCAGTGCGCTCCGGCGAAGATGGTGTGAGGATGCGTCTCGCTGTACCAGGACCCAGCAAAGATCGAAGAGAAGATCACGATCCAGAGAACGACGATCGAGCCGCGGTCGCGGACCGTGCCGCTGCGGCGGCGGGTGCGAGTGACAAGCAGAATGAGAACCTCTGAGGCAATCCAGGTCCAAAAGAGCGCGTGCCAGAGCGGCAGTGAGTTCATTGCGCCTACGACCTCCTTCCAGAGCTTACCCCACATCCTGGACTGGCAGGGTAAGCAGGGCCCGCACCGGCCCGCAGGGCGCAATGCGATGGGCCCTTCACTACGGCGGCATCATCGCCGCCTCCGGCCGGGATGACGGCGGGTCGAGGAGGGCAGGATGACGGCGGGCCGATGTGAGGCGTTAAATGAAAGACTGTGAGCGGCGAAGGAGGGAGAGAGATGAGGATGATTCGGAGGATGGCGGTGTGGGCGGCGGCGGGCGGGTTGATGCTGGCGATGGGAGGGGCGGGACGAGGCGCACAGGGCGGCGGGAGCGGGGCGGGCGCGCAAGCGCAGCAGACGGTGGTGGTTCCGGGGGTGGTTCCGGTGGCTCCGCGGGACGAACGAACGGTCAGCATGGAGGAGGAGCAGGCGAAGATGCGCAATATCGAGCGGCAGAAGCGGCTGGTGGAGGACACGGCGAAGCTGCTGGAGCTGGCCAATGAGCTGAAGGCGGAGGTGGACAAGTCGGACAAGAACACGCTGTCGCTGGACGTGGTGCGCAAGGCGGATGAGATCGAGAAGCTGGCGCACAGCGTGAAGGAGAGGATGAAGGGGGATTAGGGGAGGGCGGCGGGGGTGTTGAGGAGGGGGGCGTAGGGGAGGGTGGAGGTGGGAGTGGCGGAGGAGCGCAGGGCGGCGACGATCTGGCCGGGGGACCAGGCGGGGTAGGCGGCGCGGAGGAGAGCGGCGGCGCCGGCGACGAGCGGTGCGGAGGCGCTGGTTCCCATGGCCTGGACGTACTGGATGTGGCCGAGGTTGAAGCAGCCGAAGCTGTGGGCGGGGTCGGAGGGCGGGCCGTCGGCAGTGTTGGGGAGGCCGTTGGAGCAGGCGCCGCGGATCCATCCGCTGACGGCTGTGTCGGGGCTGGGAGTGGCGCCGTCGGGGTAGCTGCCGCCGGGCGCGGCGATGGCGTCGAGAGGCGCGCCAAAGTTGGAGTAATAAGGCAAGGTGATGGGGCCGGGGGCGCAGGCGGGGCCGACTCCATTGATTGAGGGCGTGAGGTCCTCAGCGCAGGCGGGGTTGGTGGAGGCGACGACGGCGAGGACGCTGCGGGACTGCGCGGGGAGTTCGATGTAGCGCGGCGGGGTGAGGTTGACGCCATCGTTGCCGGCGGAGGCGACGACGACGGCCCCGGCCTGGTTGGCGGCGTAGGTGACGCGGTCGAAGATGGCCTGGAGGCCGGCGCCCTCGCCGGTGTCGAGATCGACCAGGGTCCCGAGGGAGAGGTTGATGACATCGGCGTGCTGATTGATGGCGTCCTGGATTCCCTGAATGACCCAACTGAGGAGGCCGCTGGCCTGGCCGGTAGAGCACTGGGTGGCGATGTCTGGCGCGGTGCTGGAGGGATCGGGGAGGCGCTCCAGGACCTTGATGTTGAGGAGGGTGGCGGCGGGGGCGACGCCAATGAGGAGGCCGGTGCCGGGGCCGATGGCGGCGGCGGCCAGCGATGCGACCCATGTGCCGTGGCCCTGCTGGTCCTGCGGGCTGCCGTCGTCGCAGGGGCTGGGCAGGCCGGTGGCGGCTGACTGATCTATCTCGGAGAGATTGAGGGCGAGGTTGGGGGCGATGTCGGGGTGGTACTGGTCGACGCCGCTGTCGAGGATGGCGATGCGGACGCCTGCGCTCATGGTGGTGTCCCATGGGCCGTGGGCGGGGCCACCGGGGATGCCGGCGCCGAAGCCGCCGGATTGGAGGACGGCCCAGGCTTGCGGAGTGGAGGTGTAGTAGGTGTCGTAGGGTGCGACGGGGGTTGGGGTTGGAGTTGGTGTGGGGGTTGGGGTTGGAGTTGGTGTGGGGGTTGGGGTGGGAGGAGGTGTGCCGGTGGTGACTCCGATGGTGGCGGGGAGAACGGGGCGAAGGATGAGGGAGTGGGCGGAGAGGATGCGGTCGTGGATGACGAACTGGACGTTGGGATCGGCGCGCAGGGCGGCGATGGCTGCGGCCTCGTCGCTGGCGCCGGAGGCGGTCTCGATGACGCTGATGCCGATGGGATTGTCGTTGCGGACGATGCGGGCGCCGGCGACGCGGGCGCGGGCCCCGGCGTCCGTGGGGATGGAGTTGTCGCGATAGGCGACGAGATAACGATGCGGGACGGGTGCTCCGATGGGGCTGGGGAGCTGCTGGGAGTGCGCGCGCAGGCCGGAGGAGAGAATCATGGCGGTGAGAAGGAATGCGGCGAGAATGAGAAGAATGCGGAGGACGGAGAGCAGACGCAGGGTGCGGAATGCGGGGTTGGAGGCGGCGGGATGGAGTGGGGAGAAGATGGCAGACCTCGGCGAACCGGGACTCCTTGTGTGGGAGTCCTGCTGATTGGTGCATCGGCGATTTTTCGGGGTGGGTGAGAGGGCGCGGGGGCGGGGAGACGTTACCTGTGTTCCATTCCGGGAGGGTGATGCGGAGGGGGATTGGCGAGGACCGACTTCCATGACGCGAGAATCGATTGGGGCGTACCCATGATGAGGTACTGGCCCTATTGATGCGCACGCGATCCGCATCGGCGATTCGGTTGGAATCGCGGTAGAATCGTGAGTGGGCCATGTTGTGATCGGGGGGTGTGCATGGCGCGACGCAATGGATCGGGGAGTGGGGCCCAGAGACCAGCGGGCGAGGTCCTGCGCGAGGTGACGGCCTCGAGCGCGGCTGCGGTCAACGAGGCGATTGGAACGGAGAGCGCATTGGGCTCAGGCGCGGTGAGCGGTGCGGCGGTGCGCGAGGCCACATCTCAGAGTCGAGACGCTCACCCCAGCGAGCAAGCTCGCCGGGGACCCCGAGATGTGTGGCACCCAACTGATGAACCCACATCTCAGAGTCGAGATGCTCACCCCAGCGAGCAAGCTCGCCGGGGACCCCGAGATGTGGGGCACCCGGGTGGGATGACGCGCGAGCAGTTGGTGGAGTTCTACCGGCTGATGTACCTGTCGCGGCGGACGGACGACCGCGAGATTGTGCTGAAGCGGCAGCAGAAGATTTTCTTCCAGATCTCGTGCGCGGGGCATGAGGCGCTGCTGGTGGCGGCGGGGATGGCGATGTGTCCCGGATACGACTGGTTCTTTCCGTACTACAGGGACCGCGCGCTGTGCCTGACGCTGGGCAATACGGTGGAGGAGCAACTGCTGCAGGCGGTGGGCGCGGCGGAGGATATGGCGAGCGGCGGGCGGCAGATGCCTTCGCACTGGTCGAGCAGGAAGCTGCACATTGTGACGCCGAGCTCGGCGACGGCGACGCAGTGCATGCACGCGATTGGATGTGCGGAGGCGGGGCGGTACTTTGCAGCGCATCCGGCGGCGGCGAAGAAGCACGCGGGCGACTATAGAGAGTTTAAGGATGTGACGTTCCAGGGTGACGAGGTGACGTACGTGTCGCTGGGCGAGGGCGCGACCAGCCAGGGCGAGTTCTGGGAGTCGCTGAACACGGCGAGCAATGCGAAGCTGCCAGTGGTGTATGTGGTGGAGGACAACGAGTACGCCATCTCGACGCCGGTGGAGGTGAACACTCCGGGGGGAAACATCTCGCGGCTGGTGGCGAATTATCCCAACTTTCATCTTGTGGAGGTGGATGGGACGGACCCGCTGGCGTGCTACCGGGCGATGGTGGAGGCGGTGGAGTATGCGCGGGCGGGGCGCGGGCCTGCGCTGGTGCATGGGCATGTGGTGCGGCCGTACAGCCACTCGCTGAGCGACGACGAGCGGCAGTACAGGAGCGAGGAAGAGGTGCAGGCGGATAACGCGCGCGATCCGCTGGCCAAGATGCAGCTGTGGCTGCTGCGGGAGGGGATCCTGGACGAGGAGGGGATCAACCGGTTGGAGCAGAAGGTGGACGAGGAGGTGCATCGGGCGGCGGACCGGGCGATGCAGGCGGTGCTGCCGAGCGTGACACGGGAGGCGATCCTGCGGCACCAGTACTCGGAAGAATTGAAGCCGACAGACGCGCGGTTCGATACGCAGCCGGAGGCGACGGCGGACGCGAGCGAGCGGACGATGGCGGAGCTGATCAACCACTGCCTGAAGGACGAGATGCGGAGGGACGAGCGGGTGGTGGTGTTCGGCGAGGATGTGGCGGACGCGACGCGCGATGAGGCGCTGCGGGCGGGAGAGATCAAGGGCAAGGGCGGAGTGTTCAAGCTGACGGCGGGATTGCAGACGGAGTTTGGATCGGAGCGCTGCTGGAACACGCCGCTAGCCGAGGCGAACATTGTGGGGCGGGCGATCGGGATGGCGGTGCGCGGACTGAAGCCGGTGGCGGAGATCCAGTTCTTCGACTACATCTGGCCGGCGATGCACCAGATGAGGAATGAGCTGGCGGCGATCCGCTGGCGGTCGAATGGGGAGTGGAGCTGCCCGCTGGTGATACGCGTGCCGATTGGCGGATACCTGACGGGAGGGTCGATCTATCATTCGCAGTCGGGCGAGAGCATCTTTACGCATACGCCGGGCGTGCTGGTGGTGATGCCGTCGAATGCGCTGGACGCGGCGGGGCTGCTGCGGACTGCGATCCGATGTGACGATCCGGTGCTGTTCCTGGAACACAAGCGGCTGTACCGCGAGACGTTTGGCAGGGGTGCGTATCCGGGGCCGGAGTACGCGATTCCGTTCGGCAAGGCGAAGGTGGTGCGGGCGGGCAAGGACCTGACCGTGGTGACGTATGGCGCGATTGTGCCGCGCGCGTTGCAGGCGGCGGAGAAGCTGGAGCGCGAGACGGGCGTGGATGTGGAGCTGATCGACCTGCGGACGCTGAGCCCCTACGACTGGGAGGCGATTGCGGCGTCGGTGCAGAAGACGAGCCGGGTGATTGTGGCGCACGAGGACATGCTGAGCTGGGGCTACGGCGCGGAGATTGCGGCGCGGATCGGCGAAGAGCTGTTCGACGAGCTGGACGCTCCGGTGCGGCGCGTGGCGGCGATGGATACGTTTGTGGCGTATCAGCCGCTGCTGGAGGACGCGATCCTGCCGCAGGCGGAGGATTTGTATCGGGCGATGGAGGAGATGGCGAGGTATTAGGGGCGCGTGGCTAGCAACCGCAGGTTCCTTCGGCTTCGCTCAGGACAGGCTCTTCGACTTGTTTGGCGCGGGGCGCGCCAAACTTCGCTCAGGATGACGGATTACCCCCGGTGCTAAAGCCGCCTTTTCTTTTTGCGACTTCTCAGTGGGCTAAAGCCCACTGCTCTCTCCGAAGAACAGACAACGGCAAAGGCGAATACGGGATTCTTCGCTGCGCTCAGGATGACAGCAAAAGCGGTAAATACAGGAGCCGCGGGCTAAAGCCCACGCCTCCTCTTATCTATACAGGCGTTTGGCGGCACGGCTGAAGCCGTGCCTTCCGGTTCGTGCCCCGCAAGGAATGCAGAAGTAGCACATGCATAATGCGGGGGTCTCTCCACTACGCTGCGCTTCGGTCGGGATGACGGGTTTATTGCTTCGCTGTGGGAGACGGTCGTGCTTCGCACGATGCCCACCCATGCCGCATAGAACGCGGCATGAATGGGGCACCCGCAAGGCAAAGACGAAAGGCATGATTCCTGAGCTGTAAGCGATCAGCCATACAGCTATCAGCTAAGGCGATGGATATAGCATCCATGGTTCGTTCCTGAAGGGTGGGGTTAAGGGTGGGCGGGGAGGCGGGGGATTTGGATGTGGTCTGGGGGGAGGCCGGCGTGGTAGCGGTCGACGATGGCGGTGTAGGCGGCCTCCAGATGGCGGGTGAAGGACTGGCAATCGAAGAGCGGAGCGGTGGGGTGGTTTTGTTGCAGGCGCTGGCGGAGGGCCTGGAGGCGTTCGGGGTGGTGAGCCAGAACGACGGCGAGTTCCTCGTACTCCGACTCCGTTGCCGTGATGAGTTCGGGCAGGCCGGTGGCGCGCAGCAGGCTGGCGGCGACCCGGCTGGCAAAGGTCTCGCCGGTGCGGGTCAGGATCGGCAGGCCGGCCCAGAGCGCATCGCTGGCCGTGGTGTGCGCGTTGTAGGGCAGGGTATCGAGAAAGAGCTCCGCCAGGCGGTGCCGCGCCAGATGCTCGTCCACTGGCAGCGACTTGGCGAAGACCAGCCGCTGGGGAGCGATGCCGCGGCGCGCGGCTTCGGCGCACAGATTTTCGACGGCCCAGGGATTGTCTTCCATGAGCCAGAGGACGCTGCCTTCGACGCGCCCGAGGATGCGCATCCAACTATCGAATACGGCGGGCGATATTTTGTAGGCTTTATTGAAACAGCAGAAGACGAATGCCGATTCCGGCAGTCTCTCGCCGGCGCGCGAGCAGGGCTTTGCGGAGATGGCACGCCGGGAGTCGTTGACCTGATAGCTGTCCGGGAGATAGAGGATTTTTTCCGAGTAGTAGCGACGGTCGGCATCGGGAATCAATGTAGGGTCCGCGATCAGATAGTCCATATAATCGGCGCCCATGGTGCCGGGATAGCCGAGGTAGCTGACCTGGATGGGGGCGGCCCGCTCGGCAAAGATGCCGGCGCGATTGTCTTGCGTGAACCCCTTCAAGTCCACTGCAATATCCACTTCGAGCTTGCGGCTGAGTTCGGCGACCTCCCGGTCCGGCATTGATCGCACATCCACAAACCGGTCCATCGCCGCCGACACCCGCTGGTTCATCTCATCGAGCTTCAGCGGGCCAAAGGAGAACCCCAGGATTTCAAACCGGCTGCGATCGTGCCGCTCGAACAACTCCGCTATCAGATAGCTGGTGGCGTGATTGTGAAAGTCCGCGGAGAAATAGCCGATGCGAATCCTGTCGCGCCGTGGCCGGCGGGGAATTGCCGCGGCGGAGGAACGCGCCGGATATTTATCGCGCGTTAGAATCTCGGCCGCCTGCCGCTGCACCGCGGGAGAACCGCTGATGGCCAGCATCGCGAATGGATGCGCCGCTTTCAGCTCACGGCCGATGAGAGCTTCCAACTGCTTGCACCCGCTTTCAATATCCTCCCAATCGCAGAGGAGCCTCTTCATATAGAGCCGCATTCCGCGCAGATAGTCCTGGTCCGGCTTGAGGAGGATGGCTTTGTCATAGCTCTCCAGAGCTGCCCGGTACTGCTTGAGGGCCATGAGAGCATTGCCCCGGTTGCAGCGGGCATCCACATAATCCGGCTTGAGGAGGATGGCCCTGTCAAAGCTCACGAGCGCCGCCTCGTGCTGCAGCAGTGTATTCAGCGCACTGCCTCGATTGTTGTGGGCTTCCGCATAGTCCGGCTTGAGCCGGATGGCCTTGTCGTAGCTCTCGAGCGCCGCCTGGTACTGCTGAAGAGCATAGAGAGAATTGCCGCGGTTGCCATAGGCCTCCGCATAATCCGGCTTGAGCCGGATGGCCTTGTCGTAGCTCTCGAGCGCCGCCTGATATTGCTGAAGAACAAACAGGGTATTGCCACGGTTACAGTAGGCCTCCGCATAGGCTGGCTTGAACCGGATGGCCTTGTCATAGCTTTGGAGCGCGGCCTCGCGCCGCTCGAGAACATTCAGTACACTGCCGCGGTTGTGGTAGGCCTCCGCATAGTCCGGCTTGAGCCGGATGGCCTTGTCATAGCTCTCGAGCGCCGCCCGGTACTGCTGAGCAAGATAGAGTGTATTGCCACGGTTTAAGTGGAACGCTGCACCCCCCGGTTGTTGCTGAACCGCACTGCCGACCGGCCCAGGCGCGGGCGCGGATTCTGCTGCCAGGGATGCGAGGGCGGAGTCCCATGAGCCGGCGATCCTGTTCCAATCGAAGGTGGACCTGGCCCACTCGCGCATGGGCTCTCGCGCCGTCTCGTTCGGAGGGTCCAAAAGCAACTTCACTGTTTCCCGGACAAACTGTACCTTCTGTTCGGGGTCTTCGATCTCGAAATGGAACCGGTTGGATAGCCTCCAGGCGTCCACGGTCTGTTTGGAGTGGATGAAGACCCCTCCGTGTTGCGATTTCTCTCCCATGGCGGCGAAATCGGTTGTGATGGGGATGGCCCCCGCGGCCATGGCCTTGGAGAGCGAGATGCAGTCGATCTCAGTGAACTCTGAAGGATAGGCAAAGATGTTTGCCTTATGGTAGAGCCGGGCAATCTCGTCGTGGCTCAATCTTCCCAGCTCCTCGACGCCGAGTTCCTTCATGCGTTCCTGCATCTTAGTTTTCCATTGCAGCCTCTGTGCGTCCGCTGCATACATGGAATCCCACACGCCCCAGCCATAGGCCCACTGCGCTTTCACGTTCGGGACCTGCTTCTTGATCTCCTCGAAGCAATCGAGAAACGCCTCGAGGCTTCGGTCTGCCGACGAGGTGTTGACGAGCAGCAGCGGGTCACGATCGGCGGCGCCCTCAAACAGTTTTGCGTCGATGCCATTGGGGATGATGATGAACTTCTCGTCGGGAATACCGGGATACAGGGAGCGTTGGAACCTGGATTTGACGAATATCCCATGGATCCTCCGAAGTCTTTCCGGAGTGAACTCTTCCTCGCCAATGGTGTCATGCAGATCCGCGATCACCCTGTCTGAATTGATTTCGTACGTCGCGAACTGGGGATACCGCCATAACACCGTGACATCCTGCTTGTCGCGGTGGTTCCACATCCAATAGGGCTTCCACGAAACGCCGTCGAAGTCCTCTTCCCGCGCACCGCAATAGGCATAGACGGTGACATTCCATCCGCGCCGGTGCAGCAGCCGGGAGAGCCAGATGACGGCTTCCTCCGCCCCTCCGATGCCTTTTTCCCTGGCCGTGCGGGGATTCCAAATCTCGTCTAGCGGGAAGCAATAGAAGACGAGGTCTTTGCCGCTGGATTCCGTCTTTACGAAGTACGCGTTGCGAAGGTTGCATACCGCCGGATGCGAATGAAGGCCGGGCGGCAATGCGTCAAGCGCGGCCTTCATCTCCGCTTTGCCCGTTATCTTCGCGATCCGCACAACCTCTTTCTCGACGGACTCGAACCCTCCGGTTTCCTTACTGGATTCATCATCCGGCTTGAGGCGCAGGGCCTTTTCATATTTATCGAGAACCGCCTGCATCTGCATGAGGGCTTGAAGAGCATTGGCCCGGTTGCTACAGGCCTGCTCATAATCCGGCTTGAGGAGGATGGCTTTTTCATAGCTCTCGAGGGCCGCCTTGTGCTGCTGCAGAATATTCAGCGCGCTTCCGCGGTTATGGTGGGCTTCCGCATGATCCGGTCGCAGCAGGATGGCCCTGTCATAGCTCTCCAGGGCCGCCTGGTATCGCCGAAGAGCAAACAGAACATTGCCACGGCTGTAGCAGGCCTCCGCAAAATCCGGATTGACTTGAATGGCGCGGTCGATCAGTTCAAGCGCGTTGGCATATTGTCCTTTTTGCGACGCGATGACCCCCAGAAGATACAGCGCGACCGAATGGCCGGGAGAGAGTTGCAGGATCTGCCGGCAGAGGGCTTCCGCCTGAGGCAGTTGCCCGGCCTGGTGGTGGGCCGTAGCTTTCTGGAGCAGAAGGTCCACAGAGGAAGGACCGGAAGTTGCCGGTTGCCTGGAGAATGACCGCTTAGCCTGGCTGCGAAAAGCATTCTTGCGACCCCTCTTCATGCGTTCCTATCCTCGAATCCATTTGCCGAACAGTGCGTGCGCTCAAGGGCAACCAATTGCTGCGATGGAGGGTTGCGGCGGGCAGTGGATGATCCCACGATCATCTTACCCTTCGTTGCTCCACCCCAGCGAGCAACGACCGCTCGCCGGGGACCCCGAATGCGCTGCGGAGGAAAAACAAGAAGAGGCGCTCAGGATGACAAACGAAGTGGTAAAGGCATGAGGCGCGGGCTAAAGCCCGCGCCTTTACTTATATAGATTGGCGTCTTGCGGCACGCGTGAACGCGTGCCCTTCCGGTTTGTGCCCGCACGGAATGCGGCGGCAGCACGGGTCTTGCGGCACGCGTGAACGCGTGCCCTTCCGTACGTGCCCCAGAGGGAATGCGGCGGCAACACAGACAACAAAGGCGGTTGGCGCTTTCGCGCGAATAACCCACGCTCCACCCCAGCGAGCTCGCTGGGGACCCCACCCTGCGACGATGAAGCCGTCGCGAGGATGGGGCACCCGGCAAAACCAGTGTTGGTGTGGTCCTTTGAACAGGGAAGGCCAACGGCAAGGCAAAAACAAAAGGCATGATTCCTGAGCTGTAAGCTATCAGCTATCAAGCTATCAGTTAAGGCGATGGAACTAGCATCCCTGGTTTTGCTCTAGGGGTCTGCGACGTGCCGGTTTATGCTACGTCGGCGGTTTGCACGGCGGCGAAGAGGCGGAGGAGGTTGGCACCGAGGATTTTGTGGAGGTCGGCGGGAGAGTGGCCGCGGGCGAGCAGGGCGGCGGTGATTTTGGGCAGGTCGGCGGCGGAGTTGATGCCCTCGGGCAGCGCGCAGATGCCGTCGAAGTCGGTGCCGAGGCCAACGTGGTCGATGCCTGCGACGCGGATGATGTGATCGAAGTGATCGATGAGCGAGGAGAGCGGGGGGCGCGGGAGGCGGGCGGCGAAGTCGCGGTCGATGCGGCCGGCGATGTGGTACGGGACGGGCGTGCCCCTGGCGGCGTACTCGGCGGCGAGGGCCTTGTGCGCGGCGAGGAGGGCGGGCTTCTGCGCAGCCCAGGCCTGGCGGTAGGACTCGTCGATGAAGGCGGGGTAGAAGTTGACCATGCAGACACCGCCGTTGGCGGCGAGGGCGCGGAGTTGCGCGTCGGTGAGATTGCGGTGGGAGGCGGTGAGGGCGCGGGCGGAGGAGTGCGAGACGAGGACGGGGGCGCGGGTGACGGCGAGAACTTCGTCGAAGGTGCGGTCGGAGACGTGGGAGAGATCGACCATCATGCCGAGGCGGTTCATCTCCGCGATGACCTGGCGGCCGAAGGGGGTGAGGCCGGCGGGACGGGAGGGGCTGGAGGAGACTGAGTCGGGGCGGGAGTCGCCGGAGGATTCGGCCCAGTCGTTGGAGTTGGTCCAGGTGAGTGTCATGTAGCGGACGCCGAGGGCGTGGTAGAGGCGGAGGAGGGCGAGGGAGTTCTCGATGGCGTGGCCGCCCTCGATGCCGAGGAGAATGGCGAATTTGTTGGCGGCGCGGGCGGCGAGGATTTCTTTGGGGGAAGTGCAGAGGGCAAGTTCGGCGGGATGGCGGCGGACCTGCTCGCGGACGGAATCGAGGAGGGTGAGGGTGCGGAGGGCGTAGCGCGCGCCGGGACATTGCGCGGGATCGGGCCAGAGGGCGAAGAACTCGGCGGCGAGATTGCCTCGACGGGCGGTGGCGAGATTGAGATGGCCGGCGGGCTGGTCTGCGATGGCGAGAGGCGAGGTGAAGTCCCATGACTCTTCGACGAAGCGCTGCGGAGTGTCTGCGTGGGCGTCGATGACGAGGGCAGAGGCGTGGACGGCGGCGGGATCGGGCGGGATGGGGGTTGCGGACGGGATGGCGGGCGGGTTCGGCATCCTGCTTAGTGTAGTGCTTCGGCGAGGGTGTCGAAGGATGGTGAGAGGTAGTTGATATGGAGGGTCACCGATTTTATTTCGAGAGGTGAATGCGCAGGCGGTCATCGAAGAGCGCATCGTCTGAACTGTAAAGTTTACGCGTGCGATAGCGTGTTATCTTTTGAGGCGTGCCGTCTTTCAAACTGTATTCGACGATTTCATATCTCGTGGGGCAGGCGTTGCATGAGCCTTCAAAGAGATTGCTCCAGGTTCGGATGAGGAGCGGATCGCTCTTCGACAACTCCAGCACACCGCCAGCGACCATAGGCAAAGGAATGATTCGGTAGCCATCGCTCGCTGGAATTATGGCGATGAAGAGATCAGCACTTGTCATGTCTCCGCGATAGCCGAAAGCTATGAAGTAATATGGCTTGTCCCCCGAACATATTTGAGCTACTGAGAGAGCCTCAAAGTTATCTGCATCCTCCACTCGCATTACACTCAGTGACTTTAACGGTATAGTCTGTTCAGTTTGATTATTGTGGATCAGCTTAATCCCGCGGTCTCCGTAATGACTCAATGGAAAGTCATCGGGCACGGAATACAGCAGCAGCGTGTAGCCATCCTGAAGCGGGTATTCAAAGCGAATAAATGCGCCTTTTGGGAGCTGAGCTCCTGTGGGTACAGTGAGATGCTTTCCACTGAATGGGACAGGTGTGATGTGAGCCTGGCACGGCTCGGTCTGGGCGGCTACAGTAAGTGCAGAGAAGAGTAAGACGATCGGAAAGACAGCGCGATTCATAACGAACTGTATATCACGAGCGCGGATATGCTGCTTCAGCTTGTAAAACTTCAGCGGGTGAAGAGGTCTTTGAGCTGCTGGAGCATGGCATCGCGGCCGGTGATGGAGATGGATTCGGCGAGAGGAAGCAGCTTGGGGCAGGCCTCGACGCAGTTCTGGGCGAAGCCGCACTCCTGGATGCCGCCGTCGCCGGCGAGGGCGCGGAGGCGGTCGGCCTTGAGGACGGAGCCGGCGGGGTCCATGTTGAAGAGGCGGGCCTGGGCGATGGTGGCCGCGCCGACGAAGTTTGTCTGCTGGTTGAACTGGGGGCAGACCTCCATGCAGATGGTGCAGGAGATGCAGTTGGAGAGCGGGTAGCGTGCCTCCTGCGTCTGGGGGAACTGGCGCGGGCCGGGGCCGAGGTCGTAGGTGCCGTCGATGGGGACCCAGGCCTTGACGACCTTGAGGTTCTCGAAGAGGACGGCGCGGTCGACGGCGAGGTCGCGGACGACGGGGAACTTGGAGAGCGGAGCGAGGCGGATGGGCTGGCCGGGATGCTCTTTTTGCAGCGTGTCGACCAGGGTGGAGCAGGCCATGCGGGCGCGGCCGTTGATGAGCATTGCGCAGGAGCCGCAGATCTCTTCGAGGCAGTTGGAGTCGTAGGTGATGGGGGTGGTGGGCGCGCCGCTGGCGGTGACGGGATTGAGCGCGATCTCGCCAAGAAGCGAGGTGATGTTCATGTTGGGGCGATAGGGGATGGCGAAGCGCTCGGTGCGCGGGGGGGCGTCGGGAGTGGACTGGCGGAGGATCTCGACGTGGATGGTGGATGGCATGTGGTGTTCCTTTGATCAAAGACAAGGGCGAAAAGATGCAACGGCGAATGCGACAGGTAAAACAAGCAACGGCGAAACATTGGGAGAAAGGTTCGGGCGGTAGTGGCGCGACGAGCTTTCTCGGGGTCCTTCGCGCTCGAAAGACGCGCTCAGGATGACAGCAAAAACGGACAAAGGCAACAGCAACGACAGATATTCTGGCTACGCCAGAATGACGAACAAAAAAGCAATCATTTGGGTGGTGCTTTACGGCACGGCTGAAGCCGTGCCCTTCCGTTCTTGCCTCAGCGTGCGGTTGAGGCGGTTTGGTTAGGCCGAGGCGTCGTACTTGCGGGGGCGGGGTGGGATGAGGGTGGTGTCGACCTCCGCGTAGGAGAAGGCGGGGGCGTTGGTGGTGGCGTCGTACTTGGCCATGGTGGTTTTGAGGAACTGAGGGTCGTTGCGATCGGGGAAGTCGGGTTTGTAGTGTGCGCCGCGAGACTCGTCGCGGAGGCGCGCGCCCTGCACGATGACGCGGGCGAGGTGAAGCATGTTTTGCAGTTGGCGGGCGAAGGCGAAGGTGGTGTTGGCCCACTGCGTCTTGTCGGAGAGGTTGACGTTCTTGTAGCGGTCGAGGAGTTCGACGATTTTGGCGTCGGCCTCGGCGAGGCCGGCGTTGTAGCGGATGATGGTGGCGTGCTTGGTCATGGTGTCGCCCAGCTCGCGCCAGAGCTTGAAGGGGTTCTCGGTTCCGGGGTTGGAGAGCAGGGCGGCGTTCTTTTCTTTTTGGCGCTGAAGCTCGGCGGCGTGGCCTCCGTCGCCGGGCGTGGCTGCGAGGGAGCTGGCGTAGGCGATGGCGTTGGGGCCGGCGAGGAAGCCTCCGTTGATGCAGGAGAGGAGGGAGTTTGCGCCGAGGCGGTTGGCGCCGTGGATGGAGTAGTCGGCCTCGCCAGCGGCGAAGACGCCGGGGACGTTGGTGTGCTGACGGAAGTCGACCCAGAGACCGCCCATGGTGTAGTGCATTCCGGGGAAGATCTTCATGGGGACGTCGCGTGGGTCGTCGCCGACGAACTTCTCGTAGATTTCGAGTATGCCTTCAAGTTTACGGTTTAATGTCTCACGATCAATGTGAGTTAGATCGAGGTAGACCATGGGCTGTCCGTCCAGGCCGAGGCCGAGATCGTAGACGACGCGGTGGATGGCGCGGGTGGCGATGTCGCGGGGGACGAGGTTGCCGTACTTGGGGTACCACTCCTCGAGGAAGTAGA
>Ga0326727_10014728_pt1 | contig 16964 bp, 16 predicted proteins | sample MB2enrmetagenome_FD_207643 | JGI IMG/M metagenome (GOLD analysis project Ga0326727, IMG submission 207643) | Lab enriched peat soil microbial communities from McLean, Ithaca, NY, United States - MB29MY | ecosystem: Environmental > Terrestrial > Soil > Wetlands > Peat | place: USA: New York...
CGATGACTGGCGTTTCGGTTCGCTGTCGATGGCCTGCTGGCGTTTCGACTGACCATCAAGCCTGGCTTTCCTCCAGGCCGCCGAGCATTTCGACCAGTGCGTCGACCAGCTCGCCCAGTTCTTCGCTCATCAGCGTGAACGTCGCTTCGAACAGGCTGGCGCTATCGTCGCCGGCCTGACTCGCTTCGTCTTGCAAGACATCCAGAAACTGGATGCGCTTCAATTGCAGCGTGTCGGTCAGCACAAAGCGCACACGGTCATTCCAGATCAGGCCGAGCTTGGTAACCTGCTTGCCGGTGGCGATGTGCTGCCGGATCTCGTCGGCGGTCAGGTCCATGCGTACGCAACGCACCACCGCGCCGTTTTCGCTGCTGTCCTTCAGTTCGCAGTCGGCGTCCAGCTCAAACCCTCCCGGGGCTTCTCCGGCGGCCAGCCAGTCAGTCATCGCGGTATGCGGGGCGATTTTGGTGCGGGGCAGGGCGGCCGGGAAGGGGGGCAGTGCCTCGCGGATCTTGCTGACCAGCGCTTCGGACTTGCTTGCCGTACCCGAATCCACCATCACCCAGCGGCGACGCGTGTCGAGATAGGCCGCCATGCGGCCCGAGCGTACAAACGCGCGCGGCAACAGGTCGTCGGTGATCTGTTCCTTGATGGCCAGTTTTTCTTTGCGGCCGATCTTGCGGTGTTCCGCCGCTTCGATTTCGCCTGCCTTCTGCTCGACGCGATCGCGGATCACGCCAGCGGGCAGAACCTTGTCTTCGCGTTTGAGGGAGACCAGCAGGCAATCGCGTGCGCTGAATACCGGTGTATCGAGATGATTGGCAGGTCGAACCCAGCCCTCGGAGAACCAGTCGAGACCGCTACAGGGTTGAAAGGGCGTTTTATCCAGTGCATCAACAAGTTGCGTTGCGCTGGGAATCGAGTCCACGCTCAAACGATAAAATGAGAGTTGCTTAAACCACATAATAGTTGCCTAAACCACATAATTGTTTCATAATGCGCCTCCTCTGACGACGCGATTGTACAGCAGAAGCGGTGCAGTCCCTAGCGTTAATCGGAGAGTCAGTTAAAGGCGGGGTGTAGCTTAGCCTGGTAGAGCGCTACGTTCGGGACGTAGAGGCCGGAGGTTCGAATCCTCTCACCCCGACCAGAAAACTGACTTGCGGTAAATCAGTAATTGCTGTATAGTGCGTCTCTCTTGCAAGACGTAAAGCTGGCAAGAAATTCGGGGTGTAGCTTAGCCTGGTAGAGCGCTACGTTCGGGACGTAGAGGCCGGAGGTTCGAATCCTCTCACCCCGACCAGGATTCAAAAAAGCCTTGATCAGTTATTCGTGTTCAAGGCTTTTTTACCAAGTTGGATGCCGTTGTAGCTCAGTTGGTAGAGCAACTGATTCGTAATCAGTAGGTCGAGTGTTCGATTCACTTCAACGGCACCAGTAGAATCAATGGGTTAACTGTTCACTGCAGTTAGCCCATTTTCTTTTTGTGCCATATTTGTGCCACAGCCTCCCTAGAAGTTGTCAATCTGTCGTGAATACTCAGTAAAATGAGCCGTGGCGAGGTGGGGCTGCTTGGTCGTGATGGCCCGCTATATCAGGTACGACTGCGATAGAACACCCTGGGAGGATGCCTGGATGGTCGTTGTGCGGGGGGGGGCGAGAACTCTTCGTCTTTTGCTGTGCCATAATGACTTACTAGCTAGTTTTTAGATTGCAGGGACAAGTCAACAATGGTCATCATGGATTTTGAATCAACGCCGATGCAGGCGTTTACACACGGATTTGTAAAGGGACTTACTGCCCCAGTGATGCTGCTAGGTCAGCACAAGGCTCCGCCGGTCAATATTCCCGCGATGATCCAGTCTTCCCAAACAACCATTGAGCATGAACTTATTGGGGACTGGGCAAACATTTCTGCCGACCTTCATTTGGCCGTAGGAACTTATGAGTCAACCAAGTGAATCAAGCAACATGTCGCGTGAAGGTGCGGCTCAAGCCGTTGAAAGCGCATTCTCTCCCTTGCATCAAACCTTGCAGCTCACTCAAGCGACGCAAGTTCACCAAGGTCCAATTCCGCACCCTGACATATTAGCCGGATACGATAAAATCGTCCCTGGTGCCGCTAACCGTATTTTGGTTCTTGCTGAGACCGAAGCGTTAAACCGAAACCGACGGGAAGATGATGCGTTACAGGCGAACATCCGTGCTCAAGATCGGCAACTTGAGATCGCAGAACGGCAAACAAAGTCAGTGTTCAAAAGTGATCTTGTCGGGCAAGTCTTCGGGTTTTTCGTATGCCTTGGATGTATCGGGGCAGCGGTATATCTTGGAGTGCTCGGCCATGACTGGCTTGCTGGAGCATTAGCCGCCATTCCAACAGGCGCAATAGTTAAAGCCTTTTTTGCAGAGAAACCCAAACCCGCCAAGTAATGCCTCGCCGACGGATTGTTCTCTACGAAGACAAACATCTTAGCCGTAATCATGACCACATCGACCCTGTTTACAGGGAGCACCTCGGGACTGCCCTGAATGGGCCCAGGCAACCTCTAGTTAAAGCAATGTGACAAAAATCTGGTGCAATTCTCTGATTGCAGTCGATTCTGAGGGCGCATGCGTTAAAATCAGCGCCTGAGCGCCGAAAATCGGTGGGTGTCTATCATTTTTAATGTGCTGTGAGTCATGAATAAACTGGAACGGGGCAAGGCGCTGTATTCGGAGGGGGTGAACGCTTTTCGGCAAGGGAATCGCCGGGTGGCGGAAAACAGACTCAAGGCCGCGCTGGATATTCTGCCTGATGCGTTGCCCATCTTGCTTGCGCTGGCTACGGTTCAAATGCATGGCCAGCAGATTGCCGAAGCGCAGAAATTATTGCAAAAGGCCACAACCCTCTATCCGAAGTCGCTGGAAGCCTGGTTGCGCCTGGGATGTGTGTATACGCAGCGCAGCCAGCCCGGCAAGGCGTTGGCATGTTTCAACACCGCTGTGGACATCGATCCGCTTAACAGGGAGGCCTGGTATAACCGCGCAGTGACCTTTCAGATGCTGCAGCAGCATGATCAGGCGGTCGCCAGTTTTGATCAGTCCTTGCAACGGGGCGCCAACGATGCCGAATGCTGGTCGGTGCGCGCCACCTCACTCCGATACCTGCGGCGCTACGATGAGGCGCTGGCTTCCGACGATCGGGCGCTGAGTATCCGTTCCGACTATGCCGCAGCCTGGTCCAATCGTGGGTTGACATTGCTCGCTATGAAGCGCCTTGAGCCCGCGTTGGCTTCGTGTGACAAGGCACTGGCGCTTGATGGCGCTTTTGCCGAAGCGTGGTCTAACCGGGGGTTGATTCTGCACGCGCTCGAACGATACGAGCAGGCATTGGACGCCTATGATACGGCTGTCAAATTGCGCCCGGATTATGCGGATGCCTATTCGAACCGGTGCCTCTCGCTTCGCGGTTTGCAACGCCTTGACGACGCTTTAGCCAGCAGCGCCAGGGCATTGAAACTCAATCCGGATGCCGCGGAAATCTGGTTGAATCATGGCGGAATCCTGCATGATCTGAAACGCTTCGACGAGGCTTTGGCGGCGTATGCGCGCGCGCTGGCGCTGCAGCCCGGGCTGGAAAAAGCATGGTTGAACCAGGGGGTGACGCTTAACGAGTTGTTGCATTACGAGCGTGCACTGGCGTCCTTTGATCAGGCCGAGAAGCTCGACCCGCAAGATGCCGAAATCCGTTACAACCGTGGCGTCACGCTGCAACGCCTCAAGCGCTATGACGAAGCGATGGCGTGTTATGAACAAGCCCTGGCGTTTCGTGCCGACGATGCCGAGGCTGTGTTCAATCAATCGATGATTCATCTGCTGCGTGGTGAATTTCAGTCAGGCTGGAAAAAATACGAAGCACGCTGGCAGGCGACCGGAAACCACAAATACCGGCATCAGGATCTGCCCTTGCTGGAAGACTTATCCGCGATCGACAATAAAACGGTGCTGATCTGGTCTGAGCAAGGGTTTGGCGATGTGATTCAGTTTGTCCGCTATCTTCCCTTGTTGAAAAATAGGGGCGCCCGCGTGATTTTTGAAGTTCCCCCCGCCCTTGAGGGGGTGCTGGGCGCGATGCCGTGCTGTCAGGTGATCTTGTCAGGTGAGGCGTGTCCGCCGGCCGATTGGCAGTTGCCGCTCATGAGTCTGCCTTTGTTGTTCAAGACGGACCTTGCGTCGATTCCCGCGCCCTTGCCGAAAGATTTTTTGCGGATCGATCCTGCGCTGGTTCTTCAGTGGAAGCAGCGGCTGGCGCTGACCGGCGACAAGCCGACCATAGGCTTTGCCTGTTCCGGAAACGCCAGCCATCGCAACGATGCCGTGCGCTCAATGCCGCTTGAATGGTGCGCGCCCTTGCTGCCGCTGGCCAATCTGGTCCTGCTGCAAAAAGAGGTCCGGGACGCGGATCAGGCGTTTTTACAGCAACATGACGCCATCCGCTTTGTCGGCGCAGACTTGCAGACGTTTTCCGATACCGCCGCCGTGATTGAAAACGTAGACCTGGTCATCAGCGTCGATACCTCCCTGGTCCATCTGGCCGGGTCGATGGGCAAACCCCTGTATGTTCTGTTGCCCTGGGCCGGAGAGTGGCGCTGGCTGATGGATCGCAGTGACAGTCCGTGGTATCCGGGGGCGAGACTGTGCAGGCAATCCGCGCCCGGAGACTGGGCGGGTGTCATGGCCGAGGTTTGCGAACGGCTGAAAACCCTTTGAGTTGAGCCCGCCATGCCGGGGGTGTAGACGGCGGGTACCGCAAGGCCTGAGTCCTGTAATCACAGCACTCAGGCCTTTTAATTTGAGTTTGTTCAGAAAAATATGAAATGAACGAGCTATATATTTGAAGCAGGCATATTGGCAAAACAAGGGGGCAATCGTGAGTCTCTCCAGGCATCGTCTGCGGCGCTCGTTGATGCTGTTGATCCTGGCTTCATTTCCCTGTCTTGCCCTGGCTTGTTCGCCGCAGGACGCCGCTGCTCAATGTCCCGGTGCCGCTGGGCTCGCGGAGCGTGCCGAGCCGACCATTCCCATTCCCGCCTTGCCTGCCGACCGCTATAAGGAGGTTACCCTCTTCGGACAGCAGGACAGTGCTTCTGATGATAGCGAACAGGAGTGGATGAACGCACATGACAACTACAAACCTGTTTTGCTTCCGGTGAAAACGCTTTCCCCGACCTTATATCAGGATGCTCAGCATGCTTATGGACAGGGACTGGCGATGCTGAATTCGGGGCGGTGTCAACTGTCGGATGCGGCATTCAGTCGAGCGCTGGCGCTGGATCCGGGGCATGTGCGGGCGCTGGCTTTTCGCGGCAAGGCCCGGCTGTGTCTGCACCGGGAGGATGCCGCGCTCGCGGATGTGAACAGAGCGTTGGATCTGGATGCCAATGACAACGTAGTGCGTGAGGTACGTTGCCAGCTGCATGCACTGATTTCAATGCATACAGTCAATAATGAAGACGATTGCGCTCTGGTAAAGACTTTGCTGCCGGATGCACCTCCTGAAACGCCGCTGCAACGTTTGCTTGATCAATGTGGTACCCAGGGGGTGACGCCTGATCCTGCGGGTGCGGGAGCCTGTTCTATGTTGATTGGTACCGGTGCTGCCAGCGGCGGAGACTTGTCTGATTTGTATGCGCTGCGCGCCCGCGCTTATTACGCAGTGGGTCAATGGCGTCAGGCCCTACGCGATGCGAACCGCGCATTGCAACTGGATCCCCGCAATCTGACTGCAATTGAAGTGCGCTCCCGCAGCTATCGGCATCTCGGCGACACGCCGAAGGCGCTTTGTGACGACATCATGTTGATGCTGCTCGAGCCTGCCTCCGACCCGGGGCGCAGTGCGCTGGGTTCAGAGAGTCGCCTGCTCCTGAAGGGCCGCGTTCCGGATGCGGCGCACTGTTTCGTTCCTTTCACGCAGCAAGCGCCTTAAGTAAAAGTTTCCGGCCTTCCGTCCGGGTCAGGAGTGAAGATGAAATGCTACTGGTCTCGCGTACTCCTGCGCTGCGCAGTGGGCGCATTGGCATGGGGCTCGTCCTTTCCTGCCCATGCCTGGCTGGCGCATCACAGCCTCTATTGCGACTTTGGCGAGCCGGATACCTCGCGTCCCGCCAACCGGATGTTCTTGTGGATCGACGAGGGGGCGCATACGATCACGGTCCAATACAGCGAGCAAGCCCCTTTCTGGGTACGAAGCTATCCCGCCCGGATAGACGGGTCCTGGCTTCTGTGGACAGATTCCGACTATTTTGGTGTCCCCATTACGCGCAACACCCTTCACTTGACGACCGGTGTCCTCTGGTTCAGTTGCGTACGAAAGCGCAATTGTCCTGATGCGCCGACGATGGTGTGTACCGGCGATGACCGTCCTGTGCCCAAGGTAAAATGAGCCGTCCGGCACAGGCCGGACGGCTCATCTTCGGGTTTTGCACAAAGACTTACTGTGACGCCGTGGTATCGCCCGCAAGGTCGAATACGATGTCCACGTGGCGATTCATGCTGCGTCCCTCCGCGGTCTTGTTGCTGGCAATCCAGCCGATCTGTCCGTAGGCATGTGCGCTCAGATTGGCAGCCGGCACGCCCTGATCTTCCAATGCGCTGACAATGGCATCCGCGCGTGCTTGCGAAAATTTGAGATTGTTGTCGAAGCTGCTGGCATTGTCGTAGTAGCCATTGATGTCGACCTTGACCTCGGGGTGACGCTTGAGGAAATCTGCAAGTTTCACAATGGCCTGTTCGCCTTCAGGCAGGAGTTGCGCATGCCCGTGACGGAACTGACCATCGCCCAATGTCATGACCATCCCTGCGTTTGTGTAATGCGCACCCATTGCGTGTAGTTCGGTTACCAGTCCATCGGTGCGTGCGCTGTTCTCTGCCATCACGGCTTGCTGATGTTGTGCGCCGGAGGCGTCTTGAGTCGTGACAACCTGTTCGGTGCTTGCATCGTTGCTTGCCTGCATTGCGACTGGTTGGCTGGCCGTCGCCTGAGGGGCCTGGCTATCGTTGTCGGCCGGACTGGCACAACCGCCCAGCAAGACGAGCAGCGAAGAAGCCAGTGTTACCTTCAGGACATTGCCAGGAGAAGCTTTCATCGGTGTGTTCTTCATGATCATCCTTTTGGCCAAGTCTTGGCCCGGAGTAGGAAAGGGGGGCAAGACCACGTTCGGGGCGTCCTGTATGGATAGCGGATGTGTTGCGCGGTCAATGCTCCAACCCTGTTATTGCATCAAAGTCGCTGGCCGGTCTGTGCGCTACCACACCTAGCCATGACGCGACGGCCGCAAAGGCGCGTCCAGTTGCCTGTTTATGGCCTGATCGTTCGTTAGCGCACAGAAAGCCTGGGGCAATGAGGCTAGCGTGGGCATGCATGGCCTTTCGGCGTGCCATTGGTATTCAAGGTGCGACGTCCATGGCCAGGACAGACTTAGGAGTAAGCACATGACAACGAAACAAAAAGCGCTGATCGGTACGGTAATGATGGCCGTTGTGTTGAGCATGGCCGGCTGTGCCGGGATGTCGCGTCAAGGACAGAACACGATGGTCGGCGCCGGGGTCGGGGCGGTGGGCGGGGCGGTTCTTACCGGTGGCAGCCCTCTGGGTACGATCGGCGGTGCGGCGGTTGGTGGTCTGGTAGGGCATTCCATGCATTGAGCCCGGTGCGCAGCAGTGCGTGCGATTGTCGATATTGCATCCTGGGGCAAAACGAATTACGCCTATAGTTGAAGCGGCCCGTTTTGCGAGGTGAATAATGTGCGAATGTGATGACTGGTTTCAATCCGTCGAGCCGAGTACCAGGGAATACCCGCCGATTCTGGTGCCTCAACCTGTCGATGTAACGGATCAGGCCCATCTGGATGTGTTTCAGCCCGAAGGCAGTCTTGACGTGAGTTCTCACTGGTTTGTCTGCTCGCTTTGCAAGCAGACCTACCGGCGGGGAATCAATACCGGCTGGCATCGTGGGGATGAATCGTGATGCCTTTCCCGGGGCCTGGCCGAAGGGAGTGGTGTTGCCAGCGGGGCAAAAAAAAGCCGGCATCTGCCGGCCAAGAGTTCGTTACAACACTCGGAAGTTGAGTAATTCAACCACGCTCATTTGCCGCACGGGCCGATACTTCAGGCTGACAGGCATGCGGCGGATGAACGGCTTGTACTATAACATTAGATTATTGACGTTGTGAAGCTGGGTTATGTGTGGGTCTTTCAGAAAGTGGCACGGTGTCGCGCGCGAAGCGAAAGTGGCTTTAGAATGTCGCCCATACCTTTGCCCTGGCTGGCATTTACTTCATGCAGAAAATACAAGCGCAAACATTGTTGACGTCAAAAGATTACAAAACCATCTTCCTCGCGGTGCTCGGCGGTGCATTGGAGGTTTATGACTTTATTATTTTCGTTTTTCTGTCCGTGACGATTGCGGACGTATTTTTCCCGCCGGATGTGCCGCAGTGGCTGCGGTTGATGCAAAGCCTGGCGATCTTTTCGGTAGGCTATCTGGCACGCCCTGTCGGTGGCCTGTTTCTGGCGCATTACGCCGATCTGTCGGGCCGTAAGGTGATGTTTAATTTTACGGTTCTGTTCATGGCGGTCCCCTGCCTGTTTATCGGTGTGATGCCGACATATGCGCAGATCGGGTATTTCGCGCCCTTGTTGTTGCTGCTGGCCCGGTTGGTGCAGGGCGCCGCGCTGGGGGGAGAGGTCCCCAATGCGTGGGTGTTTGTGGCCGAGCACATGCCGGCAGAGCGGCGCGGGTATGCGCTGGGACTGTTGCAGGCGGGGCTGACCTTTGGCTACATGCTCGCGGCGTTGACAACGGCGATGCTCACCCAGTTTTTCACGCCGCAGATGCTACATGCCTGGGCATGGCGAATTCCGTTCGTCATCGGCGGAGTGTTCGGCTTCATTTCTATCTGGCTGCGTCGCTGGCTTCAGGAAACCCCTGTCTTTCTTGAGCTTCAGCGTAAAAAGACCTTGTCCGAAAGCATGCCGGTCGCTGGCATTCTCAAACACCACAGATCGTCTGCCATTCCTTCGATTCTGCTGACCAGTATTCTGACCTCGGCGGTCATCATGATGGTCGTCGTGACGCCGATCGCCCTGCAAAAATTTTACGGGATGGATGCGGCAACGACTTTTCGCATGACCTGCGTGGCCATTCTGTTTTTGAATATCGGCTGCATTGTTGCCGGACGATTATCCGACTGGCTGGGCGCCTGGAGAGCCGTGGGGCTGTATAGTGGCCTGATGGTTCTGGGTATTACGCTCTTGTGCGCCTCGATTGGCTCGGCCCCGCGCGTCATTCAGGCGAGCTATATTGTTTCGTGCCTGTTGAGCGGAATTATCGGTGCCGTGCCTTCTGTCATTGTTCAGTTGTTCCCGAGCAAACTGAAAGTCTCGGGGATTTCCCTGACCTACAACATCACCTATGCATTGTGCTCCAGCGTCTTGCCGATTTTCATGCTGAGTCTGTTGCATTCGTCACGCTGGGGGATTGCGCTGCTGGCAGCCGTTTTCGGTTCGCTGGGCATTTTTACCATGGTCATGTTCAGAAACACCAGGATGTATCCCTGAGCGGTGTTTGCGGTGCCGGCATTGCTGGCCAGCGTGCTTGTGCAGCTTTTTGGCAGGAACAAGCGCTGGCGATGCATGCTCTGCCCATTTGTCAGCCGCTGACAAATGGGCAGAGCATGCAATCGGAGGCAGGCACCGGTCAGCTCAGTACTCGCAATGCTTGATCAATTCTTTATTTAGGCTGCGTAGTGACAGCTGCGTTTTATCTCCCCGGTCCATGAGTTCAATCAATTCTTTGACCGCCTCGGTAATCACATCGCGCATCCGGTCTTCTTGCGTTTCGGTGAGTCCGAACGACAGGAAGGTCTCAATCATGCGTTCATGCAGACGCATAATGATGCCCGTGCTCTCTTGCTTGTCTTTCAGGCTTTGTTCATTGAGATAGGCGATGGTCTGGGAGAGGCTTTTCAATGCGTTGCGTATCACTTGCTGAGAGTTGTTCAGTGCATCCAGGTTATCGATCAGCATCAATCGCTCATCGGCGCTTTGCGCTGCCGTTGAAAGGGAGTCGCGTAATCTGCCGCAGTACTCTGGCTGATCGAGCGGCAGGTTCTTGATCATCAATGTCACCCGCTCGAAATTATGGACGCTGCGATTGCTGAATTCGAAAATACGTCCCATCAGCCGGACATTTTCTATGACCGAGACTTCCAGCGGGATATTCACGCCTGCCTTACTCCGCGTTTCTACGCCAGCCAGCGTGCGTGTCTGTACCACGCCGTCCAGTCCGCAACGCTGTAGTAACTCCAGCAAACCCACCGCCACTTCATCTGGGGTTGAATAGGCAATCAGCTTGCTCATGAATTGAATCAGGAGGCCGGCTTCGTCCATTCCGGCCATGACCAAGGAGGTCAGGTATTCGCCCTCGGCCAATTGTTCTTTGAGCGCACGCTGCTTTCTGAGGACCGTTTCGATCACCCGGATTTTACGGATGATCTCGTCGTGGTTGAACGGCTTGGCGATGAAGTCGACTCCTCCCGCATCATAGCCGACCAGTCGCGCGTCCAGACTGTCGTTGCTGGAAGTGAATGCGATAGGCGTCGAGGCAAACCTCGGGTCGTTCTTGATCATCCCGCAAAGTTCATAGCCGCTCATATCGGGCAGCATGACTTCGATCATGATGATATCGGGCGTGCTGTTTTCTATCGCTGCAAGGCAGCTTTTCGCGTTTTCGAAACAGGTCACATCGTGATCTGGCTCATGATCCGTTTCGATCATGCTCCGGATCACCGGGTCGCCATCCACTACATAGATTTTGAGCATCGCGATCTTTCCTCATTGAGTTGAAAGTCGTACTGCTACATTGATCGACATCTCTTTTGATCTTAATCCCTATTTTCCACAATTTAACAAAAAATACTGTCAGTAATCAGACTATGGAAAGGCTTTTGCACGCGGTGTTCAGCGTGGCTGTCCGCGCTTCAGCGCTTCGATCATCTGATCCACCGCATCGGCCAGTTCTTGTGCCTGGCCGAATGCAGCCGGGTCGTTGTGGCGGGCGCTGGCCATGGTCTGGCTAGCGCGTTCCACCACCTTTGGCGCGCACAGATTGCCGCCGACGCCCTTGAGGGCGTGCGCCAGGTGTTCAATGGCGCTGAAGTCTATTTCTGTTGCCAGTTGGCGCAGCCGGGAACTGTCCCCGCTGTGTTCTTGCAGTGCGATTCCCACCAGACGGTCGATCAGCGCCGTACGGTTCGGAAAACGCCGCGCCATCGCCCCCCAGTCGATACCGTCCGCCTCCGACACCGATGCAGGGTTCGCCGCGAGGTCTTCTGGACGGGGCGTGGGGCGTGGTCTGACGAGATAGCCTTGCAACGTCGCCACCAGGACGTCGATGTCGACCGGCTTGTTGACGGTGCTGACCATTCCCGCTTCCCTGCAACGATCGTGTTCTTCTTTCAGTGCGTGCGCCGTCTGTCCGATGATGGGCAAGGCGGGATACGAACGGTGCAGGATGCGCGTGGCTTCGATTCCGTCCATCACCGGCATTTGTACGTCCATCATGATCGCGTCGAATCGGGCAGGATTGTTTTCAACCGCGTCGATCGCCTCTCTTCCATTGGCTACCACGACGACGGCGGCGCCTTCTCCGCGCAGGAGGTCTTCCAGTACGAACTGATTGACCAGATTGTCTTCCGCGACAAGAACCGTCAGCCCCGCCAGTCGTCGGGTTCCCCGGACTGTCGCACTGTCTGCATGGGCCGCCGGAAGATCGGTTTCCCTCAGGGGCAGTCTCAGGGTGAAGGTGCTGCCCTGGCCAAGGCGGCTGACGACGTTGAGTGAGCCGCCCATCATGAGCGAAAGGTGCCGGCTGATCGCCAGCCCCAGTCCTGTTCCGCCGAATCGGCGGGTCGTACTGCCGTCGGCCTGCTCGAATGGCTGGAATAAGCGCTCTGTCATCTCGGGCGCCATGCCGATACCGGTGTCCGTGACCGAAAAAATCAGTTCGCCAGCCTCGCATCGGGCCGTCAGCGTGACTTCTCCCCGCTCGGTGAACTTGATGGCGTTATTCAGCAAATTCAGAATGACCTGGGAAATGCGTACCGGGTCGCCCAGACAGACGGACGGCAAGTCTGTGTGATTCGCGTGCAGGCGGATATGCTTTGCGGTGGCCTGAAACGCCACGCTGCGGACCGCTTCGTCGACCAGTCGGGCCGGATCGAGCGGCAACGATTCGATCGTGAGCTTGCCGGCCTCGATCTTGGAAAAGTCGAGGATGTCGTTGATGATCGTGAGTAACAGCTTGCCCGAGTCAAGGATGCGGCTGAAGGTTTCTTGTGTCTTGCTCTGTCCCGCACTGTCCCGGTAGCCGATCTGGGCGAGTCCGAGTACGCCGTTGAGGGGGGTGCGAATCTCGTGGCTCATATTGGCAAGAAAAGCGCTTTTTGCGACGTTGGCGGCTTCGGCGGCGGCTTTGGCCGTGACGATCTCCTGTTCGAAGGCTTTACGGCGGGTATTGTCGGTGAAAAACGAAATCAGGCGCGGCGGGCTGTCATGGCTGGCTTCGAGATAATAAACGGTAACCTCGACCGGCAGGGCGCCGCCTTCTTTGGTCCGATTGGTCGTTTCGAATGTCAGGCTGCCCTTGGCCCGAACTTGTGCAACCTTAGCTCTGAAGGCCTCCACCGGATACTCGGGGGCGATATCCGAAACGCTCAGGCGCAGCATTTCGGCGACCGAATAACCCAGCAAGTGCGCCGATGCGTTATTGACGTAGACGAAGCGTCCAGTCTCGGGGTCTACCCATTGAATGCCGATCCCCATGTTTTCCATGGCGAGCTGCGTATCCGCCAACTGTTGGTGGGTCGCCTGCAATTCTTTGGTACGAACCTCGACCAACTGCTCCAGCCGGGCTCGGTACGCGGCCAGTTCGCTGGCGTCCTGCCGGCGCGCCGTGATGTCGCGGCATGCACCATAGGCATTGCCGTCCGGCAACAGGATCGAATTGTTTTCTACGGGAATCAGACTGCCGTCTTTGCGCTTCAAAAGCAGCTCGGTGCGCAAATGGCCATCTTTCTGCAGCGCCGCGAAGGCTTGTTCAACGTGTGCCGCATCTTCATCGGGCGTCAAATCGGCAATGGACATGGCGGCGAGTTCTGCTTCGGTATAGCCGAGCAGCGCCTGTGCTTGCCGGTTTGTATAGTGATAACGCCCCTGTCTGTCGACGATGAAAATGGCGTCGGCCGCATTGTCGAGGATCGCCTGGAATCGTGCATCGCTGGCATCCCGCTCCAGCTCAGCCTGAACGCTTGCGGTAATGTCCTCGCTGAAGATGACGATGCCGCCAATTTCATCATGGGTTTTTCGCCAGGGGCGAACCTCCCATCGGAGCCACTGGACGGATCCGTCGATACGCGTAAAGCGGCTTTTATCCGCCCGGATGATCTCGCCGCTCAGGGCTTGGCGGTGAATGGATTTCAGTTTTTCGCCAATTTCCGGAAAAAGCGCATAGTGGCTTTGGCCGACAATGTCTGCATCGCCTAATGAATAGTCCTGCTTCCAGCGTTGGCTTACGGCCAGATAACGCATGTCCTGGTCGAACATGGCGAGCGCGGCGGGCACGTGGTCGATCAGCAGCTGTAGTTTCTCCTGGCTCTCCCTCAATGCGCGTTCTGCCCGACTGCGTTCCCGCTCCTGATCCGCCAGTAACTGTTCTTCCGCCAGAATGCGCTGCTGGTAGAACAGCATGCCGAGTAAGGCGGCGGCCGCCAGGGATACATACATGCCGACCCGGAATCGGACCCTCTGCGCCCAGTCTGCAAACACCGCTGCGGTTGCCCGGGCTTCTGCGACGATCAAGGGATGGTCCGCTTTGACGGAGGCGGGCCAGATGGTCCGAATGACATTGATGCGCGCTTCTCCGTGAGAGCTGACCGTACTTGCTTCAAAAATATCGGACATGTGCCCCGAGCGCATGTGTTGTTCGAACGGGGAGTCCGGGTGCAAGGCGAGGTCGACGCCTGTTACGGATTCCGGATCCGGAGCCCGGTAAATGATTTTTCCTTGCCCGTGGATGAGATTGACGCGCATGTCCGGGGCGTAGAGTGTGGAGTTCAGCAGAACGCTGAAATATTCGGGATCGACGATTGCCATTACATAGCCATTAAATATTCCCTGCTTGTTTGTCATCCTCCGTGCCAGACCGATCGTAAAGATGCCCAACGGGGTGCGAAAGGGCGGGGTGATGTAGAGCAGGTCCGGATCGTGACTTGCCTTGATTGTCTTGAAGCGCTCCTGGCCGGCCACGGAGGTCCCGATGAGCATGTTGCGGCTGGAGGCCCGGATTTGCCCCCTGGCGTCGATGATGATCAGCGTGCGGACTCCTGTCATGGCGGTCATCAGCGTATGCAGGTGTTGATTGATTCCTGTCTGAGCGCCCCACGGCCGTTTGAATCGGAGCATTTCGTCCGCGATGGTTGCGAGAACGTCGTTGCTTTTCTGCAGCTGAACGCTCAGGTTGGTGGCGACAATATCTGCCTGATGTTCGAGTCGGGTCTTTTCGGCTGCGTCAATTGCGCTGTGTTCGGTGTAGAGGCCGTACGTGAAGAACACACCCAGCGCGATCAGCAGGAGGCAGATCGCGAGCCATCGCCGCTTCAATCGCTGACGGCTTGGCGAGAGGGGGAGGGTTTCAGACCTTGTCATAGGGGCGGCCTGACAATGAGATGTGCCTCAATGATTGTTCCCTTGCGTGATGAGTGAGATTCCCATGTGCATAGCACCTGCAGATTACTTATCCAAAATAGTTTAAAAATGTGTCTGCCGCGCGGACCTGCAGAGCAGGATTGATCCATGTCAGCAGGACCGGGCAGCGTGAGCCGGCAGGAACGGAATCCCTGTGTCAGACAATCAGGGACTGCTACGAATGATATGGAAGCCGGAATGCCTGGCGCTGACCAGTCATATTTCCGTGAGCGCCGGAGCTCAATGCGGTGGGGGAGGATGGGAGGGGGGGCGTGTCATCGGCATCCCGCCTCTCGTGAGCGTATGGGCCTGTTCAAACGGGTCAAAATGATTTACATATACCTGAGTGACATCCCTCACCTCAGGTGCGTAAGATGAAATTTCAGATGAACACCAGCCCCGTCCCGCCGTTGACGATCGATGCGCGCGATTGCTTTACCGCTTTTCGTACCGATAACAAAGCGATCGTGACGCTTGAGCCGGGACACTATCCCGTGACGCGCTCGGCCAGCCTTTACGGCAAGGAGCAGAAGTACCGGATCGGGCGGGATGATGTCGAATATGTGCTGACAGAAGAGGAATACCAGCGGCTGATACGGAGCTGACGCCTTCCCTCGGTGCCTCGCTTCGCGTCAGCGTTCTGGTATCGCAATCGTGCCGCGAAGGGCGCCATGCCGCTGGCGGCTATTCCTCGTCCGAATGATCCCTGATCAGACTTCGGGTTGCAGGGTCGTCACGTGCGCGCGGATCTGTTCATATCCCAACCGGTCATTGATCGCAATGGCTTTCAGTATGGCTTCTGGCGCGGTTTTTTTAATGTACACGGACACGTCCTCGTCTTTGCGACCCAGCAGCGACAGTGCATAGCGCCGTGCATCCAGTTGCCACGAGACATTATCGTAAGCGCCGCCCGGCGCGTAATCGCCATCCCTGCACGATTGTATGAAGTCTGACCAGCTGCGGCAGCCGTAGGTGATGACATGACCTTCAAAATATAATACGGGCAGCGGGAGCTTATAGCCCAGCCTGCGCGCTTCTTGCGTTGCATCGATCGCGCCGAATTCTTTCCACATGAAGGTGATCTCCATGTGCAGGCAATGCCGGCAGGTGCGAAATTCGCTTCCGGTTCTTGAGAAGGTGTGAAACCAGTTGTGCTTGCCGCATTCGGGGCAGAGCCGGTCTTTGATGAGCGATTCCGACGCATGCGGTGGTTCTACTTTGCGCAACCGGCGTGCCGGAAGGGTTGCAGTCAAGGTTTGCATTTTGTCGTCCTTTGCCCTGTCAGAGCGTGCTCTGTACTGTATGGAGTCTGTGGGGGCCGAGGCTGGATGCCGTCAGCGCGACGCTGTCTGTGTTAGTAGATATATCGACCTGACCGATGGCTTCTGGAGTCTTGGGCGGTGGAGCTGCGGGGGTTTTTTTGCAGGTGCCGTGCGGGAGCGGGGCGCGCCCGATGGGTGGATACGGGGATGCCGCCAATAAAAAACCGCCCGGAGGCGGCTTGCTTGGCGAGGAGCATTATTTTTGCGGGGGGAGCGCCGTATTGCGCTGCATGACCCACTCGATGATGGCTTCGTTGTGCTCGGGTTGCGCCTGGCATTTGGGGCAGTTGCCGTTGCAGGCTTTTTCGGGGTTACAGGTGATCTGGGACTGCATGTGAATTCCTTTACAAATTGTGCACCCGAAAAATGGTGCACCACAACAATTGCTGCGGTGCAGTATACGCCTGATTTGATTGAGATTGTTTGGAAATAGCGTCGTAATTGTTAATTTCTGCGAACGCCTGGACGGACGCCTGAAAGGGGTTCTCAGCGGTCAGGAAGGCCTGCCGGATCAACCCGTTGGTCAGGGCCGGCTCAAAGCCATTGTTCGTGTTGGGGACCCTTCAATTCCGTTTACGTCAGGGCAACGCACCACGCGGCCTCGTACCCCAGGCCTTTCCCTGGTCCTCGTTAATCTGTTCCGGACCGCCAGCCTTGGCGGCTTTGGGCGAGATGATCGTTGTTTCCTGTTTGAATAAATACCCCCACCAGGCATGACCGCTGAATAACTATGAATTCAATTCGGAAATCATTAACCGCAAATAGGTCATTGGCTAAACAGCATCCCCCTGTGTCAGGATTGTTGAGATGATCCCTTTTCCAGGGATTTCCATTTAATCCAGGGGGCCGGAAGTCCGCCAT
>Ga0326727_10014730_pt1 | contig 16963 bp, 8 predicted proteins | sample MB2enrmetagenome_FD_207643 | JGI IMG/M metagenome (GOLD analysis project Ga0326727, IMG submission 207643) | Lab enriched peat soil microbial communities from McLean, Ithaca, NY, United States - MB29MY | ecosystem: Environmental > Terrestrial > Soil > Wetlands > Peat | place: USA: New York...
GGGGGTTGTTTTGTTCAAATCTTTGGGCTTTTACCACATCTCCACACCCCCGGCGACGACTACGGACAAATGTTCAACGAGGCGTTACACTAACATTCCACTTGGTACAAAAGATCGGTCACGTCAAGACCGCGCACGGGTGCCAACCAGACTCCTGCTCAACAATTGCCCGCACAAACTCTACGGGCACTTCGTTGTGCCGCGCATACGCCGCCACATTGTATTCGGCTTCGAGACGAGTTGCTGCTCTTTGTGGCTGGGCCTGACAGCGTAGAACCGCGCAGGCAAACGGCACGAGGCAGCAACACGTTCTCATACGACGCTCCCCAACGCTTCCCGCGTGTATTGTTGGGCGTCATAGATCGGACTGGCAAAGCCGTCGTGCAGGAGCTGCTTTCGCCGATCGGCCTCCGTTTTGGCCAGCAGGGGAAGGAGCACGTCTCTCATCTCGGCTGTAATCTGTTCAGTCCCCAGATTTATCCAACTCGTCAATCGGCAGAACGCAGGGCTTTTCACACTGCAGCGCGCGCAGAAGCGGCCCGGCGATGAAGAACTGCTGGCCATGCAACTCGGCCTGCAGGAATTCCCAATCGGCGGTGGCGGACTTGGATTTCAGTTCGACGCAAAGCCTCTGCAGGGACTCGTCGAATTTGACAATCGCCTTCTCTTCGTTGATGCCCTCATAGCATTGGAGGCGCTCGACGGTTGTGTTGGCGGCTTCGGCAACCGCATCGGCCAACTGAGTCTTCCCGCTGCCCGCGGGGCCTTCCAGAAGCAGTGGCTGATGAAGCTCCGCAGCGAGGTTTACCGTTGTCGTGGCCACGGAATCGGCGATGTAGCCGTTGGCAAGGGCGGCAGAAGGGGTCCCAGTATCGGTGTACGCGTCAGCGCCTAGCGTCAAAGAAATCCGCTGGTTTTGTCACCGGAAGAAGTCAAGCTGGGACTGACCGAGATGCAGTTCCGCGATCAGCTTTTGGTGTTCCTCGAAGGGTCGCTCGGGGTGCGCCGCGGCGAACTCGGAGCGCTTCGCTGGATGGACTGCGATTTCTTCAACGGTGTCTTTCATACCGATGTGGAAGGACCTTTGATTCTTGCGAAAAGCGACGACGCCACCATGGCGCTGCCATGACCAGATTGGGCTCTAGACGTTCGAGCGGTCCGCACGTTTCTCCGAAGCCCGTTTCGAGCACCTGGAGATTATCCGCTGGCCCTTGAGTCCGTGGTTCGATATTCATGAGGTGAAAGCGGAAGTCCCATGCCCTCATCGTAGAGCAGCGCTCTTTCGCGGTTCGGCTGACGGAATTGAAACCAATTCAGGTAGGTTGTGTTATGCCGATCTGCATAAGAGGCCGTAATATACTGCTGGACAGGCAGTAAACGATTGGATATAAAGGGGTTAATATAACTTCGGCAAGCCCCTCCCGCGGCGTGTTATATGGGCAGGTAACCAGTACTCCGTATTTTGTGCGGATCGGTCTAAGTTAATGTTGGGCCTAAAAGGGAAAGATATGAGCGCAGAAGTAGAACAAATCTTAATCGCCAACTGCGCATATCGGGCATTGCATTCAACGGAACACCCTGTTCCGCGAGCGCGCTTCGACTCGAAATGCGTTGCCCGCTACCGTGGGGGACTGCTGGAAAGAGGCGACGGAAGCACATCGTACAGTGGCTGCACAGGTTTCACTTCCGGGTTCTCCTCGGCTACCGATATTGCCAGAATGCGGATCTTGTCGTTGTCCGGCAACTGAATGGTTTTCGCGCCGGATTGCAGGTCGAGCGGATACGCGAAGAGATACGAATAACCGTACGGTACATTTTCTCCAGCAGCGTTATGGTGGTGCGAGCAGTACCATGCCAGGTCCGCCCGCTTGATGTAGCCGGGCTTGATTCCAGTCATTTCGGCATAATCATCGTGCTCAACTTGGCCAGGTTGTCCTTCGATAGGGGTGTCTTTGGCGACCCACTGCCGGTCGTCCCACTGGCCGATAAACCCGCCCCAGTACTGGACAGTCACATCGACGCTCTTGCTTCCAGTTTTGAAGCTCGCTTTCTGGTCGCCTTCAGCCGATGCCGCCAGCACATAGACGCGGTTGTAGCGGCCAGGGGGCAGTTCGATCGTCTGGCCTCTGGCCACGATTGCATTGAGCGCGACGCTTGTCGTCAATGCGGTTGTCGCCGGCGCGAGGCGGAACTGCACATCGTTAAAAGCGATCTGCGGGGGCAGCATCTCCGTCGGCAGCGCATTGCCTTTGCCATCAAACCCACTGGTCGAGTGAGTGCCATCGTTGCTGGCGACGGCAACGTCGTATTTCAGCGGCACTGGTGCGGAACGCACGCCCGCAACTTTGGCCTGCGGCGCAGCCAGCTTTACGGCAAACGTTCGCGGTTGGTACGCGGTGAACGAGGTCACCAGCGTTCCACCAGAAACCTTGGCGGCTCCGACAGGCTGCTCTTGTCCGTTCACCTCGCGAGCGGAAGCGATCGGCGCCGCAAATGAAACTTTGATATTCGGCTGCGGCTTGCCATCGAGTTCCACCAGACGCACAATGATTTCGTCGCCCTGTTCGGCTTTCTTCAGCGCCAAGAGACGAATCCTCGGGCTGCTGAGCTTCAGCAAAGAAAACTCCCGGCCGAGCGCACCCGCATGCCGTGATGTTTGGAAGGCAACGAGTGGATCGTTCAAGCGTTGCCCCTGCCAGTCACTCCCACCCTGGCGCCAGTCGCCGCCGTGCCCTGCGACGCCGTAGATGATCTCGTGATGTCCGATATCCTGCGTGCCCTGGTCGGAATAGCCACCACGAGTGCCGGGTGTGCGGATCAAGGTCAACCGAACCGTGTTGTCATTCGGCTTGTCCGATCCGTTATTGCAATCGGTGAGGACAGTCGTGCCGAAAGCGCCGCTCATGTCAGTCAAGTCGATCCACTGGTGCGATGGGACCTCGAATTTCTTCGGCTCTGCTGTGGGGCGATCGATGGTTCCGATATCCCAGTTATAGGTGGCCACGCGATTCGAGGCTGCGAAGGGGAACGTAGCCTTCAGGTTCGACTCCCGGGTATTCCAGTCGATTACGTTGCCGAACTCTATTCGTTTGCCCGCGTCTCCAGCCGAAAGCCGGATGGTCTGTAAAAATCGTGAGCCTGCAGTTTCGCGTAAAACTTCCACGGCCACACGCACCGGGCCGCTTTCCACAACACGAATCTTCGCCGGCCCGCTGACGTACACTTTCGGCGCTGCCTGCTCCTGGTCCCAGTCCATGTTCCACGCCGGCCATTGTTCGGGATTATCGTAGGAGATGGCAAGGCGCGCCGGACCGGCGAGCAATTCCCGGCCGATCGATTTATCGAAAATACTGAAAACGTCTCCGTCTTGATTCAGTTTCACACGGTAGTACTGATTGTCCAGCGAGTTCTCGGACACTTGCAGATCCGATGCAAGTCCCACCGCAGCCCCGGGCTGCACATCATAAACGGCATAGCCCACGGACGGCACTTTAACAACAAACAGCACCTTACGGTTCGATATTTGCGCTGGTGTTTCTTTGCCGTCCGGTCCAATCACGTGAACCATGTCAGGCATACCGCCCGGGAATTCAATGCTGGTTTCGACGACTTCTTCGCGCGCGATGTTCAAAGGGTTGAAGATAACGATCGGAACGCCTTTGGTCTGAGTGTCCAATGCTGCTGCGACAGCTTCGGATGCGTCGTTCAACACGCCCGCGAATTGGTTCATCGCGATCACGTCGTCGTTCCACGCAAACTCGTAGGACTTTGGAGTAGCCGTTCCGGCGGCGATGTCGTGGAAGTGTCCGCCCATGACGAGCGTCCAGGCATCGTTCATCCGCTGCCGCGGATACGTTCGTGCACCTAACCACTCGGCAGCCACCGAAGTTTTTTCTGCGGCGTCGGCGAGCAACTCTTCTTTCCGAAGCCAGCGTTTCTGGTAAGCCTGCGAAGTCAGCGATCCCGCGGAATGATTGGTCAGCTCCATTTCGCCGGTGTAGCGCGGAAGTCCGGCGGCCTCAGTGGGTGTGATGTCGAGAAACATCTGTTCCGCATTCGCCGAGATTACGTGGATAGGACCATCCCCCACTTTGACCGAAGGCCACTCCGGATGCGGTTGCCCCTCTATGTAAGATCCATCCTGCGGTGGGAAGCTGGCTAACCCTTGTGTGACGGTCGCTTCGAGCCGCTTAACGGAGTCCTCATCCGGAGCCCCGCCGATGTCGCCCGTACCGTAATAATGATAGTCGGTGAACACACCGGTGGCTTTGCCGTTCCACTCGACGCGGGTGGCCCAATCGTCCTGGTAGCGATTCTGGTCCTGGTCCGATTGCACCTTGGCGAAAGCTCGCTCTTGGGCGCGCAGGGCATAATAGTCGTGGAGGTCCTGCGGATCGAACGGTTGATTGGCGTTTTCGAGCTGGCGCAGTTTCTGTCGTAGCGGATCGAATTTTTTCCGAATCTCTTCGAGCGCGGCATTCGGAGGAGCCGCAGGCAAAGGCTTGCTGAGATCGGTGTCGATCCCACCGCTATAGCTGCCGGGGTTCAATCCTGCTAGCACGCTCTCTCCATCCGGTCCCACCCAGACGCCCACGTTGAACGGTGTGCCTTCCGGAGTCTTCTCGTGCGATTCCGGACCGCCGCCAGCCGCGGAGGACCCCCATACCAGCTTTTGCGTTGAGAAGCCTTTGACACCGGAGTGCGCGAGAATCGTCGGCAGTGATGACGGAAAGCCGAAGCAGTCAGGCAACATGTACTCCGCACTGGCCTTGCCGAATTCATGGCGAAACCAGTCATTTCCGTACAGGATTTGGCGGATAATAGTTTCCGCGCTGGGCGTGTTTACATCGCCCTCTTCTACGGAAGAGCCGGCCGGGAACCACCTTCCTTCCGCCACGTACTTCTTCAGCCTTGCGTAATCCGCGGGATAATATTCCTTCATGAAACGGTAACGGTTGGCGCCGCTAAAATTGAAGATGTAATGTGGATACTTATCGATTAGGGCGAAATTATCCTCCATTGTCTTACGAATGTATTCGTTGATAACCTGCGGGTACTCCCATCGCCATTCCGTATCGAGGTGGGCATAGCCGACAACGTAAAGAGTTGGCTGTTTGCTCAAGTCGGGCTTTTCGGTCTTTTGTGCGCTGGCCGCGCACAGCAGGATTAGACAGCTCACTAGAGGCGCTACCAAGGTCGTGCAGAATCGTCGCATTGTAACTCTCCCAAGAAATTTGGAAACTCGTTCAAGTCTCTATACCGCTGGCGGAATTTGTCGTCCTAGTGACTCGCAACGTAAATGTGCGGTGCCCTCCGCCAGAACCGGGCGTCCACGGCAACACCTTGCCTTTGCGGGCTGTTACTTGGTACAAGGCGCCGGTCATGTCGTTTCCATCAGTGCTGTACTCGTGTCGCGATAGGCCATGGTCACAGCTATCGCGACACGAGTAGTTTTGCAGCTTACTCTTGCAGCAATGTGATCGCAAGAACGAACGCATCATGGCTGCCGTCGGTATTCGTCAACTTAATGCTTTGCACCGTTCTAGTGGGATCCAGAGCATAGGTGTAGGCGTAGAGGTTGCAACTCACGTAGTTGGCGAGCGTACCGTCGCTGTTAATGCGATAGATACCCCCCACCGCGATGCTCTCGTTCACATTGTTCCCGAAACCACACCAGTCGCTGAAGGTCTGGCTGAAGCTTTGAGGTGAGCCAGTCGTGTAGGTAACAGTGACTGTCCCAGTATGGCTACCGTCGACGGCGGTGCCCAGCATGCTCATGGTGGTGTAAGCTTTCTGCTGGCTTGAGGGCAGCGCAACGGTCGCGCCAGCGCCCCGGAGCCTTACTTCGTCCAAGACACACGCGGTGGTGCAGTCGGTTGTATTGACGGACCCGAGGGTGAACCGGACGCCTTCGATGGTTAGCTTTGATGTGGTCGCGGGCAGGCCCAACTGCTGCGCCGAGTATGCGTCCGCGCACCCGTTGGGGAGAGTGCAGCCGTCTCCGCCGCCGTCCATGCCACCTGTTGCTGGAAAAGTTACGCCGTTATCGTAGATGCCAGCCACGTTGTATTTAGACGAAAGGCCGACCTCGGTCTGCGTGGCCAGGCTCTGTGTCGTCAAAGTGGCCGCCAGCACCACTACATCTGGGTTGTTGGGCAAGGTGAAACTCTTTATAGTCTTGGCGCTGTCCAGCACAAAAATGTAGCCGTACAGATTGACAGGGCCGGGGCTCTGGGCACCCTTATGATTGGCATAAGGCATCACCACCGCGAAAGATTCGCCATCGTTGTAGGAAGGACTGAACCAATTGCTGAAGCTTTGGGTGAACCGAGTGGTTGAGTTGTCGGTATAGGTCACCGTGATGGTCTGCGCCGATGGCGCGCTAAGAACGCCGGTGGCGAGCAGTTGCAATGTGGTGAACCGGTCCGCAGGCAGTGCGATGGTTTGGCCGGTGCCATTGACGGCATCGGGTTTATTCGCGGGCCCAAAATTGAACTGGACGCCGTTGAGGATCCGATTCGCGGTCAACAGGTTCGACGAGTACGCGTAACCGACGCCGTCCAGACCGCCAGTGAAGGTCTTGCCGTTGGTGTAGATGCCCGTCAGGTTGTATGCCGAGGACAGATTCACCGGCGTTCCGGCGCCGTCAGTGCCGATGCCTGCGCTCACCGCCAGAGTGGCTGACGATACGCTTTGCTTGATGCTGCCCGAGGTTCCCGTGAAAGTTAAAGGCACGGCCGGTCCGGTCGGCGTCGTGCTGCGAGCGGTCAGCGTCAGGGTGCTCGTGGTCGTAACTTTGGAGGGTTTGAAGGACGCAGTCACGCCGCTGGGCAGACCCTTCACGGAGGACAAGGTCACGCTGCCGTCAAAACCGTTCTGTGGCGTCATCGTTACTGTGCTGGTTGCGGTCGCGCCCTGATTGATATAAATGTTGTTCGGCGCCGCCGATAGGGAAAAAGTCGGCAACTCGAGCGTCACATAAGCCGGTTGAGTCAAGGTTCCACTCGCGCTGGTGCCGGTGACGGCCAGCGTGAAAGTCCCGCCTGAACCGGAGCCCGTCAGCGAAACGGTCAAGGTTGAGGTTTCTGGCCCCGTAATCGAAGTTGGTCTAAGGCTGGCCATAATGCCTGCCGGCGAACCGAGAATGTTCGCGGCCAAAGCAACGCTCCCACTGAAGCCGTTCCCCACTGTAAGTGTGATCGTGCTGGTCGCGCTAGTGGTTCCCGGCGGGAAGGTCAGAGCGGCTGGCGATGCCGATAGAGTGAAGTAAGGACTAGATGAAGCTGGCGTCAGAGCAGTGATCAGGTTCTGCCCGTTCGGGCTGCCCCATCCGGTCACCAAGTCGTAGCCAACCACGGCGTTGTACGATACGTCGTTTGGGGCCGGTTCGCCGTTATTGTTACTCCCGCTGGTGATGTCGTGGAAGTCGCTGTCGTAGTTCGATCCTGTGCCGATCCCGTAAATGGTGGGGTTGAGGAAGCCGGTAGAGGGAGCATTGTTGAGGGCATTCTGTTCATTGACCAGCGCCAGGAAGCCGGCCCAGCGCGGCGTGGAAAGACTAGTCCCTCCTATTCCTTCCTGGCAACTCCCGCTGGCGCACCAGTAATTGTCGCAATCCGCCTCTGCGGCAAGATCCGGGATATTGCGCAGAGTGGTCGAGCCTTGGTTCGACGAATCGATCACGCCCGGAAGCTGCTGGTAGCTGGGGATGGCAAGACCGTTGGTGCTATATCCGCCGCTGCTGCCGCCAGTGGGATTGGCGCAAGCCAGGATGGGATTGGTCCCTCCCCAGGCAATCTCCGCTTCCCAGGGGCCTCCCGCGCCATTCGTGGTGATGTGCGTGCCGCCGACCGCGACGATGTAGGGATCATCCGCCGGATAATAAACTGGGTTGCAGTTGTTGCCGCTGCAGCCAGGAAGTGTAAACGCGCCGCTATCGCCGGATGCCACAAAGAGGTTTTGCCCTTGCGCCGCGAATTCCTGGAAAATCGGCTCGTCCGCTGTGGGATCGGCCGGGAGCCAACCCACCGAAGCGCTCAGTTGCTTGGCAATGTTATCCGTGGCCATCTGGTTAAAAGTATCGACGTCGTTCGATGCTTCATATTCAATCACCGCGTCCACGCCGGGCGCCATGGAGAATGACTGCACGATATCGGCGATCGGTTCGCCGTCATTGCACGGGTTAGGGCACGATGTGTCGAAACCGTCGATCGAGACGGTTACGACGGTGCCGGGATTGAACGGCTGGCCAATCGTACTGAAATAGGCCTCCACGTCGCTGATGTTGAAGAGTAACCCGAACAGACCGATCGTCTGGCCCACGCCGGTGAGGGGGCCGGAGCCGTAGTAGGCCGCTCTCATATCGCTGCCGAGAAATTGGCCGCCCGGTCCCGAACCGGTTTGATCTGTACGTAAATTGCTCTTCGGGGCAAAGCGCGTGAGCGGACGCGGCGGCGAGAAGTCGTCCAGACCAGTGATGTGCCAAAGCGTTACCGCCAAGTCGACCGACGGCTCGCGATCTACCGCATAAAACGTGCGGTTTTCGGTGGGGTGCTTATACGTGTCCATGTTTACATGAAAAGTCCGGTTGATCTCCGCTACCGAAGCGGTGACATCGATGACCATACGATTCGGAGTGGTGCGGGTCACCGTCATGCCATTCGCTTCCGCGAAATGGACCACAGTGTCATAATCCGCCTGGGTCGGTCCAAATTTTTCGGTAAATTCCTGCACCGAAAGCCACTGATGGTACGAAGGACTCTTGACGTTGTAGAGGTCTTGCAGTAGAGCGTCCAGCGCCGTATGGTTGCGCAGTGGAAGCATCATGGCTAGCTTTAGTTGTTGGGTTGGGGGAAGCACACCCACGCGTGTCGCCTGCCCATTCACAACTACCTCGCGCACATGGCGCGTCAATAGGCGCTGCTGCGCTTGAGCAGAAGGAGTTAGTAACAACAAGGATGTCGCTGCGCAGGCTGCCGCTAATACTAACCGTGCATGGAAGCTGCTTTTAGTGGCCATGGTTTTTACTCCGTATTATTATTACGATTTTTTCTCGTCCCAGAAGGATGGAGCTGTAGTTTCCTCGCAATCTTGAGGGCAACTACAGCTTCCTCCTCGACCGTCCAACAACAACATTCAAGTTTTCAAGTAACTCCTAGAAGATGAACTTGAGCCCTACCTGCATCCTCCTCGGGAAGTTTTGCTGTTGAGTCGTGTTGATGTTGCCGAAGCCTGTGCACTCTGTAGCGCCGGTGGCGGACAAAGTTTGGCAGCTGGGAGTGTCGCCAGGATTGGTGTCCGGCCCATTGTATAGGTGACCATTGAACGCATTGAAAATATCCCAGCGGAACTCAAACTCTTTCGATTCCGTGATCGGGATCTTTTTTGCCAGCGTCATGTCCAGGTTGGGGATTGACGGGTTACGCACCTGGGTATAGAAGTCTTTCAAGTATCCAATGCCCCACGGCGAATAATCTGTATAGCCAGGACCAACTTGCGTGTCTTGCGCCCAGGCGGCCGCAACCCCACCCGCCGGGCAACCCGTCGTCCCGGCGGTACAACCCATCGGGAAGCCGTCATTGTTATTGATCCATTGCGTGTACTTAGGTCCACCTGCCGGCGTTAGGGACTGGGTTCCAATATAGTTATAGCCACTGGTCGCCGGAAGCCTTATCGGCGTGCCGGTGCCGTAGGCGAAGATCCCACTCAAACTCCAATTATTCACGATGTAGCCGAGTACGCGAGTGGGATTGGATAGAAAATAACTATGGGGGCCTATTCCGACGGGCAGATCCCACACCGTGGTCAGAGCAATCAGGTGGGTGCGATCGTAATCCGAAGCCTCGTGGGTTGGGGTAGAGTACTGCCAAGGAAATTCGCCGCCGCTATAGGAGTTATCGCCATAGCCATTCGACGGGCCAACTCCCTGGAAACTCGTAGCCTGCTCGGTCTTCGAGTAGGTGTAGGCGAAGTTGAATGTCAATCCGTGTCCTGCCCGCTTGCTGAGTTTCACTTCCAGAGCGTCGTACCAGGTTTTGCCGATGGGGTCGTTATATTGGTAAATCGCGCCGCCGCAAAACTGACCGAGTGGGACCAGCAGATCGATCCCAGGGATTGTGGTCGAGGATCCGCAACTTGTGCCCGCGAAAGCCGGCACATTTTGGTAGGGGTTGGGGACCGGCGTCTGCCAATTATCGGTTCCGGTGGCGATATCCGCAGCGATGTGCTGCTGCACCTGCGCCAAGGTGGCAATGTTATTGAGGGTATTGAATACACGCAGGCGGCTGGCGTAATTGGCCGAAAAGCGAGCGTCTAGAACGATCTCATGAGGCAACTCGTGCTGAATGCCCAGCGACATAATCATAGTTTTGGGAATTTTCCGGTCCGCGAGATCTATGGCCTGACCACCATTGCCTATCTCCGTAAGCAGGCCTAGATTGGCGATCTGTGGGGCGATAATCCCTCCCCCATACGGATTGCCGGTCGCGAAGGAATAGCCGGTGTAACCGGGGTAACCTGGGGCATTGGGAGCAACGCTGCTGTTGTTATTGATCGACCAAGGATAGTTCGTACTCTGGGTATAACCGAGAGGCGATCCGCCCTCCAACCCGCCTCCGAACATGAACCCCCAGCCGCCGCGGATCACGGTCTTAGGATTCAGGGCAAAGGCGAACCCGATCCGCGGAGCGATGTTGGACCAGTCCGTGTTGTATCCGTCCCGCGATTGACCATTACGGCCGGCATATTGAAAGCCGCCGAGAACCGTGGCGAGCGAAGCGGGGTTGATGCCGGCAAGGGTCCAGGCGGCTACGTTAGTTGGATTGGCGATGTTCGCCTGGTAGGTCGGATCGTTGGTGACGGGATTGACAGCAGTGATGGTGATACCGCGGGTCAACGCATTGTCGCGCTCTCGCAAACCACGTTGCACATCATAGCGCAACCCAAGATTGAGCGTTAGCCGATGAGTCACCCTCCAGTCGTCCTGTGCGTAGAGTCCCCACGCCGGCTGGCCCTCCATGATGGTGTAGTTGTAATCGACGTGACCACCATCGGGATATCCCAAAAGCATATCCGCGAAGCCCAAGCCGTTCGGCATCTCGATACCACCAACGGTGTAGATACTCGCGTTCGGACCGTTATACTGCGTATTGGCAGAGCCGAAATTGAATTGCCCGTTAGCGTTGCCTACCGACTGCGGATTGCCGTATTGGAACTCGGCGAACACGCCGCCGAAATGGATGTTGTGAGCGCCCTTGGATTTGGTGAAGTCGGCGTCAAGCATAACGTTATTGGTTGAGTCATTGGATATGCTATTGCCAATGATGTTGGTAAAGCCCCCGAAGTTAGAGTTCCCTGCGTTGCCCATGCAGTGGCCATTGTTATCATTGCACTCCGGCAGGTCCTTCAAAGTGGTAGTGGGTATGTTCGGCATGGTAAGGCCGAACGTGCTGGCGTTTACGGCCGCGGCAAAGTCCCCGTCCGGGGAGGAATCGGCAAAGCGGGAGAAGGAGGCTTTGAAATCTCCCATGAAAGTTGGCGAGAATACATGGGTCAAATCCTGCGCCGCCGTCCAGCTTCTTCGCGTGTGGTTAACATTGCCATTTTCGGCAAGCCCAAACAATCCATTTCCGCTGCGGTTCTCACTCCCGGGTTGATATTCATAAAGGGTGTACCACTTGGTCTTGTCGCTGGTGTTGTAGTCCATGCGGGCCATGTATTGATCGTACCTATATAGGCTGGGCGCGCTGGCAAAGTAATTGTTGACCAGCGAATTTTGCCGGCCGGCAACATTCGGCAAGGGGTAGAGATTTATAAACTTGAGCGCGATCGAGTTGATGTCGCTGGCCGGCATGGTGTCATTCGGAAATTCCGAGCGCTGTAGACTGCTAGGGTCACAAGTGGTTATGCCTACAAGGGGGGTGCCGCTTGGGCCGCACTGCGTGGTTGAGGGATCGAAGACGGCAATACCGTTGGGAAAATCCTGAGGGTCGTTTTGCTGGATGAGCCCAAAGTCAACCGCATTACCCGCCGGGTTGGCGCTATTGCCCGGACGCAAGTAGGCCGGAGGCACCGCAGTCGTAATGGCGCCGGCGATCGACTCCCGGTATCCTTCATAGCTGCCGAAAAAGAAAAGCTTGTTTTTCACGATGGGACCGCCAAAGGTTCCGCCGAACTGATTCTGCACCAGACCCTGCTTGGGGAGACCCTGGTCGATGAAGTCGATGCGGTTGGCGGCAAGAATGGCGCCCTCCCAAAACTCAAAGAGGTCGCCGTGGAATTGGTTGGTTCCGTTCTTGGTCACAAGATTGACCGTACCGCCGCCCGTGCGGCTATAGCGGGCATCGTAGGTGGAAGTCATCACGTTGACTTCCTCGACGGCATCGATGTTCGGAGACACGTTCCAGGCGCCGGCATTCTGGTTTTGGTAGGTGGTTTGCTGCGTAATGTTGGTGCCGTCGAGCGTGAACTGGTTGTACCCACCCAAAGCTCCGGTAAAGTTTCCGGTCGGAGCACCGCCGCCCATGATGTAGGCGTTGGTATTGTCCCAGCCGCGGGTCCCGGAATATCCGTTCGGCCCAAACGACGTTTGAGTGAATTGGGACCCGGGGGTGGTGCCGATGAGCATGTAGACTTGTCGGCCATCGAGCGGGACCTCCGAAATGGTCCGTGAATCAATGTCCGTCCCGCCCGAGCCACTGGCCGTTTCGATCAGGGGGGGAGCCGCCGTGACCGTCACGGATTCGCTGATGGCCCCCACTTCCAGTTTGAAGTTCAGGCCGAAGTACTGCGCCGCCACCAGGAGAACATTGTCTTGCACCGCACTGCGGAAGCCGGTCGCCTTGACCGTGACTGTGTACGTGCCGGGAAGAACATAAGACATGTAGTAGACGCCGGCGTTGCTCGTCTCGGCACTATAGCTGGTGCCAGTATCGCGGTTCACAGCGGTCACGGTTGCTCCCTTGAGCACCGCGTCGGAGGCGTCTGTAACCTGTCCCGTCAGAACGGCACGGAACTCTTGCGCGTCCGCCCATCGCGGAGAAGATACGACGCATAGCGCAAGTATGACGACGGCTGTGGCCAGACAACGCGCACGCGCCCAAAGCTGGGAACTGGGAAAAAGCTTCATGATATGCACTCCTAAGGCGAATTTTTGAGCAGCTAAACCGAAGCCGAGGCCACTGGGGTTTCTTTTCGGTCAGGATAGTGTTATCGCGATCACGCAACCCAATTACCGACACACAGTGCACAGAAACAGATTCGGCTGCCAAGATGTTCAAGGGGCGCACCCGTCAACACGAAGGCCCTTGTTGACATGCCGGGCCGCGAGACCGTTCTGCCTCAGCTATAGGCACTAAAGCCTTTCCCCTATGACCGGTCAAGCACCCGGCATATTCTCTAATTCTCTCTTTGTAACGAACTGATAAAAGGACGCTTATCCGAAATTGCCCCCAAAATTTCCGTGGCGAGAACACGAGGCAAACGACTCGGCGGGTGGCTCAAGTTTGGTCAAACAACAGGGTTGATCGCGTCAACTCTCCGTGGTAATGTTTCGATTACATTCTGGGGGCTATTCCAGTGGAGATCACGGTACAAACTTCGCCGACTTTGCGCTTCGGAACATTCGAGGTCGATGTCGGTGCAGGCGAACTGCGTAAGCACGGGATCAAGATCAAACTTCAGGAACAGCCTTTTCAAATCCTCGTTCTGTTGCTCCAGCATCCCGGTAAGGTGATTACTCGGGATGAACTGCGACACGCGCTTTGGTCCGATCACACGTTCGTCGATTTTGACCGCGGACTCAACCGCGCTATGAACAAACTTCGGGCGGCATTATGCGAGTCGGCCGAGACCCCGCGTTTTATCGAGACTCTACACCGGCGCGGCTATCGATTCATTGCGCCGATTACAGTGCACCAAGAGGAGAGCGACGGCGCCGGAATTATACGAGCTCTTGACCGCCAAGTGCCGGCATCGGAAGGGGACCGCTCGACCAGGCCAGAAGGGCCGAGCCGGCAAGCGGGCTGGTCGGCAACGCGGTTGCTAACCGTGAAGGCATTGTATTTTCTAGTAGCGATCCTTGCCGTCGCGATCTGCGCTGCAACTGTCTCTTACTTGCATTTTCGTTCCGCAATCTCGATCGCCAGTTCCACCACTTCGATTACGCCCAGGCGTTCCGTTGCTGTGCTGGGATTCAAGAACCTTTCCGAACGCTCCGACGAAGCCTGGGTATCGACCGCTCTGTCCGATTGGCTGACGACGCAATTGTCGGCGGGTGGGCATCTGCGCCTGGTTCCGCCGGAAAGCGTTGCTCGGGTGAAGATCGAACTTTCGCCATTGGACGTTGGGAGCATGAGTCGCGAAAGTCTCGCGCGGGTTGGCAAGAACCTGGCCACAGACTTGGTCGTGGTTGGTTCGTACGCGATTCTCGACAAGAATTCAGGCGCCCAGGTTCGTCTCGATCTCCGCCTGCAAGATCCTCAAACGGGGACTATTGTGGAGGCAATTTCCGAAACTGGCACCGAAGCGCATCTGTTCGATCTGGTTTCGCGCGCTGGCGAGCGGTTACGGACGGCGCTGGGAGTGCAACCGGCGAGCCGCGCTGAGGCTGCCGAGGTGGCCGTCGCTTTGCCCTCGAGCCCAACGGCGGCGCGTTTATATTCGGAAGGACTCGAAAAACTTCGGGTGTTCGATGCTCTGGCCGCTCGCGATCTCTTCCAACAAGCGATCGCCGCCGAACCGGGATATGCACTATCCCACTCCGCTCTGGCGACTGCTTGGGCAACTCTCGGCTACGACACAATGGCCAGGACCGAGGCAAAGCGGGCCTTCGAGCTTTCCTCGAACCTGCCGCGCGCCGATCGCCTGCTGGTCGAAGCTCGTTATCACGAGATGTCGCAAGAGTGGGGGAAAGCGATCGACATCTACCGCGCACTTTTCCAGTTCTTTCCCGACAGCCTCGATTACGGTCTGGCTCTGGCGGGCGCGCAGTTTAACAATGGAGAAGGCAAAGATGCCATGCAAACGTTGGGCCTGCTCCAGAAACTGCCTGCTCCTTTGGGAGAAGATCCGCGCATTGACATAGCGGATGCTCGAGCGGCAGAGTCGCTGGGCGATTTCAAAAGAGACTTAGCGTCCACCATGCGGGCAGCGGAGAAGGCCCGCGCGCTTGGGGCTTCTTTATTGCTGGCGCAAGCTCGCGCCAATCAGGCTTGGGCGCTTGCCAATCTGGGCCGCGCAGACGCGGCCGCGGCTGCTGCGAGTGAGGCCGAACGGATATTCTCCAACGCGGGGGACAGGAAGGGCGTCGCCACCAGCGTGAACTTTGGCGGAATTCTGCTGGAGAACCAGGGCAACGCGGCTGCCGCGAAAGCAAAATACGAGGAAGCCCTCGCCATCCATCGACAGATTGGCAACAATTTAGGAGTGGCCGCGGAACTTGACAACCTCGGCGATGTTTTGTTTGCACTTGGCGATCTGGCGGGATCACGCGGGAAGTACGAAGAGGCGATGGCCATCTACCGCGAAATTGGTCACGAAAATGGAGTTTGCCTCACGAAAGGGTCCCTCGGCCCTGTTCTGCTCGCGCTGGGCGACGACCGTGGATCGATACGAACATCGCAGGAAGCCGTCAACCTCTGCTCTCGGCTGGGCGACCGCAGCAAGGCCGCTTCCGCTTTGCTCAGTTTAGGCAGGGCCCTGCGAATGAAGGGGAGCCTATCGGAAGCCAAAGAGTCGGAGTTCGCGGCAGTCTCCGCATTTGAGGAAATTGGCGACAAACAAAGCGCCGCACAGGCTCGTTTGTCGATTGCCCAACTCCTCATCGACGACGGCAACCTCAAGGACGCTCGCTTGACTGCGAGCGGTGCTGCCGATGAATTCGAAAAAGTGCACGCGGCGCGGGACGGGGCTTTGGCTTATGCCATCTTGTCACAAGCGTTTTTGAGGGAAGGAAATCTGGTGGAAGCCCGGAAAGCGATTGAACGGGCTGGCGTCGATTTATCGAAGTGTAATGACCGCGATGCGGAACTCATGGTGGCCATTTCCGCGGCGCGTATTCAAGCGCTTTCAGGCAGTGTCGCCAATGGCGATGCGGCGAAAGCATTTCAGGAAATCGCCCGCCAGGCGAATCGTCTCGGATTCGTGACCTATGAGCTCGAACCACAGCTGGCGCTTGCTGAAATCGAAGTCAATTCCGGCGATAGCACGAACGGCAGGAGCCACTTGGAAGCTCTGCAAAAAGAAGCTGCGGATCGAGGCTTCGGACTCATCGCTCTCAAAGCCGCGGGAGACCTCAAAACCCTAGTGCCGACAAAACAACGTCAACAATAGATCAATCGATAGATGAAATGAAGACCGTCGATCCTTACAGCGGACTTCCCGAACGGTTTGCCAGACGATGCGCCGGGCGCTCCCTTCACAGTTTGTCTGGCCGGAGATCGGGATCCATCAATCGCTGATGATGAACCAGCACCAGAACTTTCCCTTGGATGGACGGAGGGCAAGCGCAGTGCCTTCAACGGTCTCTGCATGGCGATTGTGCAGGGGTTGAAACCATCGGGAAGCCTTCGTGTTTCCGCATCAGCGCTGCGGCGGAAAAGTATTTCGGTCTCGATCGAGACCGCGGCAGCAAAATTGCGCCCGGCAACGAGCTGAATGTGCCCGCTGTTTCCAGAAGCGAAGCCGTCGCCAACGATACCGACGGTGACAATAAATAGATTTGGTATACATTCCAAGTGAACTACAATTTCTGCCGAGGTCTGTCATGACACGCAAGCTGAAATTTGCCGCCGCTCTCCTTCTCGTTTCTTGGATTGCATGGGCCTAGGCGCCTTCCGCACCCGGAGAAAGCGAGAACGCTACCGCCGTTCGCTCATCTGCGGCCACCAGATGAATTTTGGTGGTGCCTCCGCCGCGCGAGCGCCCAATGGCCTGTGGGCCGTTTTTTTGCGCGCTCCCGTGCCGT
>Ga0326727_10014731_pt1 | contig 16961 bp, 16 predicted proteins | sample MB2enrmetagenome_FD_207643 | JGI IMG/M metagenome (GOLD analysis project Ga0326727, IMG submission 207643) | Lab enriched peat soil microbial communities from McLean, Ithaca, NY, United States - MB29MY | ecosystem: Environmental > Terrestrial > Soil > Wetlands > Peat | place: USA: New York...
TCCGTTCTGGTTGACCGTCGTCGCTGTGCCGTAGTCGCCGATCGCTCCGACGATCACGATCGGATCCGTCGCCCCGTTCTTCGGCGTAGCTGAGACGTAGATCGTGCCGCCCTTCGGGGTGTTCGACCCCCATGCGGATACGCCGCCGAACAGCCCGCTACCGATGACCGCTACCCCAAGCACGATTGTCCCGGCAAGTAGTCGACTCCTGCGCATGTCATCTCCCCAGTCGTCAGAAGTTGCGATGGCAACCTCAATGCAGATGGAGTATCCAACAAGGACAGCATCCGGAATATTCCGTGTGCTATCGACCCGATCATCGATCTGGCCGTCCCACCCCGCCTGCTCGCTGCCGCGACGTACGCCGCCGAGGTGTTGTTCTCTCGGACCAAGGCTCACCCCCAGCCGCGTCCACGCCGGACGGCCATCACCTCCGCCGCGACGGGGTCGATCCGGGGGCCAGGCTCACGTTGTCGCAGCGGGCGGCTCCACCACCGCGGGGTCGGGCGGACCTAGGCCGGCGAGGCGCCACCATCTTCGTAGTTGGTCGCGAGTTGCGAATTGTCAGTGAACGAGGCGAGCTGATCCGCGAGTTCGCGCCTGATCCCTCGCGGGACTACCAGCCGATGAACTGACCCGGGTGTCTACGACGTCTCGCGGCGTCGCGCTGGCGCTCCCGGCAGGACTCGAACCTGCGTTACGCGGTTTGGGAATCGGGCCGAGAGGGTCCCCCTAATCGAGCCGAGTCCGTAGAACTGGACCTTGCCTGAGCGGCCGTCCACTGATTCCGTCCAGTGCAGGCGAATGTCGCTCGGCAGATTCCCCAGAGTTGCCTCTCGACGCGGCAGGCGATTTCGAGCTGGTTCGTTAGGGTGACTAGGCGGGCAACTCCGCCGACAGGAAAGAGGATTCGAGATGGCGACCAACAAGGAAATCGTCGAAGATGCCTATGCGAGCTTCGCATCGGGTGACGTGCCCGCCGCCCTCGGCGTCATGGCCGACGACATCCATTGGACCGAGGCCGACGGGTTTCCACTCGCTGGCACGTACGTCGGTCCTCAGGCAGTGCTCGAAGGGGTGTTCATGCGACTGGGGGAAATCGGCGATGACTTCGCGGTGGTCCCTGAGAGGTTCGTCGCCGACGGTGACACGGTCGTGGCACTCGGCAGCTACAGGTGGAAGCGCAAGGGCTCCGGAGAGCCGGCTCTTGTGAAGATGGTCCACGTGTGGACTATGGACGGTGGCAAAGCCGTTGCCTTCCAGCAGCACGTCGACACCCTTAGGGTCCGCGAACTCAGCTGACTTTCGCGGCCTTGACACCGCCTGATCGGCAGATCTACAGCCTGCGCGGCGTGGATGGCCATTCGTCGTAACCGTCCCAGAGCACCGGATCGATGCGGAACGTGGCCCACACCGCCATCGGTGCGCGTACTGGATACCCAGGACTTCTGATTCTTCGAGACGAGGAGGAACCATCGTGGCGACCGTGCGTGAAGGCAACAAGGGAGTGCTCCTGGTCGTAGACGTGCAGGTCGGGGTGATGGCCGAGGCGTGGGATTCCGAGCGGATAACCAAGAACGTGGCACGCGCCGTCGAGCGCGCACGCGCAGCAGGCGTGCCCGTTGTGTGGGTGCAACACTCCGACGAAGAGCTCCTCTACGGCAGTCCGCAGTGGCAGTGGGCGCCAGCACTCGTACCTGCCGAGGGCGAGACCCTGATCCACAAGAAGTTCAACTCCTCCTTCGAGCAGACCGAGCTCGAGAACGAGCTCGCGGCGCTCGGCGCGACGCACATCGTGTTGGCCGGGGCCGCCACGAACTGGTGCATCCGCGCCACGGCTTACGGTGCCCTAGATCGCGGTTACGACCTCACCCTCGTCGAGGATGCCCACACCACAGGAACGATCGAGTTCGACAACGGGACCAGGATCGAGGCCTCAAACATCATTGACGAACTCAACGTTTGCATGACTTGGGTCAGGTATCCGGGCCGCGCGAACGGCACCGCTGCTGCCGAGAACATCGACTTCGCGACGCCCAGAGGTACGGAGGATGCCGGCTGACGTCTTGCCATTCGCGATACCGAGGTATCCCATCACGCCTCCCCGTTCATCGCGGGCGCGGGTCGTGATCCTCAGGCGCGGTCCACGCCCGATCGAACATCGCGGACCCTCCCGAGAGCGGACCGCTGGTCGAGTGAATAGACATTGCTTCCGGCGTCGACGCCCGTTCATGCTTCTCGAAGATCGAATCAAGTCCCAGCCTGGGAGGGACAGAGAGGTGAGCACACATGAGCACTAATGCCGCCGTTACGCCTTTGCCGCGTAGTAGCTGGTTCCCGTGGCGCCATCCCGAGCACGGCCATCCCGCCTTGCAGCGGGCCCAGGACGATCGCACCTTCGGGGAGCGCGTCGCCGACGAGATCGCAAGCTTTGGTGGCTCCTGGCCGTTCATCTTCATCTTCCTGGCGCTGATCGTGGCCTGGATGGTGATCAACACTCTCTTTCTGCAGCATCTGCTGCATCACAAGGCGTTCGATCCCTACCCCTACATTGCACTGAACCTCGTGCTCTCGGGCCTCGCCGGCATCCAAGCGCCGATCATCATGATGAGCCAGAACCGCGCCGCGGCCCGCGACGAGATCCTCGCCGCGCACCACTACGACGAGACTCACAAGATCGACGACCTCCTGAGCGCAAATACCGAACTGACCGAGAAGGTCCACGACCTCACTCAGAAGATCCACCTGCTGACTCAACACCTCGCCGGACAGAGCCCAGCGGGCTCGACGGTTACCTGAGTCGGCATTGCGGCGACGCCGACGGCCGGGCCGACGGATCGTCTTCAGGACGGTCCGAAAGGACGTCAGCCGGATTCAGATCGAGTCAGACTCGGCTCGCGCACTCACTTGAAACGCTGGTCGGTCAAGAAGAGACCGTCAACGTCCAGCGCGATCTTCGCTGCCGGGTCAGTACCGCGTCGCCGCTCGAGGCAGTTGGGGTCAGTCGCGACCGCGGAGGAATGAAACGCGAAACGGTCTGAGCTCCCCACGGGCAAAGCCCTCGGCAATTGTCGGGTCGCCGTTCATTACCTCCCTGGCCGACTGCTCGTCGTCGGCTTCGAACACAAGCACTCCCGTGTTCGTCTTCCCGAGGGTAGGTCCGGCCAGAATGAGGACACCGTCCTTCGTCAGCTGCTGGAGACGGGCAGCATGGCGTCGCCAGACCTCCTCTTCGGCCTCGGTCATCGTCTCGGCGAAGTCTTCTCGGGGAGGATGCAAGAAGTAGATCCACTCAGCCATCGACCAAGCATCGCGCGTCGAGTCCGAGAGCCTCTGAACGACGCTGCGTCGGTGTGGCAGTGTGGCACCTCGAGGATGTGCGAGGCGCCCCCGGCAGGACTCGAGCCCGCGACACGCGGTTCAGGAATCGGGCCGACAAGGTCCACCGAATCGAGCCCAGTCCGCTGATCTGGCCGTTGCGCGCCTGGCCGTCGACAGGAGTCCTTTCAGAACAAGCGAGTGGCGCTCCGTAGATTCCCAAGAGATTCCCGACCGGTCAATCAAAGGTCAGCGTTCGACACGGTCGCTCAGTGGTCGCGGCTGCCCCGCCAACGGCATATTGATGACGCGTGGTATGTCGTTGTAACTGCACATCGTGGGGCACTTCTCGGAACACAAATCGCCGATCCGGTCACTGACGACCGGCATGCCGCCCGACTGGCGTTCGTTGGCCGCCGAGGATGAATGCCTCGGTCATTGGGTGGTTCCTTCCTGCGGGGCCAGGGAGGCTTCAAGGATGATGTCTGATACCCCAGCCAAGGCCCTGCTCACAGGACAGCCCGCCTTGGCGGCCAGCGCCTTCTCCACGAACGTGGGCTCGTCGATGCCTGGTACCCGTCCCACCGTGACCAGCTCGATCTTGGTGATGGTCGGGGAACCATCGACAGGCCTCAGGGTGACCGTGGCGTCGGTGTGCACCGAGTCCGGTGGATGGCCTGCACTGGCTAGGAGGTTGGCAAGGGCCATCGAGAAGCAGGCGGCGTGTGCCGCCGCGATCAGCTGCTCCGGGTTGGACCCGGGTCCGTCCTCGAAACGGGACCTGTAGGTGTAGCCGCCGCTGATGGTGTCACCCGCGCTGAACGTGCCGGTACCAGTGGGCAGGTTGCCTTTCCACTCAGCGCTTCCCTTTGCCGGCATGAAGGCCTCCTTGCTGTGTTGTGGCTGCTGTGTCGGTGGGAATCGCCCACATCCAAGAGAAGAACCGTTGACGACTCGCCCTCGGTGAAGGATCCGTCGGTCTCGCTCGTCCTCAGCACCCGGATGTAATGAGCCAACAACAGCTCACGCCCCCCTATTCCGGGGCGTGAAGAGGCGGCTTGCCAGCCCGTCGGGTCGGCGGGCGAAGCGGCGGGATCACAGGGATCGGGTGCCGACGAGGTCCCGACCACAATGCCGGCGGAGCGTCGATCGCGCGGGCGATGGCGTAGGCGGCAGCTTCGTAGTTGACCCGCCAACCTACGAAGTCAAGCCACGCTTCCTCGCTCGAGCGCTCGAGGGGAAAGTCCACTCTGGCCAGGCGGTCGGTGGCGTCGACGAATTCCTCGAAGGTGAGGACGATGCCGTCGTTTGGATCGGCCTCATCGGGGATCGCGAAACCACGGGCCCGGGCGATGGCCGTCAGGCACGTGAAGCCGCCACGCAGGCACAGCCGGGCCGACACTGCACTGGGAGCGTCGGGCAACAGCGACAGATAGAGCGCGGCCGCGTCGAGCACGGCCAGTTGTGCAGTCACCCAGGAGGAGAGCGGTCGCGGGGAGCGGAAGTTGACCAGGGTCAGGTAGGTGGTGTGACTCTCGGCCACATCGGCTGACCAGCGTTCCCACTCCTCGAACAACTCTGGCAGCTCGTCCACGGCCGAGACACCGGTACCCAACCCGTAGTGGGTGCGGGCCAGTAGTTCCGGACCCCAAGAAGGCACCCCGGCTCGGGAGTCCAGCAACGTCACGAGCGCCTCGCGCCGGTTGAAGGCGGCGTAGAGCGTGGGGAGGTAGCCGATCTGGAGGGCCACGGTGCCCAGACCGGAGAGGGCGGCGAGGGAGTCCAGCGCTGCCACAGGGTTGGAACGAGGCGCCAGGTAGCCGAGCGTGCACAGCGCGGACCCGGCCTGCTCCAACGCGCCGGACAGCCCCGCGGTGCCTACGAACGGCCACATCAGCAGCCCGAAGCCGACCTCAAAGGCGGCCAGCCACGCGACGATCTGAAGGATGAGTTGAATGGGCGCCTCGGCGGCCAGAATCCGATCGCGCGGCTCGTAGGAGTCGAAGTGGTCGGCGACGAGATGGAAGGTCGCATCGACGGCGGTGGCGACGGCTCTGGGGAGCCGGCTGCGGATCCGGCGGGGGACGACGACCGTGCCGATCACGCTCCATCCAGTGGCGAGAATCAGGAGCGCACCAACCACCGCCGCCAGGTCACGGCCGACAACCATGCCTCAGCTTCCCATGGATCGTCTGAGTGGTGACGACGGCTTGGTCGGGCCCTGGCACCCTACCGGCTCGCCGATCACCGACAGCATCATCCGGCAATCTTGGATGGCGGCGCGGCATCCTGTTCCGATGAATGCGGAGGAGCAGCACCAGGTCAACGATCCTCGTGGACGACTGATCGACGCCTGACGCGAGAGGCGCCCCCGGCAGGACTCGAACCTGCGACACGCGGTCTAGGAATCGGGCCGAGAACGTCCACCCAAGCGAGTCCAGTCCGCTGAACTGACCCTCGTGGGAGTGGCCGTCCACTTAGACCGTCCAGTACACGCGAATGTCGCTCCGTAGATTCCCAAAAGATTCCCCACCGGTCCATCCAAGGTCAGCATTCGATGCGGTCGTTCAGCAGCCTCGGCCGCCCCCTACCGGCACGTCTGGGCGAATTTCTGGAACGGAATTGCTGCGAGCTGTGTGACGCTCACATGAACGCGTAGCGCCGACTGTGGCGCGGCCGCTGCGGGCTGGGATTGAAGACCAGTTGAACGTTCTGTAGGTTCCGGTAACGGATTGCCGCTAGCGCTGAGGTGGCCGAGCGCTTGCGCGCGGAAACGGTGCTGAGACGGTGCTTCAGGGGACCGTTGGAACTGCTACGGCTGGGGAACCTCGGGGCGGTCGATGATCCGCAACCAGGAGCCGTCGGCTTGACGTCGCAACACCTGAACTCGAACCCCGGTGTTGTCCGCCGAGCGGGTTGAGGTCAACGCGAGGTTCTCGAACGTCACGGTCGGCAGTGGAGTTTCGAGTCCGAACCTCACGCCGGCGTCAACCAGACGTTGGTAGATCGCCTGAACGGCCTCCCGGCCCGTTGTCGGCTGGTCAACTGGATAAGCCAGGACGGCGTGCGGCTCGTAGAGCGCGGCTGCGCCCGCCGCGTCCCCCGCGTTGAGCCGCTCTGCGACGAGCCGGGTGACGTCCTCGGGCTGTCTTGCCTGCATGTCGGTGGTCACAGCGACACCACCTCCCAGAAGAATTGAGTTTGCTCCTGCATTCTTGCCTCTTGAGCCCGGTGGACGAGAGACTCCCACGCGAGCCCGCGTCGTCCCGACCGTCGGCCGACTCCCCCAGGCTCGAGCGCCCGGTTCCTCCAGGTGTCGGTGAGATGCCCGCGTCTGGTACGCGTCCCCGCCCTCGCTGTCGAGCTCGGGACGTCGGTACTGTTGCCGCACGAGTGTGATCCCAGGGAAGCCGGGGCGTGTCGGTACCCTCAGCTCAACTACCTAAGTCCTTGCGCAGCTGCTTTAGAAGCCAAGGTGGCGATGCGGGCCCTGGCCCGGTTGACTCGACTTCGGCAAGGAACTCGCCAGCCGGTGCAGAGTACTGGTCGTCGGTCCAGCGCCTGGCCCTCGGGGAGAACAGTGCTAGCACGGGTGCGCCGCTCTGCTCACCGGCCGCCAAAGCGACGCCGTAGGCGCAGGCGACCCGAGAGAGGCGGACGCCGCCAGGCACGCCGTACAGCGCCGACAGTCGGCACGGCGGGTCCGCGACCGCGGGGCCTGGGCGCAGCGCACCCCCGGCGAGGCGGTAGTCGGTCGTGGCATGCAGCTCTTGGCCCTTCACTGGCAGCGCCCAGCCGAAGTCCGCGCTCTCGAGGGCAAGGCCAGACTGGGCGCCTTTTCCCAGCGGCACTGCGTGCCAGCTCCCGCCGGCGTCGCTGACGAGGACAACCCAGCCCGGTGAAACCCACGAGCTGATCTCGACGACTGGCGCGCCACCTGGGCCGGTCCCCACTCGCGCCAGCTGGCCGACGCCAGCCTCGGGGTGGTTCGCAGCCAGCGGCACGACGATGCTCGCCTGGCCGTGCCAGCCTTGGTTCCAGCGGTAGACCTCGACCCTGAGTGTGGTGCGCGCGCCGAGCAGGCGGGGATGGGACTCGACCGCGGCGAGGAACCAAGTCCTGTGCTCTTGGTAGACCTCCAGGCCGGCGTAGGAGCTGCCAGGGGTGGCGGACAGCTCGACGGATGCGGTGTCGATGGCGGGCATGGTGACAGAGCCTGGGGCGGGCGGGAGGCCGGTAGGCAGCAGAGCCGGTGGCGCCAGTCGGGCCCCCAGGCGGGCGGAGAGGGCACGAATCACGCTTGGCGGTATGTCGAAGTCCTCGCTGGCGTTGTCACCCATGATTGGCGCAGAACCGACACCTAGGCAGGCAAACCTGGCGCCGAGCTGCTCGTACAGCGCCAGCACGGCTTTGCCGGCCTGGGTCGCGCGTGCGAGCGCCCACCCGTCGGCGCACGCCGTTTGGCGCACGGTGAACGGCGCGGCCAGCCCGCGCTGCAGCACGCTCCATTCGTCGAGGTTGTTAGGGCGCCACCCCGGTTCAGGTCCGTCGCTCGCGTGTGATAACGCTGCGGCGCTGCACCGAGGCGCCGGGCCCGGCGGGGCCACTGGGACAAAGGCGTGCCCGTCGAAGCCGAACCAGGAGAAGGTGGGGAACATGAAGGCGCTGCCGGTGCCCATCGCCCCCTCGATCCGACCGTCCGCGGCGCCGACGGCGTCGACCACTATCGCCGGCGGGCCTCCGGTTTCGAAGGGCACTGGCTGCCAGGCCCCGTGCTCGTGGGCAACCACCTCGAGTATGCCGTCGTCCATGTTCATGCCGGGATTGCTCTGCAGGACGAAGGCCCGCCCGGCAATCCCGTCGAGGCGGACAACACTCATCCACAAGGCCCCTGGGGCGAGCTGGTCAAATTCGAGGGCCAGCGTCATCTGCCATCGGTCGCCTGCCCACCGGTATAGGGAGAACCGTCCGTCTCCGTCACCGGGCGGAGGCGTCGTGAACGTGGCGAAGAACAGTTTGCCGCCGGCGGAGACGACGCCGCTATCAGAGAAGGAGGAGTACTCGCCCGCCTTGAAGCGCACCGTCGCCTGCCAGGGATTGGCGCCTTGCGCCGCGGCTGCACCATTGGCAAGGGACGCAGGGACCCAGCCGGCGTCGACCGTGAGTGTTACCGATACGGCTTTGGGAGCGGGGAGTCGAAGCCCTGCGCCGACGAGAACTGCTCGGTAGGTACTGGCGGGCAACGGTGGTACCCGAAAACCCGGTAGGCACTTCGGCTGGGACTTCGTGGCGGCATGCATGTCACAACCGTCATAGGTCGTGATGACCGTGACCGGAAGTCGAGTAACGCCCGACGGGATGAGCAGCCCTCGAGCCGAACAGTTGAGCGGCCACGCGATGTCGGGTTGAATTCGACCGTTCGTGAGCACCACTGCGTAGCCGGGCCTGCATTCGAAGGGTCCGCTGCGGTCCGAGAGGTTGAGCGGTTTCCCTCGATTGGTCACGACGACGAAACCTTTGATCGGCGAGCCGGCAACCACGTGGGTTAGTGAAAGGACTATCCGTGTCGAGAGTTGGAGCGATGCGGGAAGGAGACCGAGGCTCTGGTTCGGGACTGTCGTCGTAACGGTGAGCGACTGGAAGGGGGATTGACCACTCGCTGCGGGGCGGGAAAGGACTCCGGCCCATACCCCCGCCGTCACCGTGATCGCCGCGACAGCAACCGGAACAACCAAGCGCCTCATGTGTACACACCTGCTGATCGCTGCCAGTGAGTCCAACTTACGCTTTCCGCCGAGTCTCCACTATTCGCGATCCACCGGAAGTCTCGAGCGTCGCCGTAGATGGGCGTCCCTAGCGCATTCACTCGAAGCGCCAGCGCGGCGGTGCCCCCGACCGCCGGGTAGGAGCGGCAGTGTGGCATCGCGAGGATGCAAGAGGCGCCCCCGGCAGGACTCGAACCTGCGACACGTGGTTTTGGGAAGCGGGCCCCGAAGGTCTCCCTTAGCGAATCCAGTCCGTTGAACTGGCTCTTGTCGGAGAGGCAGTCCACTCGGTCCGTCAAGTACACGCGAATGTCGCTCCGTAGATTCCCAAGAGATTCCCGACCGGTTCATTCAAGGTCGGACTTCGATGCGGTCGCTCAGTTGCCGCGGCTGCCTCCTACCGGCACCTTCCGAACGCGTTCCACTTGGCTATGGTTGCGCGTTCTAGGCAAGGCGTCCACACCCCCAACAAGCACGCTGAACTCACGCGTGTCCCTGCCAAATTCGCCAGACATCTGAGGCAAGGCGCTCGTACCGGTCACGAGGTCCGGCCGACGCGTCGAACCACTTGACGAACTCCTCGTGAAGTATTCGCGTGACATCGTCTCTGCTTGTTGCCGAAGGCAGGCGAGGTAGGACCGTCCGAACTTCAGGCTCGTATTCGTCGGTGTTGAACTCGAAGTTGATGCTCACCGGGTCATGGATGAAGAAGAGCAGCACTAATGATGCATAGAGGTCGGGTTGGCTGTGGGCAGGACCCGCTGCGAGAAACCGAGCGTCCGACCAGATCGTCGCCCTGTCCTCTAGGACTTCGGCCGCTTCGATCTTGGGGTGTTGGACAAGGCCAGCTGCCACCCGATCGGCCGTCGCCCGGTTCGCCCGCGTGTCAAGGGTGAGCACCACGACGTGCCAGGGTTCCCCCCGCCGACGAAACGCTCGGTCTTTCACTACTTCTGGCAGTCCCCGCCAAATGTCAGATGCCAAATCCGCGAAGTCTCCCGAGTAGCCCTCGCGAAGGGTGAGCCGAACCCGGAAGTACGTCTCCGAAGCGACGGGCACCCGGCCCGAGTTCTCAGGGTCGCTCATGGGCAACATGATGCCCCGTCGATCAGGACTGTGCCCGAACGGAGAGTCGGGGAGGAGGGGCCCCCGACCGCCGGGCAGGTGTGGAGGAGCGGCACCTCGAGGATGCGAGAGGCGCCCCCGGCAGGACTCGAACCTGCGACACGCGGTTTAGGAAACCGCTGCTCTGTCCCCTGAGCTACGGGGGCGGCGGATGGCCACTTGGAGTGCACCTTGGATCGGACGGAGCACTTCGCTCCCCAACACACCCCCGCCGTTCGGACCCGAGGGGAGTCCCAGCTCAGTTGGTGCGGAAACTCCGGGTGATGCTTTGCCTTGTCACCATCGAGCACAACTCTAAACCGAACTGTGAGCTCAATCCGAGGAGCCCCCAATCCTCCGGCAGCAGGGCCTGCACCTACCGCCGTCCGTTCACCTCTCGTCGCCTTCGCCTCAGGACCAGTGTCGGCCACATCGCAATGGCGGCGAAGACGGCAACCACTCCGGCCAAAGCCAATCTGTCCGCAACACCGGGAACGGCCACCAATACGAACAACATGATGGCGGTCGCGCTCCATGCCGAGATCGCGGCGAAGCGCACAACTGGGGACCCGATCCGTCCATGACCCTCCAGAGCCGACCAGGTGGAACTTTCCTCGCGCTCAATCGCGAGGTTGGGGTCGCTCAGGTCGTCTTTCAGGTCGTCTTCTTGAACACGCCTTGAGAAGTCATCTTCGTGATCACGCCTTGAGAAATAGAGGGCGAGTGGGGCCGCCCAGCTCTCCATGCGAAGGACAAAACCGGGGTATCTCGAGATGAGCGCGTTGCTCCCCAACGCGAAGACGAAATAGAGAACGAGCCCGACATGGGCGAGGAAGCCGATCGGAATGAGAAGAACCATGATGACGACCCGGGCCACATTGAGCCCAGCACGGGAGAGATTCGTTCTCGCAGTTGGCGCGTCGGGATCGATCCGTGCAGCCTCCGCCAGCACCTTGGTTCCTTCTCGTTTCTTCCCGGCCCGGCGAAGGGCTACGCCCAGATTGTTCATGGCGGCGTAGTTCGACGGATCGATCGCGAGTGCTCGTCGGCTCGCAGCAATGGCCTTTTCCCAATTGTCGGCGGCCAACGCCACCACGCTGGCGGCTACCCACGCCGCGGCACTGTTTGGAGCCAGGCGGAGCGCCTCCTGCACGGCCGCATCTGCGTCCTTCAGGTTCCGGGTGAGACGAAGAGCTTCGGCCAAACGCAGGTAGCCGTTCGGGTCCCGCGGGGCCAAGCGGATTCCCTCGCGTGCAGAGGTCTCCGCTTCGTGCGCGAGCCGGTTCCGCTCGGATCCGTGCTCTTTGGTCGCAGTTCTCGACAGTGCCAACGCTCGTAGGCGGAAGCCATCCGGCGAATTGGGGGCGAGGTGGATGGCCTCCTCGGCCGAGCGCGCAGCCTCGGTGTACTGGCCCAATCCAACCTGTGCTCGTGACAACGCACGGTGTGCTGACGCGCTCTGCGGGGCGAGTGCAACCGCCTGCCTCGCGTGCTCTTCCGCCTCGCGGTAACGCCTGACCGCCCGGAGGGCGTCGGCTCTCGCGAGCAGGTTCGCAACCTGTTCATCGTTGTCGGTCATGACGATCTCAACGACGACCGCCGGTTCGCCGCATGTAGTCGGCCAGTTCGTCGTATTCTCCGCCGGCGTTGGCGTAGCGAGCATGGTTGCGGGCCGACTCGAGCCACGCCGTGGTGCTCGGCCGGGTGGCTTTGACCGCCGCCCAGAGCTCGGCCTCGCCGATCGGTCGGACGGATGACGACCGGATGGCCGCCTGGAGCGCGCGCTCGGCTGCATCGTCACAGACGAGCCGTAGATCAGCTCCCGACATGCCCTCGGTCGCCACGGCGAGTGCGTTCAAGTCCACCGACCCGAGCGGACGATCGCGCAGGTGATATCGGAGGATGGCAGTTCGTGCTTCCGCATCCGGGGGAAGCAGCAGCATCATCCGATCGAAGCGTCCGGGACGACGCAAAGCCGGGTCGACGTCCCAGGGTTGATTGGTGGCGCCGATCACGAAGATGCCTTCGTTCGAGGACTCGACTCCATCGAGTTCGACCAGCAGTTGTGCCACCACGTTGCGAGCAGCGCTCCGACCCAGGTCCATCCGCGAATGCCCGATGGCGTCCAACTCGTCAAAGAAAAGGACGCATGGCGTATTGCGGCGTGCCTGCTCAAACAGCTCGTGAAGGAGTTTTTCGGAGTTTCCGAACCACATGTCGAGCGTCCGGTGCAGGCTGACATTGACAAATCGCGCGTCCAGCTCCCCGGCGACGGCGCGGGCAAGGAACGTCTTGCCGCACCCTGGGGGACCCCACAGCAGGAGTCCACCACGCAAGTTCGTCCCGTAGGCGCGTCGGAGCTCGGGGTTGCGCAGCGGCGCAAGAAACGACTGTTCCAGCCGCAGCTTCACATCCTTGAGGCCACCGACGTCCGCCAGGGTGACAGGAGCAAGGCGACCCGCCTCGCGAACCACTTCTTGGAGAAGACCGTCCCAATCGACTCCCGCGGTGTTCGGGTCTTCCGTGTCGGCGGTGGCGCGTCCCACCTCGTCCTGGGAGGCCCTGCCGATCGGGTCCTTCTTCGCGGGATCACCGGTCCCATCGTGATGATCCTTCGGGGGTCCGGAGAGGGAGACGTGGAGGCGTTCCCAACCCGGGGCCCGTGGATCGCCCATGGCGCCGCCCGCCCGGGCGGCCAGACCGAGTGCGTCAACATGATCGGGGGAAGTACGGAGCACCAGTTCGAGGTGCCCGAGCGCATCGGCATGTCGATTCGCTTCGATGAGCAACCCGGCCAGGTGGACTCGTAACGCCGTGTTGTCAGGGTCTTCGGCGACGGCCGCCTCGATCGCTCGGAGCAGTTCAGGATCGGGTGCCATGGACCCGTATCGTAGGTTCATCATTCCCTTTGGGCGGCGACGTGGCGATCGCTTGAGCCCGGCGATGGTGGTCCGATGGACGGTCCTGGGCGCCGCTTTGCTCGGCAGTGCAGAATGTCGGCACCGTCTGGTCTCCGGTTCGACGCGCAATGGACGCGCCGGACGGCAGATGTCTGAAAGGTGAACCAAGTGAAGGACTTCAAGGCGTTCCTCATGAGGGGCAACGTCGTCGAACTGGCGATCGCTGTCGTTGTCGGTGTCGCGTTTGGAGCAGTCATCACAGCCTTCGTCCGCGACCTGATCACGCCGTTGATCTCGATCCCCGGGAAGGCGAACTTCGCCTCGCTCCACTTCACCGTGAACGGCAGCACCTTCTTCTACGGCGATTTCATCAACTATGTCGTCGCCTTCGTCATCCTGGCGGCAGTGATCTTCTTCGCCGTCGTCATGCCGCTGGGCAAGTTGGCGGCGCGTCGCCAGGCGGAAGCCGCGGCGACGACGAAGACCTGCGAGCACTGCGCCAGCACGATCCCGGTCGCCGCCCACGTCTGCTCGTTCTGCACCCGCGACGTCGCCGTGTAGGGAAGTTCCGCACCCGGGGACGCGGCCGGCCCGCGACACCTCGTCCCCGAAGCGCCGGCGTCCGGACCGCTTCTCGCCGCGGCCGCAGGGCACCGGTTCGCGGGGGGTGCGAGAACCGAGCCGCTCCGAGAGTCTGGTGGCGGTGACCCTCGTGGTGGGTTCCGGCGCGACAGGTCAGGACCGCGGCGGTCACCGCGAGCAGCGAGACGGGGCGCGACCGATCGCCGTCGTGGTGGCACGCGCTCGTGCCGCCGGTTCAGAGCGTGGCGCAGATGTTGCCGACGCCCGGCAGGTCGTAGGTGCTGTAATCCTGGGTCCCGACGGCGTGGCCGGGAGTGCCCGGGGCCGGGGTGACGTCCACGGCTCCGTTCGCGCCGAGGCTGATGGCGTAGAAGCTGGGGTTGTTGGGCCAGGTCCGCAGGTACCTATCCGGGCCGACGAGCTGGCCGGGAGAGGTCGGCCAGGTCCCTTTGACGGCGTCGTATGACTCGACGGCGGTCACGACGGACTGCGCGTCCGCGTTGCAGGCGTCAATGGCGCTCGACGTTGCGATGGGACTCACCGAGGTGGTGCTGGTCGTGCTCGTGCTCGTCGTCGAAGAGGCAGGGTTGGTCGTGGCCGTGCTGACCGTGTTCGGGCTCGACGACGCCGGGCCCGCCTGCGGCGTGCCCGACCCGCAGGCGGCGAGTGCCAGCGCGGCGACGACCAACGGGACGACCCCGAGCGCTCTCGGAAAACGGCGGATGGTGCTTATGGGGCGGACTATAGGACCCGGGTCGCGGGAAATCTGGCATGCCACGCGCCCCGACCGGCACCGCCGAGAGCGGTGTGCCGCAACCGGTCCTACGTCGTCTTGTCGGCGATGACGCAGTCGGTCGCGACGGCGAGCGAGATGGTCTCACCGGTGGCGCTGATGGCCGCTGCGAGCCTGCCGAGCAGTGCGCCCCGCCTTTCCTCGGGAAGCAACGCGACTCCGCTATGGGTCCTCACGAGATCGAGGAACTCGTCGCCGCCCAGCTCCCAGGTCCAGGGGAACCGGCAGACGGTGCAGGACGCGAACTGGCCGGAACTCCTGATCGACCGGGCGTGCTCCGCCGTCTGGTCGTCGTGCCTCCGGTGAGCCGCCCGACCGATGCCGCTCCCCTCCAGTTCGGGGGCGAAGGCCTCGTAGGCGGCCTCGACGGCGGCCGCGAGCGCGGCGTCGCTCGGCTCCTCGTAGTTCCAGAAAGCGGCGAGCCGGCCGTCATGGGTGAGGACGTCCGCCGCCTTCGCGGGGCCGATGCGCGGGTCGATCCAATGCCAGGCCTGCCCGCTCACGACGAGGTCGAACCTCCGTCCGGCCGGGTCCCAGGTCTCGAACGGCGCGACCTCGACCGGGATACCGCGGTGGCGGGCGACCGCCGCCATGCGCTCGTCGACCTCGACCCCGAGAACCGTGCAGTCCCTCGCCGCGAAGAGCAGTGCCGCCTTGCCCGTGCCGCACCCGACGTCGAGGACCCGGCGATCCCCTGCTCGGCAGATTCGGTTCACAAGCGAGCTCGGGTACGTCGGGCGCGAGCGGTCATACCGCTCCGCGTACTCGCCGAAGGCCTCCGCCCGGCGCCGGTTCTCATGGAGCACGCACCCATTGTTACCGGCTCGCCCTGCCGGCCGACGGGTTCGAGCGCGCCGGGTATCCGGCGACCAGATCCGCTTCCGTCCGGACCGTGCGCGTCCGGCGTCCCCGACCTGCGGCGTATCCTCAGAGCGTGGCAGGTGTGAGCGCGGGACCTTTGCCGACAGAGTGCTTCATCGCAGGGGAGTGGCGTGGCGCCGAGGGGGGTCGGCGTTTCGAAGTGACCGATCCCGCGACCGGCGTGCCGATCGAAACGGTCGCCGACGCGTCGCCCGCTGACGGACTGGCCGCCGTCGCGGCGGCGCACACCTCCCTGGACGCGTGGTCGCACGTCGCGCCGCGCCAACGCGCGGAGATCCTGCGCCGGGCGTTCGAGCTGATGACGGCGCGGGGCGAGGAGCTGGCGCGCCTCGTGGTGAGGGAGAACGGCAAAGCGCTCACGGACGCCCGCGGTGAGATTGCGTACGCGGCGGAGTTCTTCCGCTGGAACTCCGAGGAAGCAGTCCGCAACACCGGCGAGTTCGTCACGGCGCCCGCCGGCACCAACCGGATCCTGGTGCTGCGTCAGCCGATCGGCGTCGCCCTCCTCATCACGCCGTGGAACTTCCCCGCGGCGATGCTGACCCGCAAGATCGGCCCGGCGCTCGCCGCGGGTTGCACGGTCGTCTGCAAGCCGGCACGGGAGACCCCCCTCACCGCGCTCGCGATCGCCGGGATACTGGAGGCGGCGGGAGTGCCCCCGGGCGTCGTGAACGTCGTGCCGAGTGCGCGACCCGGCCCGCTCATCGACGCCGCCGTCGCCGACGGGCGCGTGCGCAAGCTCTCCTTCACCGGCTCGACGGAGGTCGGCCGGATGCTGCTCGCCAAGGCGTCGGCGCGGATCCTCAGCTGCTCGATGGAGCTCGGCGGGAACGCCCCGTTCATCGTCTTCGCCGACGCCGATCTCGACGCCGCGGTCGCCGGCGCGATGGTCGCCAAGATGCGCAACGGCGGCGAGGCCTGCACGGCGGCGAACCGCTTCTATGTCGAGGAAGCCGTCGCCGCCGAGTTCTCGCGGCTTCTCGTTGCCGCGATGGGGGCGGTCCGGATGGGCAACGGTCTCGACGAGGGAGTCGGGCTCGGCCCTCTCGTCAACGCAGACACGCGTGACAAGGTCGCCGGGTTGGTCGCCGGGGCGCTCGACTCGGGTGCGAGGGCTCTGACGGGCGGGGTCGTGCCAGAAGGGCCGGGGTACTTCTACCCGGCGACGGTCCTCGACCGGGTCGGGCCGGGCTCGGCGATCCTGCGGGAGGAGATCTTCGGCCCGGTGGCGCCGATCGTGACCTTCACGTCGGAGCCCGAGGTCATCGCGCTGGCGAACGACTCGATTCTGGGCCTCGTCTCCTACGTCTACACGGGAGATCTGGCGCGTGGCCTGCGGGTCGCCGAGGCGCTGGAGACAGGCATGGTGGGACTCAACCGGGGGCTCGTCTCGGATCCGGCCGCCCCCTTCGGGGGCACAAAGCAGTCCGGGCTCGGCCGGGAGGGCGGTCACGAGGGGATGAATGAGTACCTCGAGACGAAGTACGTCGCCTGTTCATGGTGACCGCGGCGCCGGCGCCGACCCGCCGAGGTCCCGGCCAGGCAGGCGCCGCGCGAGGGAAGGACCGGTAGCGCCGTGACCGAGCAGTTCGACCTCGACCGTTACGGGCGCGCCCA
>Ga0326727_10014732_pt1 | contig 16960 bp, 16 predicted proteins | sample MB2enrmetagenome_FD_207643 | JGI IMG/M metagenome (GOLD analysis project Ga0326727, IMG submission 207643) | Lab enriched peat soil microbial communities from McLean, Ithaca, NY, United States - MB29MY | ecosystem: Environmental > Terrestrial > Soil > Wetlands > Peat | place: USA: New York...
CGGCATCTCAGCGGCGCGGTGCGCACCCGCCCCGGGGAGCTGATCGTGGTGGTCGACGACGCCGCCCGGGAGCACGGGGTCCGCGTCGCCGCCGTGCAGCCGGGGCGGGTGACCGGGGCGATCGTCTGGTCGCGAGCGGCAGCCGGCGAGCCCCTCCTCCACCTCGAGATCGTGCACGCGCTCATCCGCGAGATGGACGAGGTGATCGGGGCGCTGGCCGAGGTGGGCGCGGCCGTCATCCGCCCGGTGGTGGCCCAGCGCAGCGTCAACCGCCCCGACCCGGTGCGGGCGGCGACCCGGACCCGGCGCTGGGGGGAGATCGCCCGCGAGGCGGCCGAGCTGGCCCATCGTGCCAGGATCCCCGCCGTCGAACCCGTCAGCGACCTGGAGAGCGCGCTGGCGGGGCTGCCGGAGGGCTCGCGTATCCTCGCCTGCATGGTGGATGGGGCGGTGCCGCTGGCCCGGCTGGTGGTCGGTCCGGAGGGCGGGCTGGCCCCGGTCGAGGCGGAGCGCCTGGGTGAGGCGGGCGGCGAGATGGTCCACCTCGGCCCTCGGGTGCTCCCGGCGCGCCGGGCCGCGGCGTTCGCGGCCGGCCTGCTTCTCAGCCGCACCGGTGACCTCGATGCCGGGATGCCGGCGGCACCCCCGGCATGAGCACCCCCCTGCCCCTCACCCCCACGACGGCGCGGAGCGGGGCACCGCTCCGGGTGGCGCTCACCGCCCTCGGCTGCAAGGTCAACTACGCCGAGATGGCCGACCTCGCCGGGATGCTGGCGGGGATGGGCTGTGAGGTGGTGCACGAGGGCGAGCCCGCCGACGTGCGCGTCCTCAACTCCTGCGGGGTGACCCTCCAGGCGGACGCCACCACCCGCCAGCGGCTCCAGCGGCTGCGCCGCCAGGACCCCGACTGCCACCTCATCCTCACCGGCTGCTCGGTCGACGCCAATCCCGAGCGGTACCTGGCCACGGGAGCGAGCGGACGGCCGGCGATCCCCCGGCTGGACGCCGTCTTCGCCAATGCGGAGAAGAGCCGCATCGCGGACCACGTCGCGGAGCTCGCCGCCCGGGTCGGGGCCACACCAGGGCGGGTGCCCCCGGCGGGGCTGCGCAGCCGGGCTTTCCTCAAGGTCCAGGATGGATGCGACCACCGCTGCACCTACTGCGTGGTGTGGCGGACGCGGGGAGCATCGGCCAGCGTGCCCGCCGAGGTGGTGCTGTCCCGGGCGCGCGCGGCCGCGGAGGCCGGGCACAGCGAGCTGGTGCTCACCGGCGTCGACCTGGGCAGCTACGGCCGTGACCGGGGATCCGACCTGGCCACCCTGGTGCGAAGCCTGCTGGACGGACTCGACCCCGAGGTGCGGCTCCGGCTCAGCAGCGTCAACGCCAACGACATCTCGGAGCGGCTGATCGCCCTGAACCGGGACCCGCGGCTCTGCGCCCACTGGCACATCCCACTGCAGAGCGGCAGCGACACCGTCCTCCGGGCGATGCACCGCGGATACCGCCGCCAGCGCTACCTCCGGGTGGTCGAGGGCCTGCGCAACCGGGACCCGGACACCGAGCTGACCACCGACGTGATGGTGGGCTTCCCCGGTGAGCGCCGGGAGGACCACGAGGCGACGCTCGGCCTCATCGAGGAGGCCGGCTTCCTCGGCTGCCACGTCTTCCGCTACTCGCCGCGTCCGGGCACGGCGGCGGCGAGCCTCGTGGAGCAGGTCGACGAGGCAACCGCGCGCACGCGCGCCGTCGAGGTCCGGCGGGCGGCCGCCAGCAGCGGCCGCAGACGGCGGCAGCGGGCGGTCGGCCGTGTGGAGGAGGTGGTCTGGGAGCGGGTGTCGGAGGGCGAGGCGCTCGGCCTGAGCGGCGGCTATCACGAGGTGGTGGCGGAGCCCGACCGGTCGACCCGGATCGGAGGGCTGCAGCGCGTCCGGGCGACCGGACTCGAGGGTGACCGCCTCCGCGGGGTCATCGTCCCGAGCGCGGCCGCGGACTGCGGCTGATGCGGGTCGCGGTGACGGTCCATCCTCACGCCGGCCGGGAGGAGCTGCGCTGGGACGGGCGGGAGCTGCGGCTCTCGATCACCCAGCCGCCGGCGGAGGGTGCCGCCAACGCGGCGGCGCTGCGCCTCGTGGCCGCATGGCTCCAGGTGCCGCCCTCCCGCGTGCGCCTCGTCGCGGGCCGGCGCAGCCGCCACAAGCTGGTGGAGATCGAGGGAATCGACGCCCTGCCAAGCGCTAGCGAGCATCGCTCCGTTTGACGCGTCGCACTCTGCAGACGGGCTTGCAACGGTGGCACACTTACGCGCACCAGTGGGCTTGCTCGAGTCCGCGGGGGGAGGGGCCGACCTGATTCGATTGGTTGGCGCAAGCGTTGGCTTGCCGGCAGGGCCCCGCGCCGAGCGCGGTGGGGTCGCACGATGAACCGCTCGCGCGCCTCGGGCGCGGAGCCGGACCATCGGTCATCCCGGCCATGAGCTCGCGGGACCTGGTCGGACACAGCCTGCAGCCCGACCGTCCGCTCCCCGCCGACACCGAGACGCAACCGCTCCAGCCGCTCCCCCCCTACCCGCCGGTCGAGACCGTCCTCGGGGGTGGTCATCGGGCACCGAGCCGGCGGCGGCGGACCGCCCTCCTGGTGGCCATCCTGGGGCTCGCCTCCCTGGTCGCCGTGGCCCTGGTCACCACCTCGATGGGAGCGGCCGCGATCACCGACCAGGTCAACGCGCGGCTGGCCGGCGCCGACAGGCAGGCGGCCGGCTACCTCACCCAGCTAGTCTCAGGCCGGATCGGCGCCCTCGACGGGGTCGCCGACCAGCTCTCCATCCTGGCCGTCGCCGAGGGCAGCCCCACGGCGGACCAGACAGCGGCGACCACCGCCCTCGACGACCTCGCCCGCAGTGACGCGCAGAGCGAGGGGGTGGTCCTCACCGGGGCCGGGGGGGCGCCGATGATGCGGACGGGATCAGAGGACCCGCTCGCCGGCCTGCCGGCCGACTGGCGGACGCGCCTCGACCACGGCGGGTTCCTGGCGCTGGCGGCGCCGTCGTCGCTCGCCGCCCCCGCCGTCGACGTGGCCGTGCCCGTCCTGGAGGGGGGCGGCACCGCCGGCGGCTACCTGGTGGAGCAGTACGGGCTCTCTGGCGCGGTCAGCTCGCTGGAGGCGGTCGCGGCCGCCCAGGGCATGCCGCTCGCGGTGGTGAACCAGACCGGAGGTCTGGTGTTCGGGGTCCAGCCCGGCGGCGGCGGGGCCAGCCCGATGACCAGCTGGACGCCGGCGGCGGGGGTCACCGCCGAGGTCGCCTCCACCCTCAAGGGCGGCAGTCCGGTCCTCGACGACGGGGGGGCGGGCGGACCCGCGGCGTACAGCCCGGTGAGCCAGGCGTCCTGGGTTGTCGAGGCGTCCCTGCCCGGATCCGCCCTCGGAGCCGTGACCAACCTGAGGATCACGGTGGACAGCATCTGCGCGGCCCTGGCCCTCCTCTTCCTCACCGCGGTGGCCCTGGTGAACCGGACCCTGCGCAGAAGGGAGCAGACCGAAGCCGCGCTGATCACGCAGTCGGCGGCGATGGAGCACGCGGCCATGCACGACCCGCTCACCGGCCTGCCCAACCGCCTGCTCTTCAACGACCGCCTCCAGCACGGCATCTCCAACGCCCGCCGGTCGGGTCACCCGATGGCCCTCCTCGTCCTCGACATCGACGGTTTCAAGGCGCTCAACGACGCCCTCGGCCACAGCGCCGGGGACGTGGTGCTCCGGGAGACGGCGGCCCGGCTCCAGGCATCGGTGCGGGTCTCCGACACGGTGGCGCGCCTGGGCGGCGACGAGTTCGTGATCGTCGCCGCCGACGCCGATCCCAGTGAGGCGGAGCTGATCGTTGCCAAGGTTCGGCAGCGGATGGAGGAGCCGATGATGGTCGAGGAACGGCTGATCCCGGTGGGGCTCAGCATCGGCCTGGCGGCCTTCCCCGAGGACGGCTCCGAGCCGCCTCAGCTGCTGCGCCGCGCCGACACCAACATGTACCGGGAGAAGCGGGCGAGAAAGGCCGTCTCCGGCTGACAGGCGCAGCCGGAGACGGCCCGAAACCCCTGCCCGGGCGAGCTCAGCTCGCGCCCGCCTCCACGGTCGTGGGGGCGGCGGTCACGGCGATCCGCTTGGGCTGCGGCTTGGGAGTCCGCGGCACGGTCACGGTGAGCACGCCGTTGTCGAATGCGGCCGAGATCCCGTCCGGCTCGATCTCGCCGGGCAGGATTACCTGACGGAAGACCGAGGCGGTGCGCCGTTCGCGCCGGACGTACTCGCCCTCCTTGCTCTCCTGCTCCGCGCGCCGCTCGCCGCGGATGGTGAGGACGCCGTCGTCGAAGGTGACCTCGACCTCCTCGGGCTTGTAGCCGGGGACTGACGCCTCCAGGATGTAGCTGCTCTCGGTCTGGCGAACGTCGACGGGGAGGGCCAGGTGCTCACCACCGTCGGCACGGGTCAGCGGCTCGCCGAAGACCTGCTGGAAGAGCTGGTCCATCTGCTCGTGCAGGCTGGACAGCTCACCCCACGGATTCCATCGCATCAGTGCCATCTCACCTTCCTCCAGGGCTTCGAGGCCATTGCCTCACGCCATCACCTGTACCTGGCCGCAAGGCGCCGCCAAACCTGAGACGGCGAGAGCGTCACTCGGCGGGGGCGAAGAAGTCGCGCAGGTGGTCGAAGAAGCCGCGCCGCACCTCCACCGGCTTGCCGTCCCGGCCGCCCAGCTCCTCGTACAGCTTGCGTTCCTTGGCGGAGAGGTGGGCGGGAACCACGACACGCACGATGCAGAGCTGGTCGCCGCGACGCCCGGTGCGGAGATGGGGCACGCCGTGCCCGGCGATCTTGATGACCCGCCCCGGCTGGGTCCCGGCGGGGAGCTCCAGCGCCGTCTCCCCGTCCACCGTCGGCACCGTGATCCGATCGCCGAGCACGGCCTGGGTGACCGCGACCGGAAGCTCGTAGATGAGGTCCTGGCCGCGCCGGATCAGCTGGGGATGGGGCGCCACCCGGAAGCTCAGGTAGAGGTCGCCGGACGGCCCGCCCCGGGGCCCGGCCTCGCCCTCCCCGGAGACCCGCACCTGGATGTCCTCGTCCACGCCGGCGGGGATGGCCACCTCGATGGTCTTGCGCTCCTCCGTCAGGCCCCTGCCGTGACAGCGCGAGCAGGGCTGGTCGATGAGGCTGCCGGTGCCGTGGCAGCGGGGACAGGCGGTGAGGTTCACCACCTGCCCGAAGATCGACTGCATGGCCCGGCGCACCTGGCCGCTGCCGCCGCAGTCGGGGCAGCTCCTCGGCTTGGTCCCCGGCGCTGCGCCGCTGCCGGAGCAGTCGGGACAGGTGCCGGCGCGCGGAACCTCGACGGTGCGCTTGGCACCGAAGACTGCCTCCGCGAAGGTGATCTCGACGCTCATCCTCAGGTCCGCGCCGCGCTGCGGTCCCGCGCCGCGGGCCGCGCCACGGCCGCCGCCGAAGAACATGTCGAACAGCTGGAAGGCGGAGTCGAAGGAGAAGGTGCCGAAGTCGGGCACCTGCTGGCCGGCGTGGCCGAAGGTGTCGTAGCGCTGGCGCTTCTGGGGGTCGCTGAGGACCGAGTAGGCCTCGCCGACCTCTTTGAACCGCTCCTCGGCCGCCTTGTCACCCTGGTTGCGGTCCGGGTGGTACTGCATCGCGAGCTTGCGGTAGGCGCGCTTCAGCTCCTCGGGACTGGCGTTGTGCTTGACGCCGAGGACCTCGTAGTAGTCGCGCTTGACGGTGGCCATCAGGCGAGCTGCCCGGCGGGCCCGCCAAGGCGTGCGCGGGGATGAGCGACCCGAACCAGCGCCGGCCGGAGGAGCCGGTCGTGCAGACGGTAGCCAGGCTGCAGCACGGCGACCACGGTGTCCTCGGTCACGAGGTCGGACTCCTCGCCGCCGATCGCCTCGTGCACGGCCGGATCGAAGCGGCACCCGACCGTCTCGACCGGCTCCACCCCCAGGGTTGCCAGCGCCTGCTCGAACTGGACGACCACCATGCGCAGGCCGTCCTGGAGCTGCTGGGCGTCGCCCTCGGCGGCGGCGTGGTCGGCGGCGCGGCGGAGGTTGTCGAGGACGGGGAGCAGCGCCAGGGCCGCGTCCTCCGACGCGTAGCGCGAGCGGTCGGCGAGCTCCTGCGCCTTGCGCCGGCGGAAGTTCTCGAAGTCGGCGGCGAGACGGAGGAGCTGGTCGCTGCGCTCGGCGAGCTCGCGGCGCAGGCTGGCCTCGACCTCCGCCGCGGCGGCGTCGGCCGGGCTCCCCCCCACCCCCGCTGCGGGAGGCGGAGGAGCCGGTGCCTCGGCGGCGTCGGCGCCGGCCGCGGGCGGGCGGCCAGGATGACCCGGGCCGGGCGCGGGCTCGCCGGCGGAGGCGTGGACGAGCCTCCCGTCAGCGCTCCGCCTGGGGTGCTCGGTCATCGTCCGCCTCCGCGCTGACAGACCATCCTCAACTGAGTACCCGCCCGACGGCCTCGCCAACCCGGTCGGCAACGAAGCGAACCCGGGGAGCCACCTGGGAATAGGGCATCCGGGTGGGTCCGAGCACCCCCACCGTGCCGCCGCGGCCCTCCCCGGCGCGATAGGTGGTGAGCACCAGGCTGCAGCCGCTGAGCTGGGAAATTCCGGACTCGGTGCCGATCACCACGGTCACGGGCCGACCCCCCGGAGGGGCCCCCGGCTGGCCCGGCTGCGGGCCGGATCCCACCCCCTCGAAGGACGCGGCCAGCAGCTCACCGAGGACGCGCTCCTCCTCGACCAGCTCGAGCACCTGGGAGAGGCGCTGCACGTCGCCGAACTCGGGCTGGTGGAGCAGGTTGCGCACCCCGTCGTGGACGATCAGGGTGTCCTGGCGGGATTCCACCGAACGCAGGAACGCGGCGATGTCGGCGAGGACCTCGGAGCGCAGTGGATGGCCGGGGTCCCCTCCCCCACCGGCCTCGATCTGAGCGCCGTCCAGCCCGACGATCTCCTCATTGAGCCGCCCGGCGAGACGGCTCAGCTCCTCCTGGTCGGCCTCGCGGCTCAGGCTCATCGGGTGCTGGCGGATCAGGTTGCCGTCCAGCACCAGGATGAGGAGGGCGTGGGCCGGGTCGAGCGAGACCAGGTCGAGGTGCTTGACGGTGACGCTCCTCGCCTGGGGGCCGGTGACGATGCTGAGGGCGTCCACCGCCACGGCGAGCACCTGGGCGGCGAGCTCCAGCACCCCCTCGATGTGGGCGGGCATGACCGCCAGACGGGGCTCCAGCTGGCGGCGCACGCCGCCGGGGAGGCCCTCCTCCTCCATCAGGAAGTCGACGTAGTAGCGGTACCCGCGATCGCTGGGCACCCGACCGGCGGAGGTGTGGGGCTGGAGCAGGTACCCGACTTCGACCAGGGTGGCCAGCTCGTTGCGGATGGTCGCCGCCGACCAGCTGGCGAGGTGCAGCGCGAGGGCGTGCGAGCCCACGGGCACCCCGGTGGCGGTGTAATCGGCAACCACCGCCTTGAGGATCTGCTCCTTGCGCGTGTCGAGGGGGATCCAGCTCTCCATGGCGCTCCCGGACCGGTGGCCCCACCTGGGACCACCTTAGCACTCGCTAGTCCTGAGTGCTAAATCCTAGCAGAGGCCCGGGCGGCGGGCTCACCGCTCCAGAGCGCGGGGCCCGCGCGCCCCATCCGGGGGCCCGGTGCTGGCCCTCGCCGGCGTGGGCGGAGTGGAGCAGGTCCAGCACCTCCTGCGCCTTCCACGGTTCCATGGCGAGCACCGTGCTCCGGGAGAGACCGGCGTGCACCAGCTCGGTGACCACGCTCTCGGGCACGGGCGGACGGCCTGGAGAACCAGGAATTCGGCGCATGATTGACGCAATCCTGGGGCAACGGGACGGTCCTCCGAAAGCCCCGCGGCGACACTGTGACCCGGCCGTCTTGGCGGGCCATGACGCCTCCGCGCTCGCGTTACAGATGACCACAGCCCCGCCAGGCGAACCGACGACGCGTGTCCCGGCGGCCCGGATGGCGCGCCGCGGAGACGAGCCCCGCCCGCATCAGGCGACGAGCTGGCGCACCACCTCGTCGAGCACCTCCTGGCCGCGGGTGGTGGTGCCCAGCCGGCCGTCGCGACGCCAGAGCAGGCCGGCCGCGACCAGCCCGTCGGCGCGTGCCGTCCACGACGGGGAGGCCGGGAGACCCTCGGCCAGGCGCAGCCCGAGCAGCACCCGCTCCTCCTCCGCCTCGGCCTCGCCGACCACCTCCCAGCCCTCGATGGGGAGCCCGCCGGCGCCATCACGGCTGGCGGCGAGATACCTGGGCAGGCTGCGCCCGTGCCAGTAGCGCAGGGAGACCGCCCCCGCCGGCGCCGGGATGCCGAGCCGGGCGGCGAGACCGGCCGGAAGATGCCCGTGAGCGCCGAGACCGGCGCCGAGGTAGTGGCCGCGCCGCCAGTAGACGAGGTTGTGGCGGCACTCCTCCCCGGGACGCGCGAAGTTGCTGACCTCGTACTGGTGAAGGCCGGCGCCGGCCAGCACCTGGACGGTCAGCGCGTGCTGCCGGAGCGCCGCCTCGGGGTCGACCGCCGGCCTCTCGCCACGGCGGACGCTGGCGTGGAGCGGCGTCCCCGGCTCCACGGTCAGCTCGTAGGCGGAGACGTGACCGGTGCCGAGCTCCGCCACTCGCTCCAGGGTCGCCCGCCAACGGGCGTCGTCCAGCCCGGGCACGGCGTAGATGAGGTCGCAGCTGATCCGGCCGAACCCGGCTCGGCGGACCTCGGCGACGGCGGCGAGCGCCCGCTCCCGGTCGTGGACGCGGCCCAGGAAGCCGAGGATGTCGGGCTCCAGGCTCTGGACCCCGAGGCTCACCCGGTTGAAGCCGGCCGCGAGCCAGGTGGCGGCCCGGCCCTCGGTGGTGCTGGAGGGGTTGGCCTCGAGCGTCACCTCGGCGCCGGGAGCGAGGACGAAGCCGGCGCGCACCTCGTCGAGGACGCCGGCGAGCCGGTCGGGGTCGATGAAGCTCGGCGTCCCGCCGCCCACGAAGACGGTGTCGAGCTCCAGACGTCCGAGCCGCGCCGCCAGGGCCTGGATCTCGGCGCGAAGCGCCTCCACATACGCGACCTCCCGGTCACGCCCGGCCAGAGAGACGAAGTCGCAGTACTCGCAGCGCCGCTCGCAGAAGGGGACGTGGAGGTAGAGCGCGCGGGGCGGGTCCACCGAGGGGGGGCGAGGCACCCCCCCAGCCGGGGCCGGGCCGGCGCTCACCGTCCCGAGCGCGAAGCGGGTGCCGGGCGCGGGGTCCGGCGGAACATCCGCGAGACGGTGGGATAGACGAGCGGCACCAGCACGAATCCGGACGCCGCCGCGGTCAGCTCGGCCACGGCGACACCGGCCCCGGTCGTGGAGCCGAGCGTGCTCACCTCCAGGTAGTAGACGAGCGTGTCGACCACCGCCACCAGGGCTCCGAAGACGAACGTCTCCAGGATCTTGGGCCGCGCCTTTTTGACGATCCGCGTGGCGAAGGGTCGCGCCAGCCAGGCGGCCACGGCGAGGATGAGGATGGAGATCTCCGAGATGGCCAGGCCGACGATGCCGCCGATCAGGCTGCCCGTCGTGTACAGCTGCTGGACGACCGGGGCGCCGGACGTGGGCGGCGCGGCGAGCGCCTGAGAGAGCGTGATCCGGTAGCTGCTGGAGTCGATGCTCTTGATGGTCGCCGGCTGGCCGTCGACGGTGACGGCGGCATCGACGAAGTCAACGCCGGCCCCGCCGGCCAGGGTGAACTGGGTCGCGGTGGGAGCCGGGCTGGACGCCACCGCGGCGCAGACCGCGACGGTGCCGGGGACGAGCATGCTCTGGCTGACCGCGGCACCCGACGCCGGCGCAGACCCGAGCGGCGCGGTGAGCGTGATCTGGTCGCCGTCGACCCCGGCGACGTGGGCCGGGTTGCCCGCGACGTCGAGGTTGATGCCCGAGCCGCAGAGGAAGGTCTTGCCGTCACCGCTCGCCACCGCGAAGCTGGTGGAGGTTGGGGCCGGCTTGCTCTGCACCGTCGAGCTGGTGGTGTCGGTCACGCCGACGATGAGCCCCACCACCACGACCACCAATGCGGCGATGCCGGAGAGCACGTACCAGTCCCGCCGGTTCCAGGGAGGACCGAGGTTCGTCTGCGTGGCGGGTCCGGGCACCACCGAGCTCGGTGGTCCCATCGGCCGCGGCGGTCCCATCAGGGACGCCATCAGCCCCCGGCGCGGGGGCGGCAGGGGCTCGGGCTCAGGCTCGACGACCGGCGCCGGGCCGCCGACGGTCCGCGAGGGCCGGCGCTTGCGGCGGTGACGGGGCGGGGCCACGCTCAGGCGCCCCCAACGATGGCCGAGGCCGTCAATGTTGCTGCCAATTCTGTCTCCATCAGTCCTCGTCCATCTGCAGGACAGCCATGAACGCCTCCTGCGGGATCTCCACGCTGCCCACCCGCTTCATCCTCCGTTTGCCCTCCCGCTGCTTCTCCAGCAGCTTGCGCTTGCGGGTGATGTCCCCACCGTAGCACTTGGCCAGGACGTCCTTGCGCATCGCCGAGACGGTCTCGCGGGCAATGATCTTACCGCCCACGGCGGCCTGGATCGGCACCTCGAAGAGCTGGCGGGGGATGAGCTTGCGCAGCCGCTCGGCCAGGCGCCGGCCGTGGAGGTTGGCCCGGTCGCGGTGGACGATCATGGAGAGGGCATCGACCCGCTGCCCGCCCACCATGATGTCGAGCTTGACCAGGCGCTCGGCGCGGAATCCGGTCAGCTCGTAGTTGAGGGAGGCGTAGCCGCGGCTCCGCGACTTGAGCTGGTCGTAGAAGTCGTGGATGATCTCGCCCAGGGGGAGGTCGTAGACCAGGGAGACGCGGTCGCCGGCCTGGTGCTCCATGGTCTTGAACTCGCCGCGCCGCTCCTGGCAGAGCTCCATGACCGCTCCCACGTAGGCGGTGGGCACCAGGATGGAGGCGGTGCAGCGGGGCTCCTGAATCTCGTCGATGGCGGACGGGTCGGGCAGCCGCTCCGGGTTGTCCACCGGCAGGACCTCGCCGCTGCGCAGCCGGACCCGGTAGGCGACCGTCGGGGCGGTGGTGATCAGGGAGAGGTTGAACTCGCGCTCCAGCCGCTCCTGGACGATCTCCATGTGGAGCAGCCCGAGGAAGCCGCAGCGGAAGCCGAAGCCGAGCGCCGCCGAGGACTCTGGCTCCCAGACCAGGGAGGCGTCGTTGAGGTTCAGCTTCTCGAGCGCCTCCTTGAGCTCCGGGACGTCGTCGGACTCGATCGGGAAGATGCCCGCGTAGACCATGGGGGTCACCGTTCGGTAGCCGGGCAGGGCGGCGGCAGCGGGCCGGTCGGCCAGGGTGACGGTGTCGCCGACCTTGGAGTCCCGGACGTTCTTGATCGAGGCGATGAGGTAGCCGACCTCCCCGGTGCGGAGCCCGTCGGTCGGGGTCATCATCGGTCGGAAGACCCCGACCTCGTCGACCACGAACTCCTTCTCGGTGGCCATCATCCGGATCCGCTGGCCGGGCTCGATGGCACCGTCCATCACCCGGACGTAGACGACCACCCCCCGGTAGGCGTCGTACTTGGCATCGAAGATGAGCGCCGTGAGCGGGGCCTGGGGGTCGCCGTGGGGCGGGGGGACGCGGGCGACCACCGCCTCCAGGACCTCGTCGATGCCGGTCCCGTCGCGGGCCGAGGCGAGGATCGCGCCTGAGCCGGGAAGGCCGATCACCTCCTGGATCTCCCGGCGCACCAGCTCGGGGTCGGCGTTGGGCAGGTCGATCTTGTTGATCACCGGGATCAGCTCGAGGTCGTGCTCCAGGGCCAGGTCGACGTTGGCGAGCGTCTGGGCCTCGATCCCCTGGGTGGCGTCCACCACCAGGACCGCCCCCTCGCAGGCGGCCAGGGCGCGGGAGACCTCGTAGGTGAAGTCCACGTGGCCCGGGGTGTCGATGAGGTTGAGCTCGTAGGCGCGGCCGTCCCGGGCCGTGTAGTCCATCCGCACCGCCTGGGCCTTGATGGTGATACCCCGCTCCCGCTCCAGGTCCAGGCTGTCCAGGACCTGGTCCTGCATATCCCGGAGGGCGACCGTCCCGGTCCGCTCCAGCAGGCGGTCGGCCAGGGTCGACTTGCCGTGGTCGATGTGGGCGATGATCGAGAAGTTGCGGATGTCGTCGCGGCGGACCGGGGGCACGGCCGCATCGTATTCGAACCGGGCGCCGCCGCCATCCGGTCGGGGCCGCCGGCCCGCGCCTCGGCGCCCCGCTCCCCGGGCTCACCACCCGCAGCCGCGCCGACCGCTCCCCCGCCGGACCGGAAGCAGCCGGCTCCCGCCCCCGCCGCGGCAGGCTCAGTTGATGTCGACGTGGACCAGGTCGAAGGTGCTCTTGTAGGCGCTGCCGTTGCTCACCACGTAGCGGATCTGAAGCCCCGACACCGCCGCCGTGCTGTTGATCACAGAGGCGATGGAGACGGTCTGGGTGGTGTAGCTGGTCGTCTCGTTGCCGATCGAGAAGAGGGTCCAGGTGGTGCCGCTGTTGGCGGAGACCCCCACGTAGGTGGTGGTCCCCGTGCCCGGGGCGGCGCTGGCCTCGGAGACCAGGGTGAGCACCGCCGAGCTCACCGCGGCGCCGCTGGCCACGGTGGGGCTGAAGCTCCACTGCAGGTACTGGGTGGCGACCGGCGCGAACCAGGTGGAGCCGCCGTTGGTGGTCTCCAGGAGGACGCCCGTGCCGCCCGTCCCGCTCGAGCCCACCGCGTAGCAGTTGAGCGCCGACAGGCAGTCGAAGCCCCAGATGTCGTAGGTGGTCCCCGAGGCCTGTGCCGACCAGGTCGTGCCGTTGGTGCTGGCCTCGATGACCCCGGCATCGCCTCCGGCCCAGCAGGCGGTGGTCGAGTAGCACTCGATGGCGTAGAGCGCGTCGGTGGTCCCCGAGGTCTGGGCGGTCCAGGTGGTGCCGCCATTGATGGTGGCCACGATCACCCCGCCGTTGCCGGCCGCCCAGCACTGGGTGGTGGAGACGCAGCTGATCCCGTAGAGCTCGTTGCCGCCGGCGTTCGAGGTCTGCGCCGTCCAGGTGGTGCCGCCGTTGGTGGTGGCGATGATGGTGCCGCCGGCGCCCGAGGCCCAGCAGTCGCTGGCCGAGACGCAGGTGATCTCATCGAGGTTGCTGGTGGTGGTGGAGGTCTGGGCGGTCCAGGTGCTGCCGCCGTTGGAGCTCACCAGGATCACCCCGCCGAACCCCGAGATCCAGCACTGGGTGGTGGAGACGCAGTCGACGGCGGTGAGCTCCTGGGTGGTGCCCGGGGGGGTCGGGGGTGTCTGCGCCGCCCAGGTGGCGCCCCCGTTGGTGGTGGCGATGATGGTGCCGTTGGCCCCGGTGGCCCAGCCGTCGCTGGCGTTCTCGAACCAGCCCCCATACCACACCGGGTGGGACGGCGTGGTCTCCTCGGTCCACGTCTCGCCGCCGTTGGTGCTCGCCCATATGTATCCCTGGTACGTGTACGCCCAGCACGAGGTGGGGTCGGCACAGCCCATCCAGTCGGGGGACTGACCGCCGAGGAGGGTGGCGGCGGCGCCCCAGGCGCTGGCGTCGGCGTAGGTCTTGCCGTCCCCGGCGTACGCGAAGGCGGCGACGCTGGTCTGGCTGAAGGGGGTGGCCGTCCCGGTGTCGTCGGTACCCCCCGTCGGGGGCAGCGAGAGGGCCATGTCGACGGCGGGGGTGTGCACCCAGCCGACGGCCCCCGAGAACACCTCGTAGCTGTACTGGGTGTCGTAGGCGGCGGTGGTGTCCGTGTAGGTGGTCGCCGTGCCGGCCAGGGTGGTGAGGGTCGAGTAGGTGCCGCCGGGCGGGGTCGCCCGCTCCACGGTGATCCCCGGGCTGCCGCTCACCGCCGACCAGGAGAGGGTCACGGTCCCCGAGGTGTCGCTGCAGGAGGAGTAGGGTGTCGAGCCCCCGCTGCAGTGGAGCGAGGTCACCGGGACCGCGGCGGCGGTCTCGGCGGCGACGCTGTTGCCGGTGTTCTCGGAGAGTCCCTGCCAGGCGCCGAGGACCCCCCAGCCGATCAGGCCGGCGCTGGCCACGATGGCGGTCAGGCAGAGGGTGATGAGCTGCCAGCGGCCGAGCCGCCAACCGCGCGCGGATGCAGACATGGCACCCTGACACTAGGCAGGCGAGACCACGTGGCTGCGGCTCGCCCGTGACGACCTGGCACGCCTTCGCCTCGATCCCGTCACGGCGGGAGCGGGCGGCGCCGGGGCCGGGGCGGCTAACCGGTGGAGACGGCCCGGAAGGCGAGCAGGAGGGCGACGACGAAGCCGGCGGTGAGCGTCCACGCCTCCCGTCGCGGGGCCGTACCGCGGGCGAACAGCACGGTGAGCGGGAGCGAGATCAGGGTCAGCGGCCCGTACATGACGTGGAGCCCCTGGGCCGGGCGCTGGCCGGCGAGCAGGAGGCTGATGCCGGCGACACCCTGGACGCCCACCGCCGCGAAGGCGAGCCAGAGGTAGGCGCGGGCGGTGGGGAGCAGTCGCGGATCGCGGACGGCGAGCAGGGCGAGCAGCACTCCGGCGGCGAGGAGGATCAGGAGGGCGTAGCCCAGGCGCTGGTGGACGTCGACCAGCGCACCGGCCGCGCCCGTGGGCTGGGCGGCGCCCAGCAGCGCCCCCCCGATCACCGCAGCACCACCGACAGCCCGCTCGCGGGAAGCGTCGTGTAGACGCAGGCGAGCGGCTCCCAGTCCACCTCCGCCCCGGGCGGAACCAGCAGGCCGAGGTGGTCGCCGACCCGGCGTCGCCAGGCGAGCGGGGTATCCGCCGCCTCCAGGTCCACCGGCTCGCCGTCGACCAGGGCGCCGTGGAGGGCGTCGACGGCGAGGACGAAGGCGTCGACCAGCTCCCACCACCGGTCCTCGTCCACCCGCCGCACCACCTCGTCCATGGCGGGCAGGGCCAGGGCCGCCTCGACCATCGACCCGCCCACGGTGACCAGCGACTCGAGATGCACGGTGAGCCCCTCCCACTCCGCCTCCTGGGAGTGGATGAGCGGCCGGCCGCGGCCGCGGCCGAGACTGCGGAAGCGCTCGGTCGGACGCACCCCGAGGCGGCCCAGCTCGGTGAGCGCGCTGCTGAGCGGCCACGGTCCGGTGCCGGCCGGACGGCGGCAGCGCACCCGGACGCAGCTCTCCTCCACGGTGGGGATGTGCACCCGCCAGAGCGGGGGGGTGCCGGGTGCCTCCTCGCCCGTCAGCGCGCCCGGCGCGACGTCGGCACGCGGAGGGTCGTCGAAGGCCGGAGGACGCTCGGAAGCCGGGAGCCGGATCATGTGCCCTGCGTGGTGTCGGGAGGCACGCAGATGTTGGCACGCAGGGCGCCCGTGTCGGCGACCGCCCCGCCCAGCGGCAGGGCGACGGCGAAGGTCCCGTACTCCCCCCAGGTCACGTAGCTCGTGCTCCGGATCGGCGGATAGATGAGGATGACGGTGGCCGTCTGACCGGGGTCGATGCTGACCGAGCAGCTGGCGTCGATGGCGACCGTGCTGAGCCCGGCGAGGGGGTAGGCGGGGTAGTAGAACTGGTTGAACGTGGCCCTGCTGACTCCCGCGGGGCAGAGCGCCGTTGACGATCCGGCCTGGCAGGTGGCCCACGACGAGGAGGCGATCTGCAGGTCGTCGAGCTGGGGGGAGCTGCCGGCCAGCCCGTCGTTGGTCAGCTGGAAGCCGACGGCGGTGAGCGGGCCCAGCCCCTGGAGCGCGGCCCACGTCTTCTGGGCACCGATGCGCTGGGCCAGCGGCTCCATGGAGATGCGTCCAACCAGGGTGACGTGGATGGGGTCGGGATTGACGTAGATGCCCCCGTCGGGGCTGGTGTCGTAGGTGGCCGAGGCGAGCGTGCGCGGATGCCCGGCGCTGGGCAGGCCCACCTGGGCGGCGGAGAGGCTCGGCTGGCCACCGCAGGCGGCGATCAGGGCGGCGAGGCCGGCCAGGGCGAGGCCGGTGCCCCGTGCCGGCCGCCGCCGGGCGCGCCGCGACGGGGACGTGGAGGAGCCGCCAGCTCGGATCACCGCAGACGGTCGCCTAGCGGCGCTCCAGGAGGGGTCGGCTGAGCAGCCCGACCGCCGCCAGGGCCACCACGATGGCGGCCCCGCTGGCCAGCAGCACGGTCATCGGGTTGAAGGCGGGGGTCCCGTCCAGGGCGCCGATGAAGGCGCTCCCCAGCTCTCCGAAGGGGTCGAGGACGGCGACCGTCCAGCCCCATCCCAGCCGGGGCACCCCGGTGAAGAGGCCGCCGAAGAAGAGGAAGGGGGCGAGCAGGATGCAGACATCGAGGAGCACCTCCCCCACGCCGCCGGCGAGGCAGGCCACCAGGCAGCCGAGCAGGCTGCCGGTGAGCAGACCCGCGAGCACCGCGACCACCAGTCCCGCCCACTCCAGCGGGGTGGCGGAGCCGGCGACGGCCACCAGCACGATAACCGGGAGCAGCTGGAGCAGGTCCACCAGGGCGCCGGCGCCGACCACGCCCCCCACCACCCGCCAGCCGGGGCGGGGCACCAGGGCGAGCCGGACGAGGAGACCGGACTGGCGGGCCCGGGCCAGGTTCACGGCGGTGCCGACGGCCCCCATCATCGCCACCATCACGGTGAGCAGCATCCCGGCCCAGAAGGTCGGGGCGCCGCCGACGATGAGGGGCAGGGCCAGCACCAGTGGGACGCCCACCTTGAGGGCGAGAGCCCGCCGCCGGGCGGCGACCACGAGCAGCTCGCGGCCGAGGGTGCCCCGCGGAAGAGCCCGGGCGAGCACGGCCCGGCGAGGCGCCGGCCCCGCCGGGGCGCCGCGGTGGAGCGGGAGGATGACGCTCACGACGGATCCTCCCGAACCGGCCCGACCAGGGCGCGGAAGCACTCGCGGAGGTCGGGTCGCCGCACCTCGAGGCTGCGCACGCCG
>Ga0326727_10014733_pt1 | contig 16959 bp, 13 predicted proteins | sample MB2enrmetagenome_FD_207643 | JGI IMG/M metagenome (GOLD analysis project Ga0326727, IMG submission 207643) | Lab enriched peat soil microbial communities from McLean, Ithaca, NY, United States - MB29MY | ecosystem: Environmental > Terrestrial > Soil > Wetlands > Peat | place: USA: New York...
GGCCTCGATCACTTCGTGATAAAGCCGGAAGGAGCGGCGCTGGTCGAGCCCGGCGTAGAATTTACGCGTCGTGTCGATGGAGCGATGGCCGAGCAGCTGGCGCGCCGTTTCAGCATCCTCGGGATGCGCGTCCAGCCAATTGTTCACCGCGAAGTGGCGCATGATATGCGCGTTCAGTTCGAAGCCAGTTTCGTGGCGCACGAACTGGTAGAATTGAGTAGAGACCGTAGTCCGACGCTTCGCCTGCCCCGTTCGACTGGGAAAGAGCGCGGAGGAAAGCTGGGCGGAAAGGGCAGGGCGGAACACGGCGACGTAGCGGTCCAGCAACGCGCTCGTCTCCTCCGTGAACTCGCCGTTGATATCCTTGCCGTTCTTCACCTCGTGACCCGGAATGGAGACGAGCCACTTGCCTGGCCCGCCGTGGACAGGCCTTTGGAAATGGCGGTCGAGGTCGAGGTAGGCGACGTTTTCAACGCGCAGGGGCAGTTCCAGGAGCACGGCCAGGATCGCGGCGTTCTGCACTTCGCGCGCCTGTTTGAAGGTCGCCTTGTCCACGCCGTCGTAGCGAGCGAAGACAGTCGCCGGCAGGTCCAGCAACAGCTGCTTGGCGCGAGGATCGGCGAGCTGGTTCAGTCGGAACGCGTTTTTTTGCGTCATGCCGTCGCGCTTGACCCGCGTGGCGGAGGCCAGCGTCTTTATGGCCGCGAGGGTCTCGGGTTCGGCCTTCAGGTGCTTGGCGAGGCTCAGCACGGCGAAGGCGACGGCCGTAACAATCGGCGCCGGCTGGTTGGGATCGTCGTGCGGCAAGACCTCGGCCCGCCCGGTCGTCGACGAGCGCTGCCGCGCGCGTTCGGCGAGCACGTCCTGCTGGATGCGCTCCAGGCCCCGCAAGACGAGGTCCGGGTCCAGCAGCCTCGCCAGCGACGCAAAATACTCGGGAGAGACGCCGTCCCGCACCAGATAGCCGGCGAGCAGAGTGAGGTTGCGGGCGTAGCCGTCGGCGGTCACCGCCCTCAAAGGCTTGCGGCGCGCGCGCGACAGCCGTTCGGCGAAAGCGCCAGCGCCCGCCGCGACAATGAAAGCCCCGCCTGCCGCGAAAATGGCGGACCGGGTCACCGCCTTCCGGAATTCCAACAATTCGGACGCAAACTGCGGCGGCAGCTGCGAAAGCGAAATCAACCGTTCGCGCTCCAGGAAAATGCTGTCGATATGGGGGTATCCGCTCTCTTCAACCGCCACGACCTGGTTCCAGGCGCGCCACGCCCGGCGCCACCGCTCGCGGACATTGGCCTGGACCGACTGCTCCTCCAGGAAGGCGAAGTAGTTTTCGAACACAACCTGATCGATCGCCGAGGGCTCGATCCCGCGCGCGGAGCACCAGCCCGCGAATTTGCGCAGATCGACTCGCTTCATCTCCGGCATCGACCCGAGCAGTTCCTCCCAGGCAGAACCGAGCGGCATATTGCGGCGACGGTCGACGGCGATGCCGACGCGGGCCAGCGCCTTGGTGAGGCGCGACATCGTATTCCTGAAATGCGCCTCGCTCACTCCGGCGAGCTTGAGCTTGGCGAAGCCCGCCAGCGACCGAATGGCGACCGGATTGGCGTCGACCTCAGACGGGTCACGACCGACGCACCGGCAGAAGGTCCTGATTGCCGAATTCAGTTCGGTCCTGGTCTTGTGCGGAACGTCATCGTGAGCCGAGATTGCCTCGATGACGGCCTTGAGCGTGCTCGGTCGGTTGTCCATGGAGGAGTTTGTGATGTAGGGTGAGTTAACCGGAGATGACATGTGACGACTGGACGTGAATGGTGTACCAGATTGTTATGAGCATAGCAATGATAATCGGGGTTTAGCTTAGCTATGCTTATAACAACGCGCACTATCGGCCGATTGTGACGTGACCTGAGTTGAATCTACTTGACTCCCGTCCGGCTGGCCTCGAACCGCGCCACCTCCGCAGCGGAGATGCGCACCGCCCGGCCGAACCTCGTCGCGATCAGCACGCCCGAGGCGATGAAGCGGTGGACCTGGCGCTCGGTGATGGCCCAGCGATCGGCGAGGGCGGCCACCGTGTAATAGACAACGGCGTTCGCCTCGGACGCGGCCGGCTCCAGCTTCCCGGACTTGAGGGGCCGGGCCGCTTCGCCGGCCTCGCGGACGGAAGTCATGCGGGCCCCGCGATCACGCTCTCCGATCTTCGCCATTGTTCTGCTCCTTCGTCGGCGCCGGAACCGCGATCTCTCGCGCGGTCGGCTGCTTGTTGGCCTGTTGCGCAAAGGCTTCCCCGACGGCGTCGCGCGCGAGCAGGCGCACGAGCGCCACGAGCCCCGGCAGGGCCGTGTCCGTCGCCACGCTCGATTTGTTGTGCGCGTTCAAGGCCGGTTGCTTCACGCAGATCGCTGCGGGTGTGTCGCAGCGGGTCCGGTCTAAACGGTCCGGGTCAGGTAGAATCGGGCGACGAATCGGGAGACATCGATCGCATGACGCCAGTTCAGCTCTGGCTTCCGACCTTTTTCGGCGGCGTCGCGCGGCCGGGGCTCCGGCGCGACATGCAGCGCTTGTTCCGGACGCGAACGACCGAAAACGTGATGTGGTCGGTTCCGGGCTGGGCGGGGCCGCCCAGGTGGACGCAGGAGGGGGCGGGCGTTTCGTGCTTGATAGGCGATACCTTGGAGTGCGTCCGAATTCTGCACGTCGGGGTGAACGGGGCGGTCGTCGGGCCGGCTGCGGCTGCCTTCCCGGGTCTGTCCGTCGTCGGCATGCTCGACGCGTGGCTGGACGGCGATTTCACGAGGCTCGCGCCATGCGATCCTGGTCAGCGGCTCCGTGTGAAAATGCCCCATCCGGTGAACGGTGGGGTCGCCTTAGTCGAGGCGGAAGTGACGCTGCCGGGCGCGAACTTTTTCCCCATTACGCATGTTGGCGACGAGCGCGTCTTCGCGCAATGGCCGCCGCGCCCGGATATGCCGGCAACCGTCTCGCCCGAAATGGAGAGCGCGTCGTCATCAGCGGACGCGCCGGACCGCTCATTGCGGCTGCGGCTCGCGTGGCTCGCCCCCTTCGACGAACTGCAGCCGTTGGTGATCTCGCCCGACGACGTTCTTGCGCGCGACAAAATGCGCCTGATTGCCGACGCCAGCGGCGGCGACTGCGCAAGAGCCCGCGCTCAGGCGATGACGGAAGCGCGGGAGTGGGTATCCGAAGGGCAGGCGTCCCTGAACGAAGTCTGGCTACAGCCGATCATTGCCGGGGAAGGGGAGCAAGGCGCGCTGATCGCGATCGAGGCTCGCTACGGGGTTTCGGCCGGCAGCCTTGAGCAGGCTTACAAGAACATAGAGCTACGTGCTCGCCTGAGCGCGCTGATCCCCGTCACGCGCGCATGGGGCGTTCCCGGGCTGATGTGGGCCTTGCTTCTCGACCGGCTGTCAGTTGCTCGGCCCTACCGAACATGCGAACGATGCGGGGCGCTTATCGCTGGCAGGGGGCATAAGCGCTTTTGCTCGGCCGCGGACAATGCTGGATGCTTTCGCGCCAGAAAGGCCGAGGACAAGCGGCGAGGTCGCGCGCGGGAATCGGCTCGGCGATAAGCAGACCCAAGGCGAAGCGCCTCGTCGAGAGCGCTCCCGCCTGAGGGTCGGAGGATTTGATCACTCTTTGTTCTTGTCCAGCGCCGCGATCAGCGCCTTCTCCTTGCCGACGAAGCCCGCACCATTCTGGATCGCGCCGTTCGCCAAGATGGCCTGAGCGAAGGCGCTGAACTGCTCGCCCGTGAAATTCAGGAGAACGCTTCGGCCGCCGATGATCGGCTCCTGCCCGTGCACGACCGCCTCGATGTTGCGCACAGTGTTGAGCTCGGCGAACAGCAAAGCATCTTCCAAGTTATCGTCTGTAATGTGCGGCGCAAGCGTTGCGAGCTTGGTCCAGCCGAGTGCGTTAAGTCGCTCCAGTGGAACGTTCTTGCCGCCGAAAACTTTGTCGATTGACACTAAATAGTACGCCTTCCGTCGGTCCAGTTGCGGTATGCAGTACAGAGTCTTGAAGTCGTTCGGATCATTCTTCTGCACTTGCCTGAGAAGCGACGTCAGCTCCATGAAGTCGTCTTCGAGGCTGGCGATAAGCGCCAGCGCTTTGAGGAAGAGTAGGTTGAGATTGGCTTTCATGAATAGTCTCCGTGATATGCGCACACTTATTATTGTGCTATATGGAGCAGCTATTGCAAGTAATTAGGACGCGTAAGCGCATAAAAAGTGTTTTGTTGCTTAATATTACTACGATAAATTATCTGGTCGCGCATCAGTATGTTGGACGGGGAGCCATCCTCGCGAATTCTCTCCGGCTTGACCGGAATCTTTGACGCTCGATGCTGCCAGGGCAATCGGGTGAAGGAACAAACGCGGAATCCGATTCGGCAGTACAACGCTGGTCGGAGGTCGTTCCGTTCTACGCCTTTCATCCCGAGGTTCGTCGGCTCGTCTACACCACCAACGCCATCGAGGCGCTGAACTCGAAATTGCGCCGCGCGGTGCGCGCCAGGGGCCACTTCCCCCGTGACGAGGCGGCGATGAAATTGCTCTTCCTGGTCTTGAACCGGACCGAAAAAGAATGGACCATGCCGCCAAGGCAGTGGTCGATCGCCAAGGCTCACTTCGCCATCCTCTTCGGCGAACGCTTCACCCGAGCCATGGCCTGAATGTGTTCAACCGCTCAGGCCATACACGGAATTCCTGACAGTCCCATGGGCGGTGAAGGGCGTCTTTGAGAGGCGTTTCAAAGTCTTGTCTGGCGATCCCGATTTCGAATACGCCTTGATCGACGGAACCATCGTGCGCGTCCACCAGCACGGGACGGGCGCAAAAGGGGACTCAAATCATGCCATCGGGCGCTCCCGCGGCGGCCTGACGACCAAAATCGTCGCCCTGGTCGATGCGCTGGGCAACCTTGCGCGGTTTGCTGCTCCTGCCGGGGCGACACCATGACAGCGTCGGCGTTGCGCCTCTGCGCGATGGCGTGGCGATCGGCGCGCTGATCGGCGACAAGGCGTTCGACAACGACTGGCTCCGCCACCAACTCAATGAACGCGGCGCGCTCGCCGCAATCCCGCCCAAGGCCGATCGCAAGTGCGAAATTCCATGCGACTTCGCTATTAATCGCTGGCGTCACCTTGTCGAAAATTTCTTCTGCAATCTCAAGCAATTTCGCTCGATCACCACGCGATATGACAAGACCGATCAGAGCTTCTCGGCGACGATCCGCCTCGCCGCCACCGCCATCGCGCTCAAATGAATGTCAACAGGCCTTAGCGCGACTGGGCCGTGACGACATCTCTCCAGATACGCGCTGGCAGCACGCCACCGGCTTCGCCTTTCATCGGGCTATCGTCGTCGTTGCCGATCCAAACGCCCACCACAAGGCCGCCGGAAAAGCCGACGAACCATGCGTCACGATTGTCCTGGGTTGTGCCGGATTTGCCGGCGAACGGGGCAGATGCGCCGGCTTGGTCCTTGATCCAGTGGCGAGCAGCGGCTTGCAACATGCCCGTCAGTGCGGCGATGTCCGACGGCGCGGCAACCGGCGCGCCGCGCGCAGCCGGTGCCCGATAGCGCACGGCACCGTGCAAATCGAGGACGGCAATTACGCCCCTCGGCCGTACGAGGAAACCGCCGGAGGCGAAACTTGCATAAGCGCTGGTCACATCGATCAGCCGCGTCGCCTCAGTGCCAAGCACGAAAGCCATGCTCTTGCCTGTAGGAATTTCAAAACGAGCGGCCACGGCTGCGACGCGCGGAAACCCGATTGCGGCTGCCAGACGCACCGTCGCGGCGTTGCGCGAGCCTGCGAGCGCGTGGGTCAGCGTAATGCGGCCGAGAAACTTCTTGTCGGCGTCCTCTGGGCTCCAGCCGTTGATGGTTATCGGTGCGTCTTCGATCCAGTCGGTTGGTTTGCGCCCGGCCTCCAATGCGGCGAGATAGACGAAAGGTTTGAAGGGGGAGCCCGGCTGCCGCAACGCCTGGGTGGCGCGGTCGAACTGGCTTTGGCCGAAATCCCGCCCGCCGACCAATGCGAGGACGCTCCCGTCAACCCCCATGGCGACGAGCGCCGCCTCATGCGCGTCGTGCGCGAGGGCTTCGTCGCGCGTCGATTCGATCGCGTCGCGAGCCACCAACTGCCGCCAGACGTCAAGCGGAACAGATACGCGCCACTGCGACCCGTCCGCGCGGAAGGCAGGATCGATCGCCGCGACTTCGCGCGCGATCCAACTCATATAATGGCCCAAAGCGAGATCAGGAATGCGCCCCTCGCCGCGCGATACGGCCGCGTTGGCGGCCTGCTTAGCCCATTCTTGCTTCAAGGAGCCTTCCTCGACCATGCTGTCGAGGACGACCTTCGCTCGGTCCCGAGCTGCCTTAGGCTCTGCCAGAGGATCGTAGCGCGATGGCGCTTTCAGCATGCCGGCGAGCATCGCCGCCTCGATCACCGAGAGCTCCTTTGCTCGTTTGCCGAAATAGTAGCGCGCCGCCGCTTCAACGCCCCAGACATTGTGGCCGAAGAAGACCCGGTTGAGGTAGAGATCGACGATTTCGTCCTTGCTGAACGTCTGTTCGATCCGTCGCGCGACGACTAACTCCCGCAGCTTGCGGCGGAGCGTGCGCTCGTTCCCAACGATCGTCTTGGCGAGTTGCTCGGTGATGGTCGAGCCGCCCTCCTTCACGCTAAGATGGAAGATGTCTGCGACTGCGGCTCTGGCGAGACCGACCCAGTCCGCCCCGCTATGAACGAACAGCCGCCTGTCCTCTATCGCGATGAGTGCGTCCCGAATGTTCCGAGGAATATCCCCGTGGGCGATCGTCAGCGGACAGGAGCATTGCGCCTCGACGCCACCATCGGTCCGGCGCTCGATCGTCACGACCGGCTCACGCAGGATTACGGCGAGCATCTTCGCGTCGGGCAGGCTGTCTTTGCGAGTTGCGAATTCAATGGCCGGCCAAAAGGCCACTGCGACCAGTGCAACGATCGTGAATATGAGCAAGAGCGCGGCGGCAATCCGTCGCAGCAATCGGGCTGGCAGGCCCGCGAGGCCCGATTTCGGCAGCGCTGATGGCCGCCATCTTGGTCTCCTTAAAGGGGGCGACGTTGCGTATTGAGGAGCAAGACTCGCAGCGGACTTCATTGGGCCGCCTACAGAACTGCGAAAACAAGATCCGCCAGCAGTCGGCCGACAGCGAAACCGGCTATCCACGACGAACTCAGAACCAGCCGCGAAACCCCGAACTGCAGCCAGCGCAATTCGCCGATCCATCCGTCGACAGCGCAGTCAGCGATGACCGCCAGCAGCAGACACGCCAAGACGAGTAGGGCAAATCCGCGTACGGTCCGGATGACGATCGACACAGCGAAGCCGATTAGCGCGCCCGTGAGAACCTGCGTGACGGTGGTGGGGTCAAGGATCGGATGCATGAGGGCCTCCGGACGGCGAAGATTCATCCCGCCGACGCCAGGTAGGCCGGCGGTCTGGCTCTTATGATCCAATACCCCGAACCGCTGCCCGCGTCAAGGATCATTCGATCCTTTCTCGTTGACATGGAGCGTCGGAATCCACTATAAATTCCTGGGTGCCTCTATCAGTACCGAGAACCGGTTATTCTGCGGGATCGCTTTGGCGGGAGGGGGGCTGTATGGCAAGTGGCGTTTGCCCGTACCTCAGGCCGAAGCTAAGCCCGCCACCCCGGTACGCATTGAAGTCGCCCGCCAAGACGCCCGCGATGACGGTAAGGCCGAGTTGCCGCCAGGATCATATGATGCGAAAATTCTTGACATTCCGCAGCGCGCATCGTATGAGCTAAGGAGGTCCTTTGTTTGAGGACGCAATCAGAAAAGCACTCATCAAGGCTTGTTCAGATCGCAAGACGCGATTTGTTCCGAGGGGTTGGCCGCACAGGTGGTACCCGAGAGAGGTGATTGATCCGGACACTGCCGAGCCTTTCACCGAAATCGCCGCTTGGGACTTCGTGGTCTCCCGTCTTGAACAAGATTTCCCGTTGAAAGTGCTAGCAATGGAAAAGCCGGCAGGAAGCTGGGCGGGCGTTATGCTGGTTCCCGGCGAAGGGAAGCGGAGAATTTATATTAAGGTTCAGGTATTCAAGGGTGCCGCGATGGGCAGAAGCTTTCATTATTCCGACTTCGAGTAGTGGCAACTAGGTACTGGGGATAGAGAAATTGACGGTTGACCGGCTGACCTCTGCGGAACTAGGCGAAGTTCGCGATTGTCCAAACTGCGGCGCGCATGCTATTCATGTGGCCGTCGAATCCCACAGGTTTATGTACGGCGCTGAGAAGCCGGTCGAGCTTGTGGCGTCGTATCCAGTGTGGACCTGCGCTTCGTGTGGGTTCAATTATAAGGACGGACGCGCGGAAGAGATCGAGCACGTCACGGTATGCAGACACCTCGGCCTTCTGACGCCACAGGAAATCCGTGACTTCAGAAAACGGCATGGGCTGTCACGTCTTGATCTCGTGCGGCTAACGCGCTTGGGAGAGGCATCACTGAAACGCTACGAAACTGGAGCGGTCCTTCAGAACGCATCGATTGATCGATTCTTGCGTTTAATAGACGATCCAGAAGTGATGAAGAAACTGAAGAAACTGAATGAGAGCTACCTTGAACCGAACAACACGGAAGTGGCGGAACCTCAGAGGCCAGCGGCGGTTGCGATCAAACCGTGGCAGTCTCCGTGGGAAGAACGGACGCTAAACGGTCGGCATTCTGCGGGAGCACCAAAGAATCGCGGATTTCGAAACGCAGCAATAGCCGACGAAAAAAGTGATCAGGCTCTGACGAACCGCTATCTACTGATGGAGCGCGCCGCCGCATCCAGGAAACACGAGGTGCCCAGTCAAAGTGTGTCCACCCGCATTTTGCCGGACCCAATCTGGGTGGATGGAATGTCGTGTCGTTTTTTATTGGGCCACGGTGACGATGGAGGCGATTGCATCTATCTTGAGGGGCAATTGAAAGCGGACGCGACGGCCGCTGTCTTTATTGGAGAAACCTGGCCTCTGAAGAAAGTGACCAACGACCTCCCTCGCTATGAAGTCATCGGGATGAAGCTAAGCCACTATGACAAACTCGTGCTCGCGGGCACTCATGCGACGCAGGAAACCAGCGCTTGGACAAAGTGACCGACCACGGTGGAGATGTTCTCCCGCCGGCGCTGGATCGATGGCTTACAGGTCTGCGCGCCGGATTCGTGGCCTATCGTCTGTGTGAGAGTTCCCCAGCTGACACCGCTCAGTTCCGTGACAATCTCCGCAGGCTCCTTCAAAGCGAACTAGGGAGTTTGGGGGCGCTTAGCGTCGATGGCCGTCCACGATTGCAAAGTCTTTCGTGCCTACCCGTCCAGTCTCTCCACACTCTAACAAGTGAGAAACTTAGAGATAGGCTGGCGGCTGACGCGTTGTTGAACGAAATTCCATATTGGACGAAGGCACTTCACAATGTCACGCACTCACAAAGGGAGGGGCGGCCTGCACTTGTGAATTCTTCGAAGCTAATGGCGGCACTCCTTCTCGACTCTCACTGTAGTCCATATTTCCTCATGCAATTCGGGCGGCAATTTGTAAGCGACCAGTGGTCGACTGCAGCAGTGGATGACAACTGGTATGCGATCGCCGAAGTGGCATTGGCGAAGCTCCGATCGCCGATTACATACAATAACGAGATGCTAACTACATTAACTCGCGTTGAAGCGCTCAACGACTTCTACGCAGCTATCGCCAAGCCCAACCTATGGTACTGGGGCACCATCGAAAATTCCGTCTACCACCAACTCTATGCGTGGCCATTACTTGTCTTCGAAACAGCGGACATTATTACGAAAGCGGCCTTTAGTCTTCCAGTCGGGGTCGACGTCCGCTTTGATGGTCAAAACAAGGTAATCCGCAAACCTTGGAAAAGCGTACACGTTGATGTTACACAGTGGGAGAAAGAATTTGGTCTCGCCGTCGAGGTCGCGAAAGCCTTGTGGAGATCAAAGCATGGTGGGGTGTCACTTTATTTCAGAGACACAATTAACAACGCAAGTGTTACGTTCGACTTTCAACTTGCAGAACGTGTCCTAGAAGGGCTCCCGTTCGGGTTGGCACTTACTGATCGAAGCATGGGAGCTTACCTCGCACAAGTGGTTCTGCATCGGTTTCTCGGACGGTCCACTTCGCTGAATACCGCTGTCACAGGAGAGATTGGGGAACGCCGTCGAGGGCGCGACGGCACCGGCACCCTTGACTATACTGTCGGGCCTGTAGGCTGGATTTCGCAGAAAGTGCGTTATGTGTTTGAAAGTCGTCTCTTTTCGAAGCTGGTTTTGCCAGAAGCAGGTCCGCGTGAATACCCTAGGCAACCGCCTGGCGATCCGATCACTGAGCTGAGTTATTGCCATTATATGTCAAACATCGCGGACGCCGTCCAGGTTAATGGATGGCGACAATACACCTACATCCGCTGTCCAGATATAATGTATGCGCTTCACGAGCGCTCCAAACCGTTGCTGGCTGCAAACGATCCCGAGGTTGGACGTGTTCGTACCCTACTTTCCTCTAATGGCGAGCCAGTCGTAAAACTGCCCCCAGATATCAATTTTTCTGCCGTTATCGCATACTTGCGCCACGTTAATTTCGTTGTTCGCGAAAACCTCAATCCTATCCCTCCCACGCTCTCGTGGGCGTTCGTCCGCGCCGTAACGGACGAGAACGACCGGCGCCTTTGGGAGACCATTTGGAGGGTTATCGGCGCAAGTCGGAGCGACCTCAAAAGATTACGAAATGCAACAACCTCGACTCAAGTTGCCGAACACCTCGCGCGGGCCTTGAATACGTTTACGCCTTACGAGTCGTGTCCCAGTCATCGTGCCCCCGATCTGCTAATCATTTGCTGTTCGAATCGTTTGGAGGCGGAACATTGGAAGAAAGGTACGCTGGCATATCGTCCCCATAGGTTTCCAGTTGTCATCGACGCTCTCAAACGACGATCCGTTTTGCCATCGCCTATTGAAAAGCTGCGTGATTTCATCGGACACACAAGGGTGTTAGTTGTCGAGCAAGGATCGTACGATATTGGAGGCGAATATCCGCCTTCTGTGCGTGGTCTGGACTCAGTTATGGCCGGCATCCTTGCGCGCTTGGCAGTATTTCGATTTGGGTTCACGCAGAGTATGGCAAGCGTGTTGTTGCACGAGTTAAATTATGGCGTTGACATCCGGGATATTTTGAAGAGGCTGACAGATATGGGGTATATTGGAGCATATGGCGGGGAGTATTGGGTTCGAGGAAATATTGGCGAGGAGGGTACGCCAATGTCAGTTTCCGCCTTGAACCGCGCGAAATGGCACTGGGCCGCAGCTAAGGCATTTGCGCCGTACCTGTCGTCAGAAGCGGCTCCGGGGTTGTCGTATTCCGAGTCATTTCTCGCGGAGAACGTCCACGAGGCGACGTTCCACCTGCAGGCGGCGGCGGATGCGGCCATCGAAGTTCGTCGTACAGAGCCGGACAAACTTACCGGCCCAGCACAAGAAGCAGAGAGGCTCCGCAGAACCGTTAGGGCTGCACAGGCGACCATGTATCGGTTCATTGAGATGCCCACGCTCAGTTGTGTTGAAGCGCTGACAAAGAACCAAGAAGGCTTACCAAAGCGCGCGGCTTGGGACCTCGCAAAAGAGTTATGGAAGGAAAAGAAAGACCTGGGCATTACCCCACCTCCGTCCGAACTCGTAGGATACGCTAGGGCGTGCCAGACATGGTTGGAACAACTAGTTCGTAGTGATGCCGCGCAAGAAAAACGTGAAGACACGGCTGCCACAATTGAGTCAATATATCAGGCGGCAACGAGTAGCGCATTGGGCACGACGAGCCAAGACTTAGAGGATAGGTTGACCGTCCTTACTAATTATGGGTACTTCACGGCGATGTTTATTGAAAACGGTCGCGCATCAACCGAGCGCCGTGACGAGTTGCGAAGGCGACTCAAATTCATCGAGGAGGGAATCGACAAGCTTCTGATGGCCAACGTGCAATCGCCCGCGATAGAAGCGAAATGGTTTGAAGTATCGGGAGATATGATCGCCAGCTCTGACGACGCCGCTCAGCGGTATCGCGAGGGGACACGAAACGCGCCTCTGTATTACACGTGCTGGGTCAAGTTCGCCGGCGCTCGACGCCAGCTGGGAATTCCGGTTACAGCGGTCGCAGAGGAGATTGCGGACCTGCCATTCGAGCTCCGTCACAAGATTTACTTATGGACAAAAGACCAGAGTCTTCCTATCAGAAGCGGGCTCGATAGGCCTTGGAATACGGATCGCTGGCATGCCGGCGTGGATGTTATCCGAGTTTTGGTGGAACAGTGACCTGAGTGACTGTCGTCGGCATCGATTCGCAGGAACTTGTAAAGACCCACCACTCGCCTGCTGGGGATAATTGGAACGCGGAGTTTCTCAACGCGCGCTATCATCAACAGGATGTCCGTCAGGCCGAGTGCATCGTCGAGTTCACGGTAGGCGAGGAGTCCAGCGTCGGAGGTGACAACCGACCCGCGAAACTCGAGCATAAGCCGGCGGTCGAAGTCGACCCTGAGAGCGCCATCGTCGGGCTCACCGGCGGGGTGCGCAATGATCGAGACCTCCGTGCGACAGGAAGTCATTGAGAGCAATAGCGGAATCGCGACTCCCCGACCAGGATTTTATGCTTCATCCGGAGAACGCGGGGTTGAGTGATTAGGGAGTGACTGCCGCCAGTTGCGCCCAGTTTGCTCTCAAGGCGCTGGACGGCTGTCAACGTTCCGGCCCCATGAGCGTGACCGGCCCAAGCTTCAAAACGCAGGAAAAGTTGGCACGCGGTCGACCGTGGTCGACCACTTCACCCCCCTGTCTGTCCTGTGCCTAGGCTGTGCCTAACCGCCACTGGGTCTGGCCTTAAGTCCTTGAGTTCCATGGTGGGCGCACAAGGGCTCGAACCTTGGACCCGCTGATTATGGTCAGTGGCTCCGTAGGGCTTTAAGGCCAGAAATCACGGAGCGTCCGACTTTCCAGCCATGGGAAGTTCGCATCTCAGGTCTGGCAAGCTACGCTGGCATCGAGCCCCCGCAACCAAAACCCGATAAAGAAAATCCCTTGGAATCAATGGCTATTGTGGATTTGCAAAGAATTGGGCCCCCTCGATCTGGTTTACCTAAGCTGTTGATTTATACTAGGAAGGCGCAATCAAATGGGGCCCTGAATTGCCTCGAACTGGGGCCCCTCGCAAGCGTCAAATCCTTTTGCAATCTCAATGAATTACGCCGTATCTAAGCGGGGTCCGCTTCGGCGCAAGTTCACTCATCCCGCCTTCCCGCGTCAATCACGAGACGCGGGCGAGCGCCGCGGCGACGCCGGGCAGCATGCCGGAGGACATGCTGAGGGCGCGGACGCCCGCGGCGACGAACAGCGGCGCCACGGCGGGATCCCCGGCCGCCTCGCCGCACACGGCGACGTGACGTCCGGCCGCCCCAGCGGCGGCGGCCACGTCGCCGATCAGTCGAAGCACCGCGGGATGGCTGGCGCGGGCGAATTTCGCCAAGTCGGGATGCCCCCGTTCGGCGGCGAGCGTATATTGCGTAAGATCGTTGGTGCCGATCGAAAAAAAGTCGGAGACCCCCGCCAGGGCGCTGGCCTCCAACGCTGCGGCGGGGACCTCGACCATGATGCCGAGCGGCGCCGGCCAAGCGTGGGCGATCCCGGCCGAGCTGAGCGCGGCGTGAGCGCGCTCCAGCGCCGCGCGGGCGGCGACCACCTCGTCCGCGTCGGTGACCATCGGCAGCATGATCTCGATGCGGTGGCCGTAGCCGGCCCTCAGAATGGCCCTCAGCTGCGTCTCGAACACCGGCAGTTCCCTGAGCGAAAGGCGCAGGCCGCGCACGCCGAGGAAGGGATTGTCCTCTCTCGGCATTCGCAAATACGGGATCGGCTTGTCGCCCCCGGCGTCGAGCGTCCGCACGGTGATGGGCCTGCCGGCGAAAACCTCGAAGATGGGCCTCAGCGCCGACGCCTGCTCCTCCTCGCCGGGCGGGTCGTCGCGATCAAGAAACATGATTTCGGTGCGGAGCAACCCGATGCCGAACGCTCCCGCGGCGCGGGCGGCCTTCGCATCCGCGACGCCGGTGACGTTCGCCCACAGCTCGATTTCGCGCCCGTCCGGCGTCTTGACGAGGCCGTCGCGCAGCGCCGTGGCGGCTCGGGCCTCGGTCGCGCGCGCGCGCCGCGCCTCGAAGGCGAGGCGTTGCTCCGCCGAGGGAGAGAGGATGATCTCGCCGGTGCTCCCGTCCAGGGCGGCGACCGAAGGAAGATCGTCCGGCAGCAACGGTCCGGCGCCCGCCACGGCCGGAATGCCGAGGCCCCGCAGCAAGATCGCGCTGTGCGAGGTCGCGCCGCCGCGTCGGTCGATGACCCCGAGCACGCGGGCCGGGTCCATCGCATGGACCAGCGAAGGCGGCGCGTCGGTCGCCACCAGAATGGCCGGTTCGCCCCCGGGCAATTCGGGACGCCCCGCCCCGAGCAGCCGCCGCAGCACCGCGCCGGTCGCGTCGCGCAGGTCGGCCGCGCGGGCGCGCAGGACCGGATCCTCGAGCCCGGCGAAGACCGACGCCGCCGCCTCCCCCGCCCGCGCGAAGGCGTCGGCGGCGTTGCGCCTTTCCCGGCGGATCAGCGTTTCGGCGGCCCCGATCAATTCCGGATCGCGCAGGAACACCTCCTGAACGGCCAGAATATCCGCGCCGGCGGCCCTCGATCCGCCAGCCCTGGCCAGTTCGCCCCGCACGAAATCCACCGCCTGCCGGAGACGGCCGCATTCGCTCTCGACGTCGCCCGCCGGCGTGTCGGGGATGCGCGGCGGCGGCGTCGAAAGCGCGACGAGGCGGCCAATCGCGACGCCGGGAGAAACGGGAACGGCTCGGCCCTCGGCGAGGACGGCGGGCCGTTCCTCCACGTTGAGCTCCTGGCCGTCGCCCGAAAAGGTGGATATCAGGGCGGCCAGCGCGGCGACGGCCTGTTCGGCGTCGGCCCCACGGCCGACGACGCGCAAGCGATGGTTGACGGTGGCGCCCAGCGAACCAAGCCCCACCAAACTGCGGGCCGAAACCGGTCCCTTGCCATTGTCGAGATCGGCGATCGTGAGATCTGCGCTGAACCCGCTCGCGGCGACGGCAAGACGGGCGGCGGGCCGGGCGTGAAGGCCGTGGGGATCGGCGATGACCGCTTCGGCCTGATGGCGTGGCTCGGCCGTCGCCCCGGCCTCGGCCTCGACCGACGACGCGGCGACAGGCTCCCCCACTTGCGCCAACTTAGGCTCCAGCGCCCGCGAAGCCTCGGTCGCGACGTGCTCCAGCGACATTCCGGCGGCGGCCGAAACGGCGGCGGCGACGGCGCCCTCGACGAAGGGCGCGCCGACCAGACGCGCTCGCGCCTTGATTTCCGGGTCCACGAGGTCCAACGCGGTTTGGGCCGACAGGACGGCGCTGCCCAGGTCCATGAGGATCAGGGTTCCGGCCGGCCGGTCGGCGGCCGTCAGCGCGTCCGCGATGCGAAGCGCGTCGGTGCCGAGCTCGCTGCCGTCTTGCCCGCTCCCCGACGGGCAGAGCATGGTCACGCTCTCGCCGGTCATTTGCCGCGCCAGCAGCGCGGCGGCCTCCGCCAGCCTCTTCGAATGCGAGACCAGCAGCAAGGCCACCGGGGCGCGTGGCGCGGCCGTCATGGGCCGACCGTATCGACAAGAGCCTTCAGCAACAGGTGGGACGACGTCGCTCCGGGGTCTTGATGGCCGATGCTCCGTTCGCCGAGATAACTCGCCCGCCCCTTGCGCGCCAACATGGGAATGGTGGCCTTCATGCCCTGTTCGGCCGCCTCGGCCGAGGCCGCCAAGGCTTCCCGCAACGGCCCATTTTCATGGGCTTTGAGCGCGGCGAGGGCCGGCGTCAAGGCGTCGACCATGGTCTTGTCGTTGGGCTGGGCCTTGCCGCGCGCCACCAGGCCGGAAAGACCGGCTTCGAAACAGGCGATCCATCCGGCGAGATCGAGTTCGGTCTTGCCGGCGGCCTTGGACGCCGCTTGAAGGAAGAACGTCCCGTAAAGCGGACCGGCCGCCCCGCCGACCGCGCCGATGAGCGTCATCGCCACCATCTTGAGCAGGGCGCCGATGTCCGCCGGCTGCGGCGCGTTCGCGAGCTTCGCCTTCACGGCGTTGAACCCGCGCGCCATGTTGACGCCATGGTCGCTGTCCCCGATCGGCGCGTCGAGATCGCTGAGATACGCCTTCTCTCGCTCGAGTTCATCCGCGGCCCGGCGGATCCACGCCGTCATCACGTCGGTCGAAAGCGTCACGTCGTTCGAAAGTTTGTCCACGATTTTTTCTTCCTCGGTCTTTGTCTTCGCGCCGGCAGCCCAAAACATCGACCGCCGTCATGGCCGGGCGCGTCCCGGCTCGCCCCCAGCGAGCGCAATGCGTTCGTCCGCGCCCGGCGCGCCCCCGCGCGGGCCGCCGGAAGGCGGCTGAAAGCGCTCAGTCCGTTCTTCAACCCGGCGGCGGTCCAACCACGTAAAGGCAGTTGCTATGCAATCCCCTGGTCATGGCCGGGTCAAGCCCGGCCATGACCCGTCGTCGCTTTCAGCGGTTGACGTCAAGCGCCCCAACGCAGGCCCGGCGTGACGACGGGGGCGTCCCAGCAGCGCGTCATCTCGTCATCCAGCTTGAGGAGGGTGATCGAGGCGCCGGCCATCTCCAGGCTGGTGATGTAGCTGCCCACCAGATTGCGAACCACGTTGAGACCATGCTTGCGGGCGATCTCATACGCCTTGCGGTAGACGACATAGAGCTCGATCAGCGGCGTTCCCCCCATGCCGTTCACGAACATCAGCACGTTGTCGCCCGACTTGAACGGCAGAT
>Ga0326727_10014735_pt1 | contig 16958 bp, 11 predicted proteins | sample MB2enrmetagenome_FD_207643 | JGI IMG/M metagenome (GOLD analysis project Ga0326727, IMG submission 207643) | Lab enriched peat soil microbial communities from McLean, Ithaca, NY, United States - MB29MY | ecosystem: Environmental > Terrestrial > Soil > Wetlands > Peat | place: USA: New York...
GTGTTGGCGTGAATCGTGGTCAGCGATCCATCGTGGCCCGTGTTCATGGCCTGCAACATGTCCAGCGCCTCTTCCGCGCGAACCTCGCCCACGATGATGCGGTCGGGGCGCATGCGCAGGGCGTTGATGACCAGTTGGCGGATGTGGATGGCGCCCGTCCCCTCCACGTTGGCCGGCCGCGTTTCCATGCGTGCGACGTGCGTCTGTTGCAGCCGCAGTTCGGCCGCGTCTTCAATGGTCACGATGCGCTCGTCCTCGGGAATGTAGGAGGAAAGCGCGTTGAGCAGCGTGGTCTTGCCGGAGCCGGTGCCGCCGCAAATCAGGATGTTCAGGCGCGCCTTGACGCAGGCTTTCAGCATGTCCAGCATGCCCTCCGTGAGAGCCAGCTTGGCCACCAGGTCTTCGCCTTTCAGGGCATACCGTCCGAAGCGCCGGATGGAAAGCAGCGGCCCATCCACGGCCACCGGCGGAATGGCGGCGTTCACGCGCGAGCCGTCCGGAAGACGCGCGTCCACCAGCGGCGACGATTCGTCCACGCGGCGGCCCACCCGCGACACGATCTTCTCGATGATGCGCAGCAGGTGAGCGTCGTCCTTGAATTCCACCGACGTCCGGTACAGCTTGCCGCCGCGCTCCACGTAGACCAGCTTCGGGGTGGTCACCAGAATGTCGCTCACGGTGGGATCTTGGAGCAGCGGCTCGAGCGGGCCCAGGCCGAACACCTCATCCAGGATCTCCTCGATGACGCGGTCCTTTTCCACCAGGGATAGGGGCGTCTTCTCTTCGTCCACCAGCCGGGCGACCGCCGAGCGGATTTCCGTCCGGACGCGCTCCCCCGCCATGGACGAAAGCGCCTCGAGATTGATCCGGTCCAGCAGCTTTCTGTGAAGCGTGAACTTCAGCTCCTGGTATTCCGGCGTGTTCCCTTCGCGGTTGAAGAGACGGTTTACCCACCCCATCTCTTGGCCATCGCCCGCTCTCGATATCGTATCCGCTACGGCAGATATCACGTTATTTACCCCTTAGCCGAACCATCCGAAGAGTTTCTTGCCCGTCTGTTCTGGTTGCAGGTTGGCCAGCTTGGCAGCCAGCCTGGCAATCTGCTTGCCCAGCTCGGAGCCGCGGTCCAACATGCGGCCTTCGGCGTATGTTTCGTACAACTGCTGATACTCGTTCGGAATCATGCAAAAAATTGGAATGCCCAGCATCTTTTCCAGTTCATCGGGAGTGAGATCCAGCCGTCTGGGCGCGCGGTTGAGGATCAGCCGGATGCGGCTCTTTCCATAACCGCCATCCAGCAGCGTCTGAATGATCTGCTTGGCCTGGTGCAGCGCCGGCACCTCGAGCGTGGTCACCAGGCAGGCTTCGTCGATCTCTTCCAACGCGGACATCGAGATGCGGCTCAGGCCGCGGCCCAGGTCCACCAGGCTCCAGTCGTAGTTGGGCCGCGCGAACGCCACCACGTGCCGGATCTGGTCGCCGGTGGGTTGCACTCTGGAGGCCAGCATCTGCGGCGATGCCATGATCTCCACGTTGGGAATGCCATTCGAGATCAGGGCCTTCCAGTAATGAATGTCCAGCCGGTGCAGATTGTTGACCGCGTCCAGAATGGAATAAACGGACTTCGTTTTGGTGATGAACCCGACCATGCCGGCATCCACGTCCAGGTCCATCAGCAGAACCTTCTGGTTGAGCCGGCCGAGCTCCGCGGCTACGTGGCAGACCAGCGTGCTGGCGCCGCAGCCGCCTTTCGCCGAGAAAAACGCGAATCCCTTGCCGCCGCCCTTGGCGCCCGATTCGCGCCGCCGGCTGCGATCGGCGGAACGTCTTTCCAGAACCTTCTTGAGCGGGTCGTGAAGCGGAGGAACCAGGTATTCGTTGATTCCCGCGCGCAGCGCCGCCAGGATCGGCTCCGCCTCGGCGGTGGTGTTCAAGGCGATGATGATGGGGTCGCCCACGGCGCTCCGGATGGAAGCCGCCAGTCCTTCCAACGGCTCGTTCCAGTTGCTGATATCGATCAGCACGACATCCGGCCGCATGCGCTCGAGACGATCGAGAAAATTGGTTACATCGCCGACATCCTGGTGTTGCACGATCACGCGGAACGGCAACTCGGAAAGTACCGCCTGCGCCTGTTCCAACAGGTCCCGGTTTTCGATCGCCAGTCCAATCGTAAGCGGGTACATGTTAATTCCACCTATTCGCAAATACGGCCGCGTGCATATCGTTGGGCCCGCCCACCGTTCCCCGACGGTCGCGGCTCTGATCGAGGCGACTTTCAGAGCCGCGGCCGTCGGGGAGCAGGCCTGAGCACGTGGCCGAACCTCCGAACATCACTTGTCGTTCCCTCCGGATCCGCCGCCGGGCGGAGGCGCCTGGACCGGCTTCACCTCGGGCGCCGGGGTAGGAGCTTCCGGGTTCGGAGCCTGAGCCGCCTGTCCCTGCTTCCTCTGCGCCTGCACCAGTTGTTCGATGGGAATGCTCCTGCCGGGCGCTTGCTCCGCCACCGGCCCGGTCTTGTCGATGCCCGGCTGCCGCATCGGGATCGGGCTGTTGGCTTTCATGAACGGCTGCGGATAGTTCAACTCCGGCGCCGGCTGTCCCACCTGCACCGGCCGCACCACTTCCGGCGTCACGATCACCAGCAACTCGGTGTTGTCCTTCGCCCGGCTGCGGGACTGGAACAGCTTCCCCAGCAGCGGAATGTTGGCCAGGCCGGGGATTCGGTTGAGCGTTTCCGTCAATTCGTTGTCCAGCAGTCCGGCAATCACGAAGCTCTGGCCGCTCTCCAGTTCCACCTCCGTCTGGATTTTCCGCGTCGTCATTGCGGGGATGGTGAATCCCTCGAAGGTCACGGCGTTGGCGTAATCCAGCGCGCTGACCTCCGGCGCCACCTGCAGCCGGATGGTGCCGCGTGGCGTGATTACGGGCAGGAAATTGATCTTTATCCCGTACTCTTTGAACGCGATGCTCACTGCCCCCACCCCGGCGCCGCCCTGCACCATGGGGAATGGAAACTCGCCGCCCGACAGGAAACTTGCCGGCTTGCCGTCAATCGCCATCACATTCGGCTCGGCCAGAGTTTCCAGCAGGCGTTTGCTTTCCAGAGCCTTGATGGTGGCCCCCAGGTTGAGATCTTTGCGAAACAGAAAGATGTTCAGCGCATCGGAGAGGCTGAACGTGCCAGTCGTGTCGACCTTGAGCGGGCTGTACTGCCCGGTAGTGATGGAGGCGTCCTGGTTCAATGCGGTGCTGGCAAAGTTTATACCCAGGTCGGCGTTGGCGCCGCGATCCACATTGGCGAACCGCACCTTCAGCAGGATCTGAGTCTCCACCGGCGGCACCTGGACGCGGAGCAGGTTCACGGTCTTGCCCAGAGTGGCGACCATCGCCACCGCGCGATCGGCCGAGATTACGTCTTTCACCGAGCCCCGCAGGAAAGCCGTGTCGTTGTCGAACGTGACGTTGATATCGGAGTCCGGAAACTCGCGCGCAATCTGCTCGCGCACCGCCTCCAGCTTGACAGGGCTCATCCGCACGGTCAGGTCGTACACCAGGCGGTTGCCGTTCTGTTGCCAGACGATCAGCGAAGTCTCGCCGGGACCTTTGCCGTTGAGGAGAACTTCTTTAGGGTTTACGGCGACGGCCTCTACCAGATCGCCATTGGCGACCGAGATGCGCTGGATGTTCAGCGGGCTGTCGATGATCAGGGACTTGCCCACCGTCACCGTGAGCTTCGCCGGTCCGGTGACATTCTCCGGCTGGGTTGGGGGGGCGATTTCGGCTGCGCCAACGGGCCGCCCGGAAAGCAGCCACACGAAGGCTGCCGCCAACAGGATGCGTGCGAATTGCCGGAGTTGTGTCACTTACTTACCCTCCCCGCCATTGTCGAACTTGGCTTCGGCTTTCTTGGTGCCCGAGAGGATTTCCATGACGAAGGGCGCCTCCTTTTTCGGCGGCTCGTGCTCTGCCACCAGCTTGGGCGCGGGACGCGGGCGGGCCGCCGCGTTGTCACCGGGTTGCGGCAATTTGAGTTTGCTGCCCGTGAAGAGTTGCGCCATCGCCGCTCCGGGTGTCTGCGTCGTCTCGTGATCCAGCGGATTGCGCAGAATGAGCTGGATGTTGGCCTGGTTGCTGGCCAGGCTCAGTTGCTCCGCCTGCTCGGGGGTCACCAGCAGATTCACCACTTGCACCATGATGGGTTTGCCTTCGGCATCCTTTTTGAAATCCTGGCCCGCCGATAGCACCTCGATGTTCTGCAACATCGTCTTGGTGAGCGTGCCGAGGTTGCCGTTGCCGCCCGGGGAGTTCCCCGAGATCAGAATGTCCACGTGCATCCCGGGCACCACAAATCCCGCTACCCCCACTACCTCATTCACGCGGATCGCGACCGCGCGCATGCCTTGCGGGATCATCGCGGCCAAGCCGCCTCCCGCGCCCTTGGGGGCGAGGCGCGATTCGATGATCGGTTCCCTCGCGTAAATCGTCGTGGTAACGCCGCGCCCCACCACGTCCTGCGGGCGCGCGGTCGCCCCGGCGGGGACGGCGCCAGGCCAATCCTCAACCCTGACGTCTTCGTCTTTCAGAAGCGTGCCCACTTCCAGATCTTTCGTGGCCAGCACAATCCGCACCGTCGTCCGGGCCGCGCTGGCAGTCTGGGACTGGTGGACCAGCAACTTATAAAACACCGTGCTGAAGCCCAATGCCACCACAAACGCGAAGATCAGAACCCCGACAAATCTCTTGTTCATAATCGTTACCCCTTCCACTACATTCGAAGAACCGGCGCCGGGTGCCGGCAACGATTCCTCATTGGGCCGTCAGTCCCGCCAGCCAGCGGCGGTGCCTTCGGCCAAATCGGGCGGCGCTCCCTTCCGAGTCGGAACTCTGGCCGCAACGCGCCGCCCCATCGTTCAGGCGGTACGCGTTGCGGCCGTGAGCGGCCCTTCCACTTCTCCGGGCCCTAGACCTGAGCGGAGCAACGCCGGACGACGACCAGCGTACCGGCATGCTCCGCGCCAGGTGTCCTAGCTACCGGTGTTGGCCGCCGCAAGCTGGCTGTTGGTGGTCGACCAGATCCCCTTAATGCTGTTGCCGGCGCCCAGAAACAGAGCCGCCGACGCCAGCGCCACGAACGCCATGAGCAGGCTGTACTCGATGAGGTCCTGCCCCTGTTCGTCCGCCCAGAAATTACGCAGATACGTCATTTTGTTGACTCCTAGGTTATATTGGTTTAGTTTTCGCGATCGCTCGATCGCGCGCCTCGGTTTTCGTGACCTCTCGATCACGGCATGTGCCGCCGCCGGTGGCGGCGGAATTTGATTCGCCCGCGGTCTTTTGCGCGAACTGGAACACCAGTGCGACGCCGTCGTCGTACACCACCCGCCAACGGCTGGATTCCTTCAGCGCGCCGGCCAGCGGCGCACTCGGGGGCAGCAAAATCGTGTCGACGCCGAATCCGTCCAGGGTCTTCTCCCAGTCGTATTTCACGCCCAGCACGGCGAGACACTTCTCTTCGAAATCGTCGCCGTAGAAATCGCTGCGGCCGTCCACAAAGACTTTCGTGCGGGGATAAAGACGGTAAATCAGGTAGTCGCCCCATTGGTCGTACGTGAAGATGCGCGCCGAAGGATCGTGCCGCAGTGTCTCGATGGCCCCGGCCGGGTACGACTTCGGATCGAATTCCGCGCGGAACAGCTTGGGCGGCGACGGCGCATAGAGCAGGGCCGCCACCATCAGGGCGCCGGCTACGCTGACCACGTGCCAGCGGGCTATGTCGTCGGTGCCGCTCGTTTCGGCGGCCACCAGATTGAATTTCTGCGCCGCGCTCCGCAGCCACTCCGCCACGCGCAACTCCGGCAGCCGCGCCAGCCATTCTTCGATCGCCCGAGCCACCACGGGCGCCGCCACGATCATGAAGATGGGAATGTTGCGCGCGGCCAGCAGCGCCGCGTGCCCCCACACCAGCATCAGCAGGGGCTCCGTGAAGCAGCCTTTCGACGCGTACCAGAATGCCGCGGCCGTGCTCATTATGAGCATGCTCTCCAGAAAAATCGCCGCCGGATGATGGAAGCTCAGCGTGAGAAACTCCATGATGTGTTGCGACTGGTACGGATCGCTCACGTACTGCCACACGTGCACGTGCAAGCGATAGAAGTACGGATTGGCCAGGCTGGCCGCCAGGCACGCGAACGCGCACAGGAAATACCGCCCGGCTCTCTGCCCGGCCCGCCCCCGCTCTTCGCCGTCCGCTGAAAATGCCATCTTCAGCAGCTCGCCGCCGCCGTAGAGCGCGATCAGCAGAATGCCCACGAAGAATCCGCCGTGCAGGTTGGTCCACAGAATCGTGGCCGCCGGCAGAACGGCCAGGTACGGCACGCCCGCCACACGGGTGCGCCCGTCTCGAACGTGTTCGAGCGCGCCGTAAAACAGCACCAAAAACAAGAGCGTGAACAAGTGCGGCCGCGCCAGCCAGTGAACCGAAGACGCCGCCGCCGCCACCATCGTGACCACCAGCGCCACGATGGCGTTCGACTTCCGCCGCGCCAGCCGGAACAACAGCACGGAAGTGATGGCGATCACCAGAATGCTGAACAGCACCACCGCCGCCAGGCCCCCGCGGCTGTTCAGCCACGCCCACAGCACGTCCGATAGCCACTCCCACGCGTACCAGGGATCGCCGGCCCTCGAAAATGAAAAAATATCGCGCGCCGGCACCCCGTGGTTGGCCACAATCCATTCGCCGGTCCGGATGTGCCAGCCCGTGTCGCAGTCGCTGAGCAGCGTCTTGACCCCGTCCATCCGGGAGAACAGGAACACGATCGGCATGAGGAACGCGAAGTCCGTCAGCGACGGCAGCAGCTTGACCGCGAATTGGGACCGTTGAGTTTCCATGGCAAATCAGGCCATCCAGGAACTCGCCACCGGCTGCAGAGCCTCCATCGCGCGAATCTGATCGTGGAACGAGCGGAAATCCATGTAACTCACCTGCAAGGCCACGCGCGGATAACCCCCGTCCTCGCACGAGGCTCGCGTCACCGTCCCCTGGCAATGAATGCATTTCTGCCCGAAGCCATGGTTGGCCGGCAGTTCGATTTCAACGGTCACGACTTGACCCACCACGGGCATCGGCACAGCGCCACCTTCTCCACGCCAGGCGACCAGGATCCCGGTTCGGCTGATGTTCTCCGTGTGCATCGCACTCCGCATCCACAGAGCCGGCGAGGTGACGTAGCACCGGAGCTGGATGTCGATTCGCGGACTTTCGCGCCTGTTAATATTTTTCATTACCGTGGTTCGACATCCGGAATTTAGCGCGCAAATGCCTCTGTATCAATGCCGTAAATGGGCTATATCGCGCTGTTGCCGAAGGTTATCAAAGAATCATTAAGAATTTAAAAACAATTCCAGGTAGGCCAAAACCGGAGTTCTCAGGGCCCTTTAGAACCGCCGGCAGTCGATTACCGGTATACTTCTGGGGGTTATTAGACGGAAATTATCTACCGCTTTCAGGAGAATCGAGAGGCGGGTTTAAGATATCGTTTGACATGCAGTAACTTATTGTAAATAAAGTACATATTAAGCATCATTCCCACCCGTGCTGCGTCTGGGAATACGTGTTTATCGGGGTTAATATCGGATATTTAGATGGCAATGACGATAATTTATCCTTGACAACCGAAGTAAATAATCAGACAATGCTGAAGAAAACAGTCATCGGCATGCAGGCACTATCTCAAGATTGTTTGCAAGAAAGATCGCAAGGATCTGGATTGGCTGTTTGTAAAGGTGGAGAATTATGACGCGGATTCTTCTTTATAGCGATGAACCCATTTTGGCGAAAGGCCTGGAGTCGATCCTCCGGCAGGTCGAGGGCTTCGATTTGTTGCCGACCTGCGGCACTGTGGCATCCCTCATGGAACAGCTTGCTCAGGGTGCCCCGGATCTGGTTCTGATGGACTTGACGCCCGAAATCACCTTCGCCGTGCTCACCGAGATGAAGCATGCCATGACCAACTGCAAGATGGTCCTGTGGGTGGCCTCCATTTCGACCGAGCTGGCCTTTCAGGCCATGGGCTTGGGCGTGCGGGGCATCCTGCGCAAAACCTTGCCCACCGATCTCCAGGTGAAATGCCTTCAGAAGGTCCAGGCTGGCGAACTGTGGTTCGAGAAGGCCCTCACCGACAGCTTCCTGTGCGCGCGCCGCGTGGCCCTCACCCAGCGCGAAGGGCAACTCGTGAGCCTGCTCTCCCAGGGCCTGAAGAACAAGGAGATTGCCACCACCCTGATGATCTCCGAGGGCACCGTGAAAGTTTATCTTTCGCGGCTGTTCCAGAAGGTCGGTGTCAAGGACCGGTTCGAGTTGGCGCTCTTCGGCTTGAAGAACCTCACCACCGGACAGATCCCGGTCGGCGACAAGAGCCACCGGCCCAGCGCCATGCCCGGCCTGCGCTCGCTGGTCCTCGACCGCCCCGTCGAGCGGGCGGAAGCGCCGACGCGTTTTCCCGCTCAACTGCGCCCCGTGGCGTCGCGCCACTACTAGAGGCCATCAGTCCGGCAGGGGCCGGGCATGCCCCATAAGCGCTAAAATAATTTATCCGATTTATATCGGATCGGGATCTGCTGCCGATTCTCCGGCGAAGAAGGCCGCGACCTGGGGCGCTCGTTTGCGGCTCGGTTCGCTGAGATCGGTCGCCAGGGTGTTCCAGTTTGCGATCGTCGCAGGCAAGCCCGGCGATGGCTCGATCGCCTGCTGCACAGTTGATGTAGCGCAAAGCCGGATTCCCGCCACGCGCTGGGCTTCTTATGCTGTCGGAAGCGGGTATCCCCAGGGGGAAATATCGCGCCCCATGCGGATGAGCTTTTGGGTTAACAGTCCCAGGAGCAGTTTGCCGTAGAGCCAACTGCGCGCGCTTTGCTCATCGTGCTTGGCCAAATGGCCGAGTTCGGCGAGCGACTTGAGCCGCTTGAAGACGAGTTCGATCTGCCAGCGCAGCCGGTACCATTCCAAGATTTGTTGAGTGCTGAATTCCGTCGCCGGCAAGCTACTCACCACCAGCACGTATTTGGCGTATTCCAGGGTCTCTGCCTTGGGTTCGCTGCCTGGTTCACTGGCTTGGCGGCGCAACTGCGCCAAGGCACGCTGGATGCCATATTCACTCTTGCGAATGCCGCATAGGCGCAGCCGGGTTGCCGCCTTTCCTTCCTTTACCCGGACTTCCCATTCTCCGCATTGCCCCGCCTGCTCCAATTCCTGGACCGCGCCCAGGAGGTCAAAACGCCTTTGCCGCGCGGCCGTCTGTAAGGGCAGATTGCCGGTGTTGAGCCGCACCACGACGTCGGCGCCCTTGCGGACAGTTGCCAATACACCAGCCGTGTGGCACAACCCTCGATCCGCCAATAGGCAATCGCCGGGTCGGACCGGCACCCTCTCCAGTTTCTCCCCTCCGCCACTAGCCCGCGCGCGCGTGATCTCGAAGTGATCGCATTCCAGACCGGGCAGTCGCAGAGTGTAGTGGATGCGCCAGGAACTTCCTGTCTTCCCAGGCTCTTTGATTACCATCCACCGCCCGGAACACCCGGCCACCTGGCGGCGTAGGCACGTGCACGCCGCTCTCTTCCAATAGGCTCGCGCACAGATACCGCCACCACGGACCGGCAGATCGCAAGCGCTCGAGCAACGCCACGTCGGAGACCGAGGCCAGTCCGGCGGCTTTGGCACGGGTCGCGGTTTCGCGCAACGAGTATCCATTGCCCACGTGCATCAGCAAGGTGCGCAGCAGACTGGCCACATTGTCAAAGCCGCGCAATCGCGACACGGCGCCGGAAGTGAAGGCAACCATCTGCCATTCAGCCGGAAGCAGAGTCGTGAGCACGCCCCAACTCTCGTCGTGAGCGGCTATCATCCCACCACTATAAGCCGATGGCGAACAACCAGCAATGCTTATGTTAGCGCTTATGGGGCGTGCCCGGCCCCCTACCGGTTTCACTGCACCGGCAAGAGCACGGTGTTGCTTTGCTGCCCGTTGATCGTCACCCGCAGCGGAGCATCGGTGGCGGATGGCGCGCCATCGCCCAGCCGGAACTGTACGGCATCCACGGCCACGCTCCCGGGCGCGGCAATCGCGTTTGCGGCCGGGATCACGGCGTCGCCCGCCAGCACGCTGACCGCATCCAGCAACACGAAAGGCGGCGTCTGCGGCACGGAGAATCCCACCGGCCGCATCGGGTTGGTCGGCCCGAAGCCCGTTCCGTAAACCGTCAGCAGCTCGCCGTGGCGCGCCGGGGAATCCGTCGTCACCGCCGAGCCATCCTCGTGCAGCGCCACCGCCATGGATTGCCCGCTCACGAGTTGCTGGAACAGCCCCGGCGCATTCCTCACAACCGTGAAGCCGGCCTGCACGTCCGGCTGTCCTTGAGCACTCACCGTGAGGGTCCCCGAGCCCTCCGCGTAATCGGCCGGCAGCTCGGCATTGATCTGCCCGGGCGAGACGAAGAACAGCGGCAGCATACGGCCGGCCGCCTGTACCACCGTGCCGTTCAGCGTTTGCGCCAGCGGGCTGTTCGGCCCGGTGACCACGGCCGCGGCCAGGTTGGCGCCGAAAATCGAGATCGCCGATCCTGGGGCGACTCCCGGCTGCGGCGTCGAGCCCGCGCCATTTTGCACGCCCGTGGGAGCGATGTACGGCACCGCGTCGAACAGCGCCGCGACCGTTCGCGGAACGTTCATCGCCACCGCGCCCGCGGGAACCGATCCGCTCAGGTCTCCGCTCCATCCGTGGAAACGGTAGCCGGGTTGCGCCGTGACGCTTACATTGACGGTTGTTTGGGAGGCGTAGTAGCCGTCGGGCGAGCCAGGCTGCACGCTCCATGACGCGCTGCCCGCCGGGCTGGCGGCGGTCGATAGGCAATTCATGGTCTGGTAATTCGCGCTGATCGCCAACGGATCGCCGTTCAGAACCCCCACCCAATTGCCGGCCGGCGCCAGCACGCTGCCGGTCCACCCGCTGAGGTCCGCGCGCGTGCCGGTTCCCAGCGGCACGCTGGCGGGCGCGCTCACGTGCACCTGGGTGCCCACCGGGCGCTGGATACTGCACGGCGTGCTGCAATTGGCGCCGTCCACCGTCACCGTGAGGCCGGATAGCGAGCTGTTCACCGTGAGTTGCCCCACCGGGTTATACGTGGCCACCAGCCGTATGCCCGTATCCGCCGCGCTGGCAGGCACCGTGAGGGTCTGCGCAGCGGGGCCGCCGTTCGACCAACTGGCGAACGCCCAGATCCGGCCCTGCGAATCGGTCTGCTGCGCGGGAGCCAGCAGACTGTGGGTCTCCCCTACGCCCCAAACGAAATTGTCGCTGGGCCAGTTGCTCTTGCCATCCACCGTCAGACTCAAGCCCGCGGGCACGCTGGTCAACGTAATCGTAGCGCCCGGCACAAAGGTCGCGGTGAGCGTGTCCGCCGCACTGAGCTCGGCCACCTTATACGCGTGGGTCGGAGCGCCCCCGTCGCTCCAGGAAGAAAACACCCACGCATGCCCCGTGATGTCCTGTTGCGGCGACAGGACGCCCACGCTGTGAGTGCTGTCCCATCCCCACTCCATGGTCGTGGGCGTGGGCACCGGCGCGCGATCCGCCAGCACCTCGAGATTAGCGGGCACGGTCGCCAGATTGATGCGGCGCGCCACCTGAAATATTGGATAGACCGAGAGCGGTGTCGTCAGCGTTACCGTGTCCTGAAACCCTTGAATCACCTGGTTCGGCCCCGGCTGCCAGCCCGCGAATACGTAACCTGAATTGGGGAATGCCATCAGCGTGATCGTGCTGCCGACTCCCGTCCAGATATCCGCGTCGGAGTTGTACACGGTGTTTCCCACATTAATTACGCCGGGGCCCAACTGGCAGGTCACAGGGTCCGGGCAGGAATAGAACAGAAGGCGCAAGTCGTATTGCGCGGTGAACACGGCCTGATACTCGGGAATGCCGGGATCGGCCGTGATGATCATGGGATTTCCAGCAAAGGTCGTGCCGCCAAACGCCCAACTGCTGAACACAAATTGCATCTGGCCCTGGACCTGACTGGGCGAAGACACCAGCAACGTATGTTTGCTGCCGGTGGGCCACACGGCACTCATGGCGCCCAGAAAGTTCTGGCCGTCCACGGTGAACCAGAGGCCCGGCGGCACCGTTGAGATGCGCGTGGCCGCCCCCAGATCCTGTCCCGGGCATCGCGGAGCAAGCGCCGCCAATATCATTATTACAATAGAAACCTGTAAAAAGTTCGATATCAACTGTTTCATGGCCGCACGTTCCTGGTGCCCGCAAACGCCCTGTGAGGACGCGGGCAACACTCTGTTCACGCCCGGAGTATACGCGTAAAATACCGAAAATACACGGCTAACTTTGGTAATGCGGCGTTTATTAGCCTTATCGATCATTGATTCCACCGCGGCGCCGGCATTAAATCGTAACAGTCGGACATTACTTATGCGCTGGAACATCTGTCTATTCTCGATTTCGCTTGCGGCGGCACTCGCGACCGCTGCCATGCCCTCGCGGGCGGCCACCTTCGGGACGGTTGTTCCGATCGCCGGCCCCGCTTCCGACATTGCCCTCGATCAGTCCCGCGGTTTGCTCTATATCGCCAACTTCACCGCCAACCGCATCGAGGTCATGTCCACCGCGGATTACTCGATTCGCACTGCCATGAACGTGGCGCCCCAGCCGGGCGCGCTGGCTCTCTCCTTCGATTCGCAGTTTCTGCTGATCGCCCACTTCGGCAATTTCACTCCGCCCAATACCGGCCAGAACCTCGTCACGCTCATCAACCTGAACAACAACACGCGCCAGACCTTCTCCACCGGCGATCCACCGCTGGGCGTGGCCTTCACCGCCGACGGCGAGGCGCTGATCGTGACCACCACCAGCTTCGTTGTGTTCGATCCGGTTTCGGGCGAAATGCAGGTGTTGGCCACTTTCGCCGACCTGGCCCAAACGCTCCCCGCCGCGCTGGCCACCTTTCCCTCGCAGGTGATCGAGGCCGCCCTGGCCACCTCCGCCGACGGCTCCACCGTGTACGGCATCGCCAGCAGCGGAACGGCCCAGGTTCTTTACCGGTACGTAGCCAATTCGCATCTTTTGTATGCCGTAAACTGGGTGCTTACGCCCGCGCCTTTGCCGCGCGTCAGCGTCGCCGCCGACGGCTCGTGGTGCATGATCGGCCAGTACCGCCTGGGCCCGTCCGCCCCCGACTCTGTCTTGGCCCAATTCCCCAACTCGGCGGCTTCCACCAATATCGGCGGCAACGCCATCGATTCGAAAGCCGGCATCATTTACGCGCAGATTCTCACAGCGGCCCCGCAGACTTCCACTACAACTACCACTACCACTTCCACTTCCACCTCCACCTCGACCCCGACCAGCCCCACAACGACCACGCCGGCGGCGCCGGTGCAACCCGCCGCGCCGCCGGTCCTGTTCATCCTGGCCGCGGACAATCTGACCGTCCAGGACACCCTTTCGCTCCCCGAGAACATCGTCGGACGCTCCGTGCTGAGCTCGGCTGGGGATGTGCTTTACGCCGTGAGTGACAGCGGCGTGACAGTGCTGCCGGTCGGCAAGCTCAAACAGTATCACCGCCTGGCCGCTTCCCCGTCCGACCTGGTGGCGCTCGGCAGTTTCTGCAACCACAACGCCATCACCACGAACCTCACCATCACCGATCCCGGCGGCGGCCATACGGATTTCGCGATCGGCTCCAACGTAGCCGGCGTCACCATTTCGCCCTCTTCGGGCCTTACCCCGGCTACCGTGCAGGTGAGCGTCGATCCCACCGCCTTCCAGAATCAGAACGGCACCGTCGCCGTGCCGCTCACCATCGCTTCCGCCGGCGCCATCAACCTTCCCCCCACCGTCCGCCTGCTGGTCAACACCCGCGCCCCCAATCAGCGCGGAACCTTGGTGGATGTCCCCGGCAACAACGTGGATATTCTGGCCGATCCGGCCCGCAGCCGCTTCTACGTCCTCCAGCAGGACCGCAACCAGGTGCTGGTCTTCGACGGCGCCACCTATCAACAGATCACCGCGCTGCGCACCGCCACCACACCCACGCAGATGGCCATCACGTTCGATCAGAAATACCTGCTGATCGGCCACGACAATTCGCAACTGGCGTTCGTCTACGATCTGGATTCGTTCCAGCAGCAGACGCCCATCATCTTCCCGTCCGGCCACTATCCCCGCTCCCTGGCCGCATCCGGCAGCGCCATCCTGGCCTTGGCTCGCAACGCCGGCACGGGCGGCGCCGGCATGATCGACACCGTCGATTTATTTAGCCGGCGCGCTACCGCGCTGCCCAGCCTGGGGGTTTACGTCAATAGCGTGAACCCCTCGGGCGTGCTGACGCCTTCGCCCAACGGCGCTACCGTCCTGGTGGCCATGGCCGACGGCAACGTGATGCTCTACGACGCCAGCGCCAATACGTTCACCGTATCGAGAAAGGACGTGACCGCTCTCCAGGGCCCGTACGCCGCTTCCAGCTATGCCTCCTATCTCGTCGGCAACACCTGGCTGAATGCGTCGCTGGTCCCCGTGGGCACGCTGGAAACCGCTTCCGGCACCCCTTCCGGGTTCGCTTTCGTGAACCAGGCCGGCTTCCGCACCACCACGCCGGCGGCCTCCAGCCCAGGCGTGATTGAACGCGCCGATCCTACCCAGGCCGCCACCGGCGCCCCGACCGCCATGGTGGAGGCGCCGCTGGTTCCGACGACCGCCTGGCCCTTCACCCGCACCCTGGCGCCGCTCGCCGATCAAAGCGCCGTCATCGCGCTCACGGTTTCCGGCTTTACCGTGCTTCCCTGGAATTACGACGCCGCCGTCGCGCCGCCTCAGATCAACAGCGTGGTGAATGCCGCCGATGGGACCAAACCGGTTGCGCCGGGCGGGCTCATCAGCGTGTACGGCCAGCAGATGAGCCCCGTCAACATCGCCACCCAGCAGATCCCGCTGCCCACCGCGCTCGGCGAATCGTGCCTCACGGTCAATGGCATCGCGGTGCCCATGCTCTTCGTCTCCGCCCAGCAGATCAACGGGCAGTTGCCGGCCAACGCGAACGGCAACGCCACCATGATGCTGTACACGCCCGGCGGTATCAGCAATAACTTCTATTTCTCGATCTCACCCACGGCTCCCAGCATCTTCCGCAGCGGGACGGCGGGGCCGGAGACCGGGCTGGCCACCATCTATCGCAACGACAACGGCCAGCTCATCACGCCCACCAATCCCATCCACCCCGGCGACATCATCATCATCTACGCCACCGGCATGGGCCGTACTTCGCCGTTCGTGGATTCCGGGATGGCCGCGCCCGCCCTTCCACTGCCCAATACCGTGATCGCGGCGTCCGTGACCCTGGGCGGAGTTCCGCTGAACGTCCTCTACGCCGGCCTGGTCCCCGGCGAGGTTGGCGTCTATCAGGTCAATGCGTCGGTTCCGTCGGGCGTGCCGCAAGGCATGGATATCCCGCTGGTGGTCTCCCAGGCGGGCAGTTCCACCACGCTGAGCGTGCGCGTAGTCAACTAAGAACGGCAACAGGAGATTCACATGAGGACGCTCGGATTATCGATCTTGCTCTTGGCCGCGGCCGCCGCCGGCCGCGCCCAGCAGTGGGAAGTAGGAGGAATTGGCGGCGGCGGGTTCTTGAGCAATGTCGCGGTGACCGGCTCGCCCGGTTCGGCGACCGCCGGTTTCCAGACCGGCGCCGCCTTCGGCGCGTTCCTCGGCAACAGCCTCTATGGCCATATTGGCGGCGAATTCCGCTACGCGTATCTGCAAAACAATCTGCAACTGACGAGCGGCGGCTCCTCCGTCTCGTTTTCCGGCGTGGCGCACGTGGTGCACTATGACTTGATTTTGCACACCGCCCGCAAGCACTCCCCCGTGCAGTTCTTCGCCGCCATCGGCGGCGGCCTGAAAGTCTTCCGCGGTACCGGCGCGGAGGCGGCTTATCAGCCCCTCAGCCAGTATGGCTACTTCACCAAGACCCAGGCCCTCAAGCCGATGGCCAGCGTCGGCGCCGGAATGAAGTATTTTATTACCCGAAAGGTCTGTCTGCGAACCGAATTCCGCGATTACATCACCGCCTTCCCCAAGGAGCTGATCGCTCCGGCTCCGGGCGCGAAATTTGGCAGTATTCTGCACGATTTCGTGCCCATGGCGGGCGTCAGCTACGAATTCTGACAGCCACCTGTCTGTCTCCTGGTTCCGGCTGGGGCGCGAAGGCCGCCACAGCCGGATTCCTTTTTGACTCCTGGGCGCCCGGCTTCAAAAACGCCAGGCGAAAGCGCCCGCCCCTAAACCACGCAAGACTCCGCGCACCTCGGTACGATGCGGCCGCTCGACGCCCCGCTGCGTGACTGGGGTCTCTCGCTCCGCAGGGCCGCGGCGCCGTGTTAGCCTCCAATATTGAGGATTCTCCACACAGGACGATTCCAGGCCGCTCGCGGTCCGGGCTGGCATTCCAGGTAAGCACTCAAGTGTCGTTATTTCCACGCCTGAAACAGTGGATCTTCCAATGGCTGGGCAAGGACCCGGTAGCCGTGGTGGTCGCCTTCTCCACCGGCGATGCCGAACTGTGCCGGCGCATGGCCCAGGAAATCCGTGAGCTGGTGCCGGACCGCCGGCACTTTCTGGCGACGGAAGAGAACTGGCCGGAACTTCGCCTCGAGCTCAAGCGCTACCGCATCGCCCTGGCGCCCGTCATGCTGACGCGCCAGCCCAGCGCCTTACGCCGCGCGGCGTATAGGCTGGCGCCGCGCAAGATCCTGGCTTACAACTCGCGCCTCGAACGCCACCACCTGCGGTTCAATCTGGCCTCGTTCCTGTTCTGGCGCGGCGTGCCGCTCGACCGCATTTATCTGCGCCCCTGGTGGTGGCCGTGGCCCCAGCGCGAGCGGAGCACGGCGG
>Ga0326727_10014737_pt1 | contig 16955 bp, 9 predicted proteins | sample MB2enrmetagenome_FD_207643 | JGI IMG/M metagenome (GOLD analysis project Ga0326727, IMG submission 207643) | Lab enriched peat soil microbial communities from McLean, Ithaca, NY, United States - MB29MY | ecosystem: Environmental > Terrestrial > Soil > Wetlands > Peat | place: USA: New York...
GCGAGCGCTCGTACCCTCTCTTTCTCTACGTCTCGCAGCAAGCGAAGCGCAGCCTTACGCTGATCGGGAGCGTAGCCCCAGCGTGTGAAGGGAGCGTGTCGCACTCCTTACTACATGCTAAGGTTCAAATGCGTTTGCCCTGTAGTATGAGGGCTAAGGAAGGCGCAGCGCGGAGTAAAAAAATTGCGGGCCCGTGGGCGGTCCGGCCCACGGGCCCGCAATTCCGGGAGCATTTCCCCGGACTATCTTGTCTATAGGGATCTCAACCGCCTGCCGGTTGCCATCCCCTCTCCATCACGGATATGGATGAGGAGGAGGGGGCGGGTAATAATAGACCGGGGGCGGAGGCGCGGCATAGACCCTCGGGGGCCTGTACGTCGGCACCTGGTTCCCCTTGCTGTACATGCATTGTCCGTATGCGATGTCGTACCGTCTCTGGAGGCTTTGGGCGCTCGCGGCCCCTTGGTTGGACCCGATGGCCGTCCCGCCTACGAGTCCGGTGGCCCCGCCGATCGCGGCCCCGGCGCCTACGTTGCCCGTAGCAGCGCCGACTGCCGCTCCCAGGCCGGCCCCCACGACCGTGCCGAGCACGGCCCCGTTGAGGGCGCTCTTATTGGCCGTATCGCTGGGCGACGTCCCCCCTATTTGCTGCTGGGCCCACTGCCTGCAGACCGCATCATCCGTCTGGAATACCTCAAAGGGTTTTCCCGGACCCGGGAGCACCGCGATACTCGGCCCCGTCGGAACGGATGCGCACCCGACAAGGCCGGCAAGCACCAAACATATCGGAACGACTCGTCTCCAGTTCATTGTCTTACGCCTCCTTTTTAGGCCTGGACGAAGCAGGCCCTGGTATGGTCGATCCAGACAGGCGCGGCGAAAGCCGCAAAGCATCCTTCACCTGCGGCTTTCCCGGCAGCCCGCGATTTGCCGCAGACTGCTTCTCAAAATCTATGCCTGCCGCGCCAATGTGTCCACGATTTTCTGTCCGTGCCATGGTTCATCGGCTTTTCCGGAACCATCCGGGTGGTGCGGGGGCGACAACGTTCTTCGTCCCGCAGCCCATCCTGTTCCTTCTCAACCGGAAGCAAAAGGCGTGCCCCGGATGAGACCGGGGGATGGACCGCCCCCTTGCCGGTCATTCAGCCGGTTAAAGGCGCTTCGGGCCGTTCTCCCGTCGCGCGGCAAATGGACTTCGAGAAGCCTCCTGCGGCGAGGGACCGACAAAAACGTCGATAGAGCCGGGAAGCTTCTCGACATTACTGTGCCTATACATACAGCGCGGCCTCTCGCCTTGCCCGCATGAGCCTGCTGAACCTGCGCGCGGCCCATGCCGCGCCCAGCCCGCCGAGGCCGAGGACAGCGAAGGCCCATCCCCAGGAACGATAGGCCGCCTGGCCCCTGGTAATGTCAAGGACCGCCCCGAAGGCCAGGGGCGCGAGGGCGGCAGAGAGATAGCCCACGAGCGACCGGAGGCCGAGGGCGCTCCCCAGGTACGCTGCGTCAACCACTTCGGTTAGGGCCGCGGAAAAGATGGGGGAATCGCCGAGGGCGGAGAAGGCATAGACTGCGCCGATCCCCATTGTGAGAACCAGGGGCCAGCCGATGGACCAGCCGAACAGGAAGGAGCAGCACATGCTCGTGACGGTCAGGGCGATGATGAGCTTGGCGCGGCCCAGGCGGTCCGACAGGGGGCCCATCGAGAATGAAGAGAGCAGACCCATCACGTGGAAGAGGGCGGCCACCTGCGCGCCGGACGCGGCGGCCTCGATGCGCGCCGGGCTCGCCAGCCCGATGCACGCAGCCATGAAAGCCGGCGTCCACGCCCACATGCCCTGGAGCTCCCAGTTGTGGAAGCTGTACCCCCATATGAGGAGCATGGCGGGCCTGTTTTGCAGGACCTCCCCGGTGAACCGCCCGGCCGGCGCGGCACGGGCAACGGGCGCCTCCGTGGCGCGCAAAGTGACCCAGCCCAGGAGCCAGCCTGCCAGCGGGCCGAGGCACGTCAGGAGGAAGGAAAGACGGTAGCCCCCGATGGGGATGGCTACCCCGCTCACTGCCAGGGAGCACGCGTAGCCCAGAGAGGTGCTGGCGATGAAGCAGCCGACGGCCATGCCCCGGCTCATCGGCGTGTACTGGTCGGAGATGACCATAATGCCCGTCGTGTACGTTCCTCCGAGGGCGACGCCGAGCAGCGTATGGAGGACCAGAGCGGAGGCGAAATCCCGGGCGAAGAGGGCAAAGCCCAGGGCGCAGACCCCGCTTGCGAGCATGGACCAGAGATAGACTTTCTTCGCGCCGACCCGGTCGGCGGCAGCGGAGAGGAGAACGAGGGAGACGGCGTAGCCGACCTGGAACCCCGTCGCCACCGCGCCTGCCTGTGCGCCCGACATGCCCCATTCCCGCCGGAGCACGGAGAGCGCCCCGGCGTAGGTCATAAAGGCGAAGCCGTTGCACACCCTCGACGCGCACAGGCCGCCGAGCCACCAGCCGAACCTCGTCCTCTTCGCAGGATCGCCGTACACCGTCCATTGATTATCACCGCCAACGTGCGACGTTGCAAGAAAAACTTTCGGACCGTGCCGCCGGAAGGCAGAAATGTCCGGTTGCCGGCCGCCCCGGTCGCCGACAAAATTGTCGGTCGAAGGCGTCTCAATGTCTCTTGAGCCTTCCCTCTTGCGCGCCCTATCCCCGTGGAAAAATAGGGTGCATCGGACGATCGTGCGATAGTAATATTATCGTCCCCACGTCTCCTCGGGTCTGGCACGTCTCTTGAAAGAATAGCTTTCAGGGGCAACCCGGTTTTTTCATTCGAGAGGTGCGAGCGTGTGGAGCAGGCGGGATATCATGAAGCTGCTTGCCGGGCTGCCCTTTGCGGCCATGGCGGGCTGCGCCGCGGGGCAGGGGCGCGCCCAGCCCGCAGCCGGACCCGCGGACCGTGGGCTTAGCTTCAAGGAAGAGGGAAAGACCTCGTTCGGGACATGGCGGGTCGATGTGACGTGCACCCCTTCCGAATGGAGGCCCGGGGCGGCCATGGACCTCCTCGTATCCCTCCGGCTGTCGCCGGAGATGCTGCACAACCTGGGGCAGACAATCGCCAATCCGGAAGCGGTCGCGCTCCTTGTCACCTCCGAGCGGTGCTTCGACGCGTCCGGCATCATGCGGCTCCCTTCCGACGAGCGCATGTCCACACTCCTCACGCCTATGGGTCTCGCTATCGAGGGCGGGTCTGCGGGCGCAGTCAGCCAGGCAACGGGGGCCTATAGGAACCCCGTCGATCAGCTTGCGACCCTGCCTCTTGCATCACTGCGGCAGGACGCCTCAGGCGCCCGCGCCCTATTCCACATGCGCTTTGGCTTGCCTGCCGATATGCCGCCCGGCATCTACCGGCTCCGGTGCGATTTCGGCGTCCAGGCCCGCCGCCGCCGTTTCAGCCTGTGCGAAGGCTCCGCCTTCGCAGGGAAGAGTCGGGACCGGGAATACTCATCGTGCGCTTACTCGCCCCCTGTAGCCGTCTCCGGAAAGGACGAAAGGGGTCGCCAGGTCGATGCTGCGACGATCCGGCCGAGGGTCTACGCGATACTTTTGGGCAGGTACAACTCGAAGACGCCGGCCATTTTGCCCTGTCGAACCGGAACATCATCCCCGACGAGACCGTGCTGCCCCTTTACAACCCGCAGGGCAAGCCGGCGGTTTACAGCCTGGAGCCGCAGTTTGCGGCCGATTCCATCGACGCCCACCGCAACATACCCTGGGATTATACGTCCGGGATGCTCTCCGTGCAGGTGACGGAGCCGACGGGCGCGACCGTAGATCTCGGCAGCGCTCCTTTCAAGGGTATGAAGGGGGAAGGGCCTACGACGGAGGACCCCCGCATCGCGGCGTGGAGGCCGTCCGCATACGGCCGCCACGCAGTCGTCGCAAAGGGATGGATCAACGACAGGTGGGGCAACCGCTATGAATTCGGAGGGACATACACGTTCTGGATCGCCAACCGGATGACAATGGCAACGGCTACCTTTCAAGGGATAAGCTACCCCGCAGGGAGCACATACGGCCGGGACATCGCCTTTTTCCCCGCCGTCCCGGCGGATGTCGAGGTAAAGGTAGACCTCTACCCGTTCTCCGACGCGGGCGCGGTGCGCTCCCTCTCTTACGGCGGGCGCGCGTCCGCGTCTGGCATATTCGGCTTCCGCGAAGGGATGAAGCCTTTTGCCCTCGACGCGCCCGGCGAGTACCACGCGCGCATCCTCGCGCGCTATGTCGACAAAAGGGGTGACCTCTGGGTATGCAGCCTCCGCCATGCGGGTGTAGTCTACGCGCCCGATACCCCGCTCATCGCCCACGGCAAGAGGCTGAAGGTAGGCACCGGCTTTGCGGACAGGGGAGAGACGGGCAAAGAAGGCTACATGGAGCCGGGCGAGAAGCTTTTCCGCCATCTGGAGCACATCGCCTTCCCTTACCGGTCCGGAGACGTTCTGCTGATCGCCAGCGAGGGGCAGGGCGCAAACAAGATCGAGCCGGTGCTCACCTGGGAGCTGCCGGGAGAGCCGGCCGTCCCGGACAAGCTTCTTCAGGGCATCGGCATGACGAACGTCAAGATTTACACGTCGAACGGCCTCTCGCCCCACCTCTATCCCGAATATATCGTCCACCGCGCATACTATTACGCGTCCGCCCCCAGGCCCGGCTTCCCCTCGCGCTTCCTCGTCGCCGAGGACGGCGTGCAATCGCCTTACTGGCCCACCAGCGCAACGAGTTTCGGAGGGCAGGTCGGGGCCTCCCCGAACGGCGATTCCCCCGGCGACATTTACAGGCTTGCGGGCAGCGTCGTGCTCCGCCCGAAAGACAAAAAACCGCTCTACGCAGGCTACCTCGCGTCGGCGTTTATCCTGCCGGGCAGCACGCGCGATAACCGCGTAGTCGCGCCCGGCTCGGAAGACCTAACGGGCGCAGACGGGCGGAAGGCCCGCTTCTTCCTCGTCCCCGTCCGGCCGGGCACCGTTTACGAAACGGGCGCAGCCTTCGTTCCCGCCCTTCAGATCGATCCCCTTTTGCCGGCGCAGATCGCATTCACCCTGGCGTACCCATCGGGCAGGCACCTGACCGCCGAAGGGTCTGCCGATGCGTTCGGGAACTTCGCAGGACGGGAAAAATGGGTCCTTGATGAGGCCGGCCTTTACGAATACACGGTAAAAGCGGAATGGCACACCTTCGAGGGCCTTGTCCCCGGACTTCCGGAAGGGAAGGGGTACATCTTTGTGGTGGAGAAGGGGATCAAGGACCGGCCGGGCCTTTCCATCGAGACATGGCCCCCCTATGTCTTCTCCATTGAAAAAGGGCTGCTCGTTACGGGCAGGAGCGCCGCGTCGAAGGTCTACTTTACGGCGGTCACGCCCGGCTGCATAATCGACCAGGGGGAGCTCCAAGTCGCGGAAGGAAGGTTTACCTACCGCTTCGACCCTATCGACGTGAGCCGGCGCATCCCTATATACGACATCGAGAACCGAAAAGCGGGCCGCAGGGAAGCCGGGCGGGTTGTGCACCTCTCATTTTTTTCGGAGGAACGCCTGCCCGACGGCTCGCTTTGCCACGATTTCGCCCGCGTGATCCTCCGGGGGACGCGGATCGTATCGACGAGATAGCTTACGTCCTCGCGAACCCCATAAGAATACGCCGTCCGCCTCACCGGGCCGTCGCCTCCGGCGCCGCGTATTAACCCAAAATTCATCACGTATTTATTGTCAATTAAAGCTGGGACGATAGAGTCAGTGCAGATGGATTCCCAAACCAGCGACAGAGGAGGCCGACACTGAAAACTCTCGCCAACCCACAGGAAACGCTGCGCATCGACCTGCACGTACACTCCCGTTGCTCCGCGCCCCCGACGGACTGGTTCATGGAGCGATGGAGCATCCGCGAGTCCTACTCCGACCCCTTCTGCATTTACGAGAAGGCGATGAAGGCCGGGATGTCCCTCGTCACGCTCACGGACCACAACAGCATAGACGGCTGCCTGCTCCTGAAGCAGCGATACGGCGACAAGGTAGTTACGGGCGTGGAGGCGACCGCAGCCTTCCCCGAGGACGGGTGCAAGGTGCACATGCTCGTCTACGGCATAGGCGAGCGGCAGTTCGCCGAGATCGACAGGCTCCGGGGCGACATCTACGAGCTGAGGGCATATATCAGGGAAAACAACCTGGCCCATTCGGTCGCCCATGCGACCTATTCCGTAGAGGCAGGGCGGCTGACGGCGGCCCACCTGGAGAAGCTCATCCTGCTTTTCAATACCTTCGAAGTGATAAACGGCGGAAGGACCCGGGCGGACAACCTGGCTTGGCGCCACGTACTGGAGCGCTTGACGCCCGACTGCATCGAATCCCTGTCCAAGAAGCACTCCCTTGAGCCGTTCGACGCCAGGCCGTGGGTGAAGGGGTTCACCGGAGGCTCCGACGACCACGGCGGCATCTTCGTGGGACGGAGCTTCACGGAAAGTCCCGGCGGCAGCGCCGGTGACTTGCTGGAGGCGATCAGGGGCCGGGACACCTCACCGAAAGGAATGCACGGAGACTATGAGACCCTCGCCTTCTCGGTCTACAAGGTGGTGCACGATTTTTCCAGCAGAGAGAACGGCGGCTCCGGCTCTCTCCTCAGCCAGATGGCGGAGACCCTTTTTGCGGGCAAGCCCGTGGGTGTCATGAACCGGGTGCGCATCAAGAGGCTCAGGTCGCGGGCCAGACGGCCCGACGGCATCTATGAGCCCTTTTATGCCCTCGTCGAGGGCCTGAGCCGGAGGGAGTTTGCGACCCTGGAAGAGGCGATCCGCTTCGTATACGCGGGGATAGCCGACCTTTCGGACGGCTTCCTGAAGCGCCTCTTAGGAAGCATCGAAAAGGAGATGGCAAAGGCCGATTTTCCGACGATGGTCGCCGGCCTCCAGGCGTCCGTGCCCGGCCTCTTCCTTGCGCTGCCCTTCATTCTGGCCATGCACCATCACAGCCGGAACAGGCGGCTCGTGGGCAGCCTCGCCTCGACACTGGAGATCGACCCCAGGCGGACGGGCCCAAGGGTCCTCTGGTTTACGGACACCCTGAATGACCTGAACGGCGTCTCGGTCACCCTCCAGGAAGTGGGCCGCATCGCCTGCGAGCAGGGGTACGACCTGAAGATCGCCGCCTGCCTGGGGCCGGGACAGCACGACGTACCCCCCAACGTCATGGACCTTCCGTCGATCCATCAGTTCGCCTTGCCCTACTACGAGACCTATCGCCTCAACGTCCCGTCGGTGCTCAAGTCGCTGAGGGAGATATACCGGTTCGACCCGGACCGCATCTATATATCTACACCAGGCCCCATCGGTATGCTGGGCCTGATCGCGGCGAAGCTCCTGAACGTGAAGAGCGTCGGTTTCTACCACACGGACTTCGCTTTGCAGGCAAGGGAGATCGTCGAGGACGCATCCGTTGCGCGGATCCTCGAATCGTATACGCGCTGGTTCTACGGGGCCATGGACGAGATCAGGGTGCCGACGATGCGCTACATCGACATGCTCGAGGCGAGGGGCTTCGACGTGCGCAAGATGAAGCATTTCACCAGGGGTATAGACGTCGATGCCTTCAGGCCCCATGCGCATCCCGGCGGTGCCTTCCTCAGGGACCGGTTCAGTATCGACGACGGCGTTATACTTCTCTATGCAGGCCGGGTTTCGAGCGACAAAGGGTTGGACCTCCTCGCGGAAGTCTTCAGGCGCCTGGCCGGGAAACGGCCCGATCTGAGCCTCCTCATCGCAGGCGACGGCCCTTACCTTCATCACCTGAAGAAGAAGACCAACGGGGACCGGATAATCTTTATGGGCAGGATCGACAACGCCTCCATGCCGCAGATATACGCGGCCGCGCACCTGTTTGTCTTCCCGAGCGCGACGGACACCTTCGGCAAGGCGGTGCTGGAGGCCCAGGCGTGCGGCCTGCCGGCCATCGTCTCCGACGAGGGCGGCCCCCAGGAGATCATCGTCAACGGCAAGACTGGCCATGTCGCGAGGGCAGGGGACATCCCGGACTGGCTTGAGAAGATAGAATCCGTGCTCCGGCTCATCGACGCATCGCCTGGTCTCTACCAGAAGATGCGCGTTGACGCCCGCGCGCATATAGTGCAAAACTACGGCTGGGAAGAGGCCATCGGGTCGATGCTCGATGACGCCCTGCCTCCCTGCCTGGGCGCGGACAAGAAGATCGCCTGAAGTATGAGAGAACGGTAAGGCAAGTACGACAAGGGGTTGAATGGCACAGGATAAAAAGACGGGCGAGAGGCTTCCATTTAAGCTCAGCTTCGTCATCCCTGCATACAACGAAGAGGCGTGCCTGGCCGGGTGCCTGGCCTCCATCATCGGACGGATCGAGCAAGCCGGGGCCGACGCCGAGGTGATAGTCGTCAACAACGGCAGCACCGATTCAACCCGCCGGATCGCCCTCTCCTTCCCCGGCGTAATCGTCGTGGACGAGCCTGTAAAGGGCTTGTCGAGGGCAAGGCAGGCGGGCTACCGGGCGGCCAGTGGCGATTTGATCGCCAACATCGACGCAGACAACATGCTTCCTGAAGGGTGGCTCGAAAAGGTCCTCGCCGAATTCTCGGAAAACGAAAGGCTCGTTGCCCTCTCAGGCCCTCTGGCCTATTACGATCTTTCCAGGGCGCGCAGGGCCTGTACCACCATGTTCTATTGCGTAGGATACACGATCTATCTCCTCAGTCACTATGTCCTGAGAAGGGGCGGGATGCTCCAGGGGGGCAACTTCGTGCTGAGAAGGTCGGCACTGGAAGCGATCGGAGGCTACGACACGGAGATCGCCTTTTACGGTGAGGACACGGACGTTGCGAGGCGTATGCAGCCCGCCGGGCGCATCAAGTTCACCTTCCGCCTCCCCATGTACAGCTCCGGTCGGCGTTTTGCGAAGGAAGGCATAGCGGCGACCGGGTTTCGCTATGCCCTCAATTACCTCTGGATAATGGTCTTTAAACGGCCTTACAGCCGCTCATCGACCGACGTCAGGCCCGGAAGCGACGGGCAGTCGGGCCTTCCCGTCTGTTAATAATCCGTTAATAACGCCGCCGCCCCACTATCCTGCCTTAAGGGTGGGAAATTACCCTCCGACAACCTCCTTGTGTCGATCATGAAAAATGCCCCTGTCCTATACACCCTGGAAAGAAGGAAGCAATGACGCTCCGTGGAAAGCTTACCGTAAACGCTGCCGTGACCGTGGCTGCCGTCCTTGTCGTCGGCGTCGCGAGTCTCATAGGCTTCTATAACGTCAAGGGCAGGATAGGGTACGTGACGGACAACTCGACGCCCTATCAGCTCAAAACGCTCGAATTCACCAAGGTGCTTCAGGAGCACGCGGCTGCGCTGCTCGCTGCCGGCAACGCCTCCGGGCAGGCCGAGCTTGCAGGAAAGGAACGCGAGCTGAAGGCTACGCTGGGCAGGCTGCGGGTCCTTACTACAGAGATAGGGGCGCTCAACAGGACGACGGGCGTTGCAGAAATGGGCCGGACCGTGGCGGACCTGGAGGGATTGACCGGAGAGGTCGTCGCTTCCGCCGGGGAACGGGTCCGGGCCGAGGACCGGGCGGCGGACGTGGTGAAAGAGGCCAAGGTCAGACTGCGGATGCTCGCGGAGAACCGCTTTGCCCTTCAGGTCTCTCTTAAGGCGCTCCAGGAGACTGCCGTGGCAAGCCTCATGGGGTCGAGCTCCAAGACCAAGCTGATGACCGGGGCTTTCAGGTCCCTCCAGCGGATGAAGGACCTTTTTGAGGAGCTGCGCATCGTCTTCACGGACCTGGAAAGGGCCTCAAGCGACCAGGACCTCTCGATAGCGAGGGGGCGCATCACCTTCCTGTTGCAGGAGCTAAAGACCGCGTCCGCCGATTTCGCATCTCTCGGCGAGCCCCTTGCCTTGACTGAAGAGCAGCTTCTGGGGGAAAAGGGCGTCCTTTCGCTGAAAGCCGGGCTGATCGCGCAGCGAACGGACGCACAGGCGGGCGCCCTTTTCGCCGAATCCCGGAAAAGCTGCGGCGCCCTGATGGACCGCATAGCGCGGCTGATCGTGGAGAACGGCGAGGACGCGACGTTCGCCTTCTACGCGGAAAACAGCAGCCTGGAGGAGCAGCTCAAGAACTCGGATGGGGTCAACACCGTGATGCTCCTCAATACGCAGATGGCAGCGGTCATGGACGCGGTCGAGTATTCCGTGCAAAACCTTTTCGCCGAGCACAGCGAGCGCCGGATAGAGGAGATGCAGGCGGTCATGGCAAAGCTCTTCGAGTCCGCGGAGCGCATCAAGGGACGCATCAGCGCTGCCCTCGGCCCGGAAGGAAGGCTGGGCGAGAGGGCGCTCATAGGGGAGACGGCGGCCGGCCTTGCGCGCGTGGAGGAGCTCGTCATGAAGCGGGGCGGCATGGTCGAGGCGCTGAAGGCCGCGGCCGCCACGAGGGCCAGGTCCGCCGAGCTGGGAGAGCGTCTGGCGCGGATGGTCGCTGCGCAGAAAACGATGAGCGCGAGGAGCCTGTCGGCTGCCCAGGGCGAGCAGCAGCGCTCGGTAGGGGCGGTCAATTTCTTCGTCCGGGCGGCTACGATCCTGCTCCTGGCCGCTATCGCCCTTGTCCTTGCCTTGTCCATCTGCCTTGTCTGTCCCATAGCGCGGTCCATCATGACGCTGGTCAAGGACCTTGAGACCGCCAAGGAAGGGGCCGAAAGCGCCAGCCGGATAAAGTCACAATTCCTGGCGAACATGAGCCATGAGATCAGGACGCCCATGAACGGGGTCATCGGCCTGCTCGAGCTTTTGAAGGCCGAAAGCCTGTCGGAGAAGCAGAGGAATTACGTAAGTATGGCCTTCTCATCGGGCGTCGCCCTCCTCAACGTGATAAACGACGTCCTCGATTTCTCGAAGATCGAGGCGGGGGGGATGGAGATCAACCCCGAGCCCTTCGACCTCCACGAGTCCGTAGAGGAAGCCGTAAGCTTCTTTGCCGAGCAGGCGCAGGCCAAGAGGATCGAGATGCTCTGCCATATCCTGCCCGGCACGCCCAGGCGGGCGAAAGGCGACGTGGTGCGCATCCGGCAGATACTCATCAACCTGATAGGCAACGCCGTAAAATTCACGAGCTCCGGTGAAATCGCCGTGGAGTGCGGGCTTGAGGCCGAAGACGACGCATCGCTGACGCTCCGCTTCAAGGTGCGCGACACCGGCATAGGGATATCGCCGGCTGCGAGGCTGAAGATCTTCGATTCGTTCTCCCAGGCGGACGCATCGACCACGAGGCGGTTCGGCGGGACGGGCCTGGGCCTGAGCATCGCCAGGCAACTGGTCCATATGATGGGCGGGGAGGTAGGCGTAGAGAGCGAGGTGGGCGCAGGCTCGATCTTCTGGTTTACCGTCCGCATGGAAAAGGCCTCCGCTGCCCCGGACGACGCGGATGCGGAGGCGGCAGGCGTGGGGTGCGACGGCCTCGCCGGGCTGAAAGTGCTCATCGTCGATGACAACGCGACGAACCGCAGCATACTGGAAGAGATGCTCATGGCGTGGGGTCTCCGCCCTTGCAGCGCCGCAAGCGGGCCGGAGGCACTAAAGTCCCTCAAAGAGGCCGCTTTCGCCGGGGTTCCCTTCCGGCTGGCCGTTCTCGACATGCTGATGCCTGACATGGACGGCATCGAGCTTGCGGTCGCCATAAGAAGCGCCCAGGAGATACCCCCGCTTCCCCTCATCATGCTCACGTCCGTTGACGGGAAGGGGGATTCGGACACCTGCCGGGAAGCGGGCTTCGCCCTGCGCCTTGTCAAGCCCGTCAGGCAATCCCAGCTCCTGAACGCCATAGAATCGATCATGGGGGTGAGGGACGGCCGCGAGGCGCAGCCCGCTGCCCCGGAAAGCCCGCGGCTACCCGGCGGCCTATGCGTGCTCCTCGTCGAGGACTATCCCGTCAACCAGAAGGTGGGGAGGGCCATGCTGGAGTACCTGGGCTGCTCCGTGGACGTGGCGGAGAACGGCAGGATCGCCGTCGATCTATACGGCCGCAAGGGTTACGACCTGATCCTGATGGACTGCCAGATGCCTGAGATGGACGGCTATGAGGCGACGAGGGTGATACGGAGCATCGAGGCGGGCAGGAACGGGCAGGGGGGCCACATTACTATCATAGCGCTGACCGCCCACGCGATGGAAGGCGACAGGGAAAAATCGATCGAGGCGGGCATGGACGACCACCTGAGCAAGCCCTTTACGCTGGAACAATTGAAGGCGGTGCTGGCGGCACATCTACCCGCGGGCAAAGACGCCCCCGGGCCTGTGAGCGCCGCCCCTGCGGACAGCGCCTGTGCGAGTGCCGCCCCTGCGGGTGATCTCCCTGCCGGCGACCGGGTCATCGACCCGGCTGCCCTGGAGAGGATCCGGGAGGTCGATCCTGACGGCCGGGACGGCCTGGCGCGCACGGTCATCACGTGCTACCTGACCGATGCGCCCAGGACCATCGAGTCGCTGCGGAGCGCCGTGGGAACTGGCGACGGGGGCGCGATCCAAAAGCTCGCCCACGGGTTCAAGTCTTCGAGCGCCAACGTCGGGGCCGTAAGCCTGGCGGCGCGCTGCAAAGAGATGGAGACAGCGGGCAGGAACAATCTCCTCGACGGCAGCCCGGCGCTCCTTATTTGCATTGAAAACGAGTTCGCCAGGGCTAGGGCGGCCCTCGAAGGGCAGCTCTGAAGGAGAGCCGCACAATGGACTGCAAAGACGTCAGCCGGAATGCTTTGGTGCTGGTCGCCGACGACGACCCGATGCTGCGCCTCCTCTCGGCAAAGGCGCTGGAAAAGGCGGGCTTCACGGTCTCGGAAGCGCAAGACGGGGAGGAAGCCGTCGCCGCCTTCGACCGGCTCAGGCCCGATATCGTCATGCTCGACGTAATGATGCCCGTCATGGACGGGTTTTCCGCGTGCGCCGCGATCAGGAAACACCCGGAAGGGTGGCGCACGCCCGTCCTCATGGTGACGGGCCTCGACGACGTGGATTCCATAAACCGCGCGTATGAAGCCGGGGCAACGGACTTCATGACGAAGCCCATAAGCTGGCCGGTCCTGGGCCACCGCGTCAGGTACATGCTCCGGGCGGGCAGGTCCATCGAGGCACTGCGGGACAGCGAGGAGCGCTACGCCCTCGCCGCGATGGGGGCGAACGACGGCCTGTGGGATTGGGACCTGAGAAGCGGCCAGTGTCACTTCTCCCCGCGCTGGAAGGTGATGTCGGGATATGAGGACGACGAGATCGGAAGCTCCCCGGAAGAATGGCTGAGCAGGGTCCATCCCGACGACGCGGACCGCATAAGGCTCGACCTCAACGCCCATGTCGAGGGGGTAAGCCGCCACTTCGAGAGCGAATACAGGCTGAAGCACAGGGACGGGACCTACAGGTGGATGCTCAGCCGTGGCATGGCGGTCCGCGACGGCGATAACGCGGCCTACAGGATGGCCGGCTCCCAGACCGATATAACCGAGAGCAAGCGGATCAGCGAGCAGCTCCAGCGGGACGCCTTCTACGACCCCCTGACGAAGCTCCCGAACCGTGCGCTCTTCATGGACAGGCTCGGCCACGCGGTCACCCGCGGCAAGCGGCTCAAGAACTACAATTTCGGCGTCCTCTTCCTCGACCTCGACCGGTTCAAGCTGATAAACGACACCCTGGGCCATTCTCTAGGCGACGACCTCCTCGTGCAGACCGCCGAGAGAATAGGCCGCTTCATACGCCCCGGGGACACCCTCGCCAGGCTGGGGGGCGACGAGTTCGTCATACTCCTGGAAGACATCAAAGAGGTGGGCTGCACGACCTTCGTGGCGGAAAGGATCAAGAAGCTCTTCGGCGAGCCCTTCTGTCTCGACGGCCGGGAGGTCTTCACCACGGCGAGCCTCGGGATCGCCGTAAGCTCAGGTGAATACGAGCGGCCGGAAGAGCTGCTCCGCGACGCCGATATCGCCATGTACAGGGCCAAGGCGGAAGGCAGGGGCAGCTACGTCATGTTCGACCCGTCGATGCAAAAGGCCACGGCGGAGCTTATGCGCCTGGAAAACGACCTCCGCCGCGCCCTTGAGCACAATGAGTTCCGCATGTTTTACCAGCCTATCGTCGATCTGGAGACCAACCGCCTCGTCTCCCTTGAGGCCCTCATCCGCTGGCAGCACCCGACGCGGGGACTGATAAGCCCGGGCACGTTCATCCCCATTGCGGAAGAGACGGGCCTCATCATCCCCATCGGGGAGTGGGTCCTTTACGATGTGTGCAGGAAAACGAGGATGTGGCACGACCAGGGGGCCGATGTCAGGGTGGCGGTCAACCTTTCGACGCGCCAGTTGCGGGACAAGAACTTTCCATCCCTTCTTGGGAAGATACTCGACGAGACGCGGGTGGACCCGGGCAGCCTCGACCTGGAGATCACGGAAAGCGCAGTCATCAACGACTGGGACGTGGTGGTCACCACGCTCTCTGCCCTCCAGGAGCTGGGGGTCCGTCTTTGCCTGGACGACTTCGGGACGGGCTATTCTTCCCTGAGCTACCTTCATCGCCTTCCGGTAAGCAAGCTGAAGATCGATCGGTCTTTCCTGCAAAAGATGGAGTCGAGCTCCGAGCATTCGGGCATAATACGGGCGATCCTCGACCTTGCCAATACGCTGAAGATGGAAGTCGTTGCCGAGGGCATAGAAACCCAGGGTCAACTTGCGCAGTTGAAAGAGATGAAGTGCAAGCTCGGCCAGGGATATCTCTTCGCCAAGCCCCAGGACGAACAGACAGTGGCGTCCCTCATTCCGATGGCGCACCGGCCGCCCGGCCACGCAGCCTTCGATATATCCACAGGCGGTTTCGAATGCCGGACTTGACTTTTTATTAACGGATCGATAACATCGCCTTAACCGTAGACGCGTATTCTAGAGGATTCGACAAGACAACTAAAGGGGGCTGCCCATGATAGGGATAGGGAAGCGCGTCGCCGTGTTTGCGTCGATTGCCCTTTGCCTGGCGCTTTTAAGCTGCGGCGGGGCGGGCAATATCATGACCTCGCCTGCGGCCAGGACGACCACGGGCGCAAGCGGGGCCTGGAGCTTCGCGGTCATGGGCGACACCCAGTGGACCGTCGCCGACCTCGACGGTAAAAACCCTAATACGGTGGCCGTCGATATCATCGGACGGCTTAGAAGGCAGTTCGTCGCGAAGGGCGTCAAGTTCGTCATCCAGGTGGGCGACCTGACGGACGACGGCAGCATCGAAGGATTAGACACGCGGGTGGTCTGGACACAAGGGCTGTACAACGCGGGGATCGGCTTTTTCCCTCTGCGGGGCAACCACGAACCCTCCCGCGAGGCGGCAGCAGAGTTCCTGAAGGTCTTCCCCCAGACGCGCAGCGGCGCGATGAACGCCACCCCAGACTATGAGGCCCTATCGGCCTCTGTGGGCTTCGACGCAAGCGCCAGGCCGGAAGCCAGATCGGGTAGCGTCTTCACCGTCGGCTCGGGCTTCACAAGCCCTGAAGTACCCGCGGGCCTTGCCGGTCTCTCTTATGCCTTCGACTACCGGAACGTGCGCTTCATCCTGCTCGACCAGTTCACCCGCACGGACGGCACGGGCAAGACGGACGCCGAGGTGAACGATACGAACATCGCCGACCAGCACGTCTGGATCGCCTCGACCCTCGCCGCCAGGCCGCAGGGCAGCCACGCCCTCGTCTTCGCCCATAAGGGCCTCATCACGGAGAACCACGTCGATTCCCTTTTCGGCGCCGACCCCTCCATGAACCCGGAGCGGCAGAATGCATTCATGGCGACCCTCCAGGGGGCAGGAGCGGGTTATTTCTTTTGCGGGCACGACCACATCCACCAGCGCTCCGTCATCGTGAGTCCTGACGGCGCATCGGCCGTGCGCCAGGTCATCGCCGCCTCGGACAGCTCGAAATTCTACATCCCGAAGAAGCCCTCCAACGACGCAGTCTACAACAACGCGGGGGCGCGGGAGACCTCCATCGCCCAGGAACTTTACAAGATAGGCTTCTATATAGTCACAGTCGAAGGCAGCCGCGTCACCGTCGATTATTACTCGGCGGACAACACGGGGGCCGCGTTATCGCCTGACGGCAAGGAATATCTCATCCACGCCACCCCGGCCCTCGATTTCACGTGGAAGGAGACCTTCGGGTACGACCTGAACGGCAAGGAGTTTCTTATAGCACCGGGGGGCAAGTATGAGGTCGTCAGTGACGCGGGACCTTCGGGCACAACCGCAAGGGTCCTCTCAGGGGTCAACGGCGGCAGGGCAACGGAAGGCAGCGGGAGACGGCTGACGAAGGCCGTCAGTACGGGCTGGCAGACGGCGGCAGGCGGCGTGCAAAGCGACATCGTCACCATGCGGGGCATGGCGCAGTCCTTAGGGAGCGGGCTGACGGACACGTACACCATATCGATCGGCTACGGGGCTTCTGGACACGACGCGGCCGCGGCGGACGGGCACTTCGGGATCGTCGCCAGGGACAAAGCAGGCAACTGGGTCAATGCAGTGGACAGGAACTACGGAGGCGCGAAAAAGTTCGTCCCGGGCCCGTGGACGCCCGCCTGTAGGCTGGGCTCTTACGGGGTAGATACGAAAAGCGGGACCGCTTGGGCGGTGATCAACTACAACGGAGACTTCGCGGCAGGCAAGTTTTAAGGCGCGTGTCCAGGGCGAGCACATGTAGACCCGCGTGCCGGTAGGGCAGGGAAGAGATGACGAGAGCAAAGGTTCCGGCGTTGCCGCGACGCTGTTGCGAAAGCTGAACTACTGTCGGACTCCTCCAGGCTTGGACTCGCGCCTTTAGCGGAATCGCGATCTGCGGCGCCCTGCTCGACGTGTGGCCTCCGACGTACCGACGTACAGTCTCCGGCCAACACGTCTCACAGTG
>Ga0326727_10014738_pt1 | contig 16954 bp, 12 predicted proteins | sample MB2enrmetagenome_FD_207643 | JGI IMG/M metagenome (GOLD analysis project Ga0326727, IMG submission 207643) | Lab enriched peat soil microbial communities from McLean, Ithaca, NY, United States - MB29MY | ecosystem: Environmental > Terrestrial > Soil > Wetlands > Peat | place: USA: New York...
GGCCACCAGCGCCTTCGTAAACACCCACTTTGCCACTGCCGCCGCGGCCATCGGCTGGGTAGTCTCGGAGTGGATTCACAACGGCAAGCCCACCGCTCTGGGCGGTATCTCCGGCGCGGTTGCCGGTCTGGTCGCCATCACCCCGGCTTCCGGCTTTGTCCAGCCCTTTTCCGCGCTGCTCATCGGCCTCATCGCCGGCGTCGTCTGCTCCTTCATGGTCTTTGAAGTCAAGAGCCGCCTCCGCTACGACGACTCCCTCGACGCATTTGGCGTTCACGGAGCCGGCGGAACCGTCGGAGCACTGCTCACCGGCATCTTCGCCGCCAGCGTCATCAACCCGGTATTCAAGGACGCGGCCGGCAACCCGCTTCCCTCCGGCGCCATCGACGGACATTGGGGCCAGATGCTCAATCAGCTTGCCGGCGTCGGCATTGCCTGGGGTATTTCCATCGTCGGTACGCTGATCCTGCTCTTCGTCGTCGACAAGATCATCGGACTGCGCGTCTCGCCCGAGCAGGAAGCCGCCGGACTCGACCTTTCCCAGCACGGCGAGGAAGGCTACGACCTCAACTCCTAACTCCGTGACTGTCATCCTGAGCGAAGCAGGCCACGTTCGTTGTGGCCTGCGCAGCCGAAGGACCCGCGGTTGTTTTCACCCCGATTCAGCCCGATCGAATCGGTTCAACAAAGATTCGGCGGGAATTGGCCCCAACTGGCCATCCCGCCTGTTACGCTGTCAGACGAGGCATTTCGCATATGCTCAAAATCGAAGCCATTCTCCAGCCCTCAAAGCTGGATGCCGTAAAGGATGCTTTGCTGGAAGCGGGCATCGAAGGCATGACCATTCTCGAAGCCCGCGGCCATGGCCGCCAAAAGGGCCACACCGAGTTTTATCGCGGCCGTGAATACACCGTCGACCTCCTGCCCAAAGTCAAGATCGAGCTGGTCATCGTCGACGAGTTGAAGGAGAAGGCCATCCAGGCCATCGTCGCTGCCGCCCGGACCGGCCGCATCGGCGACGGAAAGATCTTCGTCAGCAAGATCGAAGAAGCCATTCGCATCCGCAACGACGAGCGCGGCGAGACCGCGCTGTAGGCGTGAAGTACGAAAGCGGGTGCCCCAAAACCTGCCCTGAGCTTGCCGAAGGGTCTCGATTCTGAGACCTGGGAGTTCACAAAGGCCGGTCGCCCAACCTTCGGTCTGGCCTCTCTCGCAGTTCCTCCCGGCGGGAGGAGTCGAAAATAGCCCAGGGTGAAACCCTGGGGAAGCGTTCGGCCGAGGGATTCCCGCCCCATAGGGGCGGTGTGAAAGCCCGGCATCGTCACTCGATTCGCAATCTTTGGCCCCGGCATCCCGTCCTATTTTTTCAGACAACTGAACCAAATTCCCGCCCTCCGCGCCAGCATCGTTTATTCTTTTAACAATTCTTTGCTGCGGCGAGCCACGCACAACCTCTTATGAATCCAGTCGCTTTGGCGGTTGACGATCTTCGGGACCAGTATCTTCGCGAGATGGCGCTTGTCCGCCAGACCTGTGAGCGTACCGGCGACGGAACCGCTGCTATCCGCCGCCGCTCCGCTGTGGTCGATCGGATTCTCATCGAAATGTGGCACCGGGTCTTCTCTGGACAGCCCGCGCAGAACATCTCGCTGCTCGCCCTGGGCGGTTATGGCCGCAAAGATCTCTTCCCCTACTCCGACATCGATGTCCTCTTTGCTTTCGCCGATGAAAAAACCGAGCTGCAGTCCAAAGACGCTGTCCAGGCCATCATCAAAGGCATGTGGGACGTCGGCCTTCGCGCCAGTCCCAATTCGCGCACCGTCAAAGAGATTGGCCGCTTCGATCCTGACAACATGGAGTTCACGCTGGCCACGCTCGACCGCCGCTTTCTGGCTGGGCAGTTTCCGCTCTACCAGCAGCTCCATCAGACTGTTCTTCCCGGCCTGGTGCTTAGCGAGTGGAACACCATCACCCAGAAGCTCGGCGAAATGGCCCGCGCGCGTCACGCCAAATACGGCAACACCATCTTTCATCTCGAGCCCAATCTCAAAGAGTGTCCCGGCGGCCTGCGCGATTACCACCTCGCCGTCTGGTTCGCCCTCCTGTTCCATCTCAAGGAAACCAAGGAATGGCCCCGCCAGCGCGGTGGCGTCTTCCAGAGCGCCCGCGGCGACGCCGAGGCAGCATTCGACTTCCTCGCCGCCGCCCGATGTTTCCTCCACTTCCGCCACGGGCGCGACGACAACACCCTCGACTGGCAATCCCAGGACGAAGCCGCGGCAAACTCCATCGGCCTTGAAACCCGCGGCACGGCCGACCCGAGTTATTGGATGCGGACCTACTATCGCCATGCCCGAATCATCTATCGCCGCGCCGCTCTGCTCATGGAACATCTGCCCGCCCCGGTCAGCTTTTACCGCCAGTTCCGCCGCCGCCGTACCCCTATTGCCGGAACCGACTTTCTGCTCGACCAGGGCCGCATCGACATCGCCCCCGGCGCGCAGTTCAACGACACCGCCGCCATCCTCCGCATCTTCTCGCTCATGGCCACCCACGGCTACACCCTCTCTCAAGCCGCCGAGGATCGCATTACCGACGCCCTGCCCGCTCTGGCCATTCACATTCCCGAAGGCCCATATCTGTGGAACGCGCTGCGCGAAGTCCTGCTCGGCCCCCACGCCGCGCATGCCCTCAGGACCATGCACGCTCTCGGCGTGCTTGAAATGCTGATCCCGGAGTTTCACGGCATCGACGCTCTGGTTATCCGCGACAGCTATCACCGTTACACCGTCGACGAGCACACCTTCCTCACCATTCATAACGTTCATAGCCTGCGCCAGCCCGCCCACGACTACGAACAGCGTCTTGCCCAACTGCTGCCGGAGATCGATCGCCTCGATCTGTTCCTGCTGGCCTTGTTGCTGCACGACACTGGCAAGGCGCGGCGTCACGGCGAGCACGCGGGCCAAAGCGTCGAGCTGGCCGACGCGTTTCTCGCCCGCCTCGACTTCGACTCGGAAGAGCGCGAATCGATCCTCAACCTCATTCGCCTTCACCTGGAAATGTCCAATGCGCTGAGACGCGATATCTTCGACCTCGAAAACGTCCGCGCCTTTTCTGAAAAAATCGGCAACCCGCAGTTGCTGAAGATGCTCACCATCATGACCTTCGCGGACATCAAGGCCGTGAACCCCGACGCCCTAACCCCTTGGAAGGCCGAGAACCTCTGGCAGTTCTACATGGCCACCGCAAACTTCATGGACCGCAGCGTAGACGAGGTCCGATACCACGCCGCCATCGATCCGACCCTGCTCAACCGCATCCGCTCCATGGTGCCCCCCGCGCAGTTCGATTCCCTGAAGCAATTCCTTGAAGGCCTGCCGCAACGCTACCTGCAAACCCGCCTTCCCGAGCAGATACGCAATCACTTCCAGATGGCTCTCAACCTCGACAAGGACAACGTTCAGCTCGATCTTCGCCCCAACCGCCAGCTCTTCGACCTCACCGTCATCACTCGCGACCGCACCCGCCTGTTCGCCGACGTCGCCGGCGCCCTTGCCGCCTGGGGCATGAACATCGTCAAAGCAGGAGCCTACTCCAACGACGCCGGCGTCATTGTCGACAGCTTCCACTTCACCGACATCTTTCACACCCTCGAGCTCAACCCCAGCGAGAAAGACCGCTTCCTGGCCAACCTTCACGACGTGGTCGCACAAAAGGTTTCCGTCAAGCAATTGCTCGAGGCCCGCAGCCACATGAACCACCCCGCAAACCTCAAGGTCGAAGTCGCCACACGCCTCCAGTTCGACTCCGAATCCTCGACCCACGCCACGCTCCTTCAGGTCATCGCCCAGGACGTTCCCGGCCTCCTGCGCCAGATCGCGCTTATCCTCAGCGTGCACAGGTGCAACATCACCGTTGCGCTCATCGACACAGAAGGCGACACCGCCATCGATGTTTTCTACCTAACGAAGAACGACGCCAAACTAACCGAAGAAGACCAGCAAGCCCTCGCCGCCGATCTCACCACCGCCCTCGAATCCATGCGCACCCCCTCCATCCAATAGTTCTTCTCTCGTCCCTCCAGCCATTGAATGGCCATTCTGCGCGTTGAGGGGATTCTGCGCTTTGAAAAGGCGAATTCTGCGCGTTGAAAGGGCAGACTTCAGTCGTGCCGCAAAGACTTGAATCCCGTGCATAGTACCCGCTTTGTATCAGTCGTCCACCGGCTTCACCGACCCACAGTGGGATGAAACCAAGTCCGGCGATTCCGCCGCGAACCTGCTAACTCGCCATCCCCGCCTCGGCGGGGGCTAACTCGCCAAATTTGTCTATGACACCTTCTCGTTTGGATTGTTCAACTCGCAAGCGAATCCAAATCTTGTTTCTTTTTTGGGGCATGACTTCAGTCGTGTCTCCGTGGGCCTACGGCTCACCCAAGGTGATGAAAATCCGGCTGATCTACTTCGCGAATCGCTCCGAGAGGGAGCCGTCGAAAATAGCCCAGAACAAGAGAAGCGCAGTCCTGGGAAAGCGACATGGAAATCAATGAGCCCTGGAGGGGCGACCGAACTCCCAAACGTGGTTTTCGACCGTGCCGTCAGCAGCTACAGAATCGACATGGGGCTGGTAGGGACGGGTTTCAACCCATCCATTTATCCCCTGAGGGACGCATTTCGACGGCTTTCCCAAAAAATCTCATCGGCTTCTTGCGCAAATCCGCGTCCGAGAATAGAATACTACATAGGGTCCCAATGAACCTGAACGCGGGGTTTATTCATGCTCGAACTGCGCCATGTCACCAAACGTTTCTCCAGTATTCCCGCCGTCGACGATGTGAGCTTTACCGCCCGCCCCGGCGAAGTTACCGGCTACCTCGGCCCCAACGGCTCCGGCAAATCCACCACCATGAAGATGATCACGGGCCTCATCGAAGCGACACTGGGCCACATCTTTTTCGAGGGCAAGCCCATTCAGGACGACCTGATCGCCTTTAAACGGCGCATGGGTTATGTGCCCGAGGAGCCGTACCTCTACAACCATCTCTCCGCCGTCGAATACCTGACCATGGTCGCGCAGCTTCGCGATCTTCCCGCCAGGCAATCCTCAGACTGCATCGAAGGAATGCTGCAGTCGCTTTCCCTTCACGACGACCGTCACGCTTCCATCTCCGGCTACTCGAAGGGCATGCGCCAGAAGGTTCTCATCGCAGCGGCTCTCATGCACAACCCGGATCTCATCCTGCTCGACGAGCCTTTCTCCGGCCTCGACGTCGGCACGGCGCTGGTTCTGCGCAGTCTGATTCAGGAGCTTGCTGCACGCGGCAAAGTGGTCCTGTTCAGCTCCCACGAGCTCGATACGGTCGAGCGCGTCTGCTCCCACGTCGTCATCCTTCATCGCGGCAAAGTCGTCGCCGACGACTCCATCGAGCGCCTGCGATCCCTCATGGAACTGCCCACTCTCGAAGCAATCTTTTCTCAGCTCGCCGTCGAGCAGGACACCGAATCGATGGCGCGGCAGATCGCGGACCTCATCCATGCATAAGTCAATCGAAGCCCTCGTCGCCCGCCTGCCTCTCGATTTCCGCGTGCTCTATCGCCAATTCCTCTTGCGCGTCATCGATCTTGAGGCGCTCTCCATCCAGGCCGATGTCGTCGGTTTCCTCGGCCAGTTCGCCGGCGTGCTTATCATGCTCAGCATCATTCACGCCTTCCGCATCTATCTGTTTCTTGGCGTTGAAACATGGCCCATAGAGCAGTATCTGATTGCCACCATGATGTTAGTGGCCGGGCTGATTGTTGTAATCAGCTGGGACGCCACATTCCCCGACAGGCGCGACGCAATGGTGCTCTCCCCCTTGCCCGTCGCCCCGCATACCATCCTCTTCGCCAAGATTGCAGCCTCATGCGCGGTGCTGGGTCTCTCCATTCTTGCCTTGAACGTCTTCTCGGGACTGGTTTGTCCGCTGCTCCTCGGAGCCCAGCACGGCACTACTCTTGGCCGCATTCAGTCCTTCGCGGCTTACTGGTTTACGATGGCAGCCGCCTCCGCCTTTCTTTATTGCTCGGTGCTGACAGCGCAAGGATTGACGGCACTCCTGCTCCCACGCCGTTTATTCCTGCGCCTCTCAGCAATATTGCAGCTCGCAGCCTTCGGCCTCTTCCTCGGCGTGTATTTCGTGCAGGGCACCATTGCTACTCCCGCCGCCACGGCGGATCCTGCAAACCAGCGACTCCTGGCCTGGTCGCCTTCATTCTGGTTCTTTGCGCTTTTCAATCAGCTCAATGGTTCACTCCCTCCACAGTTTTCCTGGCTCGCGTCGCGCGCATGGGCCGGCCTCGGCACAGTCGCAGTCGGCGCAACCCTAGCCTTGATCCTTTGCTACGTCCGCACCATGAAGAAGACCGTTGAGGAACCGGACCTTGTGCCGGGAGCAGGCGGCTCGCATTGGGCGCCGAATCTCGGCCCTCCCCTCCAGACCGCACTCGTGCTTTTCAGCTTCCGGTCGCTGACGCGCAGCCGCCAGCATCGCGTTCTGCTTGCGTTCTATTTCTCCGTGGTCTTTGCCATCGCGCTCTCCCTGCTGCGAACCGTGCTATCGGCGCCCGCGCCCATTCTCCTGTCCCCGGACTTCTATATTCCCACTCTCATGATGATGAGCTTCGCCGTCTTCGGGCTCCGTAGCGTCTTTTCGCTCCCCATTTCCCTGACCGCAAACTGGGTACTGCGCACCACACAGCTTTGCTCGTCGGAAAGATATGTGGCCGCAACCCGAAGAACGCTACTGTTCCTCGGGGTCGCCCCGGTATGGCTCGTGGCGGCCTTGTTGTCGCTCTCCTTCAGGCCGTTCCACCACGTTGTGGCTCACCTCGCGCTCCTTGCGCTCTATGGTTGGATCCTTTCCGAGCTTGGCTTGATTGGCTTCCACAAAGTTCCCTTCACCTGCTCCTACTTGCCAGGAAAATCGAATATTCAGCTCGTATTCTGGGGCTTCCTGGTTGTTTTACTGGTCGTAGTAATGTCGATCGCGGAGTTCGAGCAGCGCGCGCTCCATGACCCAATCCTGTTTGTAAGCATGTCGAGTGCTTTCGCAGCCATGGCCTCAGGCCTCTGGGCCTTCAATCGCCATCAGGCCAAATCCGCGGTCATCTATTTTGAGGAAGTTCCCGACATAACCATCCAGACACTCGGCCTGCAACGGGACTGAGGTTAGCGTACTTGACTCCGGCACGCCTCCGGTCTGACCATTGCAGCACGCCCTGGGATCGCTTGCCCGGAGACGAACAGGCTATGTCAGATTGCCAGAGTCTTCGGCAACCCGATTCGCTTCTTTTGCATGCGCCTTTCACCTGAAAGCTCAACCACACGGAGAGATCGCTCATGGCCATCGACAACAATCGCCGGGATTTTTTAAAAACGGCCAGCGCCGCCGCTGCCGCAACCGCCGTCTCGTGGAATGCACGCAGCTACGCCCAGGTCATGGGCGCCAACGATCGCGTCCGCGTCGGCATCGTCGGCTGCGGCGACCGCATGAAGGGCGGCGATCTTCCCGCCTTCCAATCCAATGCCAAGGAAATGAACTTTCAGATCGTGGCCGTCTCCGATATCTGGAGTCGCCGCCGCGAAGAAGGTGCTGCCGTCATCCAGAAGCTATGTGGCAATCCCGTCGACCCGGTTCGCAACAACGACGAGCTCTACGCGCGCAAAGATGTCGATGCGGTTATCATCGCCACTGCCGACTTCCAGCACGCCCAGCACGGCATTGAAGCCGTCAATGCCGGCCGCGATGCCTATGTCGAGAAGCCCACTGCTCACAATATGAAGGATGCCCGCGAATTTCGCGCCGCTGTTCACAAGACAGGCAAGATCGTTCAGATTGGAACCCAGCGCCGGTCCACGCAAAAATACATAAAAGCCGCCGATTACATCAAGTCCGGCGCATTCGGCGATATCGTCATGGTCGAGATGACGTGGAACGTAAATCAGCCCGGCCGCTGGCGCCGCCCCAAAGATGTCCCCTTGCTGAAAGAAGAGGACACAGATTGGAAGCGCTATCTGCTCAACTATCCTATGATTCCCTTCGACGCCCGAAAGTATCTTGAGTTCCGCCTCTTCTGGCCTTACTCGTCCGGCATTCCCGACCAATGGCTCGTCCACCAGATCGACACCGTTCACTGGTTCACCGGCCTGCCCCATCCCCGCAGTTGCGTCGCCAACGGGGGCATCTACCTATGGAAGGACGGCCGCCAAAACTGGGACACCATGACCGCTGTCTTCGATTACGGTCCGCTCGACGATCTCACCAAGGGTTTTCAGGTGCAGTATTCCTCGCGCTTCACTAACTCCGCCGGCGGCGTCAAGGAACTCTATTACTCCAACGGCGGCATGATCGATATGGACAAAGGAGTGGTAACTAACACCGGCGGACTTAGCGCCCGCTCGGCAGCCGAGATGGGCATGCAGCCAAACCTGTTGAACGGCTTTTCGCTCTCTGAGAATGCTGCCGCTGTCTCGACCGATGCCGACACCCACGGCGATCCGGAGACTGCGGCTAACATGCGTAACTGGATGGAGTGCGTTCGCTCACGCAAGACGCCCAATGCCTCGATCGAAGCCGGCTACAGCCACTCCATCGCCCTGTGCATGAACGTCGCGGCCATCCAGACCGGCGAGAAGATCACCTTCAACGAAAAGACCCAGCAGGTCATGGCCGGAGGCAAGGTCTATGCGTAACCTGATCGCGCTGGCCGCAATCGTCGCATTCGTGGCCGGCGCTTTCGCTGCCCCTCCCAAGGGCGTTCAGGTCGTGCCCGACGAAGCTAATCGCCGTGTCGACATCACCATCGACGGCGCGCCTTTCACCTCCTACATCTGGCCAACCACGCTTAAGAAGCCCGTTCTCTATCCCCTTATCGACGATGAAGGCGTCACTGTTACCCGCGGCTACCCGCTCAATCCGCTTCCCGGCGAGCGCATCGACCATCCGCATCACGCCGGCCTCTGGTTTAACTACGGCAACGCCAACGGATTCGATTTCTGGAATAACTCCGACGCCATCAAGCCGGAAAACCGCAATAAGATGGGCACGGTCGTCCAATCCAAGATCGTATCTGCCAAGAGCGGCGCTAACTCCGGCGAGTTAGTTGCAGAGTCTATTTGGGTAGATGGGCTAGGCAAGCAGATTCTTTCGCAAACGACGCGTTATATCTTCGGCCGCCGAGGTCATGCCCGAGTTATCGACCAGGTTATAACTCTCAAAGCTCTTGATAAAGTCGTCTTCAATGACGACAAGGAAGGCGTCCTTGGCTTGAGGGTCGCTCGTTGGCTTGAATCGCCCGAAGAAAAAGGCGGCGTCTTCCAGGACGCCAACGGCAACCCCACCAAGGTCGATGCGCCGCCGGCCGGTGCGCCAAATCCCGCCACTGGAGTCTATCTCACCAGTGAAGGTGTTAAAGGTCCCGCGGTTTGGTCGACGCGCGGCCGCTGGTGCACCCTCACCGGCACCGATGGCAGCCACACCGTTTCCATCGCTATTCTCGACCACCCCGGCAACCCCGGCTATCCGACTTACTGGCACGCCCGCGGTTATGGTCTCTTCGCCGCCAACCCCCTCGGCCGCAGTATCTTCGATCCTAAACAGCCGCCCTTCAATTACACCTTGCAAAAGGATCAATCAGTAACTTTCTGTTACCGGGTGATTATTTATTCGCGCGCCACCACCCCCGAAGAGATCGACAAAGAAGCCGACGCCTTCGCCGCCGAATCCAAGTAAGCGACCGTGCAAACCCACCCGTCGAGGAGCATATCCCACTTGCCCCTCGACCCTATAGGCAACTCCCAGTTCCAAATCAACCAAACGTTAACAATCCCCGCGGCGCCAACCAACTACCATTGCGGAGAGCTATGATCTGGTCGGCTGATCCCTGATCCCTGATCCCTGCTCTTACAATGACTTCATTTCAGATAGGCGCGAACAAGATCAATCAGATCCTCAGCCAGTTCCGGAGCAATCTGTTCCTTGGCCCCATCCAACAGGTGAAACCGTATGTGCGTCTCCAGCACTTCGCCCATCAACCCATTGACGCCGCCGCGCACCGCGGCCAGCAGCATCAATTGCCCGCCGCAATCCTCATCCGACGCCAGCGACCGCTCCACGGCATCCAACTGCCCGCGCAGCTTCTTCACCCGCTGCATCAATTTCACCTTTTCCCGCTCCTGGTGAGACATGGCCGCTTGTATCCTCCTCTTGACAATACCCACCCCCGGTATGGTATCTACCTAGTGGGGGTATAGTTGTACGTCCATTCTATGCCCGCCATACCACGCCGTGCATCTCAATGCAAAGGCTCTTCCATGTTCCGCTCTTTGGTTCGCCGGCAATATTCGTTCTTCCTGGTTCTCGCCTTTGCCGGTGTACCTGCGGGCCTCGCCCTCGCTTTGGCTCTGTCCGCCGCTGCGGCAGTCGCACAGACGCCGGATTCCCTTCCCAATGCACCTGAGTCGCAGCACTCTCTTGCACAGCAACTCGCTCTGTCAAGCCCGAATCAGCCCATACTCGCGACAACAGACGAAGGCATCGGCGGTAAAACCAGCGCCGTCAGCCCCGTCGGTCATGAGCCAACCGAAGCCCCCATAATCGCCATGGCGCCGCACCCAGAAAATAGGTCCTGGTGGCTCTCCGGCCAGGCGAATATCATCATTCAGGGCGACCTGCCCTTTCATTCTCCTTATCAGGGAACTAACAGCTTCATCAGCCGCGGTGAGTACAAAGTTTCCATGCTCGGCACGGTCTACACCGCATGGCGCCCCACTCACTCAATCCGCTATAACAACGATCTGATCTTCGACATTGAAGCGGCGGAAGGCCGCGGCCTGAGCGAGGCCCTCGGCATAGCCGGATTCACCAACCTTGACGTGGTGCGCAACCCCAACCTGGGCCGGGTTCCGTATATGGCACGATACGAGATCCATCAGGTCATTGGCTTTACGCAAAAAACCACCTCCCAGGATGCAGGCCCATTTGGCCTCGCGCCTAGCGTGCCCTTGCGCCGTGTCGAGTTTCGTGTCGGCAAAATGTCAGTGCCCGACTTTTTCGACGTCAACGGTCCCGGTTCCGACAGCCATCTGCAATTCATGAATTGGACAGTGGACAACAACGGCGCATGGGATTACGCCGCCGACACTCGCGGCTACACCGTTGGCGGCATGGCCGAGTACGACGACAGAATATGGAGCATCCGCTACGGCCTGTTCGCCATGCCCACTGTGGCCAACGGCATCGACCTGGACTGGGCCTTCAGCCGCGCTCACGGCCAAAACGGCGAGTTAGAACTGCGCCAAACCCTTGTCCCCAAGCGCAAGGGAACGACCCGGTTGCTCTTCTACGCCAACCGAGCCCACATGGGCACCTATCGCGAGGCAGTCGAAGACTTTCTGAACGGTTCCGACACCGCCAAATATGGCGCCACCGTTCCCGACATCACTCTCCACGAACATTTCAGCGCGCTCAAATACGGCGTCGGATACAACACCGAGCAGGAGGTTACCGAGAATCTGCGCGTCTTTGGCCGCTTTGGATGGAGTGAAGGCCAGCATGAGTCGTTCGCCTATACCGAAGTCGATCAGACCGTTCTCGCAGGCGCGGACTACGCCGGAACTCGCTGGCGCCGGCCTGTAGACAAGGTCGGTCTGGCCGTAGTTTCCAACGCTATCAAGGCCGACCACCGGGAGTATCTGAAACTCGGCGGTCTAGGATTCATTCTGGGGGATGGCAACCTCAACTACGGCCGCGAGAATATCGTCGAAAGCTACTACAACTATCACGCTTGGCGCGGCATGTTCTACGCTCTCGACGTGCAGTACATCGATAGCCCCGGATACAACCGCGACCGTGGGCCGGTCTGGGTCGGTTCAGTCCGCGCGCATGTGGATTTTTAGAAGCAGCTTTTTGCGAGAGCGTTTTTCAGAAACCCGGTCTGTGTCAGGGCACGACTTCAGTCGTGCCGAAAAGCCGGAAGAAAAGGGGGTTTTAACCCCTGAGGGACGACAGCTTGAATTCGGCGACCAGTTTTGAAACACGCTCTACTAGCTCTCAGCTCACTTGCCCGTCGCAGCCGGCTGCGCTTGCTTCTGCGGCTCGGGCAGTGTGTAGATCACCTCGCCCGGCCTGGCGTAGTGCAGCTTTTCCCGCGCCTCGCGCTCAATCGCCTCGGGATCGGACTTGAGCCGCTCAATGTGATCGCGCAGCCGTGCGTTCTCCTGCTCCAGGTCCTTGATCTCCATCTGCAATTGCCGGTCTTCGGCGCGCTTTTGTTGCCATACTGAAAGCCCATGTTTGCCGTTGATCACGTGCCAGGTGAGCAGCAGCGCCAGCCCCACTGCGACCACTGTACCCGCGGGTCGCCACACCCGTTGCATCCATTCGACGGCGCGCACCCGCATCGGAACCGGCCCTGATCCGGACCGCGCGGCGCGCCCTTCGGTTTGCCTCTTGTCGTTCCCCATTCGACCTCGACCTAAGACAGCACAAACTTCTCCGCCGCCGCCCTCAATGCATCCGACTCCTCTTCCCTGCGCGCTTCAGTGTATGCCCTCACCACCGGCTCAGTCCCCGAGAGACGGTAGCAAACCCACGATCCGTCGTCCAAAATCAGCTTCAGCCCATCGGTGCGCACCACTGCGGTGACCTTGTGCCCGCCCAGTTCCGTCGGGTCGGTCTTCAACTTCTCAGTGAAAGCGGCTTTCACCTCCGGGGTCAAGCGGAAGTTCTCACGAACCGGATAGTAGGAACCAACCTTGCCAAACAGCTCCTTCAATTGAACGCCCAGGCTCTTGCCGCGCGTGGCCACCATCTCCGCCACCAGCAGGCCGGCCAACACGCCATCTTTCTCCGGAACATGCCCGCGAATCGTCAACCCCGCCGACTCCTCACCGCCGATTGCAATCGCGTCCGCAATAATCAGCTCGCCAATATACTTGAAACCCACAGGCGTCTCGTGCAGCGGAACCTTGTGGTACTCGGCCAGCGCGTTGATCAAATTGGTTGTCGCCACGGTCTTGGCCACCCCGTTCTTCCAGCCGCGGGTCTCCACCAGGTAGTCAAACAGCAACGCAATAATGTAGTTGGGCTGAATAAACGTTCCGTCCGCGTCCACGATGCCGAAGCGGTCCGCATCTCCATCCGTGGCGATGCCCAGCGCCGCGCCAATCTCACGCATCTTGGCCTTCGCATCGCCCAACAGTTCATCTGACGGGTCCGGCGCATGGCCCCCAAAGAGCACGTCCCGGTAATCGTGAACTGTCTCCACCGTCACGCCTGCCTCGCGCAATAAATGGCATGGGTAACCGCGTCCCGCACCCCAGAACGGATCGTAGACCACCTTGATGCCCGACTTCGCAATTGCCTTCAGATCGACCAGCTCCGCCAGCCGTTTCAAAAATGCCGGCTTCACATCCGCCGTACCGAAGGTGACACCGTCTGCCTTGGGTATGTTGAAGCCGTCGCTCAGCCCCACAATCGCCGCCTCAATCTGCTTGGTCACCTCCGGCAGCGCCGGGGCGCCGTCGGGTGTTGAGAATTTGATGCCGTTGTACCCAGGTGGATTGTGCGAAGCCGTAAAGTTGATGGCCCCCGAGGTCTTCATCTCCCGCACTGCATAGGCGATTGCCGGTGTCGGCGCGGCCTCAGGAATGACAATCGGCGTAACCCCGGCCGCATCCAGCACCTTGGCCGCCTCGCCAACAAAGCTCTCGCCCAGAAACCGCGGATCGCGTCCCACCAGCAAGCGGTGCGGCTCCGGTTGCGTCTTCACATACGCAGCAATCCCCGCCACCGCCAGCCGGATATTGGCAAACGTAAAATCCTCGGCCACAATCGCCCGCCATCCAGAAGTGCCAAACTCGATCCCAGACCCAAATACAATTCCCATCTCGCTTCTCCCTTTTGCCCGGTCTTTTCCAGTCGCAAAGTCCATACTGCCCTACTCAGGCGAGCGAGGCAAGTAGCCGCTGGCCTCGATCAGGAAGCAGATTCCGGTTTGACGGCCCCGCAACTCCTAATTGGGAGACCTCGCACCCCTAAACCTCCTGGCGTCTCGCCAAGCACCATGCACTGTCATGCTCTGGAACTGGAGCGCGGCAATGTTTTAGCCTCCGCGAAGGAAGGGCCCGCAAGTGATAGAATTCGGCGGAGATGAATCCCTCCTTCTTTGTCGGCTTGCTGTTGGCGATTCCATTGTCAATGATCGCCAACCTTTTGACTCCGAAAGTTTCCCGTTGGTGGACGAATCGGGATGCGGAGCGAAAGAAGCGACGAATCGTGAAGCTTGAAAAGGAGCTCAGATTACTGAGGGGACCAAGCGACAAGCCCCCGGATTCTTATCCAATCGTGCGCGTGGGGCACAGTCCGCCAATCGCAGGACTGTTTAAGGGTTCCGATCACTGGACAACTGTCGCTTATACATGTCGAGCCACCCCCACCGAAGAGCAATATCTCCCCATAGGGCCGACTGGGAAGGCCCATTGGACACACGTCCCGGTAGACGAAATTCAGACTTTGAGTGTCGTTATCAATCATTTGATGCCTGCTGCGTTCATTCCGGACGAGGACGACATGATTCATACCGTCGTTTGCTCAAAGAGCGCCGAGCAAGTTCTTTTCTGGCCAGTTGGTGAAGCTGATTTACCCGATGGCATCCCGCCACTTTACAACCGGGATCTGATCGTCGTTGGCGAAAACAACCTAAGCAACACGCTGCTTGCAATGGTCCAATGTTACCTGCCATGGCAGGCGGGAACCGGTCGAATCATTCCACAAGGAGGAAGCCCTCGACCAGCTGTTGATGTAAACCTAGTTTCGAGGTTTAACCGCCGCGCAATTGCCACAAAGCGGGATGTCCGTAAAGGAGGGGGAATGATCGTGCTGATTCCTAATCCGTTGAACGTGCACAAACGGGTGTTGATCTTCTTTGGCTGCCACCGAGAGGGGCAGTTTGCCCTCCAGAACTGGTTGAGCAGTCGGGAGGCTGCGGAGGTCATTGAGGAAGTTCATAGGTCAGATCGCAGCGGCTGTAGCGCGCTACAAATCTTGGTTGATCAAGAGTTTGCTCCGCCAGCCAACATGCGAGGCCCTGGGAGCGTAAAGGCGATAAAAAACCTTGAGGACAACAAACACTTTTGGATTACGAAACTACATACTGAAGAAATGGGTGATAAGGCCGATGGGGACACCAATGACTCCGTTTCACATGAACTGTATGATATTTCGCTCGTCGTGCCACTACCTCCGAACATCAAGGAGGAGTTCATCAGTCGTGCACCAGAACTCCAGAGAATACCCGACCTTGATTGGGAAAATGAGGAACCCGGAATTGGCTTCCACATTACACTGTACGAATTTTTACATCATGACCGTCCCGACGCGTATTTACAGAATCAACTATCGGACCTATTGCGACAGTTGTGCGACGTACTGAAGGGGGAAAAGAAGAATAATTTGCCGGGCGGGATAAAGGCGCGAGTTCGTGGTTTCGAGTTTCTTGCAACCGCAGTGGTCTCCTATGTAGATTTTCTCGATGAGAATGGGCGATGCTGCTCATGGCTCGACCGCATGCGGAATTGGTGCGAGGGTAGCATAGACCGTGCTGAGCTGGCTCAGCGAGACAAGGAACTACTAAACGCCATGCGAGTGCCGTTTCCTGTCCACGTTACACTTTGCCGATTCAGCAGAATACTACGGAAGTCCGAACAGTCCTCTCTAATAAGAATTGCCGATGAATGGAGGAATCAGGAGTTGATGCGTTTCCCGCTGACAAGCGCGAGCCTCACAGTAGCGATGAAGTCGCCTTATCGGGAAGTTAAAAAAATCGAGACGTTTCAGTTTTAAGTGCTCGGATGTTCAGCTGGCAAGTCAGGTTTTTAACAAATATGACAGAGCGGCTGCATGAAGAGCCTCATTGCTGGCGAGGACGGAGTCGCAATACTCATTAATTGGCTCCCCACGTATATCGGTCACGCGGCCCCCAGCCTCTTCCAATATAACGCTAAGTGCAGCTATGTCCCAAAAATCTGTTCGCGCGTCTATGAACACATCGATGGCGCCACGGGCTACAAAATGCAAGCTCCAAGAATCCCCAATCCCACGGCATTGGGAGGCGTGTGCGAGCAAGCTGAGCAAATTGGGTAGTGAGCCTCTGCGCTCAAAGTGCTTTAGATTGCCAAAGCTGACATACGCGCTCTTAAGGTCGGTAACGCGAGAAACTTGAACTGGGCCGCGATTGGAATGCGCTCCTTTGCCGCGGACTGCCCAAAGGAGGTCATCCGGGATCGGTAGATTTGAGACGCCGATAAGCGGATTCCCACTTCTTAGTAGGGCAACTTCCACCGAGAAAAGAGGCACGCCGCGTACAAAGTTCTTCGTTCCATCCAAGGGGTCCACGACCCAGACATAGGGGGAACCCAGATCGGTCCTTCCGGTTTCCTCGCCCCAAAAAGAATGATCGGGATGCCGCTTGGTAATCAACTCTTTAATCAATTCTTCCGATCTGATGTCAGCGTCACTTACAATTGACGAGTCGGCTTTTGATTCACAGATTCGCGGTCTGCCGAATTCTTTCGAAAGAAATTGGCCAGCGGTACGAGCGGCCATCAACGCCGTTTCAAGCAACGCTTCGTCGTCGTTACCGCCCATACCCATGAGTGAATTATACGGGCCGACGTGTTTGCTTCGCTATTCCCGTTTTAGACTATGTGAATGAACGCTATGAGCCACCCGCGTGTCTTGGCAATTGAGGGCGGCGAGCCGATTCGATCTGCGCCATGGCCGCAATCGCACGCAGTAGATGCGAGCGATGAAGACGCCCTTATCGCCGCACTGAGGTCAACTGTTTGGTCGGCGGGTGCGGAGACGAAGAACTTTGAAAGAGAGTTCGCCGAATTCTGTGGCGCCAAGTATTGT
>Ga0326727_10014739_pt1 | contig 16954 bp, 17 predicted proteins | sample MB2enrmetagenome_FD_207643 | JGI IMG/M metagenome (GOLD analysis project Ga0326727, IMG submission 207643) | Lab enriched peat soil microbial communities from McLean, Ithaca, NY, United States - MB29MY | ecosystem: Environmental > Terrestrial > Soil > Wetlands > Peat | place: USA: New York...
CCAAGCCCCTTGTTGGCCAGCAACATCGCCAGCGGAGCGTGCAGGTTCGTGAGCAAGGATGGCAGGAGCATACTCCGCGGGCAGGGTTGCCGTTCTCGACGATTCTACGCGAAGCCTATGCTGTAGAGCGATTCGGCATGATTTGCTTACGCGCAGGACCGTGGACGGACACGTATTGGACCGCTTCGATCTACCTTTGGAACCTGGACGGATCGACCCCATCGCTCTTGGTCGCCTCGACCGCGAGATTGACTCAGAGAATCTCTTTTCGCAAGTTAGTGCGGCGGAGGTGAAGAACATTGACCTTTGATAAGCGTAACCTCAGTCGCATTGCGTGCGTTGACCGTCACCGGGAATCCGTTCTGCGGAAGCGGCACATTCGGAGGATCAAGTTCGCCGCAGATTGTGATGCCCTTTAGGCCGGAAAACTGCTCGTAGTGGACCAATTCTCCAGGGGCACGATAGGCCCAGTACTCGCCTCTACCGCCTTTTTGAGCAATAGCCGCAAAAGTCCGATTGATCTTCCGGGACCTCAGGAATGACGCTCCGGCTGCCGCTCCGGCGCAGATTGCATTATTCAAAAGGAGCGCCGCGCATATTGCCCACGCTGCAATTCTAAGTCCCGAAGAGGCTGAACGAAAGCCGGGTATGAGCATAAACGCTGGCAGCAACGCGATCTGCGGCGCATACCGCGCCCACCAACACTCCGGATTGATAAAGGTCGTTGCCAGAATAAGTGCAATTCCCATAACAATGGGCGCATTGCCACGCCAGCCCCCGATCCATAGGAAATATCCAAGAGCGACAAGCGATATTCCACTGAATAGTACTCCCCACCCTCCGATTCGCGCTCCTGGATCACCCAAGTTGATCAGTTCCTGCTTCCTCACGGTGAACGGGATCTTCAATGCACTTTGCTCTCTTGTAACCGATTGGGTTCGGCCAAAGAACGCTATATAAAACTTGTTTAAATCGATTGTACTCAGGATTGAGCAGTGCTGGTGGTGTGTTTCCCGTCATAATATCCACCTTGCCTCTTCCCATCAGCGGATAGAGAGGATGCAGCCCATGCCGTATGTTTGTGACATAGGGACTATATCCGAGCACTATAACTCCGAGGAATAGGACGGCGGCAAAATCGACTAGGTCCTTAGAGAGCGCTCGTCGCAGTTCGCCTCCCGCGTGGCGTCTGTATAGTACCCGAACTGCAACTAATACAAGCGATGCCGCAACAATATACGCCCCGCAGGAATACTTGATTGCAATGGCCAGAGAGCCGGACAAAATATATATCGAACGATCATATCGAGCCGGACAGAAAGCCCTGTTGACGTTGGCCATTACGACGAGCGCAAGCAAGGACGCAATTGCGCCATCGGCGTAATATGTCGTCATCTGGGACACGGCTACGGGACTGAATGCGACGGCAGCAGCCACCGGAAAGAGGCTTCTCCCGCGCAAGCCCCATCGGTAGAAAGAACTGCCGGCATAGGCGAAGCAGGAGAACATCAACAAGAAGTTGTAAATCTTCCCAAGCTGAAAGTTCCCGAATGCGTGAATGACAAGGGCCGCAAAGTACCACGTTCCCTTGGGATAATAATTGGCTGGAATGACAACAATAGCTGGCATTAGACCGTAAACCGGATTTGAGCCGTGTAACAATGCCAGAATCGCGTCTGAGTGGTATGCCCGGCTGTCCGACATAGTGTCGTAAAAGAAGATGGAAAACATGGCCGCCAAAAGAATGCAGGCGAGCGTCCCAGCCAATAGCAATGAAAACTCCCGGCGTGACAAATCGCGAAATAGGAAGCGCCATAGGAGGCCCAGCAGAATAGCTACAGCCACCGCCCCGGCAGAATACCGTGAACTCAGATTCAAAAGTAGGAGAATGGCTACAACCGCGGAAGGAAGCCACACGGTACAACAAAAAAACAAAGCAAGCGAAGACAATGCGCTTGGAACGGATAAAGCAAAACTATTGCTTGCCTTATCGGATGCTACTGGCAGATTCGGTGTCATTCTTAGCAAAGCCCTCCATGGTCCCACCATGGCAACTGTCCTCGGGAGGGCAATCGTTGCGCGCAATCGGCTACAAGAATGCGCCTCGCAAGCATTGCAGTCAAGGCCAAACAAAGCCGCATCGCGCCGTTCGGCTCTGTCTTAGGCATCGTAGTCACTGTGAAATGGTCAACCAAAGATATCAATGGCCTCGAACATTTTCCTCGGAAGAATTGAAGCTACTGAACTGCATCTCCATGCAGGAACGCCACGCAATGCGAGAACGGTTGACGACGGCATCGGCCTAACCCAGCATCATCGCCCGGTAGACCCCATCCCGCTCGACCGGCCTGAACCCTGCGTCGCGGATGATCCGGCGAAGGTCTTCCTCGCTGGCGCCGGCGCCCACCGCGCCCACATCGTTCGCGCCGAACCGCAGCCCCATCTGCAGCACCTTCAGCCCTTCGCCGGCCGCGCTCGCCTGCACATTCTCAATGTTGTCCAAAAACATCCGCGACACCGCCAACGTCTTCAGCCGCTCGACCGCCGTCACCGCATCCAGCTCGCGCCCGCCCGGGGCCGCCGCCGCTACCGGCACGAACGCCGCAAACCCGCCGGTCTCCTCCTGCAAGCCGCGTACTGCCTCTAGCCAAGCCACCCGCTGCTCCAGCGTTTCGCCCCCGCCCATTCCGAAGACCATCTCCGCGGTCGTCCGCATCCCCAGCGCATGCGCCGCGCGATGCACCGCGACCCACTGGCCCACAGCGCCATCTTCGCCAGCCAGACCCACCCCGTCGCCTGCAATCGAATCCAGCCCCGCGCCTTGCAGCCGCGCAATCGTCTCGCCGACTCCCAGCCCGCACCGCTTCGCGAGCGCCACCACCTCGGTCGTCAGCCCCTCCACCCAGATAGCAGGAAACTGCTGCCGCACGCCGCGCAGCCAAGTCTCCAATCGCTCCATCTCCATCTCAGCGATTCCGGCCACGCGCACGCCGCTTGCACCCAGATCGATCGCTTCATAGATCGCGGAATGCGCATTCTCCAACGAAGCAGCGCAATCCACCCGGCCGCCCACCACGTAGCTGACGACGCCCTCCGGATGCAGCCGCCGCCGCACCGCATCGGCCTCCATGCCGATCCCCACCAGATCGTCGCTCCGAAAGCAATCCAAAGCCTGTTCCCTGCTGATTCCCATAGAAAAATTCTACGCCCGCCAAGACCTCCAACCCTAGCGCGCGACGCGAAGCATGATGACCACAAGAAACCCAAGCGCCATGGCCAGCAGCACAAACGTCATCGCCACCAGCCGCCCGGTGTTCGCTGCCGTCTTCTCCAGCTTGGCCACCCGAGCCTCCACGCTCTCGATCCCCATCCGCGCGCGCGCCACATCCACTGCAATCTCTGCGATCTGCGCGCCCTGCTCTCGCAGTTGGCGCTCCAAGCCTGCCTGCGCTTCCTTCAACTCGCCCAACTCCGCGCGGACGCTCTCGCCCATGGCCCCCAGCGCGGCCTCATGCGCCTTGTCGCTGGCGCTCCGCGCAGTCAGGTATTTATCCGCAACTGGCAATAGCCGCGCGAAATGAGGCAACAGGTCGACGAGCAGTTGGGGCCACATGCCGTTAGCCTGCGTGCCCGGCCGGCGTGGCAACCGGCGAGGCCTGGCGCTTCCGCCATCTCAGCAGCAACGCCACCACGCTGAGCACCAGGATCACTGTCATGATTGACTGCGACCATAGACAGTAGATGCACCACTTCTGGATCACATACGCTTCGATAAAGCTCAGGAACGCGGCGCAGAAGAATCCCACCTGGGCCAGCTCGAACACCAGCCACATCCGCCCCAGCAGCGCGCACACCCCAATCAACACATACCCGGCAATTCCGATCAGTGCCACCGGAACGTGCAGCCCATGCGCGTGCACTTCACCGGTATCGTCATAGTCCTCGAAGGTGTACGGCGGAAACACCGAATACTTCCCATGGTTTACCGTGCCACAGTCGAACTTCTCCGTCACCGCGCACGGCGGCGCAGCATTCTTATCCATGTAGTGGATGTGCAGCGCCATCGAGCTCACCACCACGCCTGCCACGGCCAACAACGCAATCAGGTATTTCATGCCTTCCATCTTACGTCCAGCCGGTTCTCCGCTTCCTCAATTGTCCATAGATTCATCCCCATGGGGTCCCGGCGATGCCCACCCCAAACCATCCGCACCTCACACATTTCCAGAATTCTCCGATAACCCCAAAAGAGCTGTACCGGAGACGATCTGCTCAACCATGTCTTCCGTTCCTTACATTGCCAAGACGATCGTCACCCCGCCCGACGCCATCGCCGCCCACATGCGTTGGAAGATCACGCTGCTGCTGGCTGCCCGGTTGCGTGAGCCGCTTAGCGCCCGAGCCACCCACTCCATCCAGCATCCCGAGGAGTGTTCCATCCGCAAATGGCTGCTCTCTGAACACACCCTGCACCTGCGCGGCACCGCGGAGTACCGCGCCGTGCTTGAACTCCATCAGGCGTTTCATGCCCACATGCTGCACATTGCCGGCCTCATCGACGCGGGAGCATTCGACCTGGCCGAACTGGTCCTCAACTCCCCCGAACCCTTCCAAAACGCCTCGAACGCCCTCGCCAACGCCATCATGGCGCTCGACCGCAGGTCCTAAGGCATATGCAGAAATGGCGCAAAGAACCTCAAACCGGCCTCGCCACGCAGAAACCCTTTTGCCCTCCATGCTGCTGCGAGTATGCTGGATCATCTCTTGAGTCAGGCCGGGCCCGCAGTCATTCATCCCATCCATATGAAGGAGCCATCGTATGCAGTGTCCTGTCTGCCATAACGAAGTAGCCTCCCCGTCTGCCGCCTTCTGCAATCATTGCGGAGCGCCGCTCTCCGCCGCCGCTCCGGAGGTCCCTCCCGGCCAGCCCGGATACCCTCCGCCGCCCGGCGCCGCCTCCGCGGGCCTCACCCCAAACGCGGCTGCGGCCATCTCTTACGTGACCATCATCCCGGCCATCCTCTTCCTCATCCTCGAGCCCTACAACAAGATGCCTCTCGTCCGCTTCCACTCCTTCCAGTCGATCGGGCTCGCCGTGCTCTGGTTTGCCCTGTGGTTTGTGGCGGTGGTGCTGGGCATGTTCGTCGCCTTCATTCCCGGCCTGCGGATGATGTATTTTGTGTTTCCCATGCTCAACTTCGCGATCTCCATTCTCATGTTCATCCTGTGGCTGGTCGCCATCATCAAGGCCAGCCAGGGCGAGTGGTTCAAGCTGCCCATCATCGGCGACTTCGCCCAGAAGCAGGCGCAGAGCTAGGCCCGCCGCCAATCGCAAGCGAGCGTCCGCACACCCACTCCCCGCTCATGGCGTCTTCCCGCCGCGCCGGCGAACTCCCTGGCTTTCAGTTCATCCAGCCGTCACTTCTTCGGCGTGTACTCGCACCACACCAGGTTGTCGCGATAGTCGATGTGCATCACTACTTGAAACAGCGCCTGCGCGCCGATAAGCCCCGACACCTCCACCCCATCATCGTGCGAAATCTTGGTGGTATCGATCGACGTCATGCTCGGCGAGTCCAGCCGCAGGCCGCCGAACGCCAGCGTAAACTTTCCCGCCTCGTAGACCTTGTTCACCTCGCCTGAGATGCCGCGGATCTCGACGCTCTCGTCGCGACCCACCTTGGTCACCTCTTTGGCCGCAGCCGGCGAGATCAGGTTCGACTCCGACCCCGTATCCAACAGGAACAGCTTGTCCTTCCACGCGTTGTCGTCCTTCAGCCGTTTGGTATCCACAATTCCTGTCGGCATCAGCAGGTCGTGACCACTGCGATAGACGCGCTGCCACTTCGCCATCTCCGGTGCCACATACGCGTCGTGCCACTCCGCCTCCTCGTCGTCCGCTGCATCCGGCGCTGTCTGCGCTGGCTTCTTCTCTCCCGGCCGCTCCGGCAGCGGGGCTATGCGCAGCTCGTGCTTGGGGAAGTCAAGCGTCAGCAGCGAATCCGCAAACACGTTTCCGCCGATCAGCCCGTCCGAGTCCAGCGCACTCCACTTCTCCAGAATCTCTACCGGGCAATTGGTGAACTCGATCCCGCCGATCTTAACGCTCGCGATGTGGGTAATCGAGGTCTTCACCTCACCCTTGTCGCCAATCCCTCCCGCCTTGATGGCACCCTCACGCTGGATACCGAGAAACAGCGCTGCCGCGCGCGAGATCATGATGCCCCCCGCGCCGGTGTCGATCTGCAGTTGCCGTTCCTTTCCGTCAAACTTCACATCCAGACCCCAACCAATGAAGCGATGCGGCCCGTCCATCACCGCCACGATCGGGACCTTCGCCTCACGTGGCGACGTTGCCGCCATCCTGCAGTCCGACGCATGATCCAGGGTTTGTTTCTCCAGGCTGGCCTTCAGCTTCGCCCTATCCTCGTCACCAATCTGGTCGCTGTGCTCCGCATAGTCGGACCATAACTGCAGCCGCTCCTTACGCGGCCGGGTCGAAACCCAACTCGTATAAATATCGTCGTCGCTGGGGTGCAACGCATGCGCCTGCTCAATCGCCCGCTTCGCCGAGGCGTAGAGCCCTGCCAGCCCATCGATCTCGGCGATCCCGTAATACGCCCGCGCATTGCACAGGTCCGCCTGCGCCGCCTTCTCAAACTGCAGGTACGCCTCGCGTGGCTCCCCTTGCCGCAGCCGCACATCGCCCAATGCCGTCAGCGCCATGGTGCTCGATGGCTCCGCCTTGATCCACACCTCCACATCCTGCGCCGCCGCATCCACCTTGTCCTGCGCGATCAGCGCGCGGACCAGCCCCTCGTGCGCAGCCTGGTTCTCCGCGCTCTTCGCCAGCAGATCGCGAAACTGGCTCTCCGCCAAGCTATACTCCTTGCGGCTAAGCGCCTTCTCCGCTGGGATCGGCTCCGACCGGTCCACTACGCATGACCTCCTCGCCGGCGCCGCCTGCGCAGGTGCAGCGGGGGCTGCCGCAGTCTGCGCCTTTGTCACTAGCCCACTCCCACACCATCCCGCCGCCCACACCACTGCCAGCAAGAACCAACCTCTCGCCACCGCGTTCTCCTTCTCAAATGCGATGGCGGCATCATAATCTCTCCGCTTTGATTTGCAACCGTTTTTCCATCACCGCAATCGCCTCCACGCTCTCGTCCACCATGCAGAACGCCCGCCCATGCCTCGCCGCCGCCGCGCCCGTGGTCCCGCTTCCCGCAAAAAAATCCAGCACCAGATCGCCCGGGTTCGAGTGCACCCGCACAATCCGCTCCAGAATTCCCAGCGGCTTCTGGGTCGCGTAGCCCGTCTTCTCCTTGCCCGTCGGCGACACGATGGTGTGCCACCACACATCCGTCGGCGTCTTTCCCCGCGCCGCCTTCTCCGCGCCCACCAGCCCCGGGGCCATGTACGGGATTCGATCACTCTCGCCCAGATGGAACGTGTACCGCTCCGGGTCCTTCGTGTACCACAGGATGTTGTCGTGCTTGGCCGGCCAGCGCTTGGTCGCCCGCGCACCGTAGTCGTACGCCCAGATAATCTCGTTCTGGAAGCACGCGCGCCCCGAGCCTTTACCCTTGAAATCAAAGATCTCGTCCAGCATCACCTTGCAGTAGTGCGCCTCGCGATAGTCAATATGCAGAAACAGGCTTCCTGTCCGCGCCAGCACCCGGTGCGCCTCCACCAGGCGTGGCCGCAAAAACCCCAGAAAATCGTCGAACCGGTCCGCATATCCCCCCATCTCTCCAGGACCAGCCTCGCCCGCTCCCGCGCCGCCGTTCCCGGCCTTCACCAGCTCGGTGCGATAGCGCCGCCCGCCAAACCCCACCCGGTCGCCCGCCTCGTCCCGCACCGTCTTCATGCGCAGGCGCGTCTGCCGCCGCCCGGTATTGAATGGCGGATCGACATAAATCAGCGCCACCGACCCACTCGGCATCCGGCACAGCGCCTCCAGATTGTCGCCCTGCAAGATCCGGTTCAATCCATCCTCTTCGGTAACTTCAGCCTATCCCAACGTAACCATTGTGACTCGCACATCCCGTGGAGTATCGTTGCGACGATCCCAAATTTCATGGGTTCTGGGTGCCGAAATGGCGAATGCCGCGACTCTGAAACCCCTCAAGCCGCAAGTCCGTACCGCTCCCGAGGACATCTCTACCCCTGCGCCCACTCCCGTCTTTGCCATGCTCTCCCATCGCGGACGCGTCCGCCACGCCAATCAGGATGCATGTGCCGCGCTGCCCGAGCACGGCGTCTTCGTGGTCTGCGACGGCATGGGAGGCGCTGCCGGCGGCGAGATCGCCAGCCAGCTCGCCAGCGATGCCTTTCTGCACGCCCTAACCCAACCCGCGCCGCGAGCGCATCGCCGCATCCCGGCCGATCCTGCGCCACACAGCCTTGAGAGCGCCGCCGGTCCCTATCCCGCCAACCATCCCCACACCCGCCTTGCCGCGGCCGTCCATGCCGCCAATAACGCCGTCTTCCGCCACTCCCGCAAATCGCCCAGGCTGCACGGCATGGGCACCACTCTGGTCGCTCTGTTGCTGGAAGCCTCCGCGCAAACCCTCTGGCTCGCCCACGTCGGCGACAGCCGCTGTTATCGCCTGCGTCGCGGAGTCCTCCACCAGCTCACACGCGATCACTCGCTGGTCGAGGAGCAGGTCGGTGCCGGCCTGCTCAGCCGCATTCAGGCAGTCGCCTCGCCCTTCCGCAACATCATCACCCGCGCGATCGGCACCCAGTCCACGGTCGAGCCCGAGATCGCCTCCCACCCCACCCAGCCCGGCGACCTCTACCTGCTCGCCTCCGACGGCCTTACTCGCGAGGTCGACGACGGCGAGATTCTGGCCATCCTCGCCCGCACCTCCACCTCGGCGCTCGACGCCGCCTGCCAAGCCCTGGTCGACGCCGCCAACGCCCACGGCGGCCGCGACAACGTTACCGTGCTGCTGGTTGCGTGCCCATAGCCGTTCAAACGTCTTGCTCTTGGTTCGCGTAAGCTCTGTCGTCTTCTTTGCGACCATCGGGAGCACCACGCGAAGCCCAATACACGTCACGAAGTGACCCCGCATCGCATAGACTTAAGATCAGGAGACGCCCCCATGCCCAAGGAGCTTTACTTCGAGGACTTCCACGTCGGCCAGCGATTCGATTCCATCGGCAGCTACAAAGTCACCGCCGCCGAAATCAAGGAGTTTGGCGAGAAGTACGATCCCCAGCCCTTCCACCTCGACGAAGCCGCCGGCGAAGGCTCCTTCTTTCACGGCCTGGCCGCCTCCGGCTGGCTTACCGCGGCCATCGTCATGCGCCTCCGCGTACTCTCCATTCGCGTCTCCGGCGGCATGATCGGCGCCGGCGCCGAACAGATGCGTTGGACCGAGCCCGTTCGCCCCGGCGACTCCATCCGCACCGAGATTGAAGTGGTCGGTGTCCGCTACGCGCGCACCCGCCCCGACTACGGAGTCGTCACCACCCGCACCAAGGCCTTCAACCAGGATGACAAAGTAGTCCTCATCTCGACCATCAACTTCCTCGCCCCGCTCCGTCCCACCGCTTAGGCCGCATCCATAAAGGAACCATCGCCCGCACCAAGTCCGCTAAATCCACATCCGGCAGGCGTATCTTAAGCGAATGCGTATGACCGTTCTCGCCTCCGGCTCCAAGGGCAACTCCACGGTCATCGCCTCCGCCCATACCCGCCTGCTGGTCGATGCCGGCCTCTCTTGCCGCGAACTATTCAAGCGCATGAAGCTGGCCAACGAAGACCCCGCCGCGCTCGACGCCATCCTGATCACCCACGAACATCAGGACCACATCGCCGGCCTGGCCACCCTCGCCCGCCGCCTGCGCATCCCCGTCTTCTTCACCGAACCCACCCACCGCGAATGGGTCCGCATGGTCACTCCGCGCACCACCATGACCTACGCCCAGTGGCTCGACCACCTCCAGCAAGAGCGACGGGGTGGCCCACCTCAGACAGCTTCATCGTCTGAGGTGGGAAGCGTCCCCACCGAACCGGGTGCCCCATGTCTCGATTCTGAGACGTGGGAGAGCGTCGCCCCCGAACTCCAGGCCTCAGCCTCCTCCCCCGATCCCGAAGAAGACACCCCCGCCGCCAAGCCCCACCCCAGCTATCTTCCCCAGGTCGAGTACTTCCGTTCGGGCGCCAACTTCTCCATCGGCGACATCTCCATCACGCCCTTTACCATCCCCCACGACGCCGCCGACCCCTGCGGCTTCGTCTTCGAGTCTCGCTCCGAATCCGTGCGCATGGCCATCGCCACCGACCTTGGCTACATGCCGCCGAACGTCAAGTCCGCCCTCAAGCGCATCGACGTGCTGCTGCTGGAATCCAATCACGACCTCGACATGCTGAAGGATGGCCCCTACCCCTGGTCGGTCAAGCAGCGCGTCCTCTCCCGCGTCGGCCATCTCTCCAACCACGCCACCGCGGAGTTCCTCGCCCGCGACTACGACGGCGGCGCCACCTGGATCGTCCTTGGCCATCTTTCCGAGGCCAACAACGCCCCTGAACTGGCCCTGCTCTCCGCTGAACAGGCCCTCGGCCACCGCCGCACGCTGCTCGGTAACCGCATCCTGCTCGCCCAGCAGTCCGCCCCCCTCGCCCCCATCAGCCTCTAGAACCAAAGTCTTCGCCTTGCTTTACTCAATTTGGCTTTCGATCCGCGCGCATCCGTGCAAATCCGTGGTGGCTTTTGCCTTTGTCCTCATTCGTAATTAGTCCTTGGAATCAGTGCCCATCGGCGTCAATCGGTGTTAAGCCTTTGTCCCACACCCAACATAATCGTTCCCATGCGAAACTTTTTCTCCCCGCGCGCTATCAAATCAATTAGAATGATGTCTATACCTCAATGGTTAATTTCGCTTCAGGCTCGTCCAGGTCGCGTCGCATGAACGTTCCTCACTGCACCGATCCGCTCATCGGAAACATCCTCGCAGGGTGGCGTTACGACATCTCCGGCCTGTCTCCGGCGATGCGCACCGACTATGACGGGCACCTCTCCGAGTGCGCCCACTGCCGGCGCCGCCAGCACGTCGCGCGCACCATCGACGTCCTGCTCATCTCGGTGAGTTCGCTGTCTATCCTGGCCTTCCTGCTGGCCACTGCGGTTCTCCACCGCATCGAGACCATCACCCATCTCAGCAGCAGTTTGCACGCTCATCTGCACCATACCCCCGTCACCATCTCGCTGGAGGCGGCTGCCATCTCCGGCCTGGTCGTCTCGCTCCTGCTCTGGGTCCTGGTTGCCATCGCAACTCCCATCCCCGGCCTGGTCTCGGACGCGGTGCAGCAGCGCATTCCGCACCACATCCGTGAACGGATCATGAAAAACGCCGCGTAAAGACCAGCCTATCGCTCTTCGCCGTTAGCTTCTAGCTTGTACGTTCGGCTGCGAAAGTCTGTGTGCCGATTGCCCTAGCTAAAAGCTAAGAGCTAATAGCTGCCCCGACAAAAATGCGGTAGCGTAAGAACATCGACATGCCCTCCCCGCAATTGCATCCCGAAGGCGAGATTCTGCCCCCCGCCCCAACGCCCAAGTTCGGTGCGGCTCCCGCCGAGGCCTACTCCCCGGAGCAGGCCCGTCGCCGCCGCGAGTTCAGCGTCTGGGACCCGCGCTCCGCACCCGGCACCTACTTCCTGCTTGCCATCAACATCGCCGTCTATCTTTGGATGTGCCTCCACGGCGTCGATCCCAAGCTGCCGACCGAAGCCGACCTCATCCGCTACGGCGCAAACGACACTTTTCTCGTCCTCCACGGCCAGTGGTATCGCCTGCTGACGGCCACCTTCGTCCATGTCGGTTTCATTCACATCGCCTGCAACATGTGGTGCCTGTGGAACCTGGGCATCCTGGGCGAGCCGCTGATCGGCCCCTACGGCATGGTCGCCGTCTATATGATCACCGGTATCGCCGGCAACCTGCTCAGCATGGCCACCAACATTGCCCACGCTGTGGCCTATCGCGATCCCAGTTCCCTCTTTCAGGTCGGCGCGGGCGCCTCAGGCGCTGTCTTCGGCATCGCCGGCATCCTCATCGTGCTGCTCTCCAACCGCAGGCTGCCCTTCCCCTGGGCCGAGCTCCAGCGCCTGCGCTCCAGCGTCATCAAGTTTGCCGCCATCAACCTGGTCATCGGGCTCAGCACCAACGTCGTCAACCTGGGCATCAGTATCGACAACTCCGCCCACATCGGAGGATTCCTCTCCGGCCTCGCCCTGGGCGTCCCGCTCTCCCCGCGCATGACCGCCGGCCGCGAGCGCTACCTCGACCGGCAGAAGTTTACCTTCGCGGTCGCCTGCCTGGTGCTCGCCCTGTTCGGCTACTGGATCGCCCGCTTCGCTTGAAGCGTTCCACGTTGTCCGTTCTAAATTGTCCGTTCTAAGTTGTCCGCGAGGAACGCACAACACTCGTCGCCAAGGCGCTCCTTTCTCCAATGGAGAACGAGCACCGGTCAACTCAGGCCGTCATCATCTGCATCGATTTGCTTTGTCTTCACGCGAAGCGTCGAGCACGGCACGAAGTGCTCAAACCATCGTGGTCTGCGCGAACTTCCGCACCATCGCCAGCAGCAGCTTGCGGTCGTTCTCGCTCAGCCGCGACGCGTAGCGCTGAATCTGAGTCAGGAAGCGGATCTCGTCCTCACTCAGCCGCAGCGTCGACATCTCCCGGCTCACCGCCTCGTCGGAGAAGAACTGCGCCAGCTGCAGGTCCATCGCATACGCAATCTTCTGCAGCGTCTCCAGCGACGGCACCGTATGCCCGTTCTCCACCCGCGACAGGTAGCAGCGCAGCAGCCCCGTGCGCTTTTCGATGTCTCCCTGCGACATCCCTTTTTGCAGGCGATAGGTGCGGATGGTCGACCCGATATTCGTCGCAATCGTGTTCGCTGGTGGAAGCCCGCCCAACGGTGCCGGTAGTGTTTGCATATCTGCCATTAGCCACAAAGTAAACATAGCCCGAGGTGCGGTCAATGGCTAATTCGTGGGACACCTCCGATTCCCGCACCAGCCAAGGTTCCCCGGCCGAGGTTCAAGGCGCAGGTTCGGGCGCCAGGTCCGTCACCTTGCGCCTGGTGCCTGGCGCCTGCCCTACCCCATATACATCCCGCCATTTACATCCAGCGTGTGCCCGGTAATATACCCCGCCTCCTCGCTTGCCAGAAACGCCACCGCGACCGCAATGTCCCGGTCCGTCCCCGCGCGTCCCAGCGGGATCTGCGACGTCATTGCCGTCCGCTGCTCATCCGTCAGCACCGCAGTCATCGCCGTCTCGATATATCCCGGCGCCACTGCGTTCACCGTAATCGTCCGGCTCGCCAGCTCCCGCGCCAGCGACCTGGTCAGCCCGATCAGCCCCGCCTTCGACGCCGCGTAGTTCGCCTGCCCCGCCTGCCCCGCCTCGCCCACCACCGACGCAATATTGATCACCCTGCCCCACCGCGCCTTCAGCATTGACCCCATCACCGCCTGCGTCATCAGGAACGCCCCTGTCAGGTTGGTCGCGAGCACATCGTCCCAATCCTTCTTCTTCATCCGCAGCGCCAGAATGTCGCGCGTGATCCCACCGTTATTCACCAGAATCTCCACCTTCCCCAGACGCGCAATCACCGCCTTCGCGCATTCCTTGATCGACTCTTCGCTCGCCAGATCCAACGCAAACACATGCGCCGTCCCACCTCCGGCCGCCGCTTCCACCGCTGCCTCAATCTCGGCCAGCCCCTCGCCCGCACTGGCCGCGCCTCCGCAGATCGCCGCCGCACCCTCAAGCTCGCCCTCGGCTTCGGCCACCACCGCTCGCCGTCCATTGATCTCCGCGGCAACCTCGGCCAGCTTTGCCTCATTCCGCGCGCACAGCGCCACCGTCGCGCCGGCCTCGGCCAGCGCCAACGCGCACGCCCGCCCAATCCCCTGCGACGCTCCCGTCACCAACGCAACCCTGCCTGCAAGTGTTCTCATGTGCCTCCATTTCTTCTGAATTCATGATTATACGGAGTGCTATGCTATTGGGTGCCCGGAGAAGTCGCCGCTCCATCGCGGCCCACGCTCCGGCCTTCCCTCCGCCGAGCATCCCGCCTACTTTGAAGTTCCCGAATCGGATTCTATGTCCGCACTGCGGACAGGATGCCTGTTCTCTTCGAACTCGAACGTCGATGAGATCGAAAGAGGTTGTGATGAGATCGAACCATCACCATTGTTTGCAAGCCGTGGTCCTGCTCTCCGTTATCTTCAGTTCGTCAGCATCCCGATCGCAAACCTATGGGCAAACCCTCAGCCGTCAGTGGAGAAACACCCTCGGCCTCCATTCGTCCGACGGAGCGTTCCGCTGGTTCGCCTATCCTACGGACAACTTCGGCATCATCACCAGCTACTTAGCGCCCGCCGGCAGGCCACTCACCGACGCCGACCGCATCTGCGCCACCTGGACCTGCCTGGGCTTCGATCCCTCGAAGATCCCTGCCGACGAGTCTCGCTACACGACCGCCGCAGGCATCGCCGACTCCAAACTGACCGCGTCCTTCGAACTCGCAAACGATAAACAAGGCAGGGCAGCCGCCACTCTTCTGCTCGCCAACCTCTTCAACGCGCTCGCCATCGACGGCCCCGTGACCATCTCCGAAGATGTTCGCTTTGACCTAAGGGCCGTTCAGGTCTTCAGGCGTTCCCTCAACCCGGCCAAGTTCCAGGACTACCTCGCCTCCGCGCCCGCCAGCCCCATCCGCGATGTCTGGCGCAGCGGCCGTCTCACCTACATCGCCGCAGACCTCCTCGCCCGCGATCTTCAGCTCACCCTTGAAGTCGACCCGCGCACCGACCCCCAGCTCGCCGCGCAAATCAGCCGAGCCATGGCCAAACTCGGCCGCGACGGCATCTCCAGCATCCGCATCTCCAGCCCTTGGGCAGGAGGGTACGTCGTCCAGTTCAGCGGATTCATGGTGCTTGCCGCCCAGCTCCGCCATCAACCGGGCTCCGTTCTCTCGCCTGAGGACGGGCATTCTGCCGCCAGTTGGCGACACCCCTTCGTCGCTTCGGACCCGACCATCCCCGTCCCGCATATGGATCCCGCGACCCTCCGCATCACCCCCGCCACCGGCAGCCTAGCCGCAACCCTCAGTGCGGCTCAGCACGCCCCACCCCAGCCCTAGCCGAAGCCACGCCTCATCGCTCGTCCTGGAAATCCACGACAACCACCACTGGCGCGAAGCAGCTTGACACACCCCGTATAATTGAAGAAGGAAGCACAGGAGCGCGGCCTCGTGCCTGGCCTTGTCCTTCCGATCCAAATTCGGGTTGATTTCTAGCTAACTCATTGAGTCCAGGTATACTTGCATTTTAACTCATTTGAAATCATCGGCTTGCTGGTTTTGCCGAAAGCTAACCGATTTGTTTAGAAGATCATAGCGTTTTCGATAGGGGGGAGGGGGGGCCCAATCCGCCCCGGATCGGAGTCGGCAACACGTTATCCACGCCGCCGCTTCGCCGCGTGGCTTATCCTTGCTCACACTATGTCCGACACCAATTCCGCCATCGCCGAAAATAAATCTGCCGCCGCGTCCGCCGCCGTACCTCCCGAGAGCCAAACCGACGTCTACGCCATCCAGGGAGCCGATCCCGAAGTCCTCGCCTACGCTATGGCCAAGTACTCGCGCTCCTCACTCTCCATGAAGGAGTCGCTCGCCGAGATCAGCTCGCAGCGTGCCGAGCAGTTCCTCAACACCTTCTACTTCCAGTACGGCCATCGCTCCATCGCCGACCTCGCGCACATCCCCTTCGCCATCGAGCGCCTCTCCCTGCTCGCCGCCATCGCCCTGGTCGACGAGCAGCGCTGGGATGGCCAGGAACGCAGCACCCGCTACCAGAACTTCCGCAAATCTGGCTGGTACACGCCCCAGTTCAGCGGCCAGAATCCAACCGAGCAAACCGCCAGTTACACCGCGTCTATCGAAGCCCTCTTCGCCGCCTACGACCGCGTCGGCGCAGGCATGTTGGAGGCCCTCAAAGCCGCCATCCCGCAGCCCGCGACCATGAAGGACGAAGCCTACAGCCGCACCCTCAAGGCCCGCGCCTTCGACGTCGCCCGCTATCTGCTCCCGCTGGCCACCAACACCTCGCTTGGCCAGATCGTCAGCGCCCGCACCCTCGAGTCGCAGATCTCACGCCTGCTCTCCACCCCGTTCGCCGAGGTCCGCGGGATGGGCCAGAAACTCAAAGAGGCAGCCGCCGGCCCCGCCTGGAACGTCCAGCACGACCAGGCCCGCGTCCTCTGCGCGGAGGTCAGCTCGGTCGACCACGCCTGCGGCTGCCGCCTCTCCGACGCGCTGCTGCGCGAGGTCAGGACCGCGCCCACGCTGGTCAAATACGCCTCCGCCAACGACTGCGTCATCGCCTCCCGCACCGAACTCCGCGCCGCCGCCTCCGAACTCATGTCCGGTCAGCCCATCGAACCCGCTCCCGTCGTCGATCTCGTCGAAGACGCAGACCCGCTCGAGATCGAACTCGCCACCTCGCTGCTTTATCCGGAGACCCATTACTCCTGGCGTCAGCTCCAGCGCACCGTCGCCTCACTCAGCGCGCCGCGCGTCAGCGAGCTCGTCGCCCTCGGCGTCAAACATCGCGGTCCTCACGATGAGCTGCCCCGCGCCTTCTCCGCCGGCCAGAGTTTCAAGTTCGACATCCTCATGGACATCGGCGGCTTCCGCGACATGCACCGCCATCGCCGCTGCGTCCAGCTCATCCAGGCCTACACCGACCTCCACGGCTACGAAGAGCCGGTCTGCCCCGGCCAACCCGCCCTCGCCGAAGCCGGCCTCGCCGACACCTACAACTCCGCCATGGACGCCGCCCACGCCGCCTACCGCGTCTTCCGCAATTCCCCTACCCATCGTCATTCTGGGCCGGAGCAACGCGCAGGCTCAGAATCTCCGTATT